>Ga0210040_10007050_pt1 | contig 13782 bp, 10 predicted proteins | sample CryGeyCG12114_NA_FD_185462 | JGI IMG/M metagenome (GOLD analysis project Ga0210040, IMG submission 185462) | Groundwater microbial communities from aquifer - Crystal Geyser CG19_WC_8/21/14_NA (SPAdes) (version 2) | ecosystem: Environmental > Aquatic > Deep subsurface > Groundwater | place: USA... | reverse complement strand
CGGCCCGATCGACATCGGGGGTATCGCAGGAAGCGATCTCGGTTAGCACGGCGCCATTGGTCGGGGTGATAGCCGAAAAAGTTTCCCCATTCGTAGCCGGCACGTACTGTCCGTCGATGAAAGCCTGGCCGGAAAACGTGATCGCCTTGGCCCTGGCGTGCCAGTCGATGGGAGCGTTCATAACTGTGTTCCTGTTTTGCGCAGAGGCAAGCTAGATAGGGCGGAGGCCGCACCATTCGGCAATGAAAAGGGCGATGATCAGCGTCAGCTGCTTGAGGCTGTCGAGGTTCACGCGCTCGTCAAAGCCGTGATAGTTCTCGGCAACCGCGCCATAGGACAGGGCCGGCATGCCGTAATGGCGGCCGTAGATGCGGCAGTCGGTCAGGCTGGTGATGTTCCATTCCCCGAGGGGTTCCTGCCGGACAGCCTGGTGCGCGCGACGGAGCGCCTCGATCACCGGCTCGTCGCCGATCTCGTAGCCATCGGCGAGAAAGCCGTGCCAGCTGACGGTCGGCGGGGAGTTGGCGAGGAAAACGCTTTTTGCCGCGGCAGCGGCGACGGTTGCCTCGATCTCTGCTTGCGCCTCAGCGATGCTCTGGCTGGGCAAGATGCCGAAGCGGCACTCGATCTCGCACCAGCTCGGGACGGAAGAGGGCCAGTCCCCGCCCCCGATCTTGCCGAGGTTGAAATTGATCGGGTGATCGACCGTGCCGAAATGCCGGTCCGCTGCAGCGCGTGCATTCCATTTTTCTTCCAATGACTTGAGAGCCGCGTAGATGGAAAACGCAGCTTCGATGGCATTGGAGCCGGCACCGGTGCTGGCGACATGCACGGGGTGGCCGGCGACGCGGATTTTTGCCCAGAGAACGCCTACCTGAGCCCGGGCGAAGCGGAAATCGCTCGATTCCGGGATCAAGACGGCATCGGCGCGGTAGCCGCGCTGGATCGTCGACAGCGCACCATTGCCGGTGCTTTCTTCCTCGATCACGGTTTGGAACAGGAGATCCGAACCGGGTGCGAACCCAGCGCTGCGCAGCGCATCGAGGGCAAAGAGCCCGCACACGACGCCGCCCTTCATGTCCCCGGCGCCACGACCATACATCCAGCCGTCGCGGATCTCAGGCGCAAAGGGTGGGCTCGTCCACATCTCCAGCGGACCGGTCGGGACCACATCGCAATGACCCTGGATGATCAGCGAGCGACCCTGCGGCGGCGCGTCGGTCCCCAGGCTGCCAACAACGGTGAAGCCGTTTTCGAGACTCGTCGATTGCGGGGAAAAGCCGAGCATGTGCTTGATGTCGTCTGGGTCGATACGCCAGCGATCGACAGCGAAGCCGCGCTCGCGCAGAGCCCTGGCCATCATGTCTATAGCAGGCGCTTCCGCGCCCCGCAGACTGGGTATCGACACGAAATCTGAGAGGAAGCGCACCTGTTGGGCGAAGTTTGCTTCCACAGCCGCCCTGATTCGTGCTTCAGCCGCTTCGATCATCGCCCATCCAGGATTTTTCCGATAGGCGGAGTATCGTTTGTGCCTTTGGCCGCTGTCAATTGCCTCCTGCAACCAAGGGGAGTCGAGGCCATGTGCCCGTGATTTGGCCAGACTGCTACAATTTAACCATTCTCGAAAAGCTTGTGGGCCGTTTGACAACCCGCCAGGTTTTGTTTGACTATCATCTAAATTCTAAGTCCTTCCCGATGGCATAAAACGGATTGATGAAAAGTTCCGCTTTCTCTCGCAACGCTTTGGCGCAGGCCGCCGACTTCCCCGCTGGGCAAGTTATGACAACGGCGGAAGCGACAGTGTTGTCGCTGATCGTCAACGGCATCGATCAAATTTACTGCGTGCCGGGTATCCAGAACGACGTCTTCTTCGATGCCCTTCATAAGCATCAGGACAAGATCCGGCCGATCCACACGCGCCATGAGCAGGGGGCAGCTTATATGGCGCTTGGGGCTGCGATGGCGACCGGCAAGCCTGCCGCTTTCGTTGTTGCCCCAGGTCCCGGCGTGCTCAACACCACGGCGGCGTTAAGCACCGCCCACGCGGTGAATGCCCCGGTACTGTGCATCACCGGGCAAATTCCGAGTGCCGCAATCGGGCGCGGTCTCGGCATCCTCCATGACATTCCCGACCAGCTCGGCATTCTCCGATCTCTGACCAAGTGGGCGGACCGGATCAATGCCCCGCAGGAAGCAGGGGAAAAAGTTACCGAAGCGTTCCGGCAGATGCTGTCCGGCCGGCCGCGGCCGGTCGCGCTGGAGTGCCCGATCGACGTTTGGCCACAACAGGCACCGGTAGTGCTTGGGGAGCCTGCAAAGGCTGTGAGTGTCGCCATCGACCCGGTTGCACTGACCCGCGCGGCCGAAATGGCTGCCCGTGCAAAAAGCCCTATGATCGTGGTGGGCTCGGGCGCGCAGGACGCGAGCGGCGCAATCAAGGACCTTGCTGAACTGCTGCAGGCCCCGGTGGTGAGCCACCGCATGGGCCCCGGCGTGCTCGACAGCCTGCATCCCCTGGCGCTGGTGTCGCAACTCGGGAACCGGCTTTGGGCGGAAACGGACTGCGTTATCGCAGTGGGTACGCGGCTCTTGATGCAACTGACGGAATGGGGCGTCGACGAGCGGCTCAAGATCATTCGGATCGATGCCGACCCGACCGAGATCGGGCGGGTGCGAGAGCCGGATCTGCGCCTGCAGGGCGATGCCGCCGACATTGTCGGTGCGTTGCTCGCAGCGATGCCGGCGCGGGCAGGGGACCGTCCGTCCCGGACGGAGGAGATGACCGCACGCAAGGCCGTATTTGCTAAACAGGCAGCCGTCCTGCAGCCGCAGGGCGATTACCTCCGGGTGATCCGGGAAGAACTGCCCGAAAACGGCATCTTCGTCGATGAGATGACGCAACTCGGCTATGCCGCGCGGCTGCTCTACCCCGTGCGCCGGCCGCGAACCTTTTTGTCTCCCGGATATCAGGGCACGCTGGGCTGGGGCTTTGCCACCGCGCTCGGCGCCAAGGCGGCACTGCCCGACACCCCCGTGGTTTCGGTAACCGGTGACGGCGGCTTCATGTTCAATGTGCAGGAATTGGCAACGGCCGTTCAGCATAAAATCCCGCTGGTCACCGTGCTCGTCAATGACGGCGCCTTCGGCAATGTCCGCCGGATCCAGGCGGAAGAATACGGGGCGCGCCATATCGCGACCGAGCTGCGCAATCCCAATTTTGTCCCCATGGTCGAGAGTTTCGGCGCCATTGGTGTCCAGGCGCGCTCGCCCGAGGAACTGCGGCAGGCGCTGAGATCCGGCTTTGCTGCCGATTTGCCGACGGTGATCGAAATTCCCGCCGGATCGATGCCGAGCCCCTGGCCCTTGATCGCCATGAAGCGGGTGCGCGGTCCGCATTAGATCGCCCAAGCGGAACGGAAACTGTTATCCGCGACGAGCCGCGGATTGCGATCGGAGAGGCAAAAAAGAATGCAGCTGACCTCGACGCATTGGGGCGTTTACCAGACCCGCAAGGACGGCAACCAGCTGGTGCTCGACCCGGCGCCCTGGGACAAGGACCCATCGCCGCTTGGTCAGTCCATGGCGGAAGGGGTCAACAGTCCGTGCCGTGTCATGCGGCCCGCTATCCGCGAAGGGTTTTTGCGCAATGGCGCCGCCTCGCGCGAAGGGCGCGGGCGCGAGCCGTTTGTGGAGGTTTCTTGGGAGGAGGCTTTTGCCATCGCCGCCGGTGAAATCGCGCGGGTGCGGGACAGTTACGGAAACAAGAGTTTTTACGGCGGTTCCTATGGCTGGTCGAGCGCCGGGCGCTTCCACCATGCTCAAAGCCAGTTCAATCGATTTTTCCGCCTTTGTGGGGGCTATGTCGACAGCGTCGACAGCTATTCGCTCGGCGCCGCCAAGGTCATCTTGCCCCATGTGGTGGCGCGCTGGGAAACCCTGGTGCAAACCCACACTGCCTGGCACAGCCTTGAACAGCATACCGAGCTGTTTGTCGCCTTTGGCGGCTTGCCGGCCAAGAACACGCAGGTCAATCCGGGCGGGGCCAGCGACCACGTTGTTCGCCAAGCCCTGAGCCGCATGGCGCTAAGCGGCACCCATTTCGTCAATATCAGCCCGGCACGGTCCGACTTGACCGATGCGGCCAACACCGAATGGCTGCCTATTCGGCCAAACAGCGACACCGCCCTGATGCTAGCGCTCGCCTATGTGCTGGTCACGGAGGACCTTTACAACAAGGCTTTCGTTGAGAGCTACACGGTGGGCTTTCCCAAGCTGCAAAGCTATTTGCTGGGCGAAACCGACGGCACGCCGAAGACACCCGATTGGGCGGAGCGCCTTACGGATATCCCCGCCGACACCATTGTGATGCTGGCGCGCCGCATGGCGTCCTCGCGCACCATGGTCAACGTATCCTGGTCGCTGCAAAGGGCGGAAAACGGCGAGCTGCCCTATTGGATGACGGTGAACCTTGCCGCACTGCTGGGCCAGATCGGCCTACCCGGCGGCGGCTTTGGAGTCGGTTATGCCTGCATGCAAAGCGTGGGATCGGGGCGCTTCCCGTTTTCCGGGCCGAGGCTGCCGCAGGGCAACAATGCATTGACCACGTTTATTCCGGTGGCGCGCGTGACCGACATGCTGCTCAACCCTGGCGCCCCGTTCACCTATGACGGAGGGCACTATTCCTATCCTGACATCCAGCTGGTTTACTGGTGCGGCGGCAACATTTTTCACCACCATCAGGACATCAACAAGCTGATCCAGGCCTGGCGCAAGCCCGAGGTGACGATTGTTCATGAACAGTTCTGGACGCCGCACGCCAAGTTCTCCGACATCGTGCTTCCCGCAACCACGGCGCTGGAGCGCAACGACATCGGCAGCGCTTCGTTGGACCGCTTCGTGATTGCCATGCAGCGCGCGATGGACCCGGTGGGCGAGGCCAAGGACGACTACGACATCTTTTCAGGAATCGCGGAAAAGCTCGGTTTCGCCGAGCAGTTCCGGGAGGGCCGGACGGCCGAGGACTGGCTGGAATGGCTGTACGAAGATTCCCGGCCACGCGCCGAAAGCTTCGGCATCGACCTGCCGCCCTTTGACGAGTTCTGGGAAAAGGGCTTTGTCGACCTCCCCCGCCCCGCCCAGGACACGATCATGCTGAGCGACTGGCGCGCCGACCCCCAAGCGCATCCCCTCGTAACGCCATCCGGGCTGATCGAGATGACCTCCGAGCGCATCGGCGGCTTTGCGCTCGACACTTTTCCCGGCGTGCCCGAATGGCGCGAACCGGAAGAGTGGCTGGGCGCTGAACAAGCGAAGCGCTTCCCGCTGCACCTGCTGTCCAACCAGCCGAAAACCCGGTTGCATTCGCAGTATGACCATGGGCCCGTGAGCCGGAAGTCCAAGGTGCAGGGGCGTGAACCCTTGGTGCTGCACCCCATCGAGGCCGAAAAGCGCGGGCTGAACGACGGTGACGTGGTGCGCGTGTTCAATGAACGCGGCGCCTTTCTTGCCGGCCTCCAAGTGACCGAGGACATCCGGCCGGGCGTCGCGCAGATCGCAACAGGAGCCTGGTACGATCCCCTTGAGCCCGGTGACATCGGCTCGCTCGACAAGCACGGCAACCCCAACATGGTGACGCACGATATCGGCGCCTCGCCCTTGTCGCAGGGGTGCGCGGCGCAGAGCGCGCTCGTCGAGATCGAGCACTTCGAGGGCACCTTGCCGCCGATCACCGCGTTCGAACCACCCCGTTTCGTTGGGCGCTAAAGGGGCAAACGAATGAAGGTTTCTGCATGCCTCGAACTGCTGTTCAAAACAGAAGCACCGGACCTGCCGGGGCGCATCCGTCTTGCCAAAGCGGCCGGCTTCGACCTCGTGGAATTCTGGCGGTGGACCAACAAGGACCTTGATGCAACGGAAGCGGCGCTGCGGGAAACCGGGGTGAAGGTCGCGGGGATCGTGGCCGAGCCGATGATCGCGCTGACCGATCCCCAGAACCACGCACGTTTTCTCAGCGAGTTACCGCGCTCGCTCGCCGTGGCGCAGCGGCTCGGCGCACCGGTCATGATCGCGCAGGCGGGCGACGAGATTGCGGGCATGAGCCGGGATGCGCAGCGCGCCGCGCTGACCGAGTGCCTCGCCAAGGCAGCCGACGTGATCGCCGGTTCAGGCGTGGTGATCGTGCTCGAGCCGCTCAACACGCTGGTCGACCACGCGGGCTACTATCTGAGCTCCACGGTCGAAGGGCTCGACATCGTCGATGATGTGGGGCGGTCGGACATCCGGCTCCTTTACGACATCTACCATTCCGCCGTGATGGGCGAGGAAATCTCGGACGTGCTGGCCGGGCGCGTGGACCGCGTCGCTCATGTGCATCTTGCCGACCATCCGAGCCGCAACGAGCCCGGCAGCGGACAAATGGATTGGCAGCGGCGTCTGGACTGGATCGTCGGTGCCGGCTATCGCGGCCCAATCGGGCTGGAGTTCAAGCCGACGGGTTCAACCGTGGAGTCGCTGCGGGTGTTCGACAAGGCGGTGGGGCGACGGGGGTGAGCGGCAATCCCCGCCTGCGCGGGATGCACCGGCGGTGAATCGATTTGCGGCTTGATTTAACGGTTTGGTGACGACCGTCACCGGTCGAGGCCGCCGACGAAGAGGTACTTCTTTTCGGTGAATTCCTCGATGCCGTGGTGCGAGCCTTCGCGGGAATTGCCCGATTCCTTGATGCCGCCGAACGGGGCAAGCTCGGTGGAAATCAGCCCGGAATTGATGCCCACCATGCCGTATTCCAGCGCTTCGGCGACACGGAAGATCCGGCCGATATCGCGAGAGTACATGTAGCCGGCGAGCCCGAACTCGGTGTCGTTGGCGCGCGCAATCACCTCGTCCTCGGTGTCGAAGGCGAAGACCGGGGCGACAGGCCCAAAGGTTTCCTCGCGCGCGATGCGCATCTCGGGCGTGAGTCCGGTCACGAGGGTGGGTTCAAAGAACGTGCCCCCGAGCGCGTGGCGGTGGCCGCCGACCTTGATCGTGGCGCCCTTGCCCAGCGCATCGGCGAGATGGTCTTCCACCTTGCCCACGGCGCGCTGGGTGATCAACGGGCCCTGGTTGACCCCGTCCTCGAAACCGTTGCCGACCTTGAGCTTGCGGATAGCCTGGGCGAGCTTGTCGGTGAACTCCGCCTCCACCCCGCGCTGGACATAGATGCGGTTGGCGCAAACGCAGGTCTGGCCCATGTTGCGGAATTTTGCTGCGATGGCGCCTTCGACGGCAGCGTCGATGTCGGCATCATCGAAGACAATGAAGGGCGCGTTGCCGCCCAGTTCCAAAAGAACCTTTTTGACCGTTCCGGCCGCCTGCCGCATCAGCAGCTTGCCAACCGGGGTCGAGCCGGTGAAGCCGACCACGCGGACGGCGGGATGGCTGGTGAACACTTCGCCAATGGGGGCGGCGGGGCCGGTGATGACGTTGAACACGCCCGCCGGCATGCCGGCGCGGTGCGCCAGTTCCGCAAGAGCGAAGGCGGTGAGCGGGGTTTCGGGCGCCGGCTTGACCACCACGGTGCAGCCGGCGGCAAGTGCCGGGGCGATCTTGCGGGTGATCATGGCAGCGGGAAAATTCCACGGCGTGATCGCGGCGACGACACCGCTTGGCTGGCGAAGGACGATGATCCGGCCGTCGGCGCGGTGGCTCGGCAGCGTCTCCCCGGCGATGCGCTTTGTTTCCTCGGCGTAAAACTCAACATAGCTCGCCGCATAGTCGATCTCGCCCTTGGCCTCGGCGAGCGGCTTGCCCTGCTCGGCTGTGAGAATGGCGGCGAGGTCGTCGCGGTGAGCCATCATCAGGCCAAACCAGCGGCGGAGGATTTGGGAGCGCTCCTTGGCGAGCAGCCTGGCCCAGGGCTTGAAGGCAGCGGCGGCGGCCTCCACTGCGTCGGTTGCGTCCTGGGCCGAAAACGCCGGCACGCGGGCGAGCTCGTCCCCGGTCGCCGGATTCCGAACGGGGTCCGTGCCCTCGCCGATGAACAGGCCGCCAACATAGCATTGCGGGCGCATGAGGGCAGGGTCGGTGAGCTCAAGCGTCATAAACATCACTCCGAGATGCGCGTCAGGGCCGCCTCGAGTAAGTCGAGGCCTTCATCAATAATGGTGTCGGAGGCCGTGAGCGGCACCAGGATGCGGACCGTGTTGGCATAAACACCGCAGGAGAGGAGCACCAGCCCGCTTTCCCAGGCGCGTTGGATGACGGTGCGGGTTGCTTCTGGGTCTGGCTCGCCGGTGGTGATGTCGCGAACGATATCGAAGGCGACCATGGCGCCCGGACCGCGAATGGCGCGGATGGGCAGGAGGTCATTCCGGTTCTCCAAGGCTGCAAGGCGGCCCTTCAGGCGCTCTCCGATGGCGTTGGCGCGATCAAGCAGCTCTTCGTCCTCGAACACGTCGAGAACCGCCAGGGCGGCGGCGCAGGCGACAGGATTGCCCGCGTAGGTACCCCCGAGCCCGCCCGGGTCGGCGGAATCCATGATCGCGGCGCGCCCCGAAACGGCGGACAGCGGGAAGCCCCCGGCAAGGCTCTTGGCGATGGTCATTAGGTCCGGCTTGATCGGGTAATTCTCCATGCCGAACATCTTGCCGGTGCGCCCGTAGCCAGTCTGGACCTCATCGGCGATCAGGACGATGCCGTGTGTGTCGCAGAGCTTGCGCAAGGCAATCATCAGCTCGACGGGCGCGGGGTGGAAGCCGCCTTCGCCCTGCACCGGCTCGATGATGATTGCCGCAACGCGCGACGGATCGATATCTGCCTTGAAAAGGAAATCGATGTAGCGCAGTGTTTCCTCGACGCTGACCGGGCCACCCTCCGCTGGAAACGGCACGTGCCAGACATCGGGGACCACGGGGCCGAGGCCTTTCTTGTAGGGGACGACCTTGCCCGTCATGGCGCTGGCCACGATGGTCCGGCCATGAAACCCGCCGGTGAAGGCGATGACGCCGGAGCGGCCCGTGGCGGCCCGGGCAATCTTGACCGCGTTCTCGGTCGACTCCGCGCCGGTCGAGAACAGGATCGTCTTGACCGGCCCATCGATCGGGACAAGCGCGTTGAGCCGTTCGGCCAATTCCACATAGGGTTCGTAGAGTACCACCTGAAAGCAAGTGTGGGTAAAGCGTGCGAGTTGGCGCTGCACGGCCTCCATTACCCTGGGATGGCGGTGCCCGGTGTTGAGTACGGCGATGCCCCCTGCGAAATCGACGTAGCGCTTTCCCTCGACGTCCCAGATTTCGCTGTTGAGCGCACGATCGGCGGCAACGAGCGTGGTGTGGCCGACGCCGCGTGGCACGGCGGCATGGCGTCGCCTGAGCAGGGATTCGTTGGTGAGCATAGCGGGCCCCGAGTTTGCATTCCGGGAGGATGGCACGGTCGGGACAGCAAACAATCGCTTAGTTGGAACGCGATTGGTCGCTTTGAGGAACAATTCGGACTGCGGGAAACAGCCCGTGCAACCAGTCACGAATAGCCGAAATATCCCGGTCGCCCCAGCGAGCCTGCGCGGCAGCAAGGTAGTAGCCGCCGAGCCAGACGGCGCTTTGCCCCACTTCCACCAAGGCGCCGGAGGCTAGATCGTCACCCGCCAGCACCTCATTGGCAAGCGCTACTCCCTGGCCGAGCCGTGCGGCCTCAATAGCCAGATGGGCGTGCCAGAGCCGAGTGCCTTTCAGCGTTGCAGGTGCGCGAACGCCGGCGGCTTCGAGCCAATTTTGCCACTGGGAGGTCGATTCTTCGTGAATCAGCGGCAGGGCAGGGAGATCGGCGGCCAGCACCGGACCAAGCCGGTTGATGAAGGCAGGGCTCGCAACGGGAAAGACGCGCGGGCGAATGATCACTTCGGCGTTAATGGCGGGGGGTGGAGAGAAATCCTCGGCGTAGATGATCTCCGCATCCGCCTCGCCCCGAGCTAGATCGGGCTGGGCAAGGGTGGGCTGCAAAGTGATCTCCGTGCCCGGAAGCCGCGCTTCCAGTGCCGCCAGATGGCGCAGGAGGATGCGATTGGCGAGCCCCGGAATGCATCGGATATCGAGCTTGCCTGAAGGCGCCGGGCGCTGCTCGGCCGTAGCACGGGCGATCAGGTCGAAGGCACGGCTGATGCGCTCAAGATAGGTACGGCCGTTTTCGGTTAGCGCAACCGAGCGCCCATGCGGCACCAGGAGCTTCACCCCGAGATCGGCCTGCAAGCGGCTGACATGCCTAGAGACCACGGAATGGGTGACGCACAGTTCGTCTGCGGCCGCGGTGATGCTGCCAGTACGCCCGACGGCCTCGAAGGCGCGCAATGCAAGCAGCGGCGGCAACCGACGAGCCACGACACCCCTACTTTAGGAGCGCTCTGGCAAGGTCCTCGCCGAGCGGCTCGGGACGGGCGCAGCTCGCCTTGACCTCGACGGACTGGCCGGAGGCGGCGGCCGAGGCCGTGATGGCCTCCATCACGGCAAGGACATGCAGCCCCATGGCCCCGCTGGCGCGAAACGGGCCGCCGGTCTCGATGGCATGCGCCATGTCTGCAAGGCCGAGGCCGCGATAGTTGGCGACCGGACCGGCTTTGGCCTTGTGGTTGGGAAGGCCGAAACTCATGGCGTCGGTCTCGATGGTTTCCGCCGGTCGGTTGCGGCGCGTGAGCGTTACCACTCCCCCGAACCAGTCGATGTCGGGCAGGCCGACGGAGCCGTCGGTCCCGTGCAGCTCCAGCGAGGGCACAGTGCTCTTCCACGCATCCCAACTGGCAAGGAAGCTCACCTGGGCACCAGACTCAAATTGGAGGAGCGCCTGCATACTGGTCATGATTTCAACGGGGATGATCTCACCCAAGTGCGGCGAGCCAGGCATGGAGACGGTGCGGGTTTCATTACCGATCTGGCCGAGGGCGGACACGCGGGCCACGGGGCCGAGCAGGTGGATGAAGCTCGAAATATGGTAGGGGCCGATGTCGAGTACCGGGCCGGCACCGGGCCTGAAGAAGAACGCGGGATTGGGGTGACGGTCTTCCATGCCGTGGCTGAGGTGGGCGGTGATACCCATGATCGGCCGGCCGATGACGCCTTGGTCGACCAGCTTGCGCGCGGTTTGCAGCGCTGCGCCAAGAACGGTGTCGGGCGCGCAGCCGACCTCAAGGCCCTTTTGCGCCGCAGCCTTGAGCACGGCCTCGCCATCTGCAAAGCGGGTCGCGAGCGGCTTTTCGGTAAAAACGTGTTTGCCGGCTGCGATGGCCTGTAAAGAGATGGTCGCATGCGCTTCGGGCACCGTGAGGTTGAGGACGATGTCGACGTCCTCGGACGCGATCAGCGCCTCCACGCTCCGCGGCGCAATGCGGTAGCGCTCGGCCTTGGCCGAGGCCAGCTCCTCCTTGAGGTCGGCGCAGGCCACAACATTGATCGCTTTAAACCTTCCTGCATTGGACAGGTAGATATCGGAAATGTTGCCGCAACCGACGACGCCGACGCGAAGGGTCATTCAGGGTCCTGCATGTCACGAGTTCTGGCCTGCGGCTTTCCGTGAGTGCAGGCACCAATTGGATGCCCCAATTCAGGGCAGCCGTAAAGACGCAATGCACTCCAACCACTTGCGGCAGACGGTTGAGAATGGCGGATCTCAGTTCCCCTCGCTCTTCCACTACCCGCTATGCAAACTTTTTTCGGACCCGAAAGCAGGGCCGAAGAGCATAGTCCATCCCAGAAGTCCGGAGGGAAAGCCGTGGACCGGTTCAGGGGAGGAGAGGGTCGATTTTTCTCTCCCGGGAAAGTATTCTCCAAGGTCTGAACTTGGGCGTTTCCGTACGGACCTGAGAAACTCGGGCAAAACAGGTGTTGAGCCGGACAGGGCCGTAGCCCAGCTGGTGAGGGACTTGGTGCATGATGGCAATAAATCACTCACGCTCAACGATCTTGCCGAAGCGGCGGCGCTCAGCCCTTTTCACTTCGCCCGCAGTTTCAACGTTACCTTTGGCATGCCCCCCATCGCTATGTGACAGTGGCGCGGCTAGAGAGAGCGCGAATGGCGCTCCGAGCTGCTAGTATCATGCCGCAAGCGGCTAGCGCCGCCGGTTTCAGCAATTTGCACCATTTCCGCCGTTTGTTCCGGCGGCATTACGGAGTTCAGCCCTTCCAAATCGGCGGAGGCAAAAACTCCCGATTACCCTGGTTCGCGCTGCCGAATTGCTACCTGAGGGTCAGATTGCGTTAAAAGCTAACCAAGAAGCTGGTTGACGAGATTGAGCTGCTGCGCCTCCCGGTTGGGTGCGAACCCAAATTACGTCGAAGGGTCGCTTGTAACAACGAGGTTTAGTGTTGTGACCGCAGTGTCACAAATGTACCGAAACAGCTCAAAAGTTACATTGGCTCAATCTCATTGAGAGGGGCACAGCAGGGTACGCCCTGAAGTGACATTAGCCTGTTACCTGGTGACTGGTTTAGCGCTGACAGTGGGACAGTCGGTTTCTTGGCGCCCTGAGGTAGATTGCTGCCGTCCGAACTGTGTTCAGCCTGTTTTAACCTAACGATAGATGCAGGTGCGAAATGAATTTTCTCCGTTGAACCATCCGATCGGTTAAGCCAGAAGCTGAAGGCCGTGGGTGAAGCAGGTTTCCGCTAGGCAGTATCTAAGTCGCAATGCGAGTTCCTCTGAATCACCTGCTTGGGCCTTGTATGATCTCCGGGGCACGGGTCCAGGGACGATTTGCCTCGTCCCTCGACAACCACGAGCGAGTTCCGGTTCAGGCCCATGTGATTCCTCCGATCGAGGCAACGATGGCTAACTAAGCGGCCCGGCCTGACAAGACGTTGACGAGCATGACATATTTCTAATCCTCTGCTGATTTGGGCTTAATCAGTTGTTTGGACTAGAGCAGAAATTTGCACCGGCCGACGCGGGAAGCGCCTCAGACCGGCAGGCGGTTACAACGGCGGCAGAAGCAACTTAGTTGATGTAATTTCGCTATCAAGACATAGGCGCTGCCGAAGCCGGAGTGCGTCGCCGATTGCAGCACTCGAGGCCGTGTTGTCAAAAACGCACCAAACATCTTGGCGCTGCGACGCGCGGATCATTGAAGCGAACGCATCCAGTGTCACGTCTTCATAGGATGAGTAGTAAACGCGCGGCGAGCCATGCAGTCGAAGGTAAAGGGGTCCGACCGTTGAGGGGGCGCCAGCGTCGCCGACCGGTGAGGGATCGGCTGCAACCCGACTCACACCCAAGTCTTGCATCATCAGCCCGGCATCTGCAGTGAACCAGCTTTGATGGCGGGCTTCGCAAACGATCGGACCCGAAACCCTCTGGCGCATCTGGCTGAAAAAGCGCTCGGCAATGATCCTGTCCAGCGCCAGACTGGGCGGTAACTGCACCAGCATTGGGCCGAGCTTTTCCCCGAGTGAAGCAATGCTGTCCAGAAAAGTCGCGAGCAGATCGCTTGTCCCGGCAAGGCGCTCATCGTGCGTGATAACCTTTGGCAGCTTGACCGCGAAGCGGAAGTTGTCAGGAACCGATGCCGCCCAGCGCGCGAACGTCGTGGGGCGGTGGATGTGCTTGAACGTGGAATTGATCTCAGTGCCACGCAACACCTGTGCGTAGCGCTCCAAGGCCGTTCCGGTGCCGGAAAACAGCGTGCTGTCGGCTTTAGTGAGCGCCCATCCCGCAGTGCCAATGAAAAGGGCCATGCCGCCTCGGCAGTAGGATGGGAAATCGCGCCCGCTTAAGACGGCCTAAGAAGGAAGCAGCAGAGTGAGCCTTCTGCGCGCTGCACTT
>Ga0210040_10007049_pt1 | contig 13783 bp, 12 predicted proteins | sample CryGeyCG12114_NA_FD_185462 | JGI IMG/M metagenome (GOLD analysis project Ga0210040, IMG submission 185462) | Groundwater microbial communities from aquifer - Crystal Geyser CG19_WC_8/21/14_NA (SPAdes) (version 2) | ecosystem: Environmental > Aquatic > Deep subsurface > Groundwater | place: USA... | reverse complement strand
CTACGACGCAGCTCTGTGGTATCGGTCTTGTATTCGACCCCATCATCCAGTTATGTGTGATTCCTGTCAGAACGACGTCTACAACCTCTTCTGCGACTACATCTGGAGTTGTCGGGCCTATCACCACCAGTGCTTCTACGACGACGCAGCTTTGCGGTATCGGTCTTGTATTCGACCCCATTGTCCAATTGTGTGTGCTGCCGGCTACAAGAACATTGAGCACGACGACCGGTGCTTCCACAACGACGGAAATTTGTGGTATCGGTCTTGTATTGTAAGAAATTCCTTCCTTCTAACTTGTCATTGCCCAGAGCGCGAAGCTGACATTCAGATTAGTGACCCCATTATCCAATTGTGTGTGCTTCCGGCTACAAGAACATTGAGCACGACGACCAGCGCGACCACTAGCTTCTCCAGCTCCGTCTCGAGCTCCACCACTTCGAGCGTCACTTCAACTACTTCCACGGTTCCGACTCCATCCTGCAGCCCAGGTCTGTCGTTGAGTGTCGTGCTTGGAATTTGTGTCTCCCAGCAGCCTCCTCAGATCGTCGATGGCGTAGCCACCTGCACGATTGGCGTCTTCGACCCTGTCCTCAATATCTGTGTAAGCCTCAATACTTCTGGTGCACCAACTTGTGGAGACAATGAGATTCTGGATGCGGTGGCAAACATTTGTCTTGTACAGTCGACTCCCACGGTTGTTGATGGCGTGGCAACATGTCCGATTGGCTTGATCCTGAACACCGTCGCCAACGTCTGTATTGGACAAGGCTCACTCGCAGCACCAGCCACATGTCCAATCGGTGCCATTGTCGACCCGCTGCTTGGCATCTGCTTGTTCCCAGCTTCCACAACAACTACCCCAGGCGTACCAGGTCCAACTGGCGTACTGGATTGCCCGATCGGAGCTTCACTGAGCACAACCCTGGGTATCTGCATCTCCCAACAAACTCCTCATATCGTCGACGCCGTGGCCACTTGTGCGATAGGAGCAGTGTTGGATCCCCTTCTGAACCTATGTGTTATCCCGGATGATTCGGGAGCAGCAGCGCCTGTCTGTGGACCCAACGAGACCCTGGATACCATAGCAAACATTTGCCTGTTGCAGCAATCCCCTATTGTCGACAACGGAGTGTCCACTTGGTAAGTCAGCCCACCTTCCCAGCTGCCATCACAGATCGCGAAAGCCGAGGATGGTGTTCCACCGTGCCTTGGCTTGACCTCAATGATTCCAGTCCATTGTATTAGATTCCTTTATCGTCTGAGACGTCCGCGGCCTTGCCTGTCCTATCTCCACCGATTTCTTGCGAGTATGCTGACGATTCCGCAGTCCCATCGGCTTGATCCTGAGCACTCTTACAAACGTGTGTGTCGGAAACAGCCTTCTCACGGCACCAGCTACCCCCCCAGCCCAAACAGAGTGTGCGCTACTGGGACTCGATCTGAACCCGCTACTCGGCGCATGCGTCCTACCAACTACGACCGCGCCGCCAACGCCTACGGGCCCGCCTACTACGGAAGACTGTGCTCTGCTGGGACTCGAGCTAGACACGCTACTTGGCGTATGTGTCCTACCGGCAACACCTACGAGCCCGCCGACTACGGAAGATTGTGCTCTGTTAGGACTCGATTTGAGCCCCCTACTTGGCGCATGCGTCGTACCGACTACGGCCCCGACCGCGCCGGAAACACCTACGAGCCCGCCTACTACGGAAGACTGTGCTCTGTTAGGACTCAATCTGGACCCGCTACTCGGAGCATGCGTGCTACCGACCGTGATCGCGACGCCAACGTCTACGACGTTGACAACATCCAGGTTCAGCACCACTTCGAGCGCCACACCAGCAGCCACGACCCCGGCCAGTTCGCAAAGTTGCGGTAAGTCTCTTCTCTCCTCCAGATTTTGCTTTGGCAGTCTTTTTCCGGCTCTGAGGGTGACCCCTCGTTATGTGTTTTCACAACGTTGGCTGTCTTCTCATGTTGGGGAACGAATATACCTAGACAGACTTCTTGCCTACTTGTCCTTTGTCCCCTTTCTTCCGAGAACCCACCGCTAATTCTTTTCCATAGGTTTGCTCGGGCTGAGCTTCAACGCACTTTTGGGCATCTGTTTGTAAGAGATCGGACCAAGACTTCGATGTGTCGACGTTGGAACATGAAGATATGCTTTTTTGTCACAAGATAACGACTTGGATGTAACTCACTCAGGATGAGGGTTTGAAGACCGGGATTTCACGGTTTCATATGTTTGTTCAAAAGGGAATTTAGACGTACTGGACGGTTTTTTATTTCAGGGAAAACGATTTCAGGGTTTGGGAATTTTGTACTTGGTCTTCTTTTAGAGATGGTCTTTAATTATGACGGTTGGATGGTGGCATCGAGCGTCGATCGATCAATGTCTTTGTGAGCGTCGTCGACGTGTGATCGTGTGTGTGATGTCCATTTTCTTGTCGTTGGAGGATTGTTGTGCTTTGTGATGCATTCCAGCAACGAAGGAAAAATGTTGTGGAAGAGCTGATTTCTGCCAGGCAGGTAGTCGGCAGCTGAAAGGCGTTTTCTTGGCCTCGCAACACTGCCGTGTGTATTCCAAGCAATCCGGGTAGCATTGCGATGAACACGCGACGAGCTAGGTGATCGAAATTCTCCGGGATATTGTGGGAGAACGCGATAGGAATTGAGAAGCTCATTGAAGTACGGCTTGGGCTTAGATGGTGGTGATATAGAGGTTAATTTCGTCGGGGCTGTATGTCAAGGCTGTGAGGTAGGAGCTCGAAGATATATGTGGAAGTTGTTGGGAAAACTGGAGAGTCATGGAGTGATCGAGGGAGGGAGTTCGTTGGTGTTAGGTTTGAATTCGTTTGTGGACATTGCGATCAGGTAAAGGGATGGTCGATTACTCTGAATGATGAGTCGCTGAGCATGCTCATCGTCACGTCATGACTTCGGCAGAGCGATCGAGCTCGCTGTATGTTACTCTGGCTTTGCAGTGTTCGAGCGGCCGTTTGGTCTCGAGTCCAAGAGGGCTGGTTTCAGTACTGTACGCGGAAATGCATGCGCTGTACACAGTCATGAGCCGACGCAGGAGAGGAGATGGAACCGTCTTCCGGGTATAGTGATCGTGCGGCTAACATATGGACGGGTCGCTGCATTGGACTGGCTGGCTCTGGCGAATTTGCCGTCGTGGCGATACCGTTATCACCCATTTTAGACTCTGCAGAAGTGATGTCTGATACTGGACTTTTACGATTGTCCACTCCCATTGTTGATTTTTAAGTCGCGATTACTTTGCACAGTCCAACTCTGCTTTGTGTCAAGGTCTCGAAGGTGGGATGCAACTCATTTGTAGGCTTTGGAATAGCTCTAGCTTTTAAGGTGGCTGTGAGTCTCTGGTTGGAGGAAAGTCTTGGGATGCAAGGGCTCTGGAAACGCGTCGACGATTTCAGCTTCTTCCCAGGTCAACTAGTGCTTGGCTATGGGCAGTCACGATGGTGACGGTGTGTTTAGTCCTGGTCAGCGCTGTTCGGAACTGGGGAGGGCTCTTGTACCATAATACAGGTTTTGCGCTTATCAGTAAGTAGGCCTCACTCGTTAAGTCAGCAGCATCGTGGAACCAAGGAGAATTCCATCCTTTCGGGCTCCTGAACAGGGAACAACGTCGAATCTGACTGTTTCATTGACAGTACCATACACATATAATTCGGTGATCTTCTGGCCCGAGGCGTCTTACTCAGAGGAATCATGGGAGAAGCGGGTGAGGACAACATTGGATTGTTCTCATTCAGCGTGCATCATCAACTGCACTGCTTGGTAAGGTAGTCGCTTAGGTCTGAATGCGCTTCCGTGGCTGTTCATCGACAGGGAACCATCCCGCTTGCATTCCTCGAACCCAACGGCTCCTGGAATCAGCACCATAATACGCGTGAAAAGTGGACAATTCACGTTGAGCATTGTTTCGAATACCTACGGCAGGCTATTACCTGTGACGCAAATCTTACTATCGAGTGGGCTAGAATAGAAGCTGACGAATTGAGGATTCAGATTGATGGTTGGGGTGTGCCTCATCGACGGTGGAGGGACCCGGAAAGAGTGTAAGGTTTTATCGTTGACCATCGATACTTTGATGATGAGGGAGACGTGGTGTATCGTGATCATTCTCAACCTCGCCAGCAGGTCGACACATAGCACAATGGCTAACTATTTGCTCGTTTCCAGCATGATGGGAATCATTGAGAGTTGCGATCACAAGGATAGATGAACATCGTGATGCGCAATTCGGAAATGGGTGAGTGCCAAGGAAGGAATATCCGCTGTCTGTGGAGAGGAATAGAAGCTATGTAGGGTCATCAAGCACCATGATTCTGAGTAGCCATACTCACGCACTTGGTCCTCCATACTGCCTGCTCGAAACGTTCGAACGAGATGCCATATATCCGCCATAAACAAGACCAAGTTGCTTGTCTTTTCCAGAGGTACTGACATAACATCGGAGTACTATTGTGGGAGAAGGTTGCGACCCACATGGCGTCGTGTCCGTCACTTCAGGCGCCCAGACGCTGTGCCTCAACGCTGGCCAGTTCATTGTATAACTTACATAAGGTCGGATAATAGGCATCACATAACACCGACGGTATGATCACAAACTCTGCGACATACTTGGAGTAGTCCTGCCCTCTCACAAGTGTTGGAGATCAGTATATCACGCTATCAATCTGATAACCATTTCTTGATAATATGGCATCGCCGGACGTAGCCAAAGTTGCTTCCGCACCTGTCATAGCACTTCCAAGCACTTCCCGACATGGTCGAGTCGAGCTTAAATCATGGCAACCTTCCTATGCTCCCTCCCTAGCAGCCTCACTCAACAACCGCGCCATCTGGCTGCAACTGCGCGACCACGTCCCTTCTCCCTACACACTCGCCAACGCTGAATGGTGGATCGACTACTGCTCTAAATCCCAGAACTGGCCGAATGTCCTTACGTTCGACGAACACGGCATCGAGACCATCGGTGCGAAGAGGTCCTGTCACTTTGCCATCGTGACCCAAAACCCTACTACGGGCGAAGACGAAGCGATTGGCTCGATTGGCCTTGTACACGGGTCGGACGTCGCACGACGGACCGCAGAGTTGGGGTACTGGCTGGCAGAAAGTCATTGGGGAATGGGGATCATGGGAGAGGTCGTCCCAATGTTCATGCAGTGGGCCTGGGAAGCATTCCCGGGTCTAATCAGGGTGCATGGTGAGGTGTATGCCACCAATGGAAGGAGCGCGAGTGTGCTGGAAAAGAGCGAATTTGAGTACGAGGGAAGTCAGATAGGGGCTGCGTGGAAAGATGGGAGAATTGGGCACATGTTGACTTTTGCGTGTCTAAGGCCCGGACTGGGGCTCTCGGGGTTGAGGATCGACAGGAGCGTGTCTGAAAGGAATTGAAGTGGAAGTATATGAAGGGAGCCCAATTTCTAACCGCTGCTGTCTGCGTCGTTGTTGTCGACTGGCAAACCAGGCATATGTGATTTTCATGGGAGAAGCAAAGAACAAGTGCGTACCCTGCAGGGTAAATCATTGGAGGGACTTTTCCTCCTGCTCGGGGTACATGCACTTCCTTCCGTACCCCTTTTGTAACTTCATGCACCTCTCGAAGCTCTCATTGCGGCTCTTATTGAGCGCCTAGGCAAGCACTCACCATGTCAGGAGGTCATTACGCCAACAATAGTCAAGATCACATCATGGACGTGCGCCATCGATATGACCGATCTTTTTGCCAAACAAGCTAGAAGATTGCTTCAAGCCGGCGGCAGTTGTTGAGTGAAGGCAGGTGACAGTAATCTATGATAGGAGATATCTCTACCTATGTACCCTTTTAATACACAAATCGGGCACGGAGATCCTTTTATAGGAGGAGTGAGGTGTACAGAGACCTCTGTTTCGACCGCCAGCTTTTGAGATGTGAATGTTGTGGTGAACCAAGATCGTGTTTGTTACGAGGAGTGGGAAAGCAGCAAGTAGTATCTCTTTGAAAGCGCGAGAATGTCAAGATTAGCTCCTGCAGGCATACCGGAAATGGCCAGCCGCCGCGAATAGGAAGTCACATGCTTGCTCACTGCGACGGTGCTGGCTAAACTCCGGCTAATCACTTTCCACAACTCTGGCAACAACTCGTGAAAGACACCTAAACTTGTGAGGGCATTACATCCAGCCATCCAGAGATTGACCGAGTGCGTAACAGTACTCGCAACCGTGAAAGCAAGATGGTCAAATCAACACAGATAGCCAGGCTAGACGGTGAGGGAGACTGCCCACAGAAGCATAAACGAATGCTAACAGTACAGGCCTTATGCTGGCCGCGTCCGTGGACGATGAGCAGGTACGATCTTACGAGGAGCGGGGCGCATTGTTGGAGTTGCCTCAGAGGCTTGCTAACGGTCATCAGGTCGAGACAGAATTGGCCGAGGTCAAGTCACAAGCGAAGATGGTGTTCAGGAAGCTCAATAGGAACTCCGCACCGCAAGCCAGCATTGAGTCAGGACAATACACACTGCAGTAAGACGGCCTAACCCCCGGCTCGATACAAGACAACCCGCTTATTTGATCTCAGTTATATCATACAAGACTCCGTGTGCTTCCTCTGCATAGCTGACAAGTCCTATCCTCGGAAACTCGCGTTTACCTACTTGTCCGACCTCGCCTCAGAGTTCACGACTATATATCCGTCTCAGCAATACTTGTCTGCCACCCTTCGTCCTTATGCTTTTGTCGAGTTCGACACCTTCATACAAAGAACCAAGAAGACCTATCAGGACAGCCGGGCAACTGCAAATCTGGACAAGTTGAACGATGAGCTTAAGGACGTCACCAAAGTAATGACAAAAAACATCGAGGACTTGTTATATAGAGGAGACAGCCTCGAGAAAATGGGTGAGATGAGTGGCAGATTGCGGGAAGACAGCAAGAAATACAGAAAGGCCGCTGTGAGGATAAATTGGGAATTGATGTTGAAGCAGGTAAGGCAGGAATTCAGCAAACCGTGTTTTGTTTCCGTGCTGACATCCTATAGTATGGCCCATTCGCGGGTATAGGCTTGATTATCATATTCTTCCTATGGTGGAGGTTCTTCTGATAGAAGGGCATTACGATGCACGACATGTCGAACAGGGATTGCAAGCCACCCCAGTTTACAAGTGGCTGATTATGCGGGAAACGTTCTATATCTCATCCTCTTCTTCATCGAAATCGTCCTCGACACCCATGTCATAAAGGATTCGGCCACCTTCGCCTCCACCTCCAGCCTTCTGTGCATCGAAATACGGCAGGACGACCCCCTCTCGCTCTTGTCGTTGACGGTCCGTCAAGCCAAGCTCGAATGTCATGCCCGCGAGCTCTTGTTCAGAGACTTGTTCCTCCTTCTGCTTACGGAAGAGCGGGTGGTCATCAAGCAATGTAACCGTTTCGCGAAACGTCTGAGGCACTGTCTGCTGTATCCCACCACCCACTGGTAGGAAATACCACTCCAGAACACCACGCCCGCTTTTACGTCGGTGCTCGAGCTCGATCACAATACCTCTCTCCTCTGGCTTCAGATGCTTGGTCCTGGACTTTAAGCCGACTATAACACCTTCCAATTCTTCTGCGAGACCGAACAAAGGCGCTGCTTGACTTTTCTCTCGTGCTGCCTTGTCTGAAAGAAGGTTCGGCAAGGAATGCAGGCTCATGATGGTGGTAGCAAGATACGACATTATTGCAAGGGGTGACGGCGCATAGCCACTAGCTGTGGGTAAAGGGACGTCGTTATGGTGTACTGCAACAAGGGAGATTTGCGTTTGCGTAGCTTGAGTTTGTGGCTGAAGGAGCGACGAAAGAAATCCGATCAGATTGTAAGAAGGATTACCACTCAAGTGTGAGTTCAGGATGGACATGGAATCTATGAGAAGAAGGAATCCTACTTTATCAGCACGGATTGGGTAAATGCTGGGCAGGGACACTCACGCTTATTTGGACCAGAAGACGAGCGCACGCTTCTAGCGACGATATCGCTGATTTCTTGTGGGGATTTGTTGTTGCAAGAAACAAACGCATCGACGTTTCGAGGTCTCGGAACTGTTTCGAAAGAGAGAAAGATTATGGTTGTCTTGGATAACTTCGAAAGGTCAGACCACCGGGCACAATGTACATGCCGCTGGCAATCGGGGGTGCGACGAGCTTAGGGATCGTGCTGGCAGACTTACATTGGCTCTTCGAATGTACTCTCTGAGCAGCGGCTTTGCAGGCTGCTCCAATGTGTCAAGGACAAGTGTGAAAGGAGAAGCATGGTCACGCTGATTGAGTAGCTTGGATACGAGCAATAAATTATGCATCCTGCGATGAGATAGATTGGTGTGCGCCATCCTGACCCGAAATCCAAATCGACTATTGTAGACCTTCTTGCGAAAATAGTACGCGTAGTAAAAAGTACCCGGTAGTCCGCTGGCTAGAGTCTTGCCCCCAGCACAAGGCTGTTCAATAGGTGCGGACCTTGTGTCGTATGGTATTATGTTTTAGGGCCTTTTTCGGCCCTTGAGAACTTTCCTGGGTGATCGCACTGAAGGTTTGCACACAGACCCTACTTCTGTAGAGTAGAGAGAAGTCCTGACTACATAGTAGAACGACGGAGTGATACTTCCTTAATCGTAGGAGTCCTCTTATTTTCCTTGGCAACGATCTTTCTCGATCGACATAACTCACGCGCATTTCACAAGCAGTCAGCGCCTCAATACCATTGCTATCCTGTACCCCTTTCTTCGATTTGTATATTTGCGATCGTTATGGAGGAGCCACCAACGAAGCGTGCAAAGCGCATGGAAAGCTCTGCCATGCGGGAAAAGAACGATGTACCTCAATCACCTCGAACTTACGATGGTCCGCGGGACCAGAAAAATAAATCACACCGAGATGATGCACGAAACGGGGACAGAAACCACAAGAGGGAGGATGATCGTCGCCACAAATCGAGATCCCCAGAACGACATGACAGACGGAGAGAGCGAAGCAGATCAAGAGAGAGGTCATACCGAGACCGCGATCGCGATCGCGACAGGCATGGCCGAGACGGCGGTAAAGACGCAGACGGCCATGGCCGAAGGGAACGAGAAAGAAGCAGGGACCGCTACTCCAAAGGCATGACTGCTAAAGCAATCCAGAGGAGAGCGTAGCTAACCACTAGAGCTACAGATCACAACTCGTCCAGAACGGACCGCCCTAGACGTCGCTCAAGATCCCGTTCGCCCTTGCGCAATGGTGCGGGCCCTTCAACAAGAACGCGGTCTCCTCCTCGAGGACCAAGGGCCGAGCACGACCGAGCACGCGACAGACCGAAGACCGAGATCAAGGACGAAAAGAGACCAAAAACTGAGATCGCAGAAGACACAAAACTAAATTCGAATGGAACCGCAATGGATGTAGATGAAGCAGACCCGGAGGAGCTCATCAAGAAACTGATGGGTTTTTCTACCTTCAAGACTACTCAAAACACGAAGATTCCTGGGAACCAAATCTATGGAGTCAGGAAAGAGAAGAAGACGGAGTACAGGCAGTACATGAATCGTGTTGGTGGGTTTAACAGGCCATTGAGTCCTGGTTAAGCAACGAAGGGTTCTGAACGAGATTGCGTGCTACAAGCGTCTTACAACAGACCCAGAGAAACATCCACTCACAGCACTGAATGGCATTACGAAAGGCCTCTCCAAGCCTCGTCTTGCGACAGAAGAGCAACTTGCAAACACCGCTGCACAAACACCAAGCCCTTGCGTCCTATAGTGACTCAAAGGACGACAGGTCTTCGCCATTGCTGAAGACTAGATCTACCTCAGAAATGTTAGTGGTCTGAATCACTTACGCGCGATTGGCACGTCTGCGGTGTTATACTACAAGAGGTATGACTCCAGACAAGATACTTACAATCACTGCCTACTACACCTACAGGTGACAATATCAACAGGAATCACGTCTCGAAGCAATATTTCCCAGACCATGTATCATCTTGCTCCCCTGGTCCTTTCCTCCGCTCACTACTAAGCGCATACCGCATTTCAAACCACAAAAGGCATCGACTCGTTCATACGACCATCGAAGCCATCTTACAGGCACGAGTACGCGTGACGAAGTGTACCAAGAGCCATGAAACCAATGCTCGAACCTCCTCCATCACTTCCGCCTAGCCCTCCTCCTGAAGATAGGCGAGACCACCAGTCCTACACCATCTCAGAACCATGCCCATGCTATGGAACGGGGCCGTGCCAATTCGGGCTTTGTGTACAGAAGCTGGATATCACTGGAATTGCTGGAGAACCTGCTTGGACTCGGAGACTATTTTGTCTATCCATTGTCGAACACCTTATGGAGTGGAGCTGTCTGGTGAACACCGCCATTGGTTGCCGAGCTAGTTGACAAACAACGAAGGCGATCGACGATAAGATCATTTCACGTGGACGGTGGTTTCAACTTCGCTTCCTTCTTGTTCAATCCGCTTTCTTCGTCTTCCCTCTCTCAAACCACTGTTTCCCTCCCACGACCAACCTGCCTTTCGGCGTTTACATCCACGGCTGAATGCTACCAGGTTCGCCTCCATTCTTCATCACAATCCAGAACGAATGAAGAGGTCCAAATTCAGTACGCTTGAGCTCGTATCTTTTCTGCACACAACCTCCCACGGCATTTCGGTTCGCCGAGAGTGTGACTCTCACTTTGACCTGCATGGACATCTGTGCTGGTTGACACCGACGCTGGTTGCAAACCATTTATATCTCACATGTGACCATTCAGTATCGAGGTCTCGATGGCCGTCTTCGAGCTTCGGGGACAGTGGGTGGTTGCCTTTCGCGTTCAAAGGGACAGGCCAGTGCATGAGATACATATCCACATAGTCCAACCTGAGTCTTTCTAAACTCAAGAGCAGTTTCTCTTCGGCTCTCTTGTGGTATGTGCACCATGGTTTTGTCGTGACGAAATCCCTGTCGCTTGCAGTCCCTCCTTGATGCCTTCGCCCGCCTCTCTATTATTTCCGTAGCCATATGCCCAACCGATGTGACGATAGCCGACTTTGATTGCGTGTGCAACTGTTTTGCGAACCTCACTCTCTGGAGATTGCCAGGTGCCTGTCCGAGTCAGCTCTGGTAGTCTGGATTGTACCCATATGCGCGAGTGAATCAAGGCCGATCGCTGGGATCTTCGCGCCTGTGTTGAGCAGCAGGAGAACGTCCGTGATTGTGCTCGATGTATTATGCCAGTGTTGATGCTAATGCTACCCTACCTAGCTAAGTACTTGTCGAGTTTTGTGAGAGCTCACGACTCTCCCATTCTACATCGGCTTCCACGCTCTATGCGAGGTCACTTCATCCCCCCATTCCGCATATCCTGATGAACGCGTTCCATAGCCGATCCGACACCAAGCCAATGTCATCGTTCCACGTCGTCGTGCACAGCTCAACAAGCCCGAACAGCTAACCTCTTGACGCACTCAAGCTTTTGAGGTGCTTTATCGCCTATCCTGGTCTGTAGCATACTTATTGTCCTCAAATATGATATGTCAGTCGCATGTGCCGCAACCACTTCCACATGACAAGATGTCTATCGAAACATGGGGTTCATCCACTAGGCTCTTCATCTCAAGGCATCACAGGTTTGGCGATAATTCCAAAAATTCCATCGTGAAGCCACGTCAACACAGAGGAGCACGTGCTTCCGCCGCCAACATAGTTGATCATATCATAAGTTACAGTCTCAGAAACCCTCTCGACGTCTTCCAGTGGATTGGTTGCCGATAGTTACCGCGGCAGTCCAATATGGAAATTCTCACCGGCCGGCAACCCCACCAAATCCCGCAGGCGAGAGAGGCAGCTGGATTAAACCTGCCGATCGCGGGATAATCCACAATACAGCCGCCTCAAAACACAACATGGTGCTTGCGCTTGACGGCATAAACTTGTTGCACAGCAGCCATAGCTCAATGCCGGGTTGTTGACGCCGTTGGCCATGAGAAGGTATTGAGCTCGATTGCATTTCCATTGTTTGTCCGAATGTGATATATCACACTTACTCACCGACTTTCCACCTGTTCGCGTTCTTGTTATGCGTGCTTCGAGATGTTCAGTAGGCAAAGCCAACACTGGAGACCAAAAGACGGGTCAGGTCCACAATGGCGTCTTCCCTCGTGCTTCTAGCTTTCTCCACTGCCCAAAACGACAATTTTGCAGATATCTGATCGTTGGTGGGCCGGGGACAGAGTCCCTGTGCTATGGGAGGGCGTCTCGCATGAAAGGCAACGCCTTAATCATTGCTGAAAGCATGCCACTTCGAGCAAGTTTGGAGCGCACGTTGACAGGCCTGAACAACTTGATGATCAAGAACCTTGCGCTGGTAAATTCACTAGCAGAGGATGCCATCCACTAATACGGTACATCGATATCTTGCAACACATCCATTCGAGGTCAATGGCAGACAGTCCAGAACGAGTGGGGTAAGTGCTTCCTGTTGTTGAGTGAAGATTTCGAAGCATTACTGCCTTAATATGAATGCCTGAACATGACATATATAGAATCTCTTCGACTGGTTTGGTCTTCCCAATCATCATCAAACCCCCAACTTGCTATTGAGGAACCTTTATTCACTGTCACAGAGACGTCCACAAGCTACATCAATAGGTCTCATCCGGACGTTGTTGATAGTGCCAAAGTACACTTACCTAGCATCATCACACACTGAGCTTACAACAATACTCTTGCGCAACCAATCACCAAAATGCCTGGAATTTTGGTACAGCAGCCTGTCGACGTTCTCAAGCGAGATGGCCAAGCTCTTGAGGAGATGGTCGATGAGATCGAGGAGCTCAACATCAAGAAGGATCAGGCCAAGAAGCAGCTGCAGAAGGAGCGTGATATGCATGACGCCTCCGAGTTCGACGCCGAAAAGGACAAGACGATCTTCAGAAACTACGAGGACGCCAACAACAAAGTGAAGATGTTCTACAAGGAACAGCACACCAAGCAAACCGTCGAGTACAACCTGCAAGCCAGGAAAGACTTTCACACTCAGACCCGTGCCGAGATGACTATCTGGCAAGCCATGGAGCAGCTCAACGAGCTCATCGACGAGTCCGACCCAGACACATCCCTCACGCAGATTGCACATCTCCTGCAGTCCGCCGAGGCTATCCGCCGTGACGGCAAGCCCCGCTGGATGCAAGTCACCGGTCTGGTGCACGACCTCGGCAAGCTACTCTTCTTCTACGGCGCAAAAGGCCAATGGGACGTTGTCGGCGACACCTTCCCTGTCGGTTGTGCTTTCGACGATCGGATCGTCTACGGCAAGGACTCCTTCAAGGACAACCCCGACATCGACCACCCCGTCTACGGCACCGAGATGGGCATCTACTCCGAGGGTTGTGGCCTCGAAAACATCATGCTCAGCTGGGGCCACGACGAGTATCTCTACCACATCTGCAAGGACCAAAGCACGCTACCCGACGAAGCTCTCGCCATGATCCGATACCACTCCTTCTACCCGTTCCACTCTGCTGGTGCATACAGGTACTTCATGAACGAGAAGGACTACAAGATGCTGGACGCCGTCAAGGCGTTCAACCCGTATGATCTCTACAGCAAGAGCGACAACGTCCCAAGGGTCGAAGAACTCAAGGTATGTCGTCTCTGTTTTCATCTTCGAGTATTTTCCTAATATGTTACCAGCCATACTACCTCGAGCTCATCGACGAGTTCTTCCCACAAAAGGTCATCGAGTGGTAGTGTGATGGAAA
>Ga0210040_10007048_pt1 | contig 13786 bp, 6 predicted proteins | sample CryGeyCG12114_NA_FD_185462 | JGI IMG/M metagenome (GOLD analysis project Ga0210040, IMG submission 185462) | Groundwater microbial communities from aquifer - Crystal Geyser CG19_WC_8/21/14_NA (SPAdes) (version 2) | ecosystem: Environmental > Aquatic > Deep subsurface > Groundwater | place: USA... | reverse complement strand
ACTATAATTAATGGAATGCAAATATCCGTTTTCAAGTTACAAATTTAGAAGATACTTCTGTTAAATTGCTTTTTATGATTTACGATTACCTTTTGGTTGGGCACGGTTTGGCCGGCAGCATACTGGCCCATACGCTGGCCCAGCATAATTATTCTTTACTAGTAATAGACGAACCTAAAGCTAACTCGGCTTCTAACGTAGCAGCCGGACTTATAAATCCGTTAGCGGGTAAACGTTTGGCTAAATCCTGGTTGGCCGAAGTGCTGGTACCTTTTGCTCATACCTTTTACCGCGAAATAGAGGAGTTATGCCAGGTGCCTTTGTTTTATCCGCAGCGTATTCTTAAACTTTTTTCTTCAGTAGAAGAACAAAATAATTGGATGGGGAAAAGTGCCGGCACGGACTACCGCGATTTTGTAAAAGAAGTTTATACCGCATTGCCACCGTCTGCTATTATCCACCAGGAGCAAGGCGGTATTTTAATAGATAAGGGCGGCTACGTGAACGTGCCGTTATTACTAGCCAGCTTAGCCAAAATCCGGCAAGAACAAAAGCAACTTATCACGGAAACTTTCAGTTTTAACTCCTTCTCCGTCGCTGAAGATTACGTGCTTTATAAAAGTATGAAAGCTAAAAATATTATATTTTGCGAAGGTTACCAGGCCATGCAAAATCCGTATTTTAATTGGTTACCTTTTTCCCTAAACAAAGGCGAAGTGTTGGATTTAAAGACAGAACAGGAGTTGGATACCGACAATATTTATAACAAAGCCGTTTATGTTTTGCCAACCACTAAAAATATATTGCGGGTAGGGGCTACTTATAACTGGCGAACCGTAGATGAACAACCTACCGAAGCTGGTAAAGAGGAACTTAGCCAAAAAATAAAGGACATCTTAAAGGTGCCTTTTACAGTACTAGAGCATAAAGCGGGTATTCGTCCGGCCGTGCGCGACAGAAGGCCTTTAATTGGCACGCATCCGGATTATCCACGCTTGCAGATATTTAATGGCATGGGGTCGAAAGGAGTCATGATGGCGCCGTATCTGGCCTGGCATTTTAGGCGGGTTTTAGAAGAAAAAGAAGAATTAAATCCAGAAATCAATATTTTAAGATATATTACGTTATATAAAAAGCATTATTAATTAGCAATGATAAATTTTTACCAGTCTGTAAAGACTATAAGCTGTATCGTATTTGCTTGCCTGCTTTTTGATGTACAAAATCAGGTGCAAGCCCAGGTAGTGCCCGAAACATTTGGTCAGAACCGCATTCAATACAAAAAGTTTAAATGGCAATACCTGAGTACCCAAAACTTTAACGTTTACTACTACGGCAATGCCCGCGAACAAGCGTCGCTCACCGCCGATTACGCCGAAAAAGAATTAAAGCGTATTACCAGCCTGATTGGGTATTTCCCTTATTCCAAAACTACCCTTATTCTGTATAATTCTGCTGCCGACCTGCGCCAAAGTAATATTGGCCTGAACGACGATGCTTTTCAAACCGGGGGCGAAACCTTATTTGTTAAAAATAAATTAGAGTTGGCTTTTGAAGGTTCGCAAATAGAATTTAAAAAGAACTTAAGCCTGAATGTGTCGCAGTTGCTGCTAAACGATATGATGTACGGCGGCAGCCTGAAAGAAGTATTGCAAAGTAGCTACATGTTAAGCTTGCCGGATTGGTTTTTAACCGGTGGCGCCGCGTATATTGCCGAAGGCTGGAATGTAGAGATGGACAACTACATGCGCGACATGGTGCTGAAAAATGCGAATAAAAAACCAGAGGTTTTATTTGTGAAAAACCAGCGTTTTGCCGGGCAATCGGTTTGGAATTATATTTCGGAACGCTATGGCTATACTTCTATCCAGAATATCTTAAATCTTACCCGTATTACCCGCGACATAGAAGTAGGTATTGCCAGCAGCCTGAACGTGCCTTATAAAAAGTTTATGCGCGATTGGCAAAAGTATTACCAGCAAATGAACACATTTACCGGTAATGAACTAATATCGCTGGATAAAAGAAACCAGTTATTCGCTAAAAATCGTCGGAGTGCCATTTTAAGCCAACCAACTTTTAGCCCCGACGGTAGCAAACTGGCTTATGTAGCCAACGACCGCGGCCGTTACGAAGTAAAAGTAACCGATGTGGCCCGCCGGCGAACTTTCGATGTGCGGAAAGGCGGTTATAAAACCCCCGATCAGAAAGTTGATTTAAAAGCCCCGATCTTAACCTGGAAATCGGATCGGCAGCTTAATATAGTGGAAGTAAAACGGGCCCAACCGGTAGTAAATACTTATTACTTCGACCGAAAAAATAAAGCATTTTTTAACAATTTAAAAGAAGCTATTTTTGGTCGCCAGTCTCGCGGCGTATTGTCGCAGTTTACGCAAATTCTGAACGTAGATTATTCTGAAGATGGGCGCCTGATGGTGATGAGTGCCGTGCGGGATGGACAAGCCGATTTGTATTTGTTTAGAGGTAATAGCCGCCAGCCCGAACAAATTACAAACGATATTTACGACGATAAAAACGTAAGCTTTTTAAAAGGCCGCAATGCGCTGGTGTTTAGTTCTAACCGGTGGCTGGATACAACCGGTTTAGCTACCCCCAAGCTTTCGCTCGATAAAATAGTAGATAATTACGATTTATACCTGCTGGATTTAGATCGGCCGGGTGCCAATCCGAAGCAAATTTCTTCTTCTATTTCAAATGAATTTGCCCCGGTCGCCGAAGACAATGACCATATACTTTACCTAGGCGAGGAAAGCGGTATCCGGAGTGTTTACCGTTATAGCCTGGTTACCGGCGAGCGGCAGCGCATTAGTTCTTTTCTGCAGAATGTCAAAATGTTTGATTACAGCCCGGCTAACCGCCGTTTAGCTTTTGTGGCCGCCGACCGCAATAAAGAATTTGTTTATTATTTCCCTGATTTTGCCCCGGCAGCTTCATCTGCGCCGGCTACTAATTTTAAAACGGTGCGGCAAAAAACCTTGGAAGACCGCTCGCGGCGGCCGGCAGTAAGGCAACCCGCCGAAACCCAAACCACCGAACCCGCGGCTACCGAAACCATAACCAACCAGGATAATTCTGCTAAGGATAAAAACATAAACACCCAAAATTACGAGTTCGATACCCAGGAAAAACAGCCGACTCGCCAAAATAATACGGTTGTCGCGCGCCCTACTATTCCCGCCGAAACGGCGGCGCCCGTAGGGCCGTTTAAGTACGATTTGCGTTTCAGTATTAACCGGGTAATATCATCTGTGTATCAGGATGCATTAATGGGATTTGGCTTGATAGCCGAAGTAGGCATGTCGGATATGTTTGAAGACCATCGCATTAACGGCGGCGCCTTTATTGTTACCGATTTGCGTACGAGTAATTTCTACGCCGAGTATAGTAACTTAAAGAGACGTTACGATTGGCATTTGTCTTACCTGAAACAAACTATTTTCCGGAATTATTCTCAAAATTCTTTGCGGTATAGCCGGCAGGAGTTTACCCCTTCCATTAGTTATCCGCTTACCCATAACATTAGCGTGAGGGTATTGCCCAAATTATTACATACTCGTTATAGCGTAACCAATTTTCTATCTGACCCCGATAGTGTAGATGTATTTGGTAGTTTAGGTGGCGAATTAGTATTTGATAATTCAGTGTCGACGGGGGTAAATATGTATGAAGGTACCCGCTTGAAAGTAGGCGTCAGTTCATTTAAAGAATTAAATACCAGTACCGAAAATTTCAATAAAATTTATTTAGACTTACGCCATTACCAGAAAATACACCGGCAAATTGTGTGGGCTAACCGCCTAAGTTACGGTCATTATTTTGGTAATTCGCCCAAACGGTTTATGTTAGGTGGAGTTGATAATTGGTTAGCTAGTAAAAGAGAAGATGAAGATAACGAATCGAACGAATTAATTTTTCACGGGCAATCACCAGTCGATTTGTTTTACCAAGAGTTTGCTACGCCTATGCGAGGATTTAAATACAATGCCCGTAGCGGTAATAAATATTTACTATTAAATTCCGAACTGCGCATACCTATTGTGCAATACTTATTCCAGAATGCTGCTTTAGGTTCCGGGTTTTTCCGCAATTTGCAGTTAACTGCCTTCAGCGATATTGGTACTGCTTACAATGGGGCCAGTCCGTTTAGCCGTCGTAATTCTTTTAATACGCAAGTGCTTGGTGGCCGTATTGGCGATGCGCAGGTAAACCCTTTTCAGGCGGTGGTGGTTAACTATCGCAATCCGTTCTTATTTGGTTATGGGGCGGGTGCTCGCACCACTTTGCTGGGCATGTACGGTAAAGTAGATGTAGCCTGGGGCGAAGAAAACTTCAAGAGAACGGGCCCGAGAGTATATGTTTCATTGGGCTATGATTTTTAAAAATATTACTATTAAAATAAAAACAGAAAGGCCACCGTATGGTGGCCTTTCTGTTTTTATTTTAATATGTTATTATGCCTTTATCTTACACCGGAACAGCTTCCAGCAACGATTCAAATATGGCAATACCATCTGTGTTGCCTAAATCCGGGTCGGCAGCCCGTTCCGGGTGAGGCATCATTCCAAAAACATTACGGCTTTGGTTGCTGATACCGGCAATATTTATTAGGCTGCCATTACAATTAGTGTCGTCGGTAATATTGCCATTCGCATCGCAATACCGGAACATTACCTGGTCCTGATCCTGGAGCGTTTGCAAAGTGGCGGCATCGGCGTAAAAACGGCCTTCGCCGTGTGCTATTGGAATCTGGTAAGCTTTAGAGGTATCCAGCAGGGTAGTAGGCAATAAATTTTTTGTTTCGGGCCGGATGTATACGTTCTTACAAATAAATTTCTGATCTACATTCCGCAGCAACGCACCAGGCAACAAACCGGCTTCGGTTAATATCTGGAAACCATTGCAAATACCCATTACATAACCACCTTTATTCGCGTATGCAATAACCTCTTGCATAATCGGTGAAAAACGGGCAATAGCGCCGGAGCGTAAATAATCGCCGTACGAGAAACCACCCGGCAAAACAATAAAATCACTATCCTGCAAATTATGGTCTTTGTGCCACAGGCGAGCTACTGGCTGGTGCGAAACCCGCTCTAATACCTGAATAACATCTTGGTCGCAATTAGACCCCGGAAAAATAACAACGCCAAATTTCATGTGCCAAATATAATAAGCATTTAGGGGAAGAGAAAGATATAAAAGTAAATAATAACCGAGCCGTTGCCGGGCAACTTCTAGTAAACGCAACTGAACCTGTTTAGGAGGGCAGCAAAAGTAGCTAACTGCTCCTGTTTATTGGTACGAGCAACTGATTTAGATTATTTTATAACTCTTAATAAAAGAATACGAATACTTTTGTACAATATTATACGACTGTAAACAAAAAGCAATATGTTACAATCCATGACCGGTTTTGGTACCGCTTACCACGAGAGCGATCAATACAGCATAACGGCAGAAATTAAATCGCTTAATTCTAAAACCGTGGACTTAAGCGTACGCTTGCCCCGGTTCTTATCCGATAAAGAACTGGAAGTTCGGAACTTGGTTACCAAAAGCCTGATTAGAGGCAAAATTACGGTTAACATAGACTATCTGGTTAAACAAAAAGCAGCTAAAGCAACGAATAACATTAACCAGGAATTACTGCAGACCTATTATACTGAACTCGAAAAAGCTGCCGTTACTTTGGGCGCACCGAAAAACGACCTCTTTCGGCTGGCTTTGCAAATGCCCGAGGTAATACAACTAAACGGGAAATTAGAAGAAGATGATAAGCAATTGCCGGTGCCCTGGGATTTAATTTTATCGCTACTCCAGGAAGCTATTTTTAACCTAAATCATTTCCGGAACGATGAAGGCAAAGCCCTGACATCAGAAATTATTTCTTATATTGATCGGATTCGCATTTTATTAGCCGAAATAGATAAACACGACCCCACCCGTGTAGAGCAAATCCGGGAACGAATCCAGACGCGCCTGCTTGAAATTAATAATTCCGAAAATTTTAATCAGAGTCGTTTTGAGCAGGAAATGATTTATTTTATTGAGAAATTAGATATTGCCGAAGAAAAAGTCCGTCTTATTAATCACCTCCATTATTTTACCGAAACGGTTTACCTGCCGGAGCCTACCGGCAAAAAGTTAGCCTTTATTTCGCAGGAAATTGGCCGTGAAATTAATACCATTGGCTCTAAAGCCAACGATTCTACTATTCAGCACTTAGTAGTAGAAATGAAAGAAGAACTAGAAAAGATAAAAGAACAGCTAAATAATATTTTGTAGTTGTTGCAGGGGTTATTAATTAGTGACCGTTAGGTAAAAGATTAAAGTAGATTAATTTGGCACGACTTCCCGAACCTTACTTGGCTTAAAGACCAAGTAGACCTGTGTTTTTAGAAGCAGCAGGGAGGGGCAATGTGATGCTTAATGTAAAATCTGGAGGGTGTGTTATCTACCCAATTAGCTGTGCCTCTTTTCCTTCTTTATGAACGTGAAAGGGCAGGGCCAATTGCCGGATTGGATATTCATGGCGCTACTTTTCCGGAAAGTCATTATTCTTATTTCTAATCCTGGTCAGGCTTATACTTGACAAATACCCGAAAGTACCGCTATCGAAACTTTTAACCTGCATGTTGGCGAGCAGCTTCTGAAACAGGTATACGCCGAGCTGCGCGCTCAAGCACGTTTTACTGATGTACTTTTGTTAAAGGAGCACTAAAATACCTCCGCAACTTTAAAAAAAGTTAGGCAATAATCGGCGGCAAACTAAAGTGAACAGGAAAATACCAATTAAGGTACCAATGCTATTACTAACCACATCCATGGGATCGCCTTGGCGGCCCATTTTCATCTGTGTTTGTAAAAATTCTATTAGTATTCCAAAAAGAAGAGAAGCGATTAAAGTAAACCAACTACTGTGCCGGCGCAGGGTGGTAAAAGTAGTTTGCTTGGTTAACCCAAATTGCAGCAGCAGGGCCAAAATAAAAAATACAACTGCATGCGAAGCGGTAGTAAAAGAAACAAATTGCCACCCCGGCACTTCGGGTAAAGAAGCTGCGGGCAACAGCGTTAAGAATAAAATTACTGCTGCCCACAGCAAAGCCGGAAAGCTATATTTAATTTGTTGAATCAATTTTTAAATTTTAAGCACCCACTAAGTCTGCGTAATCTTCCGCTGAAAGTAAGTCCGCCAACTCCGCAGTGTCGTCAATCGACATTTTAATCATCCAGCCATCGCCATACGGGTCGGAATTTACATTCTCAGGATTAGAATCTAACTTAGCGTTAATTTCCAGTACCGTACCGGTAATTGGGCTAAATAAATCAGAAACGGTCTTAACTGCTTCTACGGTGCCAAATACCTCTTCCCGGTTTACCTTTTTATCCAGCGTATCAATATCTACATACACAATATCCCCTAGTTCGCTTTGGGCAAAATCGGTAATACCTACATAAGCTGTGTCGCCTTCAATGCGAATCCATTCGTGATCTTTAGTGTATTTTAATTCCTTAGGTAAATTCATAATTCTTAGAAAATGTGAGTTCGTTGATATAGTCTTCTTTATGGGTTTAAATTTACATTCTTTTTGAAAAAAGGTTTTAAAACTTATTCCGATAAACTATATCTTAACTGAATACCACCTTCCGAAACCGTATTTTTAAAGGTATTGGCCACCTTCGGATCGGAGATTACCCGGGTAAAATAAAATTGAATATTCAGGCGCTGATTTAGGGTGTAATCGATGGTTGGTTTAATCTGCACCTGCAGGGTACCATTGGTTACCACGTTCAAGCTCTTTTCGGGGCCGCCGTCTTCCACTACAATGGTGCGCTGAATGGTTTCATTATCGCGGAACGTTAAATCTAAGCGAGCATTTAAATCGTTTTTCAACGTCTTATACTCGCCATTTATGCGGAACGGAACCCGGAAATTATTAGTAGAATATCCAATACCCAGCACTAAGTCTTTTATGCCGTTTTGGGTAACTTGGGCATTAGTCATGTTTAAGGCCAAGTTACGCTCGCGCCGATATTCCAATCGTCCGGAAATATTGTTTTTAGTCCGGAAATTAACACCCAGCAAGGGCGACATCCGTTCCGAAACAAGCACCTGGCTAATAATATAATACGGTATGTATTCACCTTGCTCGTTAATTTCGGTAGGCAATTGGTTCCGGCCCGGCGTATTTTCGTACTGCAACGAGGTAGAATAATTTGTGATATTATAACTCGCGTTGTATACGTGCGATAAAGTAATGCTGCTAAAATACCGCTGTACTGCCGGCAATTCGCTCAGGCCATTATAGTCGAGCCGCCAGTTTGGCAACGGAAATACGCCAAATGGTCGCGATGGTCGGGCCTCGTACTTGTCTATATCTTGACCCTGGTAAGCTGCCAAGAATGAAGGCATAAGCACATCTTGCGAGTTAATGGCGTATTCGCCACTGCCCAAATTAGCGGCTCTTAAGCGGTCTAGCACTACGGCGCGGTTCCGGATAAAATTCTCGAAAGCGGCTGAGGTGTTATCCCGACCAGATTCGAATAAGGTTTGCAAGGCAATAGTAGACGAAGAAAAAGAACCGGTATTAAGCGGGTTTTGTCGTTCCGGCGTGGTACCCCTTACCGGATCTCCTAAATCATCTACCCGCAAGCGGTAAAATACTTCTTCTATTTCGGAACGATCTTGTTTGGCATCTAACTGAATGTTAAAGTTACGAAAAGGCTCCAACACCGTACGTACCGTAAAATTCTGGGTATTTAAAGAACTCAAAGGCGTATTTAAATAATGACTACTATCGGTATACCAGCCTTTGTTTTCGGCCAACCGGTACAGACTTTCTAGTTCGTATTGTTTTCCTAATACAAATGGTACACCCGGCGCATCGAAGCCTTCGTCTAAACCAAAGAATTTAGTGCGTGGTAAAAAGCCCGGCAACAAAGTGCCTTGAGTTTGAGCACCGGTAAAATTAATAGAACGGGCCGTCATCAGCGAGCGCAACACCGCTTTCAGTACTTTCAGTTCAGGTTGCTTTTGAGCGGTATCGGGTACCGCCGGTACCGGGGCGGCCGGGTTGCGGGTAGGCGTGGCGCCGGTTGTGGGCGGCTTTGCTTCGTTAATGGCTTTTAAAAAGCGCACTTTGTTATATAAACGAATTAAATCTATTTTACCGGTTACACTGGTTTCGGTGTTGTTCTGAATGGTATTACCTAGTTGTAAGGTATCGCTGATTAAAGCAGTAGAGCCCGAAGTCCAGGTATAACCGGCAGCATAGCGTGCATCGGCACTCAGCCAATCCGTTAACGGAAATTTATCGAGCGGCAAGCGGTAAGTAATAGCTGCTAGTTGATCGAAATTCGTAGTCCGGCCCCAGCGACGCAGGTTCTTCCAGATTTCTTCGTTTTTGTACCGCAAGTCCGGGTTTTCATTGTCTATTTGTCCGTCGGGTTCATCTACTACCGCCCGATTAGTGGCGGTATAATCAATGGTTATGCTTTTGGTTAAATCCCACTTCAGATCGTAAACACGATTAAAGTAAAAGTATTTCTGGAAAGTAGGCGCAATACCGCTGGTAGTAGGCAAATCGTTAAAGCCTAATCGGCGCTGCAAAAATACTTCGTTATACCGCCGGTCTAAATCAGCTCTAAAAGCAATCCGGCTGGGCAGAGGCGTAATATTAATTTCTTGTAGTAGTTTCAGGTAAGGCGATTGCAAGGGCTTTAACTTAGCAAAAGGCGTATAGTTCTTGGGCGTATTATTAAAAGTATAAGCCAAACCACCCGTGTAATTTTTCGTTAAATCACGATCAGTTACAATATCGGTGCGTAATTGCTCGCTGTAAGCGTACGAGAAAGAAAGGTTCTCGATATCGTAAGGATGACTTTTGGCCTCCGGATTCGTTTTCTCTTTGCGTACGTTCAGCAAATTAATGCTCTTGGTAGTTACCTGACTAACTACTTCTTTCCGGTAATTAGCCCGCATTTCTTCATCTTCAAACTTTCTGAGCGACTGATCCAACGGCGTATCGGGATCTAGCGGATCGTAACGAGGTTCCTGAATAGCTTTACCGTATTGCACCGATACCGGAATACGTACGCCTAATTTCTCCGGGAAAAACTTGTCGGCGGCAATATTAGAGTTTATATCAAATTGGGCGGTATTTTCGCGTGCCCGATCAGCTATTTTCTGTTGTAAACTCCCAAAACCAACGGTGGTGTAACTACCACTCGCCGACACCGTGGCAAAGTCGGCTAATTTAGCATTTAAGCGGGCATTGGTGGCCCAACCGGCAGTTTTATCGAAATCGGCTACCCGCAATTCATCGGCCCAGATACAAACCGATTTATCGGAGCGATCGTTGGTGCGCGGATTAAGTACTCCCAACATAATGCCTTGAATAGAGCTCAAATCCGGATTACCTACTACCGTAATAGTACTGCCATCGGCCAATTGTTTTACCCAGGGCTGGAAAATATTAATACCAGCATTGCGGTTACGCTCGGCCTTGGTATCAATTAAAGCCTGGAAAGCCAGATCCATAAAGTTATCCGGATTCCAGATTTCGAGGAGGTCCTGAGAACCATTCCGTGTAATTTTTAACGGAATAGAATATTCGTAATAATTTTGGGTATAGTCGGTGCCAATCCGGACAAAAGCCCGCATGTCATCGTCTTGGGCACTGTTATCTGGACTTTCGGCGTGCACGAACAATTTCAGTCTTTTGTAGATGAGCATGTCCATGGTTACGTTTTTGTAAACGGCTTTACCAAAAGAATCTTTCAGGCCTTCTACGCACAGTTGCAACGATTGCTCATTTTGGCGGCGGTTGTTTAGCGTAGTGGTATTATCGAGTTGCCGTACTACGCCTGGTGGCACGTCGTACGGAATATTGGTTGCTTCTACGGCGCCGGGGCCATTTTCCTCGATATTAACCGTAGACACTGTAAAATTCTGCACATCGGTATCGCAATCGCCCACGCAAGGCGTGCCGCCATCCGATACCGATCCTAAATAGCGGCGCCATTGGTTCGATACAAACTGTAAGCCAATCATCCGCAGCACCACCGGTTCTTGAAATTGCGTGAGGTACATACGCATAAAACGAATAGATTTAAATCCGTTCATGTTGCCAACATTGCCGCTAGGTTGCCTAATCGGAACCCGGAATTGGTACCAAGTTACTTGGTCGCCGGTGGCTTGATGCGGCGAAACAATTTTATCAACAATATAATTTTCACCGATATTCATGCGGTTCGGACGCAAATTCATGCGGTATTCGTAGTATCGTTCTACATCGCTTACAATGTTATCCTTGTTAAGATCTTCTTTATCGGGGTAAGCATACGCCGACTCAATGCTGTTTTCGGCAGAATTGCCTTCCATGCCGTTGTAGTTTTTGTAACGGCCCAATATTTTCACATTCCGGGTGTCATAATCGCTGTTCAGGTGATGTTTAAAATTATCGGCCGAGGGGTCCTGGAGGTTACCATAACCTGGTATGCTCCTGAAAAAAGCTTGTTCTTCGCTGTCGTTTAAGCCTTCTAAGCCTATATCCTGAAATTGGCGGGTACCCTCATTGTTGTCGAAAGCATCGGTTAAGAAAGGTAATTTGGTTACAAAACCCCAGGCTGTGCGTTCGGTGTCGGGCTTGCGGCCGCTGGTTACATCAATGTTAGTGGCCGCAGTAGGCAAACCGTTTTCAAATTCATAGCGGTTCTGGTCTTTTATTAAATCTTCGGATATGTTACCTAAATTCAAAATAAATTCGCCCCCGGTGGTATTGGCTTTAGCAGGATTTTCACTATCGTCGACAAAACCGTTGGGATTGTTAAGATTGCCATTGGTCACGTTTATAAAAGGGTCCATGAGCCAGAACTCCAAATATTCAATGTTGGCATTGTCGAAATCGTTATCAAAAGTGATTTCCCGACTAATACCACCATAGTTGTTCCGAGGATCGCCGTTGGTCAGAAATTTACCGTCGGCGCTTACTTGGGGAGTGTAATTATATTGGCCCCGTTCGTTCGGAAAGTAAGCCAAATCGAAAGGATATTCGTAATTACTCGTGGCATCCAAGTCGCGGTTCGGGAATATTTCTTGCCGGGAAACGCCTCGGGTATAATGGTTTTTCAAAACCTCGGGCGTGATGTTATTGGGTTGGCGGTTACCGCTACGATAATAAATGCCCTGGTCGATGGTGTACCAGGCTAATTTGGCGCGATTGTAAGCGTAAGCTAAACCGCTCCCAGTAGCAAGCGGGGCTGGGGTAGCTGCCAAGCGCCAATTATTACTATTATAAGAGCTCGATAAAGAAAAAGCCGATTCCGCGCCTTCAAAATCATCAATGTACGAAACACCGTCTTCGCCCTGCAACTTGGCTCTGGCCGGCAGTAACTGCGCAAATTCGGCGTTAAAGGTTATCGTAGACCGCTCTTTCGTTTGAATAAAGGGCAACATATCGGTAAGGCGGGTTAGCAGGCGCGAGTCGCGGCGCAGGTTTACATCTAAACCGTAAATAGTGTTGTTGCTGGGCTCATCGCCTAAACTTACCCGGTTGTTGTTGTAAGGCGTTTCGCCTAAATGTAACAAGGTGCCACCAAAATTAATATCGTTATTAACCTGGTAATCGAGCCGGACCCCAACCATGGCCCGCGGCTGCGGATTAATTAATTCGGCGCGTTCAAAATTTACTTTTAAGTTACTCGCCGAGCTTAAATAACTGGGATTTAATATTTTTACCCGGGCCAAATTATAATCTACCTGGTAATCAACTCCTTCGATTAATTTGGTGCCACCAGAATAAACTGTAACCGAACCTTCGGCAATTTGAATACCCGGCAACATAATTTCATCGGAAGAACTAGCTTGGTAGCGGCCTTTCAGAAAGAACTTATCTTTATTGGTTATTTGCTGGGCATCGGTTTGGGTGAGTTCATACAACTCCTGGTACACGTATTTTTCGCGCAGCTCGATTTCATTGGGCAAAAATTTATTATTTAAATACGAACCAAAGGGCTCTACTTCCGGGAATATTATCTTACCGTTTTCCGGATCGATGGTAATGCCGGCTAAAAAGTCGAAGTTGCCGTCGCGGGGACGGTCGTTGTTGGTATTTACATTATCGAGGTTAAACACTTCTACCAGCGGTAGGTCTTTTACTCTTTCGCCTTCTTTAATACTGGGTATATCCACGCCGGTTTCATCGTCTTTGTAAATTACCCGCAACTGAAAATTCTGCTGGGTTATTTGGTTGGCGTTGAGCGGGTAAATGTTTTTCATCATTAAATCCCAGATAGGCAACTGCAAAGGCGCCGGGTTGGTAGAACGTAGCATTTTCATGTAAATAACCTCATCTTCCCGCACGTTCTGGTAATCGTCCTGGAGTTCGCCTACTTGGTAAGTTTGCCCGTTGAGGGTATATTCGTAAGCTACGCCTAATACTTGTTCCGGCAATAAAGTCGTGCTGAGCGAAATATAACCCAACTGGGAGTTAAAGGTATATTCGCGTGGGTCTAAGCGCCGGGCGCGTACGTGCTCGTAGTCTACAGTTTTTTCATTTCCGTTCTGGTCCAGAAAACCATCGATTACATCGTTTTTGCGGTTGGCCGGATTGCTCGAGAGAATGCTGTATAAGCGATTCGATTGATTGTCGGCCGGACGGGTGGCCGGAGAATTATTGTTTAACCGGTCGTTTCGGTAAATGCGATTAGGATCGGCTTCGCCCAAATCCATAAAAGCCACCATGTTGCGCAAATTCTCTGTCGA
>Ga0210040_10007047_pt1 | contig 13788 bp, 12 predicted proteins | sample CryGeyCG12114_NA_FD_185462 | JGI IMG/M metagenome (GOLD analysis project Ga0210040, IMG submission 185462) | Groundwater microbial communities from aquifer - Crystal Geyser CG19_WC_8/21/14_NA (SPAdes) (version 2) | ecosystem: Environmental > Aquatic > Deep subsurface > Groundwater | place: USA... | reverse complement strand
CTGTAGACGTCCTTGTCCGACGTCTTGTCCAGGGTCTTGTCGAAGTAGACGCCGGGGCTGCGGACCAGCTGGGAGACGACGACGCGCTCGGTCCCGTTGATGACGAACGTGCCCTTGCTCGTCATGATCGGGAAGTCGCCCATGAACACCGTCTGGCTCTTGATCTCGCCGGTGGTGTTGTTCATGAACTCGGCGGTGACGAACAGCGGCGCCGCGTAGGTCATGTCCTTGTCCTTGCACTCCTCGAGGGACGCCTTGACGTCCTCGAAGCGCGGGTTGGAGAAGGACAGCGACATCGAGCCGCTGAAGTCCTCGATCGGGGAGATCTCCTCGAGGATCTCGGCGAGACCGCCGACCGCGGCGGCCTGCTCCTCGGGGGCGAGGGTGGCCTTCCACTCCGGGCTGCCGACGAGCCAGTCGAACGAGGCGGTCTGCAGGGCGAGCAGGTCCGGGACCTCGAGGGGCTCGTGGATCTTGGCGAACGAGACGCGCAACGGCGCGCCGGGGATCTTCTGCTGGTCGGCGCCGCCGGTGCGGGGACCGGACTGGACGTCGACCGGGGTGGTGCTGGGATCAGTGGTGGTGGTGCTGGTGGGGCGAGAGCCTGCCAAGATGCGTCCTTCCAAGGACCTCACGACGTACGGGCGGTCTGTGCAGTTCGTCCTGGGTCGTCGTCGGTATCGGCGAGGCTGACCGCGGATGCCGGCCCCGCCGGAGGCGTCAACACGAGGTGTCCCGGAACCGTTCCCGGGCACCCCTGGTGACCCGTGTCGGCGGGTTGGCAGTCAGAGGGCAGCGCAACAGGAGACCCTACCCCTGCTCAGCGCCGGTGTCCACGCCGGTTCGCCGCAGCGGTCCGGGACCCACCCGCGAGGGTGGCCGACTCCCGGTGGTCCGTCGGCGCGACCCCGGGGGGCGCGCCGGCCCCCGGGGCGGGGCGAGCGAGGTCGATCGCTGGGAATCATGCCAGTGGCGGGACGCCGTGGCAGTCGCCACGCCGCACGCCGCTCAGCTGGTGGTCAGCAGCGAGAGCTCGCTGATCTTCCAGTCCCCGTCCACCTGGACGAGGGTGACCTGCACCGTCTGGGTGCAGGCCTGGGCGCCGTCCTGGGTGACCTGGCACTCCGAACCGGCCGGGGCCTCCTGGGTGCCGGAGTTCACCGACTTCACCACGTACTGGCCGAACACCACCACGGTCGCCTGGTCCTGGGACTGGTTGACCTGCTGCAGCCCGACCTCGGCGACGTCGTAGCTGGTGGTCGCAGACACCTGCTCGTAGGTGTCCACGATCCCGCCGTCGGACAGGTCCTGGCGGTACTGCTCCTCGAGGTCGCCGGTGAGGACGTCCAGCTTGCGCTGCACGCTGCCCTCGGAGTCCTGGTAGTCGTAGGCGTACAGCGCCTCGACGCCGGAGCGGGCCGCGCTGAACACCGACGGGTCGACGTACGCCGGGTGCAGTCGCTGCCACAGCAGCACGCCCCCGCCCGCTGCCGCGACCAGGCACAGCACCGCCAGCACCAGTGCGGTGGCTCGCCCGCCGCGACGGGTACGCGGCGCGGGAGCCGCGGCCGGCGCAGCCGGGCGGCCGGAACGCCGGGACGACGCATCGCGGGCAGGCCGGCCGGACGGCGGGTCGGCGGGGACGGCCGGTGCGGCGGCCCTGCCCCGGCCGCGGGCCGGCACGGGCGTCGGGGTCGGGGTGGCGACGGTCGACGGCGCGGCGACGGGCTGCTGCTCGTCGTCCTCCCGCTCGCGCCGGCTGCCGGCGACCCGGGCCCGCGGGCTGGGGCGCGCCGCGGGCGTCGGTCGGGCGCCGGGGGTAGGCCGCGGGCGGGGACTGGGCCGGCGCGGCCGGTCGTCGGGTCGGTCCTGCTCGGTCATCGTCGCCTCACCGTCCCGTGATCCCGGACAGCAGCCACCGGCCGTCGGAGTGGGTGAGGTCGATCTCCACCCGGTACCGCTGCACCTGCGCCTGCTCGGACGCACTGGTCTGCTGGGTCGACTGGAGCACCGCGAAGACCGTCGCCGAGTCGCCGTCGGCGGCTCCCACGGCAGCGCCCACGACGGTCGTGTTCACCACCGCCTGCGCGTCGGTGATCTGCTGCCGGCTGGCGTCCAGCTGCTCGACCGTCTCGTCCCGGAGGTCCCCGGTGGTGACGTTGCGGATCTGCTCGATGTCGTCGTCGAGGGTCACGTAGTCGAAGGAGGTGACGTCCACGATCCCGGCCCGGGCCGCCTGCAGGGCACCGACGTAGTCCCCGGTGCGGACGGCGGACTCCGCCGGCCGCGTGGACCAGAGGAACGCGCAGCCGGCCAGCAGCAGCGCCAGCAGGACGGCGAGCACCGGCACCAGCGGCAGGGCGAGCCCGCGGTCGCGGCTCGACCCGTCGGAGCGGGCGTCGTCGGAGCGGGCGTCGTCGGAGGGGGCGTCGTCGTCCGCGGTCGCTCGCTTGCGGCGGCCGCGGCGACGGCCGGGCGCGGGTGCGTCCTCGGTGGGGACCTCGGTCGCCGGCCCGGCGGCCGCGGGCTCCGTCGTCGGCGCGTCCTCGACCTCGGTCGTGGCTCCCCCGGTCGCCGGGTCGGCGGGCGCGCCGGCCGCGGTGGCGCCGCGGAGCGGGTCCACGGCGGTGTCGTCTGCCACGCCAGGCTCCTCTCGGTCGGGTCGGTGGGTGAGGTGGGCGGCTGGGTTCGGGTCCCCGCGCCGGGGAGTCTGCGGAGCGGCGGTCACGGTAGCGGCCCGCCGGTCGAGCGGGCCGTACGCCGGGCCGGACCGGCGGGTCAGCCGAGGGTCGTGGCGAACGGGTTGGCGTTGAGCAGGCCGCCGACGAGGCCGTCGAGGACCCCGCCCACGGTGGTCACCGCGCCGATCGGCGGCGGCGTGGGCCCCGGCGAACCGACGCCGCCGTCGGAGCCGATGTTCTGCGCGCCGCGGATGTCCGAGCCGGACTCGTCGATGGAGTCACCACCGGGGTCGACCCCGTCGACGACGTCGCACTGCACCCCGTCGACGTCCAGGGCCGCCAGCGCCTCGGGTGAGCCGACCTCGGCGGTCGACACGTACCCGGTGGTGCACGCCCGCGGGTCGTTGGAGTTCAGCACGAACCCGAAGTGCGCTCGCATCATCCCGTCCGGGTCCCGCCGCACCACGGAGAAGGCGCCGCTCACCGCGTCCGGGTAGGTGGCCAGCAGCTGCTCGACGCCGTCCAGCCGCGGGATGGTCACGTCGTTGAGCACGTCGAGGTAGCGGACCAGCGGACCCAGGCTGGGACCGGCGTTCTGCACCAGCGTCTGCAGCGCATCGCCGGCGTCCGGGGCGTTGACCAGCAGCGAGCGCAGGTCCGGGTCGCTGCTCACCAGGGTGTCCGACAGCAGCCGGAGGTCGCTCGCCCAGGACTCGATCGCCGACCGGGACTCCGCCTGGGTGTCGAGCACGGTCTGCCCGTCGGTGATCAGCTGCAGCGTCTGCGGCAGCGACTGCTCGGCGCGCACCAGCAGCAGGTCGCCGTTGTCCAGCAACCGCCCGAGGTCGTCACCGGCGCCGACGAAGGCCGTGCCGAGCTCGTCCACGACGGTCCGGAGGTCGTCGGTGTCGATCGAGCCGACCAGCTCGTCGATGTCCAGCAGCAGCTGCTCCACCGGGATGGGGACAGCGGTCCGGTCGACCGGGATGACCGAGCCGTCCGCGAGGTAGGGACCGTCGCCGTCCTCGGGCCGCAGGTCGACGTACTGCTCCCCCACCGCGCTGCGGTTGGCGACCACGGCGGAGGTGTCCGCCGGGATGTCGGGCGCGTCCGGCTCCATGGTCAGGATGACCCGGACGCCGTCGTCGGTGAGCTGCATGTCGCTCACCCGGCCCACTCCCACACCCCGGTAGGTGACCTCGGCGTTGACGAAGATGCCGCCGGAGTCGGTGAAGTCCGCGGCCACGTCGAAGCCGTCGCCGAGCAGCAGCCGGTCCAGGCCGACGTAGCGGAAGCTGACGAAGGAGATGCCCAGCAGCGCGACCGCGGCGAAGGCGATGAGCTGCAGGCGCACCTTGCGGGTGATCACGGTGTGCTCCCGGAGAGGACGTCGGGCAGCCCGGGGACACCCTGGAGGATCTCGCCCGGTGCGGGGACCACCGCCGTGACGTCGTCGGGGAGCGTGGGGATGGTGAACGGCGACCCCGCCTGGTCCGGAGCCGCCTCCTCACCGCCGCCGCCGCCCGTGGTGGTGCCCGCGGAGGCCGCACAGGCCTGACCGCTGACCGACTGCAGGTCCACGATCCGCAGCGCTCCGGTGGCCGGGTCGATGGCGTACCGGCAGAGCAGGTCCCGCAGGTCGAGGTCCAGGTCCGCGGTCATGTTCGTGAACAGGCCGTAGCCGCCGGTCCGGGCGTCCTGGCGGGGGTGGAGCGCGGTGAGCGAACTGGCCGGGAAGGGGTAGGTGAGGATCAGGTCCAGCGAGTTGGCCAGGTCCGGGCCGGCCGCGGCGAGCTGGCTGAGCACCGGCTCCAGCAGCTGCAGGTCGGCCACGGTGTCCGCGCCGGCCTCGTTGATCACCCGGGTGCCGACGTCGCCGAGGCGGGCGAGGCTCTCCAGCATGCCGACCAGCAGGTCACGCTGGTCGGTGATGACGTCCAGGCCGGGGCCGATGGTGTCCAGGGCGGTGGTGATCGTGCCGGTGTTCTCCGACAGCGTCCTCGCCAGCGCGTTCACGCTGTCCAGCGCGCGGTTGATCTCCTCCTTCTGCGCGTCCAGCCCGCCGATGAAGGTGTCCAGCTGGGTGAGGGTGTTCCGGACGGCGTCCTCCCGGCCCTCGAGCGCCTGACCGAGCTCGGCGTTGATCGTCTGCAGCTGGGCGATGCCGCCGCCGTTGAGCACCAGCGACAGCGCGCCCAGCAGCTCCTCGACCTCGACGTTGCGGTTGGTCCGGTCCAGTGTGATCAGCGCGCCGTCACCGAGCTCGCCGGTGGGCGGCTCGCTGCCCGGGGCGGCCAGCTCCACGTACTTCTCACCGAGCAGCGAGGACTGCTGGATCATCGCGACGCTGTTGGCCGGCAGGTCGACCGAGCCGTCGACCCGCACCGTGACCACCGCCGTCCAGTCGTCGGACAGCTCGATGTCCTCGACCCGGCCCACCGGGACGTCGGCGACGCGCACCCCGGACTGGGGCACCAGGTCCAGCACGTCGGCGAACTGGATCTGCACCGCGTAGGACTCCGCGCCCACGTCGGCGCCGCCGGGCAGGTCGAAGGAGTAGGCGCCGCGGAAGCCGCAGCCGGACAGCAGCAGGGCCGCGGCGAGCAGTGCGCCGGCGCGCCGGGTCCGGGTCACGGGCCGACCACCGTCGGGAGGCCGATGCGCGGCGAGCCGGAAGTGGGCAGCGAGTCCGGGTCGAAGATCCCGGTCAGCAGCTCCTGCAGGTCCGGGACGGTGTTGCCGTTCAGGTCGTCGAGCACCCCGTCCGCGTTCGGGTCCCCGGACAGGATCCGGGCGCAGATCTGCTCGGTCGGTGGCAGGGCGAGCAGCTGCGTGACGTTGTTGACGTCGACGCCGGCCAACTGCAGGCGGCCGGCGGTGCCCAGCAGCTGGCAGACCACCACCTCGGCGTTCGTGGTCCCCAGCGAGTCGTCCCGGGTGTCCAGCGTGCCGGAGTCGGGGTTGTAGGCGCGGGAGACGTTGCTCAGCGCCGCGGGGGCCACGTCCAGCACCTCGGCCAGCGCGGTGCGCTGCTGCACCAGGGTGAGCGTGACGTCGGCCAGCCGGTCCACGTTGGTGGTCAGCAGCGCGGTGTTCTGCTGGACGAAGGTGGCGACCTGGCCCAGCGCGGACGACAGCGTCGAGATCGCCGCGGCGAGGTCCTCCCGCTCACCGGCCAGCTGTTCGGCCACCGCGGCCAGGTTGTCGTTGAACTCGCCGACCTGGGCGTCGACCGAGGCCAGCGCGGTGGTGAACACCTGCAGGTTCTCCACCGACCCGAACAGGTCCTCCCGCCCGTCGGCCAGCGTCTGCACGGCCTGGGAGAACCCGGTGAGCGTCTGGTTCAGCGCCTCGCCGTTGCCGTCGAGGTTGTCCGCACCCACCGCCAGCAGGTCCTGCAGCGCGCCGTCGGAGTTGGCGCCGGTGGGGCCCAGCGCGACCGACAGGTCGTCCAGCGCGCCGTAGACGGCGTCGAGCTCCACCGGGGTGGCGGTGCGCTCCAGCGGGACCTCGGCCCCGTCGCGCATCGTCGGGCCGCCGTCGTAGACCGGGGCGAACTGCACGTACCGGTCCGACACCAGCGAGGGGGCGAGCACCACGGCGTCGGCCTCGGCCGGGATGTCGTAGGTCTCGTCGACGAGCATCTCCACCCGCACCCGGTCGCCCTGCGGGACCACCTCGGTGACCGTTCCGACCGGGATGCCCAGCACCCGGACGTCGGAGCCCGGGTAGAGGCCCACCGCCGCGTCGAACCAGGCGGTCACCCGCATCTGCCCGGCCGGCCGCAGCACCGCCCAGCCGAGCGCGCCGACCAGGACCACCGCCGCGAGCAGCGCCACGGTGCGCTGCAGTCTGCCCGTCATCCGCCGACCTCCTGGCTGCACGAGACCACCCCGGCCGCGGCATCTGCCACCGTGCCGCACAGCGCGCCGGCGACCACGCCGGGGATCAGGTTGTCCACGAAGCTGTCGAACCAGCGCCCGTTGCCCAGGGTGTTGGTGAACACCCGCACGAAGGGCGCCAGGGTCTCCACCGTGGCCCCCAGCGCGTCCCGGTTCCGGGCCAGGATGTCGGTCACCGTGGACAACTGGGTCAGGGCCGGGGTGAGCGCCTCGGTGTTGTCCTGCACCAGCCCGGCCAGCTGCTCGGACAGCGTCTGGGTGTTGGTCAGGATCGAGTCGATCAGCTCACGCCGCTCCTGCACCTCGGTGAGCAGGGTGTTGGAGTCCAGGATCAGCTGGGTGAACTCGCCGTTGCGGTCGGCCAGCACCTGGGTCACGTCCCGGGTCGCCGACAGCAGCTGCTGCAGCTGCTCGTCCCGCGAGGAGATCGTCTCCGACAGCCGGGACAGCCCCTCCAGCGACGTGCGCACCTCGTCCGGAGTGCCCGACAGGGTCTCCGACAGCGTCTCGAAGGAGGCGGCGAGCTGACCGGTGTCGATCCGGTCGACGGTGCCGGACAGCCCGGCGAAGGCCTCGACGACGTCGTAGGGCGAGGCGGTGCGCTCGACCGGGATCCGCTCGTCGGGGTCCAGCGGGCTCTCCCCGCGCGGCACCAGCGCCACGTACTTCGCGCCCAGGACGGTCTCGATCTTGATGGCCGCCTCGCTGCGGTCACCGACGAACGCGTCCTTGACCCGGAACTCCACGGTCACCGCGCCGTCCTCCAGCTGCAGGCTCTCCACCTGTCCGACCTTGACCCCGGCGACCCGCACGGCGTCGTCGGTCTTCAGCCCGGCCGCCTCGCTGAACTGGGCGCGGTAGACCGTCCCACCGCCGATCAGCGGCAGGCTCGCGGTGTTGAACGCCAGCAGCACCAGCAGGGCGATGAGGCCCAGGCTGATGCCGCCGATGACCGCGGGGTTGCGGTCCCGGAACGGCTTGCTCTCCCGGGCCATCACCCACACCCCGAACTGCCGTTGGCCGCCCCGCCCGGTGGCAGCTGCACGCTGCCGCTGGTGGCGCCCGGGATCCCCGTCGAGGGCAGCGCGACCAGCCCGGAGGCCGAGCACAGGTAGAAGTTGAACCAGCTGCCGTTCACCGCCGTGCGGGTGAGCGAGTCGAGCTTGGTGGGCGCCAGCTGGAGGAAGCCCTCGACGACGTCGCCGGTGTCGGCCAGGTTGGTCGAGAGGTCGCCGAGCGCCTGGATGTCCGCGGCCAGCGGCGCCCGGGCCTGCGTGAGCAGGTCGGAGGTGGCCACGGCCAGCCCGTCGACGGTCTGCAGCGAGTCGAAGATGGCGTCCCGGTCGTCGGAGAGCCCGGTCACGAACTGCTGCAGGGACACCACCAGGTCCGACAGCTGCTGGTCGCGCGCGGCGACCGTGCCGACGACGGTGTTCAGGTTGTCGATCACGCTGCCGATCACGGCGTCCTTGTCCGCCAGCGAGGACGTCAGCGACGCGACGTGCCCCAGCAGGCTCTCGATGGTGCCGCCCTCGCCCTGGAACACCTGGATCACCTCGTAGGAGAGGCGGTTCACGTCGTCCGGGGACAGCGCCTGGAACAGCGGCTGGAAACCGCCGAACAGGGTGGTCAGGTCCAGCGCCGGCTTGGTCTGCGCCAGCGGGATGACGTCGTCGGCGGCCAGCGTGCGGCCACCGGAGCCGTCGCCCTCGGTCAGCGCGACGTACCGCTGCCCGACCAGGTTGCGGTAGCGGATGGTGGCCTCGACGCCGGCCGGCAGCCGGACGTCGGAGGCGACCTCCAGCCCCACCTCGGCGACGGGGTCCTGCCGACCGTCGGCCAGCCCGATGTCGGTCACCTGACCTACCCGGACGCCGGCGATGCGCACCTCGTCGCCGGCGACCAGGCCGGCCACGTCGGAGAACTGCGCCCGGTAGGCGGTCTGCGCGCCGTACCCGGCGTTGGTGATCGTGGCGATGAGCACGTAGCTGGCCAGGATGGTGACCAGGGCGAACACGACCAGCTTGACGATCGGCGCGGCGAGCCCCCTCATGGCAGCACCACCTGCGTCCCCCTCAGCAGCGGCGCCAGCGTGGAGGCCGCGAGGTCCGAGACGTCGGCGGCGTCCACCCCGGTCTGGTAGCCGATGATGCCCCGGACGAAGTCCAGCTCGGCCGGCGAGCCCACCAGGCTGGGGCCGAGGCCGCCGTTCAGGGCGACCGGCAGGGAGTCGCCCAGGGTGCCCGAGCTGACCGTCTGCTCCGAGCCGGCCGCGCCGCCGGTGCACCCGCTGCCCGCGCCGCCGTCCGCGGACTCGACGCCGTCGGGCTGGGGGTCCGCGTCGTAGAAGGAGCACTGGGTCGCCCCGGCGATGAGGGCGTCGATGTCGTCCAGGCCGGCGCAGTTCGGCCCGGACTGCGCGATGTAGGCCGGCTGGTCACCGGGGGCGTAGGAGTTCCGCGGCGGGAACTGCACGGTGATGTTCAGGTTCAGCGCCGGGTCGCCGTCGGCACCGAAGGCCTCGCTGATCATCGGGTCGAACCGGGACAGGCCGTTGAGCAGGCAGGGGTACTCGGGTGAGTACTCGGCGAAGAGCCCGAGGACCGGCCGGGAGCTGGCCGCCAGGGAGATGAGCGAGTCCTCGTTCTCGGTCAGGAAGTCCGCGGCGGTGGCCGAGGAGGCGTCGACCACGGTGAAGGTGCGCCGCAGCTGCTCGGCCTGGTCGACGAAGGTGGCGCTGGTGACCGACAGGTTGTCCAGCACGGCCAGCAGGTCGTCGGCCGCCGAGTCGTAGGTGTCGGCCACGTCGGCGATCCGGCTGATGTCGGCCTGCAGCTCGGGGAGCACGGTGTTCACCTCACCGACGTAGGAGCCCAGCGTCTCCAGGTTCTCGCCGAGACGTTCGCCGCGGCCGCGCAGCGCGTCGGCGACGGCGCCGAGGGTGAAGCTGAGGTCCTGCGGGGAGACCGCCTGCAGCAGGGGCAGCAGGTCGTCGACCACCTGCTGCAGCTCGATCGCGTTCTCGCTGCGGTCCTGGCCGATCACGTCCCCGGCGGCGAGCTTCTTCCCGCTCGGGTCCTCCGGGGGCACCAGGGAGACGAACCGCTCACCGAACAGGGTCTTGGGCAGCAGCCGGGCGCTCACGTCGGCCGGGATCTCGTCCAGGTGCTCGGGGTCGATGGCCAGCTCGATGGTCGCGCCGCCGGCGTCCGCGGACACCGACCGGACGTCGCCGACCAGGACGCCGCGGATCTTGACGTCGCTGGCCTCCTGCAGCTGGTTGCCGATGGTGTCGGTCTCCAGCGTCACCCGCACCGCGTCGCTGAACGCCTTCTGGTACTGCGCCACGGACAGGCCGAGCAGCAGCGCCAGGACGACGAGGAACGCCAGCCCCTGCAGCCGACGGCGCACCACCGCGCCCGATCCCCCGCTCATCCGGCGATCCTCACCGTCGTGGTGGAGCCCCAGATGGCCAGGGACAGGAACAGGTCGATCACGTTCACCGCGACGATGGAGAAGCGGACGGCGCGGCCCACGGCCAGCCCGACACCGGCGGGGCCACCGGCGGCGCGGTAGCCGTAGTAGCAGTGGGTCAGGATGATCACCACGGCGAAGACCAGCACCTTGAGGAAGGACCACAGCACGTCCTGCGGCGGCAGGAAGAGGTTGAAGTAGTGGTCGTAGGTGCCGGTCGACTGCCCGTACACCTGCGTGCTGATGGTGCGGGTGGCGAAGTAGCTGGTCAGCAACCCGATGACGTACAGCGGGATGACCGCGATGAAGCCGGCGATGATCCGGGTCGTCACCAGGAACGGCAGCGACGGGATGCCCATCACCTCGAGGGCGTCGATCTCCTCGTTGATCCGCATGGCCCCGATCTGCGCGGTGAAGCCGCAGCCGACCGTCGCCGACAGGGCGAGCCCGGCGACCAGCGGCGCGATCTCCCGGGTGTTGAAGTACGCGGAGAGGAACCCGGTGAACGCCGAGGTGCCCAGCTGGTCCAGCGCCGCGTAGCCCTGCAGGCCGACCTCGGTGCCGGTGAAGAAGGAGAGGAACGCGATGACGCCGACGGTGCCGCCGATGACCGCCAGCGCTCCGGTGCCGAAGGTGACCTCGGCGAGCAGCCGCATCGTCTCGCGCTTGTAGCGGCGCACCGTGCGCGGCGTCCAGGCCAGCGCCCGGCCGTAGAACCCGAGCTGGTCGCCCAGGTCGTCCAGCGTGGACAGCGGCTTGCGGTAGACGGTCCGCACGATCTTCCGGGTGCGCACCTTGACCCGGTCGACGGGTGAGAGGAGGGCCATCACTGGCCCTTCGGCGGGACGAGTTGGAAGTAGATCGCGGTGATCACGAAGTTCACCGCGAACAGCAGCAGGAAGGTGATGACGACGGACTGGTTGACCGCGTCGCCGACCCCCTTGGGCCCGCCGCCGGCCCGCAGCCCCTTGTAGCTGGCGACGATGCCGGCGATCAGCCCGAAGATGAGCGCCTTGATCTCTCCCGACCAGAAGTCCTGCACCTGGGCCAGCGCGCTGAACGACGCGAGGTAGGCCCCCGGCGTCCCGCCCTGCAGGATCACGTTGAAGAAGTAGCCGCCGGTCACCCCGACCACGCTGACCAGGCCGTTCAGCAGGACGGCGACGACCATCGACGCCAGCACCCGTGGCACGACCAGGCGCTGGATGGGGCTGATGCCCAGCACCTCCATCGCGTCGATCTCGTCGCGGATCTTGCGCGCACCGAGGTCGGCGCAGATCGCCGAGCCGCCCGCTCCGGCGATGAGCAGGGCGGTGACGATCGGGCTGGCCTCACGGAGCACCGCGAGCACCGAGGCCGAGCCGGTGAAGGACTGCGCGCCGAGCTGGCGGGTCAGCGAGCCCAGCTGCAGCGCGATGACCGCGCCGAAGGGGATCGCCACCAGCGCGGTCGGCAGGATCGTCACGCTGGCCACGAACCAGGTCTGCTGGATGAACTCGCGCAGCTGGAAGGGCCGCCGGAAGATCGCCCGGCCGGTGTCCAGGCCGAAGGCGAACAGGTTGCCGCTGGCCCGCAGCGGGCGCAGCGGGGAGAACTTGCCGTCCAGCAGCCCGGGGGCCTTGGGGCGGTCGGGCGCGGCGGTCACCGCTCTCCCCGTGGGCCGGGCACGCCGGCGGCGATCTCCGCCCCGGGCTCGATCCGCCAGTGCCGGCCCGTCGTCGGCTCGGTGGTGGGCGTGTAGACGCCGGCATCGGCGAGGCTGAGGAGCTCCGGGGGCAGGGCGGCCCGGATCGCGTCGGCGGTCGCCGGGTCGTAGGTGTGCAGCTCCCGGGCCACCCGCTCCTGGCGCCGCCGGGCGCCCTTGCGCTCGGGCAGCCCGGGCGAGGGCTCCAGCTGCGGCGGGACGGCGTCCCCGCCCGAGGCGCCCTTGGGGCCGACGCCGTTGTGCGCGTCCCCGCCCCGCGCGGCGAGGGCCGCCATCTCCGCCTCCACCTGGGCGACGTCCTTCTCCTCGCTCATGCCGATCGGCCCCTCGCGCCGGCCGTTGAGGAACTGCCGGACGACCGGCTCCTGGCTGGTCAGCAGCTGCTCGCGCGGGCCGAACATGACCAGGTGGCGGCGGAACAGCAAGCCGAGGTTGTCCGGCACGGTGCGGGCGGTGCCGATGTCGTGGGTGACGATCAGGAAGGTGGCGTCGATCTGCGCGTTGAGGTCGACGATCAGCTGGTTCAGGTAGGCCACGCGGACCGGGTCCAGCCCGGAGTCCGGCTCGTCGAAGAGGATCACCTCGGGGTCGAGCACCAGCGCGCGGGCGATCCCGGCACGCTTGCGCATGCCGCCGGAGATCTCGCCGGGGAGCTTGCCCTCGGTCCCGGTGAGGCCGACCATGTCCATCTTCTCCAGGACGATGCGGCGGACCTCGGACTCGCTCTTCTTGGTGTGCTCGCGCAGCGGGAAGGCGACGTTGTCGTAGAGGTTCATCGAGCCGAAGAGGGCGCCGTCCTGGAACAGCACGCCGAACAGCCGCCGGACGTCGTAGAGCTCCCGCTCGCTGCACCGGACGATGTCGGTGTCGGTCATGACGATCGACCCGCGCTCGGGCTTCAGCAGCCCGACCAGCGACTTGAGGAACACCGACTTTCCCGTGCCGGACGGGCCGAGCATCACCGAGATCTCCCCCGGGGGCAGCGTCAGGGTGACATCGCTCCAGATGTTCTGGCTGCCGAAGGACTTGGTGAGGCCCTCGACGTGCACCGCGACGCCCACGACGTACCTCCCCGTGCTCCGGCTCCGTCGCCGGTCTCCGCCCCGTCACCGGAACAGAGCCCCGGCAGTGTGCGACATCGCGACCCAGCTGGCGACCTACTCATGGGTAACGACGGCGCGGCGTAGAGGTTACGTGGATCACCTGCTGGACGTGACGCGGGTCGCCCTGCTGGGCGACACCTGTGCGGCGACCGTGTGGCGCCCCGGCGTCGCGACCGGACGCCCCTCACGCAGCAGGGGCCGCCCTCCCGAAGGAGGACGGCCCCTGGTGACGCGATGGAACGGCCCCGTCCCGGGTCCCACCCTGAGCTAGCGAAGGGTGAGGAGGACGGGGTCCTTCACTTGACGGTGACGGTGGCGCCGGCGCCCTCGAGAGAGGCCTTGGCCTTCTCGGCAGCGTCCTTGGCGACCTTCTCCAGCACCGGCTTCGGCGCGTTGTCGACCAGGTCCTTGGCCTCCTTGAGGCCGAGCGAGGTGAGGCTGCGCACCTCCTTGATGACCTGGATCTTCTTGTCGCCGGCAGCCTCGAGGATGACGTCGAACTCGTCCTGCTCGGCCGGGGCCTCAGCAGCGGGGCCACCACCGGCGGGGCCGGCGGCCGCGACGGCGACGGGGGCAGCGGCGGTGACCTCGAAGGTCTCCTCGAACTGCTTCACGAAGTCCGACAGCTCCAGGAGGGTCATCTCCTTGAACGCGTCGAGCAGGGCGTCAGTGGACAGCTTGGCCATGTTTCTCTCCTTCTAGGTCAGTCGGTGCTGGCCGCGGTGTCCGCGGCAGCATCGGTCGTGTCGGGGGTGGTGTCAGCAGCAGCGGCGTCGTCGGCGGCCGGAGCAGTGGAGCCCTCTTCGGACTCCTTCTTCTCCTGCAGCGCGGCGGCCAGCCGGGCGACCTGCGACAGCGGGGCCTGGAACAGCCCGGCCGCCTTGGTCAGGTTGCCCTTCATCGCGCCGGCCAGCTTGGCCAGC
>Ga0210040_10007046_pt1 | contig 13789 bp, 7 predicted proteins | sample CryGeyCG12114_NA_FD_185462 | JGI IMG/M metagenome (GOLD analysis project Ga0210040, IMG submission 185462) | Groundwater microbial communities from aquifer - Crystal Geyser CG19_WC_8/21/14_NA (SPAdes) (version 2) | ecosystem: Environmental > Aquatic > Deep subsurface > Groundwater | place: USA... | reverse complement strand
TTTAGAACGGTTTAAGTTGCGTCATTAATAATAGTCCAATTTGAAGTGTAAGCAAGCACCTTCTGAATTGAAGGCAAGAAGTATAAATTTTTGCTCAATCATCAAAATTGTTATTTCCAAACGCTAAATTCAAATAATAGTCGGAACCGAAAACCTTGAATTTGCTGGTAACCCATAAATATCTGGCAATTCTGCAACAACCCACGCATATTATTACCTTAACTCGCCATCCAATTTATGTATGTGATGATGGAAATCGTGATCTCATCATCTTCTACAATTGAATATGTGTGGAGAAAACGATTACACTTTGTGGGAAAACGAGTCCATAAAGCTCACACTTTGATGTCAAGTCATTCTTTGAAGAATATGACTTGAGACGCGCAATAAAGAGATGACCGCTCCAAGGCTTCAAAGATGGGGCACAAATTGAAAGCAATTTACCATGAAAATTCCATTTTATTGATAATAATATGGTCCGCAAGTGAGACACTAGCATTTTACTCGCCAAGTCCTTTTGGGGCAATTCTAGTTAGACGCTTTCAATTCCTTTTTCCCAGTTGAATTCATGTGCTCAAGTTTGTAGCCAAATGTTCCAATTTGCCAATAAAAATGTGACTTTACGTGCACCAAATTCTTATCTGGGAGGACCAATATTTCCTCCTTTACAGTATTCCAACCTTCCAAATGCTGATATAGTCAGTAGATTTTCAAATTAGGTCACAATCCTATAGTACAACAGTTGCATGGAACGCGTAGGCAGTTTATCAAATAAAGTTTGACCACATGGACACAAAAGTAAATAAGTTGAGTATTTTTTTGCTTGGTAGACAAATTTGGTGAGCAAAGTTGGGGAAAGTTTCCTGATTTTTGCGACGCACTTTTTTTCTGTCCAGGCTCCAGTATTATGGTTATCAATGAAGTTATAAGAAACCAATATTGTAAATATTTCTAACTTGTTTATTTTCACAGCTATCTAACTAAGAATGTAGTAAATAGAGTTAGTATATAGTTAGTTACAAGACTTGCGATAAAGGAGGACCATTTAGTGTGGTCTAGCATGTCAACTTGTGATGAAAATTTATTTCCTTCAAGATTAGGGGAGAGAAATTGAAATTTACTGTGCTCAGGGTCTCTATTTTAATCTTGATTAAGACACTTGTAACGATGATGGATGAAAATTGGCAACTACACATTGTCTAGATGATTGGTTAAACTTTTTTGCACCAGTTTGAGTAGTCTAGTTAGTTGAACAGTTTAACGAATTTCGGATTTACTCATTTTCGGTCATATGTAAATTGGTGTTTAATTTCCCGTTTTCTCAACATCCAGGAACTAAATAATGCATTTATTTTGTTCAAGGACTTTAACATTACTTGTAGTGCATCGCATTTTAAACTGTATTTAGAACAATAAGGTAGTAGAGCTTAGTTAGAAGGAAAAGGCATTTCCATTGAAGAGAAAATAATAGCCTACACTGGAATAATTAATCTAAATGCGACATGACAAAAACTCCGTATGTCACCAAAGTTAATAAAAACTTCTCCCATACATTTCACATAGCATGCCTCATCATATATTGTATTATTTGCAGCCATTTCAATTTGTATTCAATGCTCAAAAACGTAAAGAGAAAATAATAATGGGAGCAGAGAAAAGGGGTTAGTGCTGTGGTATTATTTTTTCATTTAGTTAGTCACCCTTTTTATCATCCCTTTCTCCATACCTTCAGCCTGAGTTAGTTACTTAGTTAGTTAGAAAAACAAAATAAACCCTCGCTAGCTTTCTTTGCACCGTCATATAGCATAAAGACTATATAATGTCTATGCAATCAATGATTTCAAATAATAAATCCCACAATCGCTTCATATTTGCTCTGATTAATAATAAGCTACATTTATTGGCACGTGACCGTTTTGTGGTCTCCTGCAGTGATTGGAACCCAATGCCTTTCGTTCCTGATTATCTTCTTCACACCATACTATATACATTTGCTTTCCTTCAGTGGACAAAAAAGTTGACAACTACGAGGGAGGTTTCTTACAACCTAAGCACATACAACATGTATTCCGTCATCCTTTGAGTATGTCTAAACAGCTAATGCTGAGAAAATAGGAGTTGACAACACTACATTCCCCCTTGATAGCAAATGCCGTAATTTGGAAAATTTTCAACATCTCTTAAGCAATCTTATGCACTTGAGCTTATCTACCTACCATAAATGGATGGATTCATTAGATAGCACATACAGTACATGAATAGATAGTACATGAATAAAAATGAACCAAAAAATGTAGAAAAGTTTCCTTAGCTTCATATAGAATACACGCAACTATATACACACTAAAACTTCTATTGCAAAACAGACATAGCTCTACTAATAAAAATTTCCGCCACCGCTTTCTGCACCTAAAGCAATCCACAGACACAGTTAGGGGAGAAGAAAAATGCAATTCTTTTTCATACTTGAAGAAGGTAATGATGATAATACTTGGTTAGTAATCCTAATGATGACACAAACAAATAGAGCCCGGTCCAGAACTTGATGTGTACAACGACACCCGGTAATATGTTATTACTTAACGCCCTTATCCATGCACATATCTCTGTCCATATATGACTTTACCAAGCCAAATCATATAGTTAGTTCGTTTCGTAGTACAGATCGCACCTATACAGCAATATATACTTTCTCCCCTGCGTTGGTGTTAATGAAGGAATTAATCCTTGAGGAAATCTCTCTCTCTCTCTTTTGTTTTTCCACTTTGTCGACTCCATTTGTTTAGCAAGAGATTGAATTTACGGCTCAAAGCCTACAATATTATTATTGCTCACAGCCAGTCCTGCAACAACATATTATAGCATATTTGTTTTCTCCACCATTTGGTTTTGCTATACGGAATCTGAAAGGGGACATGAAGTAAGGTAGTACGTAGTAAGGAGAAGACAAAAGTAATAAAGTTGCTGGGCCGAGCCATATGTCATGACATAGGGTTGCATAAGTTTACGATTCTGATGAGATTCTTGGTGACAAATGCATAGTGCAACTCTGTGGTAGTTAGTTAGTTAGTTAGTTACACTACTTTTACTATTGCAAGCAGTAGACATAATGCAATTCACCCCGGAATCCGCCTGTTTTCCCCAGTTATCATAAATGCATGTGTGCTCCATTATTATCGCATAAAGCTTTGGGTGCCTTATGCTACACTAACTAACTAACTGCTATAACTAACTATATGCAGTGTGAATGAAATCCATGGAATAATTTCGGATATAAGAAATTGTGAAACTTTAATCATAGCAACGTTTGTATAGTTAGTAAGCCAAATATCTTATAGTTTGTTTTCTTGTTAAAAAAGCTTCCACTTGATTACTCTAAAATGCAACACTAAGCCATTTATTTCTATTTTTCCCGGCCCATTTTATGCACACATAGTTGAACAACATTTGACCGCAAAGTTTTCCAGAGTAAATCTTGTGCTTAAAACTGTCTAAGCAGCTTTAGCAACAATCATACATACAAATGCGTGGACCACAACTTGTTAGGGTGGAACTTAAAACTTTCAAGTGAAAGCCAGTCTGTGGTTTTCCATCCCATGCATCATGTATGGATATACAAGCTTGCCTTTCTAACTGTACACAGAATCAACTAATCCTGGTGGACTTACTCTAACTAACAAACTAACTAATCGACGAGACTGGGGAAAATTTCAGTCCGCAACGAACGGGAAAGGGGAAATTAGAGCATTAAATATGGAAGGCACTCACGTTCTCATATGTGAGTCCTCATGTGTGGGAATTTCTCTTTAATCATATACAAGAATAGCCGTCTGATGTGATCATCATGGGTTTGTTGTGTTGTGGGCTTCAAAATTTTACATACGGGATTATTGCTATCTGTGCTGATGAATTTTGAAAACGTTGTGCTGTCTATGTCAATAATAATATCGCCACAGGGAAAACCGCTCCCCGGTAAAATTCATTGGCTTAGTCACCAGGTTTCATGCCGGGTTTCAAATAATACAATCAAAACAATAAAATGCGGGTAATATCTTTGTATTCTGAGTTAAAAGTTTAGTAGCGAGTGTTTTAATGGGGAAAAATTATATTCGAACATTGGTAATTACAGTTACTAAAGGAAAATTTGTAATTCAATGTGCAATATATAGCTTGTAAGCACAATGCCGGGTGGTTATTCGCTATTCTGTAAACAGGGATTAGTGGACAAGAGGATTTTATTAAACATTTTCTTCAAAACTAATATTATATTGTGGGAAAGTGGTTTTCATGAGAATATTCTAGACACCACCTCATGCATATTTGTCTGTGCTCACCAACGGACCGTCAAGAATATTATATTCTGCTATAAAAGAATCATAAATGCAAATTGCATATCCTCTCGTTCCATCTTTTCGCGTGTAGTGCATGGAGCTATTTCCCTATACATGAATTTGTAATTTCGGGAGAATTTTGTTTACCCATGCATTTTGTTGTACAGGACGTTATATCCCATACATGGGAAAATTCGGCCGCATAGAAATGCCGTAATAATTGAGTTACGATGCGGAAAAATGATAAAGTGAGGAATTTTATGTCTCTAGGATGAAATTAGATGCTGCGTGAAAAAATTGAGTGTACTTTTTTAAAGGCTTTAGCCCCAGGAAGAGAAGCTATCATAAAAATACGCTTGTTTTACAAAACACATACTGAAGCAGTATAAAACTTTGTTCTGTTACTGTGTGCGAATTGAAATTTTTTCTCAACTTGCTCAGGCTGTGTAAATTTTCATTCCTGTTCAATTTTAGACCTCGCAAGTTCTCCGAACAAACGAGCACTAATTCCCGTCTTTTGAAAACCCATAAATTAGGCTTGTTAGAAATCCACATGAAAGGAGCTCCTTTTGCCTGTTCTCAACACCAATAAGGTGTGCTGTTGGACAATAAATGAAAGTCAGACTCCCACTTACTCAACATATTGGCTACGTTTAATTACAAACTGTGATGAAACCCATATTATTCTAACCATGCAATCATTTCCGATATGCGTTTCACGCAATCCTTTCAAATTCGGTGCGACAGAGCATAGCCTACTATCTTGTGGAAGAAAAGCTTTGAACTTGTGGGTGACTGAGAGGAATAATGCAATGTAAATGCAAATCCTGTGGCAGATAAGTGAGTGTGTACATAGAGCAATTCCTTTGCGACTGAAAGTCATGAAAATTGGGAATCTACTCAGACGTGTTGAAATTCAAGACTTACTGATAGCAATTGCGGGAAAAAATCATCCAAAGGGAAAACTGAAATGGAGTCTAGGCTCAAATAATTGTTTTCAGCATAACACTGTTGGATTATAAACAAGATTTTTCTGACAAACTAGAAACCTTAATTACGTGCATGTTTTCGAATACCCCATAGCTTTCACTAATGTATAAGAATGACTAACTCGAAACGATTACACTGAACAACACAATAATTAAAACTAAGTTCCCCATTCTTAAATAAACCCCTACTTACTTATTACTGCAGGCAGCAATTCAAATTCAACGCTTTCATAATTGTATTTAGTTAGACGTTTCAAAGTTGCAAACAGCCTTATAGTCAGTAGCTTCCTAGTCAATATAGAAATATTTACCCTACAAGCAAAACAAGCAAGATTTTCGTAAGCATATTATTACGCACATTTTATTTCGTTGTAAAAATTGCTTTCTACGTAAACAACAAACTGTTTGATGTCAGCGAAAACTTACAAATTCATCTTTTCAAACCCTAAAAAAGACAGTTTCCTTTCTTTGCCATAGGGTACTGTTCATTCAGTGTTTTCACAACGGGTTAAAATCTCCCCTTTTTGCACTCTACAGGAATTTTTGTACTAGTCATCCTATCTGACAAAGTGGAATTTCCAGACGACCCTACATTTTGTATGTAGTAGTAGTAGTAATGTAAGTTTGACCCTAGTAAGTAAGTAACTAACTAACTATATGAATACATGTGGAAACTAGCAAACTATAGAGAGTGGTAAAAGTGGTGCGGCCTGCTCTCCTTTCACATCCCTTTCTCCCATTACTGTGCGTAAATGATTTCCTCCCTTATCTGGGAGCCACAAAAAGAGGGAGAGAGAGAGAATTTCGTACTCACTTGCATTCTAGTTCGTTGTCCCTTATGTATGTATAACTAACTAGCTTTGGCTGCTGTGAATAAAGAGCCCAAGCTGGAGACCCAGAATTCCTTTTCTTGTATTTTTTGGACAAATGCAACCTAATAGCATCAGCAGGCCCGTCCCGATCCGTACAATTTGGAGACGAGGAGTGAACATCAAAGAAAAAACGGAAGGAAGCAACCAAGGGTGAGAGTACTTGTGAACCGTATAGAAACATTTTATATCCCATGGTGCCAAAAACGAAAAAAATGAAGCAGGTAGTGAGCAATAGCTTCCATAGATAGTTGTGTTTGCTTTGCCATGCATGAAAATGGAATTGTTGCTCATATTTTTAATACATACTATGAAATAGAAAGTTTACGGTGTCTACTCATGCAAGAAGTACGTTTTGGAATCTACCTTTGTCCTCTACAAGGGCTGTTATTATTGCCAAATGCAAAAAGGTTATACAATGTGTATAAAAATGGGAGAATGATATTTTAGATTGTTAGAAGCTTTGTGGAGTTCAATGGACCATTTCATTGTGGAAGCAAGGTGCGTTGGTGATAAGAAGATTTTCTTTCCCACTTGGCGAAGGAAATCGTTCTCGAAAGCTTACAATAATCATTATTCAGTATTAGCGCTCCAAACATCTCACCTTGTGCCATTCTCTTTATGAAGGCTCTTAATATCTTTTGCTCGTAAATCATACGGCTTATCATTTCATTAGTGAAAGATGCGAGCGAGATTACAATTGATTATTTTCCAGGCTTTTACTGACGGCCACAGACAATAATGTGTAGAAGTAGGTAGTTAGTATGGCCAAAATGGGTCGAGTGCAAAAAATTCGTTCTTGTGCTCAGTCTGGCATAATGTAGTTGGCAAGCTATGGTGAAAATATCTTTTACATTTTTCAAGCACTTTTGACTGTGTGCGTAAACAAAATGAGCTCAAATTTTAATGAAGGACCAAAATGATTAAAGAAAACCATCCATCTATAAAATGAAAATGTTCGAAATTACATGTGAGGGAATAAAATATGTATATGAAATTGAAGACTAAATATTGATTTTGTATGCTGTAAGTGGAATTCTTTGATGTAGTTAGTCTTTTTAGGGTGAAAGTTTTTTTTCATCGACTCATTTGCCGTTGACTATTCTGGTTGCCAAAAATAAATATTCCGAGTCCACTTTGAGCTTTTAATTTTTGACAACCGAAAATATGGAAAATGTTCGAAAATTCTTGGCATACAATGCATTGAAGTCAAATGTCAATTAAATAGCACTTATTTTCGTTTCACATATTATCCTAACTAAAAGCTTTAAGTTTGCTGCACTCATGTGAGAGAAAAGTTGCTTTTGAACTGAACTTTACATTATTGCGGGTAAAAAATATGTTTGAAATGATGGATATATTGGAATGGCTTAATGCACTGAACCACTAGAACCGCTTGATACTCACATAATATAGATGGCTGAATTCGAGTGTAAGTAAACCGGTTATTTTATGGAAGGATGACTCTTTTTCCATGGGCAAAAAACTCGGGGAAAGAAGAGCAAAATTTTGAATCATAAATCATCCCATGAGAGCATACAAGCAAGTGGAGTATAATGTGCTGTCAGGAATTACACAAGAAAAAAACAGGGCGCAAGAAATGCAGCGAGTTTTCTTCTTCCGTTTACAACAATCTTAGAAACATGCAGTTTGAAAGCAGTGTATAGGGTTGATAGGAAAAATCAATTTTTAAATATTTTGCATTTATTTACATCCTAGAGATTCCTTAGCTGTTTAAAAATGCGTTTCATAAATCTCGTTGTTTTCCAGGCTTTTCAAAATAATTTCTGTTTTCTTCTCTGGGATTTGAACTTGAACTATATAATTTTCACACCACAAATTGACAGTAATTATGAAGACGCTCTTTGAATTTCGAGCTCAATATATTAAAATCAGGCATCTCATACCCCAATTGTAAAATTCCAATAGCCCACCCTTGATTTTTAATTAACAGCAGGACCATATTGAAACAGAAAGCCAAATCCCTAACTCATTCTGTTATCCGACAATCCATCTATAACAAACTAACATACTTTTCCCATCCAAAAATAACAATTGCACACTCCACATATAGTGAAACGGATTAAATGTGCACCATGTATGCTAATAACGGACGAGTGACTGCATTTCCGCCTGTCCCTCACACTCGTCATGCATATTTCCATTCCACAATGCTATTAATGCTCCTCATCACACATTTCTACTAACTCTCCAATCTCCCATTCACGCGTGTAAAAAGTGCTACGGGTGAGGGTGCAAGATGCACATGCAATCCACTCACAACTCAACAATGGGGAGAAGACAGGCAATCACATGCAATTCTGGAGCACAATCATAACCGTTATTGGACAAGTTTTCGGGCTTAGCAGATGGCGACAAAAACCATTCATCCATATGTGTACACGCGGCATACTTGAGACGTCTAAACGCTAAGCTCCTGCCCAAGCATTATCTCGTAAGAGCGTTCGAAAATTGAATTTCTTTATGCAGGCCACTCACCTAATGATATTCCAAAAGGGTAGATTTGGTGCCAAATCCCACAGTATTATTTATTATTATGTAATGCAAGGGGTTAAATATCCACAGCTTATTTCAAAGGTTAACTATATACGTGATGTATGTAGTTGATAGTTGGTTACTTAGTTAGTTAGTTGAATATTTAATGTGTGAACAATGTGGATACCGTGATTTAAACGATATTGCTCTAACGGAAGTTTTTGTGAGCAAACAAAAACTATTTACGACATATTTGAGACCGAAATATGCATGTATGCGTATTTATCTTTGACCTGGATGAATGATTACAATTTAAAATTACATTTGTGTATTTACTCATTGGTTTCACCACAGGAATTGAAGGCAAACTCCTGTGCTAGAGTGATGGTCCATCACTTTGTAGGGCGTACAACAAGTCAGTAGTAGTAGGTTGGATAGTATAAAATTAGACGGCCTGAAAAATGGGATCTTCTATTTTCACCTATTGGTTTAAGCATTGGCACCCCATGGTAACTCACGGCTGAGTGGATGCACAGACGTGACGTGATGGAGTCAATTGTGAGAGATGGGATCTGATCAAATAAAACAACAGGGACGCATATTGAGACTTTAATGCAAAAGCCGTCAAACTTAGCTTTGTCATTCAAAGGAACAGCTTTCAATCTAAATGCTAATAAGGATATGTGTTTTTGTGGCTCATTGAATGGGTAGGCTTCACCTTTTAAACAAGCACGGATTGAGGTTTCCGGAGACAAGTTATCGTCAGGATAGGAATACTATGCATTCAAGGTTATTGGTGGGAAAAACTGTTGCAAGCATTAGCATTAGTTGCAAGTGTTGCGATTATGACCTGAGTATCTTTTCACAGGAACCTTATAACTAGTTTTGCTAAATATTTGTGGTTAAAACTATATTGTTAGCGTTTTTATATGCTCTTCTGGTCGTTGCATATGATATTTTTAGTCTAGGCAAACGGAAACTGTGAATTGAGATTTGATTTTTTACAATGAATTGGCTGCAATGTAAAGTTTTTTTTCCTGGTCAAGTCGTTAGTACAAAGTACAGCCGTAAGTAAGTAAGTAAGTACAAAAAGACTGGGCAGTTTTAATATAATTAACAAACTAATAATAACCACGTGTAAAACCAAGTAATACAGGTTTGGTTAAAATGAGTACTACAAAGCAATCACAGGTACTATTTTTCAACGCACTGTTCTCAAGCCGGTATTTACATTTTTCCCAGAATTACTGGATTTTGAAATGCGTGTGAGCGATTATAATATCTTCTATTAGTATGCTAGCTTGCATAAGTTTTACAATATAGCATGAGCTAAGTCTAAAAGGTCTTTTTTCACTACTATGAAGAATATTCCCAAAGCAGTAGCAGGTATATGACGTTAATGTCCAGAAGTTGATATTCCCACGACTTTTCCAATTGCGGTGAGTTAAAAATGCTTAACACCTTCAGGACGTTTTAGTACTAACTAGATCATGGTGACAAAGGGTAGCCAATTTCAGCTTTAATAAAAAACAATTTTAAAATTTTCCATTTCAAAATGGTTCCAAAACCACAACTCACCGACCATTCCAATAACTTAAAAATTGACAGCAATTTAAATTGTGAACCCAAACGATTGGAACTGCAGTATAATGGATATTTGTATGATGTGACATCTTTCATCCAAAGACATCCTGGAGGTCGCATTATTGAAATGTTTTTAAAAACTGGCGAAGATTCCTTCAATGCTGTTCAACAATTCCATTTCCGTTCGATGACTAAAGTATCTGCAATTATGGAAAGTTTACCTAAAAGACCGATAACTGAAGCAAAGGGTATAAATTCTCTCATTTTTTCGATTCATGGAAAAATTATATGAAATTTAACTCTCTCACTCTATTTTAGATATGGCAGTTCGAGAAATAACTGATGACCAACGAAAAAGATACAAAGAACTGGACAAAGACTTTCTAGAACTTTTCAAGCAAAGCAAAGAAGAGGGTCTGTTTGAACCGAATTTGTTCCATGTTTTTCTCCGATGCATCGAAGTGCCAATTATAGCTGCAATAGGAGCATATATATTTTTCATGCATACGACAATATCGGAGATTTTGGGATGTGCTCTCCTAGCTCTGTCCGTAGGAAGAAGTGGATGGGTCTTACATGAAGGTGGTCATAACTCTTTGACAGGGATTCCAAAACTTGACAAAATCATTTTGAAAGTTTACATGGGTAAGAAAAATAGTTTGTAAACTACAAGAAAATCACATCTGCAACTGGATTTAAAAAATTTTTCTCAATTTAGGTGTAGGTCTGGGATTTGGTGGCTGTTGGTGGACTAGCCAACATAATCGCCATCATGCTATGCCCAACAATATCAAACATGATGTGGATATGAAAACATTACCATTGTTGGCATACAATAAAAAAGTGGTTCGGAAGCCGGAACAGGGGAGAACATTTTTGATTCAGTATCAGGTGAGTCGAAAAATAATGCAACGCAAGTAATCTGTCCAATGAGTTTTCATCGTCATAGTCCATATTACATGCACTAGATGGCGTAAAATGAATATTGTGAATCTGTTTTGCAGCAATACTTGTATCCAACAATCGACATGCTTCTGATACCAATATTTTTTGCCGTAGTAAGTCTGCACCAGTCATGGAAAAAACGGCAATGGTTGGAGATTTTCAGCATTTTTATACATTACTTCTTTGTATATAATGTCCTTGGGTTCGGAAGATATTTTATCTTGTTGTATTACTTGGGCTCATTATATTTCCTCATAAATTTTTCTTTGTCTCATACCCATTTACCTGTGACAACTGAGCCCGTCCACTGGGTGGAATATTCCCTCACTCATACAACTAATGTCCGATCTGGTCAATTCAAATGGGTGGATTACTGGATGGGCTATTTAAACTATCAGATTGAGCATCATTTGTTCCCAACGATGCCACAATTCAGAAATCAACTTATTCGGGATAGGGTGAAACAATTGGCCAAAAAACATGGGCTTCCATACAATCTCATGAGTTATTCTGAAGCTTTGAAGAAAACTTTTGCCAACTTGGGTACTGTGGTAGAGGAATTGAAATAACGCATCTGAAGTTCTGTGAAAATTTACTTTTTAACTATATATTATCCAAGTACTACTGTGTTAGTGAATACAGAAACAATTATATTTTGCATGACGATTTTTTTCTTGTAAATATAGTGATTCGTTTGGTATTGGGAATATACATGTTTTTTTCTCGGCTGCACTCTATCTCTATGTATATCTTATGTAGGGAGCCCATTGCTCAATTTGCCACAATGACAATTTGTTTCCCCCCAAATTACACGTTTGTTTCAAAAGTTTAGCGTGAGAAGAGCACATTCAATTACTTGCTAAGCAAATGTGTTGGCTCTTATCTAAAATTACAATGTCGAGCATTATGATTATTTGTCACTGTACATGCCCGCAAGCATCACTTATTGACTCCAACTATAAATGTGATGCACCAACCAACCATACTCATTTAAAGATAGTGAGCACGGCAGACAAGGCATTAATTCTGCTTCGTCACAAGAGAATACAGAGGGGGGATGGGCTCCTTTAAAACATGTGTAACTGACTATAAGCTTTACCATTCGTAATTGTCTGGAGCACGAGATGCGGGCATTACAATTATATATTTGATTCCATTCGGATAACAGGGTTAGGGAGATTCCTCCATTAGTGGAGCTCTAAAAGGTAAAGAAAGCTGTAAAAGGGAGGAAATATCTAACAATTACAATCTCATGAGGGTACCTTCAAAAATCTTAAGTTAGAGTTAACTATCCCTATTCAAAGTACAAAAGTACACAATCTGCGCTTTTTAACGCAATTATTTTATCCACTCAAAACCTACTGAAACATTACAAAATCAATACAGCTATCCTAATGTTGCCCGAAAGTTTTTTTTAAAACTTAATGCAAAATCAGTGACATTATAATAATGACGAACTTTAGGAAATCTACAGGATGAATGCATGCATGCAACAGGAAAGGTGATTGCGTTGAAATAAAGCAACTTTTCCTTACATAGGGGTGGACTTTTGGTTTTGTATGCAATATGCATTATCAACGATGAGAGAAAGTTTTTCCATTTCGAATTCATGCTTAGCTTATATATTTTTTTGGTTTCCCCTCTCACTTTGTTGCTGTCTTGTGGGCTCCAAGGTCGCATAACGTACGGCGTTATAAATTGGTGGCAAGACGCTCACATCAGACTTTTTCTCTATCAGCACTCCGCGAGTGAAACTATATGCGTTATATTTCACCTACCCTGGCATTTGCTATCAAGATGATGATATTTTCCACAGATAGTGGGTAAAAACTTTTAGACGGATTTTTCGGGGGTAAGAATTCCCGGGAAGATAGAACACATTGGAAAAATTTGGACTTAATCTTGAGGAAAATGTTAAGGGTAGTAAAGAAGGATTGCTTGAGGCAATTCAATTCCTAAGAATGGCAAGATTAAGACTAAAGTTGGAAACTATAACTATTATTGTTTGCAGTGAGTGCACACATATGTATGTAAGAAAAAAATAAATTGCATGACAGTGCATCATTTTCATGGGCTAAAGGGGGGAAGATGAAAGTAATTGCACTTTGTGTGTGTGGGTCTTTTATTAAGTCTCTTTTTTTCTACTAATGTCAAAGTTGTGCTCATGAATTGGATGATGGGCTTTGTAAAAGAAGTTACAGGGATGAAAGAAAAGTCAACAATGGGGAATTGATGCTGTTACAAGTGCATTATTGGCTCATGCACAGTCTGTATTCAACTTTCTCTATGGATGCATTGTCCAAGTGGAAGTAAGTAATATGGCAAACTAAGCAAAAGAATCTTGCTTAGAGAAAAAAGTTCGTATATTCCATAAAAGTATGAAAAAACCACATAGTATGTATTGCGTGAAAAAACTTTTTAACATTTTGGAGACTGAATGTCGAATTTCTTGGCTACTTACTTGTTATAACTAACTAACTCACCAACTAACCATATCACATGATGAATTCTTGGGAATCACGATAACACAAATTAGCCATGTATCAGGATTATTATAAGCTGTGAACCAATAGTG
>Ga0210040_10007045_pt1 | contig 13789 bp, 10 predicted proteins | sample CryGeyCG12114_NA_FD_185462 | JGI IMG/M metagenome (GOLD analysis project Ga0210040, IMG submission 185462) | Groundwater microbial communities from aquifer - Crystal Geyser CG19_WC_8/21/14_NA (SPAdes) (version 2) | ecosystem: Environmental > Aquatic > Deep subsurface > Groundwater | place: USA... | reverse complement strand
GCCGGTGCGGCAGGAGGCGCCCTTGGTGGTGATGAAGCCCTGCACCTCGGCGGCGCTCATGGCCCCGCCGTTGAAGAACATGGCGTCGTTGATGATGTTGCCGGGGTCGAACTGGCGGGTGTCGGCAGCCGGCGTGAGCACGGTCGGCGTGGCGGCGCGGTCGGCGACGACCGCGGCCGTGGCTGCCAGTGCCACGCCCAGCACGAGGATGACCAACCGGGCTGACACTGACCTGGCGTGGCCCCTCACGCGGTCACCTCGACCGTCGTCGAGCTCGAGGAGCCCGCGGAGGTCGCCGACTCGTAGCTGAGCACGACCGACCACGTCCCGGCGCCCAGCTCGTCCCCCGACAGCAGCAACGATCCGCAGGACGTGGTGGAGGCGTTGGCCATCCCCGGGGACTCGGCGGACGCAGTCGCCCCGTTCCGCTCGGCGGTCAGCCGGCAGGTGCCGCCGTCCTCGATGACCCCGCTCACGAAGCCGGCGACCTCGACCTCGCCCGTGCCGGCGTCCCAGCCTGCGTAGGTCACGAAGACGTCGACGTCGCCGCCGGTGGTGACCGGCGCCTCGTCGGTGGCCACGACCTGCTCCGGGCCGGGCTCGAGGACCTGGCTGCCGGGCTGCGTGGCCGCTGCCTCGGGGAGGGCGCTCAGCGGCTGGGTCGAGGGCGCTGCCGACGCGGCGGCGGTCTCGCTGGAGTCCCGGTCCCGCGCCACCCACAGCCCGGCGAGGACCACGGCCGCGAGGAGCGCGATCGCCAGGACCGGGATCAGCAGTCGGCGAAGTGGGAATGACATGGTGGAGGGCCTCTCGTCGGCGGGGTCGCTGGTCGGACCGTGACGGTCAGGAGGTGGTGCGGCAGCCCAGGGGCACGTTGGCAGTTCCGTCCCCGACCGCGATGGCGTAGGCGCAGACCGTGTACGGGCCGCCACCGGCTGGCAGGGCCAGCTCAGCCGCGTACCCGTGCCGCGCGCCGGCCACCGGGAAGGCGACTGCCAGGTCAGGTCGGGGGGTCTCGGCGGTGAGTGCGGTCCCGGCGCTGTTGACGTAGACGTGCACCGAGAGCGTGCGGGTCGGGTCGTCGGGGTCGATGGCCCAACCGGCCACCTGCATCCGGCCACCGCTGACCGCGGCCACGTCCACATGGCCGTACCCGGTCCACGCTGCGGCGGAGACCGTGACCGTCCGGCAGCCGAGGAAGGGGTTGGTCGAGCCGTCGCCGGCGTTGAGCGCGTAGACGCAGAGAGCGTGGTCGCCGGCCGGCAGGGAGACGCGGACGGACAGGCCGTGGGAGTCTCCCACCCCGAACGCCGAACCGACGTCCGGACGACGGGCGTCCACGGCGACGTCGGACCGGAAGGCCCCGTCCACGTACAGGTGCGCCCGGCTCGGGGAGTCCGGGGCGTCCGGGTCGAACGCCCAGCCGGTGACCGTGGCGGTGATGCCCGTGACGGTCACGCTGTCGAGCACACCCACCGGGTCCCACGCGGCCGCGGACACGCTGACCGTGGTGCAGCCCTGCGCGGGGTTGTCGGTGCCGGCGCCCTGGTTGATGGCGTAGACGCAGACCTGGTGCACGCCGCTGTGCAGGGTCATGGTCGTCCGGTAGCCGTGCTGCACCGCGACGTCCAGCCCGGGGTAGAAGGCGGCGACGTCGGGGCGAGCGGCGTCCGCAGCGACCGCGGCGGTGAAGCGTCCGTCGACGTAGACGTGCACCGAACCGGCAGCCTCGGGCGCATCCGGATCGAGGACCCAGCCGGTGAGGGCCACCGTGCGACCGGAGGCGACGGTGGAGTCCCAGAAGCCGACCGGTCCGTGCACGGCCGGGGCGACGGTGACGGTCCGGCAGCCCAGCTGCGGGTTCGTCGAGCCGCTCCCGATGTCGATGCCGTAGACGCAGACCTGGTGGGCGCCCGGCCCGGCCGGCACCGTCCCGGTGAAGCCGTGGGCGCTGCCCGCTCCGGGGAACGCCGCGCCGATGTCAGCGCGCGGCCGGTCGCCGGTCAGGGCGCCCGCAAAGCTCCCGTCCACGTACAGGTGCACCTGCACCGCCTGGCTGGGCGCGCTGCCGTCCAGCGACCAGCCGGTGAGCCCGATCCGGTTCCCCAACGCCTGGACGCCGTCGAGGTTGCCGACCGGGGCGTCCTGGTAGCCGGGGACGGAGACGCCCATGCAGCCCAGCTGCGGGTTCACCGAGCCGGCTCCGGCGTTGATCGCGTAGACGCACACGGTGTGCGCTCCGGCGCCGACGTCGAGGAAGGACGCGAACCCGTGCGCAGCGCCCGCTGTCGGGGCCACCCGGCCGAGGTCCGGCCGGTTGCCCTCGGCGGTGAACCCCTTCCGCCAGACGCCGTCGACGTAGGCGTGCACGGCGATCGCCTGCCGAGGCGTGTCCAGGTCCAGTGCCCAACCGGTGACGGACACCCCTCCGAAGGACGGGGTCACCGTGTCCAGGGCTCCCATCGGAGTGGACCGCTCACCTGCGATCGCCGACGCCTTCGCCCGGATCTCGTCCAGCCGCGCATACCCGAAGTCGCCCGGGCAGGTGGTGTTGCCGACGTCCCGGTGGCCGAACACCGTGGGCAGGCTCACCACGGTGCCTGCCGCGTACTTGGAGGTGCCGCCGCCGCTGGACGTCAGGGTCGTCCAGCCGCGCGGGTCCACGCCGTAGAGGCCCAGCTTCCAACCGATCACGGCTGCGACGGTGTCGACCATCGGCTGCGGCGCCGGCGTCCTGGTGTAGTCGCCGATCATCGAGACGCCGAACGTGGAGGTGTTGAAGCCTCCGGCGTGCGCGCCGATGATCGTGCTGGCGATGCCCCGGTCCCCGCTGTAGCGGCCCTCCCAGGCGCGGCCGTACTTGTCGACGATGACGTTGTAGCCGATGTCGCCCCAGCCCCGGCTGAGCGTGTGGTAAGCGTAGATCGACCGGAGGATCCCCGGGACCGCCTCGGGCGAGTAGTTGTTGCTGTCGGCGGTGTGGTGGACCGTCGCCGCCTTGATCGTGGGCGCGTACTCGGGATCCCAACCGCGGATCGACTCGTCGGCGCCCCACTGGGCGCGGGAGTAGATGGTCGGCATCGACAGCGAGGCGTGCGCCTGGTCGCGGACCGCGGGGGCACCGAGCGACGCGTCCGCGGCGCTCGTGCCGGGGTCGATCAGCTGGACCCGGACGTCGCGGGGGGCGGCGCCGTCGGCGGCCTGGACGACCACCTCGACCCCGTTCGCGGGACCCGTGTAGTACGGCGCGGTGCCCGCCCGCAGGTCTGCCTGGTCCGGGGTGGAGGCTGCGTCCTGCTCGACGTCGTCGGCCTCCAGCGCGGTCCACTCGCCCCACTCGGCACCGTCGGTCCGGACCCGGACCTGCACGGCGACGTCGACGTGCCTGCCCGCGTCGTCGAGCGACCAGGTCACGCCGACGGCGGAGAAAGGGTCGGTCTCCGGCTGGGAGACGGTGAGCACCGGCACGCCGGGGACCTCGTCACCGGTCGTGGGCACCTCGACTTCCGGTGCATCCGCTCCCGGGGCTCCGGCCGTCTCGGGGGCCGCGCTCGCCGTCGGGCCTGCCGCCGGGACCTCCGCCACCTCGGCGTCCGCACCGGCAGCCACCAGGGCGCCGTCGGTCGTGACCACGGCCTCGTCCACCGGGCCGTCGACCGACCCCAGGAAGACCTGGTCGATGGACGGCTCGACCGCCTCCAGTGACGGGGACGGTGCCGCATAGACCGGCAGGACCAGCAGCGTGGTGGTGAACGCCAGTCCGGCGAGGGAAGCCACGAGCAGGCGACGCACTTGGGTCCTCCAGGAGACGGATGGCGGGGACGAGCGGGGGCGAGGATCGACGGTCACATCGGCACCGGAGGGCACCTGCTTGACTCGGCCCTGGCACGGCTGGATCGCTAGTGGACGGCGTGGGTGTGCGCGCCTCCCGGCACCGACGTGCCGACCTCGCTGTCGTCTTCCCCGGCGCGCGGGTGCTCCTCGCCATCCGCCGGCTCGGTCCCCGCCTGCTCATCGGGTCCGACGGTGCCGGGGACCAGGTCCACGCCACGGACCCGGCGCAGCACGGCCAGGCACAGCAGGACCAGGCCGAGCACCTGCATCCCGATGACCGTGACCGTGCCCACCCGAGGAGCCCAGGCACCGTCGAACGTGCCCAGCGGGGCGTCGGCACCGACCTGGTAGCGGCGCAGCGCCCAGACGAAGCAGCCGAGCTGCGCCGCCGCCATCCCGATCACCAGCACGACCGGCATCCGACCGGTCAGCCGGACGTCGGGGGGTCCGTCGAGGCCCGATGCCAGCGTGACCGCAGCCACCATGGGCAGCCCGACGGCGAAGGGCAACGTGTAGCGCACCTGCCAGAACAGCCCGAGGGAGTCGTACTGCGCAGCCTCGATGACCACCGGGACGACCGCGATCGCCACGCCCAGTGCCACGAGGACCAGGACCGCCCTGCGCTGGCCTGCGCTCACGGCAAGGACCACGAGACCGCCGAGGAGCACGGTCACCAGGACCAGGCTGGACGTCGGCGGGAGCGTGTCCAGCCAGCCGAAGACACCGACGAACTCCGGGAGCCTGACCGGCATGTACTCCAGCACCACACGCACGGCCGCCAGGAAGCCCACCGGGTCGGCCGGCGCCTCGGGCACCACGTTGGTGTTCGTCAGCACCGTCCAGGCGACGGCGGCGACCGTGGTCAGCCCCACGACAGGCGCCCAGACCAGCGTCGACCTGAGCCGCAGGACGGCCAGCGTGCGCACCCGACCGGCGACCAGGGCCACGAAGACCAGGATCAGCAGGAGCCAGAGCGGGGAGATCGTCCGGGTGACGACCATGGCCATCGCCGCGAGGCTCAACCTGCGGACCAGCGCCCGCTGGCGCCCGGGGTCGTCGGTCGCCACCAGGGTCAGGCCGGTCGCCCACACCGCGAAACCGCCGGCGATCTCCACCGCGTTGGGGTTCACCGTGCCGCCGAGGAAGAGGACCATCGGGGTCAGCCCCACGAGTGCTCCGGCGGTCAGCAACCGGCCGTGCGGGTGCTGCCAGGTGGACCTCAGTCCAGCCGTGAGCAGCAAGGACACCACCAGGGCACTGAGCAGCCGCATCGCGAAGAGGGCCGAGTCGTCGGACAGCAGGAGGGACGGCCAGCCGATCACCGCGTAGTACACCGGGTGGTAGCGGGCGGCCCCGGTCGCGGCCTCGACGAGCCGGTCGTCGGCCCCCGGATCGCCGGCACAGCTGGCGTCGACGTCCGGTCGGGTGGCGAAGCACGCCATCCGCGCGGCCGAGTCGACCAGGCCCGCCGGCACCTCCACCACGGCGATGCCCGGCCCGAGGGCTGAGTCGCGGGCGGGAACGAGGTCCCCACGCACCACGTCAGCAGCGCGGAAGACGTGCGCCGGCTCGTCCGGTGCCGCGTACGGCGGGGTGGCGAGCGCCCACGAGCCGGTCAGCAGGAAGAGGGCCAGGAACAGCAGGACGCCGCGACGCCGGCCCGTCCCGGCGTCCACCGGGCCGGCCTCGGGGTACCGGACGCGTCTCCACACACCCGCCACTGTGCCCGTCAGCGGACCCCTTCCGGGGGAAGTGACCGGATTCGTGAGGCCGGTGTGACCAGAGGGGCGAGTGGCCATTCCCGGTGTCGGTTCAGTTCCGGAAGCCCTCGTGCATGGCCAGCGAGAGTGCCTCCCGCCACGGTCGGGGCGCGGTGAGCCCGGCCCCGGTCCAGGCGGTGCCGTCGAGCACCGAGAACGCCGGGCGCGGTGCCGGCAGCGGGTACTCCGCGGTCGTGATCGGACGAACGCGCGCCGGGTCGGCACCGAGCTCCTCGAACACCGCCTGCGCCAGCCCGTGCCAGCTCACCCGGCCACTGTTGGTGTAGTGCAACACCGGCGGTACGGCGCCGTCCCGGCCCCCGAGCTCCACCAGGCCTGCGGCCAGGTCGGCCGTCCAGGTGGGCGACCCGACCTGGTCGGCGACCACCGAGAGCGTCTCGCGCTGCCCCTCCAGCCGCGTCATCGTGCGGACGAAGTTGTTGCCGTGTCGGCCGTAGACCCAGGCGGTGCGGACGACGGAGGCATCGCCGCCGACGGCGGCGACCGCCTGCTCCCCCGCGGCCTTGGTCCGGCCGTACGCGGAGCGCGGGGCGGTGGGAGCGTCCACCGGGTAGGGCTCGGTCGCTTCGCCGTCGAAGACGTAGTCCGTGGAGACGTGCACCAGCCGGCCCGCCCCCGCCATCTCCTGGGCCAACCACCCGGGCGCCGCTCCGTTGACGACGGTCGCCGTCGCCTCGTCCTCCTCCGCCGCGTCGACCGCGGTGTAGGCCGCTGCGTTCACCAGCACGGCCGGCTGGCCGGCTGACCTGGCCAACCAGTCGCGCACGGTCGCCCGCACCGCGGCCTCGTCGGTCAGGTCCAGCTCAGCCCGCCCCATTGCCGTCACCTCGTCACCGGGCCGACCGGACAGCACCTCGAGCAGGTCGTGCCCGAGCTGGCCGCGGGCGCCGGTGACCAGCCAGGCGGTCACGAGCGGACGCTGGGCGCGGCCGCCTTGAGCGGCTCCCACCATGCCCGGTTGTCCCGGTACCACTGCACGGTGAGGGCGAGTCCTTCCTCGAAGCCCATCCGAGGTGCGTACCCGAGCGCCCCGGTCTTCGAGTAGTCCACCGAGTAGCGCAGGTCGTGCCCGCCGCCGCGCGGGTCGACGATGTGGTTGACGTAGCTCCAGTCACGGCCGGTGGCCTCCAGGAGCTTCTCGGTGAGCTCCTTGTTCGAGAGCTCCCGGCCACCGCCGATGTTGTAGTACTCCCCCGGGCGGCCCTTCTCCAGCACCAGCTGGATGCCCCGGCAGTGGTCGTCGACGAACAGCCAGTCGCGCACGTTCGCGCCCTCGCCGTACAGCGGCACCTTCTGCCCGTCCAGGAGGTTGGTCACGAACAGCGGGATGACCTTCTCCGGGAAGTGGTACGGCCCGTAGTTGTTGCTGCACCGGGTGATCGAGATGTTCATGCCGTAGGTCTTGGCGTACGCCCGGGCGATCAGGTCGCTCCCGGCCTTGGACGCCGAGTACGGGGAGTTCGGCTCGAGGATGTGGTCCTCGACCCAGGAGCCCTCGTCGATCGAGCCGTAGACCTCGTCGGTCGAGACGTGGACCACCCGTCCCACCTCGGCCCGCAGGGCGGACTCGAACACCTGCTGGGCGCCCAGCACGTTCGTGAGGACGAAGCCGGCGGCGCCGGTGATGGAGCGGTCCACGTGGGACTCGGCGGCGAAGTGCACCACCGCGTCGTGCCCGGGCATCGCGGCGTCCAGGTCCGCGGCCACGCAGATGTCGCCCTGCACGAAGCGGTAGCGCGGGTCGTCCGCCACCGGGGCGAGGTTGGCGAGGTTGCCCGCATAGGTCAGCTTGTCGAACACGGTGACCTCGGCGTCCTCGAACCCCGGGTAACCGCCGGACAGCAGGGTCCGCACGTAGTGGGAACCGATGAAACCGGCGCCGCCGGTGACCAGGATGCGCATCGAGTAGGGCCCTTCGAGTGACTGGGCGGACAGGTGGTGCTGAGCAGTCTTACAGAACGCCGTCATTGGCCGGTTCGCAGAACTGGGCGACGTATCGTCGCCCCGACTCCGCCGCGGGACCGACGCCCGAGCACTCAGCCGAACCGGCCCGCCCAACGTGAGGAAAGACTGTGAGCGACACCAGCGACCAGCCCGAAGGTCCTCGCGCCCTCCCCCCCCGTCTGGACCCGCGGGCCGGACGGCCGTCCCGGCACGGGTCCGACCCGGCCGGCGGCCGCTCCGGCAGACGGCGACTGGCCATGGCCACCCGGGTGGTCGCCGGCCTGCTGTCCCTGGCGCTGCTGGCCGGCACCGGGTGGACCTGGTACCTCGGCCGGGTCGCCGACGCCAGCGTGAACCGCACCGACGCCATCCCCACCTCGGGCAACGAGGAGGTCGTCGACACCGGCGAGGCGATGAACCTGCTGCTGGTCGGCAACGACAGCCGGGCCAGCGCCTCCGAGGAGGAGCTCCAGCAGCTCAACACAGAAGCGAACGCCGGCACCAACACCGACACGATGATCTTGGTGCACGTGCCGGCCGACGGGTCGAAGGCCTCGTTCGTCTCCTTCCCTCGCGACTCGTACGTGCAGATCCCCGGCCACGGCTGGGACAAGCTGAACGCGGCGTACGCGTACGGCACGCAGGAAGCCCCGGACGGCGCCTCGGACGCCGCGGTGCAGGCCGCTGGCGCGCAGCTGCTGATCCAGACGATCAGCTCGATCACCGGCTTGCACATCGACCACTACGCCGAGGTCGACCTGCTCGGGTTCTTCAAGCTCTCCTCCGTCATCGGCGGCGTCGAGGTCAACTTGTGCCAGGCCGTCCAGGACGACTACTCCGGCGCCGACCTGCCGGCCGGGGTCCAGACCCTCAGCGGTGAGCAGGCGCTGTCCTTCGTCCGCCAGCGGCACGGACTGCCGCGGGGCGACTTCGACCGGATCATCCGCCAGCAGACCTTCATCGCCGGGATGATCCGCAAGATGCTGAGTGACAACGTGCTGCTCGACCTGGGCAAACAGCGACAGCTGGTACAAGCCGCGTCCGACGCGCTGACCGTCGACCAGACGCTGAACCTGCTGAACCTGGCCTCCCAGATGCAGTCGGTGGACCCCCGCAGCATCGACTTCCAGACCATCCCCTACGTCGGCGACGACCACGACGACGCCGGCCGGTACATCCTCCGCCTGCAGGACGAGGACGCCCTCCACCAGTTCTTCGCACAACTGTCCGCGGAGCCGCAGGACACCGCCGCCGCACCGACGACCGAGGCAGCGCCGACGGTCACCCCGGCCGAGGTGAGCGTCGAGGTCTACAACGGCTCGGGGACCGCTGGGCTGGCCAGCACCGCCGGCACCGCACTCACCTCGGCCGGTTTCCAGGTCGCCGCCACCGGCAACGCCGACTCGATGGACTACGCCACGACCGAGATCCGCTACGCCGCCGGCGACGAGGCGCTGGCCGCCGCCCTGGCCGCAGCGATCCCGGGTGCCACCCAGGCCGCATCGGACGACGCGACCAGCGGCACCCTGCAGCTGGTGCTCGGCTCGGACTTCAACGGCATCGGCCAGGCCGTCACCGCGCCTCCGCAGGCGGCCGCACCGGCCACCACCGAGGGCGAGGACCAGCGCACCGCAGCCGACACGAGCTGCATCAACTGACCCCGGCACACGACGAGGCCCACCACCCGGCTACCGGGCGGTGGGCCTCGTCGTGCGTGGTACCGGTCGTACCTGGTCAGATCGGCAGCTTGCGGAAGACGGCGCGCGGGGTGTGCCGCAGGCCGCTCATCACCCAGCGCATGGCACCGGGGACCCACACCGTGTGCCGGCCCTTGCGGACGCCGCTGACGATCGCCTCGGCGACCGCCGCGGGCGTGGTGGCCAGCGGGGCGTCGTCCAGCCCCTCGGTCATCTTCGAACGGACGAAGCCCGGGCGGACCACCAGGACCGACACCCCGCTGCCGACCAGTGAGTCGGCCAGGCCCGAGTAGAAGGCGTCCAGGCCGGCCTTGGTGGAGCCGTAGACGAAGTTCGACGCCCGCGGCCGCTCCCCGGCGACCGAGGAGAGCGCGACGATCACGCCGTGTCCCTGCCGTCGCATCTGGTTGGCCAGCTCGGTACCGACCACGGTGGGGGCGACGTAGTTGACCTGGGCGAGCTCGGCCACGGCCGCCGCGTCGCTGCGGAGCCGGTCGGCGTCGCCGAGCAGGCCGAAGGCGACCACCGCGACGTCGACGTCACCGCCGGCGGCCGCCTCGGCGACCATCGCCGCCGGCGCGCCCGGGTCGGCCGCGTCGAAGTCGACGACCCTGACCTGGGCGCCGGCGGCCTGGAGCTCGGCGGCGACGGAGCCGCGGCGCGGGGTGTCCCGGGCCGCGACGACCACCCGGAGCGGCCGCTCGGCCAGGTACCGGTGCGCGGTGGCCACCGCGATGTCGGACGTGCCGCCGACCAGGAGCAGGGAGCTGGGCGAACCGAGCGCGTCGATCACAGGGCGAGTCTCCTGGCGAGGTCGGAGGTGAAGACGCCGTCCGGGTCCACCTGCTTGCGGACGGCCCGGAAGTCGTCGAGCCGGTCGTACATCTTCTCGAACGTCTCCGGCCGGACCCGGGAGTCCTTGGCCAGGTAGGTGCGGCCGCCGGCGGCGATGACGACCTCGTCGAGGGAGTCGAGCAGGCCGGCCAGCCCCTTCATCACCGGGATGTCCAGCGCGAGCGTCCAGCCGGGCGACGGGTAGGACAGCATGCCCGGGTTGCCAGGGCCGAACCGCTTGAGCACCGCGAGGAAGGAGGCGGTGCCGAAGTGCCCGAGGCGGTCGAGGACCTCGCGCATGGCCTCCTCCTGCCCGAAGGGCACGGTGACCTGGTACTGCAGGAAGCCACGCGGCCCGTAGATGCGGTTCCAGCCACCGACGGCGTCCAGCGGGTGGAAGAACGTCGGGATGCTCTGCAGCTGGTCGCGCTTGTGCTCGGGCGCCTTGCGGTACCAGAGCTCGTTGAACGCCGCGACCGTGGCGAGGTTGAGCAGGCCGGGCGGGAAGACGTCAGGCACCGAGACCCTGACCGAGCCGTGGTACTTCAGCGGCTCGCTGCGGCGCTTGGCCGGCAGCTCGTCGAGCTTCGCGAACCGCCCGCGGGTCACCACCGAGCGGCCCATCCGCTTCCCCTTGGCCAGGGTGTCGATCCAGGCGACCGAGTACTCGTAGAGGTGGTCGGTCTCGCTGAGCAGCGTCATCAGCGAGTCGAGGTCCGGCGTGCGGTCGGTGTCGACCAGGCACCGCGAGGACTCGATCCCCTTCAGCTGCACCCGAGCCCGCAGGATGACCCCGGTCAGGCCCATGCCGCCGACGGTGGCCCAGAACAGGTCGGCGTCGGACTCGGGGCTGATCCGGCGGACCTGCCCGTCCGCCGTCAGCAGGTCGATCCAGCGGAGGTGCTGGCCGAAGCTGCCCGCCACGTGGTGGTTCTTGCCGTGGATGTCCGCCGCGATCGCCCCGCCGACCGTCACCAGGCGGGTACCCGGTGTCACCGGCACGAAGAAGCCCTGCGGCACGAACCGGTTCATCAGCTCGTCGAGGGAGATGCCGGCTTCGACGTCGACCAGTCCGGTGTCCAGGTCGGCGTGCAGCACCCGGTTGGCCGTCGTCATGTCCAGCACGGTGCCGCCGGCGTTCTGCGCCGCGTCGCCGTAGCTGCGGGCCAGGCCACGGGCCACGACCCCGCGGCCGCCGGCGGCGAGCACGGCCGCGCGGGCCTCGTCGTCGTCGTGGACGGGGGTGAGTGCGGCGCGGGTGGGCGCCGTGCGGCCCCAGCCGACCAGCGGCACCAGCGGGACGCCGGGAGTGGCGAGCTCAGGCACTGAAGACCCCCACGCCGACGGTCAGCACCCACAGGGCACCGAGGACGAGCAGGACACGGTCGTGCATCACGATCTCCTCCGGGGCCCCGGCGGACCCCTTGTCGACGTCCCGCGCGTACCGCAGGATCGCCAACACGAACGGGCCGATCGAGATGGTCGCCCACGGGACGTCGTCCTGGGTCTCGGCCATCTCGAAGGCCCACAGGCTGTAGGCGGTGACGGCCACGCCGGCCGACAAGGTCCACACGAATCGTAGGTAACTCGCCGAGTACTCCCGCAACGTCTTCCGGGTGGCGGCCTCGTCCCCGACCAGGAGCAGCTCGGAGTATCGCTTGCCGGCCACCATGAACAGTGACCCGAAGGCCGCCACCAGCAGGAACCACTGCGACAGCAACAGCCCGGCCGCGACACCACCGGCGATGCCACGGAGCAGGAAGCCCGACGCCACCACGGCCAGGTCGATGACCGGCTGGTTCTTCAGGAAGAAGCAGTACGCCAGCTGGATGACGACGTAGGACCCGAGCACCCCGGCCAGGGCCGGCCGGGTCAGCGTCACGGCCAGCGTCAACGCGACCGCGAACAGCACCACGGCCAGGCCGACGGCCAGCGAGCGCGGCACCAGCCCGGCGGCGATCGGCCGGAAGCGCTTCTCCGGGTGCCGCCGGTCCTCCTCCACGTCGATGGAGTCGTTGACCAGGTAGACGCCGGAAGCCGAGACGCAGAAGAGCAGGAACGCCACGACGGTCGGGCCCAGGACGTCGAGGTGGAAGACCTCCCCCGCGGCCAGCGGGGCGGCCAGCACCAGCACGTTCTTGACCCACTGCCGTGGCCGCAGCGCGCGCACCAGACCCCACGGCCTGGAGCCGCGGAACCCCGGCGTGCGGGGCGGCGGGGGCACCTCGGCCGGCGGTGACACCGGGACGGCGGCCGGAGCCGGGGCCTCGGTGGTGATCGGGTCGGGCTGCACGCTCATCGTCACGCCTTCCTGGCGGCGGCAGGGGCCATGCGACGCCGGACCACCGTCGCCACGCCGGCGCCCAGCGCGGCGCCGGCGAGCACGTCCGAGGGATAGTGCACGCCCAGCAGCACGCGGGACACCAGCATCACGCCGGTGACGCCTGCCATGAGCGGCCGGCCGACCATCGGACCGAAGCCCACGGCGGCCGCGGCGGTGGAGCAGCTGTGCGCGCTCGGGAACGACAGCCGGCTGGGCGTGGACACCAGCGGCGGCACGTCGGGCAGTGCGGGGCGCACCCGGCGGACGACCCGCTTCACGACGACCCCGGCGGCGTGCGCAGTGACCACCCCGGTGACCCCGGCGGCCCAGTCGGCCCGGTCCCGCCCGCGCACCCAGCCGGCCGCACCGAGCCCGATCCAGCCGAGGGCGTGCTCACCGAAGTGGGAGAGCCCGCGGGCGACCGGGACGGCCGGTGTGTCGCCGAGGGCGCGACGGGTGGTCCGCAGCAACGAGTGGTCGAAGGTGGCCAGCACGGTGCCGGGGGTTGCGCTCATCAGGGGTTGACTGTAGCTGCGCTGCGGGGGTCGAGCCCGCCCGTGGAGCGGCCACCCGGCTCGAACGGGTGTACCTCTGGTCACGTGCCCCTCAGCGAACCTGTGTCCCCCGCCGAACTCCTGACCGCCGCCGTGCGGCGGGACGCTGCGGCGCCGCTGGTGACGTTCTACGACGACGTCTCCGGAGAGCGCACCGAGCTGTCGGCGACGACGCTGGCCAACTGGGTGGCCAAGACCGCCAACCTGCTGCAGGAGGAGTTCGACGTCGGCCCGGGCAGCACCGTGGCGCTGACCCTGCCGGTGCACTGGCAGACCGCGGCGGTCCTGCTGGGCGTGTGGAGCTGCGGGGCCGCGGTGCTCGACACCGCCGGGGAGGACGACGACCGGTTCGGCACCGCGGACGTCGTGCTGGCCGACGCCGACCGGCTGCCGCCCCTGGAGGAGCAGGAGCTGCCCGAGCTGATGGGGCTCTCGCTGCACCCGATGGGCCTGGGCATGGTCGGGTACGCCGGTCCGGCACGGGACTACGCGCTCGAGGTGCGGACCCAGGGCGACGTCTTCGCGCCGTGGCAGCCCGTCGACCCCGACCGCCCCGGCCTGGTGCTCGGCGGTGGCGAGCTGACCCTCGGCGGACTGGTCGCCACGGCGACCGAGCTGGCCGGGCGGCTGGGGCTGCGCACCGGTGACCGGGTGCTCATCGACGAGCGGGCGGCCACCGAGGCCGGGCCGGTCGCCTGGCTGCTGGCACCGCTGGCGGCCGGCGCCTCCCTGGTGCTCTGCCGGAGTGCCGATCCCGGCCGTCTGCAGCACCGGGCGGAGACCGAACGGGTCACCGCTACGCTCGGGCTGACGCTCGACGGG
>Ga0210040_10007044_pt1 | contig 13791 bp, 11 predicted proteins | sample CryGeyCG12114_NA_FD_185462 | JGI IMG/M metagenome (GOLD analysis project Ga0210040, IMG submission 185462) | Groundwater microbial communities from aquifer - Crystal Geyser CG19_WC_8/21/14_NA (SPAdes) (version 2) | ecosystem: Environmental > Aquatic > Deep subsurface > Groundwater | place: USA... | reverse complement strand
GCAACCACCGCATCCCGAGCGAGCCCGTGCCGATCACGCCGGCGGGAGGTGGGAGAGGTGCAGGGGCACGGCAGGACTTCCTCGAGGCGCGGACGGGCCCGACACCGCCTCGTCGCCGCGTCGTACGGCTGCCTGTTACCCCCGCCCCGCCGGCCGCACACCGTGACGTGGCACCCGCGCTCAGCCGCCCACGGACTCGTTGTAGCTGGCGACGGACTCGGCCACGTTCTCCTGGACCTTGACCAGCGACGTCTTCGCGTCCTTGCCGATCAGGGCCCGCTCCAGCCCGTCCTCGAGCGCCTTGCGCATCTGCGGCATCGGCCCGGCCGCGCAACCGGTCGTGGCCGGGGAGACCTGGGTGCGGTTCAGCGAGTCGATCGCGACCGTGAACAGCGGGTTGGCCGCCACGAACTCCTTGTCGACGGGTTCGTCGAGCGCCTTGCTCGTGACCGGGAAGTAGCCGGTCTGCGTGTGCCAGACGGCCTGCGAGTCGGGCTGCGCGAGGAACTTCGCCAGCTCCCAGGACGCCTCCTTCTCCGCCTCGCTGTGCCCGGGGCCCGAGATCCACAGGCTGCCCCCGCCGATGGACGGGCCGTTGCCGGGCTTCTCCGTCCCGGACACGACCGGGTAGGGCGCCGCGCCGAGCTCGAACTTGCCCTTGGCGGCCGTCGTGAACCCCTTGACCTGCCCGGTCGACTCCAGCGTCATCGCCGTCTGCCCGGCCTTGAAGGCGTCCTGCGCGTCCTTGGTCACCCGCCCGGTGTTCACGGCGAGCCCGTCGGCGACCATCTTCTGCCACCACTCGACGGCCTCGGTGATCGTCGGCCCGGACATGTTCGCGGCGCTCACGCGCTGCCCCGTACGCCCGTTCCCGGCGTTGCAGAACTCCTCGCCGTTGGTGGCCGCGAACTGCTCGAGGAACCAGCCGTAGATCGCGGCGCCGAAGCCGTACGCCACCGGTCCGCCGTTGACCTTGCTCAGCTTCTCCGCCGCCGCCCGGATCTCGGCCAGGTTCTGCGGGGGCTTGTCGGGGTCGAGCCCGGCCGCCTCGAACGCGGTCTTGTTGTAGTAGAGCAGCGGCACCGAGCTGTTCAGCGGCATCGACCACTGGGTGCCGCCGACGGTGTAGGTGCCGGCGATGTTCTTCTGGATCGCGCCGAGGTCGTAGCCGTCGCGCTTCGCGAACCCGGCGATGGGCACGACCTCCTGCGAATCGACCATGAACTGCGTGCCGATGTCGTAGATCTGGATGACCGACGGCGTCGTGCTCGACTGCACCGACGCCTTGTACTTGGTGATCGCCGTGTCGTAGTCACCCTGGAAGATCGGTTCGACGACGACCTTGCCCGCGTGCGCCGCGTTGAACTTCTCGACCAGGCCGTTGAGCGCCACCCCGTTGCTCGCGTCCATCGAGTGCCAGAAGGTCACCTTCGTGACCCCGGGCGCCGTCTCGAGGGCGTCCGCGGCGGGCACGTCGAGGTTCCCCTCGGGACGGTCCCCCCCGCAGCCGGCCACGGTCACGAGCAGCAGGACGCCGAGCAACGCGAGCAGCCGCCGGGTCGCGAGGGCGCGGCGACCGCGTACGGGGGTGGCCGGAATCGTCGCGCTCATCGGCCCGACCCCGCCGTCAGCCCGCGGACGATGAAGCGTTGGCCGAAGAGCACCAGCGCCAGGGTCGGCAGGAGCGCCAGCACCACGCCGGCGAGGACCATGCCGGGGTCGTTCGCGTCGACCGACTGCAGCTGCGCGATGCCGATCTGGATCGTCTGGTTCTCGGGCGCCTGCGTGATCAGCAGCGGCCAGAAGTACATGTTCCAGGCCGAGAGGAACGACCAGACGCCGAGCGCCGCGATCGTCGGGCGGGTCAGCGGCACGAGGATCCGCCAGAGGAAGCCGAACGTGCCCACCCCGTCGACCCGCGCCGCGTCGCGCAGCTCCATCGGGAACGTGAGGAACGCCTGCCGCAGCAGGAACACCCCGAACCCGGCCGCGAGGTAGGGCAGGGCGAGGGCGGCGATGGTGTTGATCAGGCCGAGCTCGGCCATGGCCAGGTAGTTCGGGATGATGATCGCCTCCCAGGGGATCATCATCGTGCTGAGCAGCAGCGCGAACCAGAAGCGCCGCCCGCGCAGCCGGAGGAACACCAGCGCGTACGCGGCGAGCACGCTCGTGACCAGCTGGCCGAGGACGACGAGGACGGCGACGGCGGCCGAGTTCAGGTACTGCCGGGCCAGCGGGATGACCTCGAGCGCGTTCGCGTAGTTCTCCGCGACGAAGCCGCCGACCGGCCACAGGTGCGGCGGAAACGTGTTGATGTCGCTCGGGCTCATGAAGCTGCCCACGAACCCGTAGTAGACGGGGAACAGCAGCACGAGGAAGAGCAGGCCCAGCAGCACGTAGTTCAGCACCCGGCCGCCGCGCGGGCGGTGCCCGGACGTCCTGGGCGAGGACGGGGAGCGGCGCGTCGCCGGCGGTGCCGTGGTGGGCAGAGAAGAGGTCGCGGTCGCCATCAGGAGTAGAAGACCTTCCGCTGGAGGAAGCCGAACTGGAAGGCCGTGATGGCCAGCACCACGACGAGCAGCACGATGGCCTGCGCCGAGCCGGCGCCGAAGTTCGAGTTGTTGTTCGCGAAGGCGACGTCGTAGATGGAGTAGACGAGCGTCTGGGTGAACCGGTCCGGCCCGCCGCGGGTCAGGATGTGGATCTGGCCGAAGCTCTGCAGGGCCTGCACCGTCCCGGTGACGGCGAGGAAGAACAGCTGCGGGCTGATCAGCGGCAGCACCACGCCCGTCTGCAGCCGCAGCCCGGAGGCACCGTCCAGGCGGGCCGCCTCGAGGACGTCGTCGGGGACGGCGCCGAGCCCGGCCGACAGCACGAGCAGGTTGTAGCCGACCTGCATCCACACCGACGTGGCCGCGACGGCGATCAGCGCGGTCGAGGGTTCCGTGAGCCAGCCGACCGGGGCGACGCCGACGTACGAGAGCAGCCCGTTGATCACGCCGGTCGCCGGGTTGAGCATCACGCCGAAGACCACGGCCGCCGTGGCCACGGAGAAGGCGAAGGGCAGCGCGAACGCCGTGCGGAAGAAGCGCACCGCGCGGATCCGGTCCTGCAGCAGCAGCGCCAGCACCAGTCCGATCAGGATGCTCGGGATCACCGTGAGCAGCGTGAACCCGAGCGTCACCAGGAGCGTCTTGCCGAAGCCCGGGTCGGTGAAGAGGTTGGTGTAGTGCTCCACCCCGACGAAGCCGCGCGGCCGACCGAAGAGGTCGCTGCGCTGGAACGAGAGGTAGACCGAGCGGCCCAGCGGGAAGAAGAAGAACGCCACGAACACGACGAGCGCCGGGACCAGGTAGAGCACCGCGCCCCAGGAACCCGGTTCGCGCCGCGAGCGCACCCGCGCCTCGTCCGTGGACGTGATGAGCCCCGACGTGGCGGCGGTCGCGGTCACGTCGCCGCCGATGACGGGGGTGACGCCATTTGTGTGAGGGGCAGCACAGTTCGGACGTTACACCGCCGACTTCTCAGGGCCCGGAGCACGACACCCGCGGTTCCGGGGCCTGTTCGCGCTCCGCCGCGGCGGAGCTCCCCGGGCCCTGATGGTTCGTGGACGCGCGAAGGGCCGCGGAGCCCAAGCCCCGCGGCCCTTCGAACGGACCAGCCCCGTACGTCAGTCCTGCGGGGGTGCGTAGAGCTGGAGGTCGTTGCCCTCGGTGTCCTTGAACGGCGCGATGCGGCCCCACGGGTGGTCGCTGATGCCGCCGGGGAACTCGATGCCGAGGCCCTGCAGCCGCGCGACCTCGTCGTCGATGGTGCCCTCCGGCGTGAACGTGATGACCGCCCCGCCGTCGGCGTGCGCCGAGGTCCCCTCGCGGGCGTTGAGCCCGATGGTCAGGTTGCCCGCGTCGACCTCGCTCCACTCGGGCGTCTCCTTGCCCACCTCCAGGCGCAGGGTCTCGCCGTAGAAGGCCTTCGCCCGGTCCATGTCGTCCACAGGCACCCACACGGTCGCTACTGACTTCGCCACGCGTTCCTCCTCGATCTGGTTGCTGTCCCTCGAAGATTGCCCACTCTGCGGGCGGTCAGACAGCGATCGGTCTGCTGCGGGTCAAGCGCCGAGCAGCACCGCGGTCGCAGCCGGCGCGTGGAACCGCCGACCGTACGCAGCAGCCTGGTCGACGGGCGCGAGCACCTCGAGCTCGACCAGCTGGGCCACCAGCTTGTTCGCACGCGCGTACGTCACGTCGAGATCAGCCTGAGCCTGGCGGACCGTGAAGGACGACGTGGACATCGCAAGGTCGACCAGCTTGATGGCGTTGGCCGACCGGAGGTTCGACGAGGCGATCCTTCCGAGGAGCTCTTCACGGACGTCGAGCAGCTGGGTCATCTGCCGATGGGTGTCGACAGCGGCCGCTTCGAGGCCGGCACCGAAGAACGCGACCCACCGGTCCCAGTCGCCTCGCGCACTGACTCCGAGCAGCCGGTCGTCGTACTCCCCGCGTCGTGCCTCGAACCACGGCGACACCGTCAAGGTCGGCTCGCCGAGCACCCCGGACAGGAGCAGCTGCATGACGATGAGGAGCCGACCCACCCGCCCGTTGCCGTCGAAGAACGGGTGCAGCGTCTCGAACTGGTAGTGGACCATCGCCGCCGCGACGACCGGGTCGATCTGGTCGTGGTGGTCGCGGCCGAGCCAGGCGACCAGATCGCGAACTCTCGCCTCCAGGTCCTGGCCCGGTGGGGTCGGGACGAAGCGGGCCGCACGGACGGGGATCTCGTTCGCCGGAGCATCGGGTCGCCGTCCGACGACGACCTGATCGCCCCGGAGCTCACCGGGCCATCTCCGGGCACTCGACGTGCCACGGACGAGGACCCCTTGCAGGTCGGTCAGCAACCCGGTGGTGACTGGACGACCGTCGGCCAGCCAGGCGAAGGCCTGGTCCGCCATGAGCACGTAGTTGAAGATCTCCCGGAGGTCCGCGGTCGCCGGCGCGTTCTCGTCACCGGACAGCACCTCGGACAGCGGGGCATACGTCCCCTCTAGCGCTGACGTGCTCTGCGCCTCTCGACGCAGGACAGGTCGACGGAGCAGGCTCGGGTTACGGAGCTGGCGAGCCGTGCTGTCGAGCGTGGCGAGTGCAGCCCGGGCACGGGAGATCTGCCGGTAGGTGGCCCCGCTCAGGCTCGGTTCCTCGTCGGGCAGCGGATGGGCCGCGAACGCCAGGTGCTCCCAGGAACCTGAGACCGGGTCCGTACCCGTGATGGGCACGAGGTCACCAGTCATCCTCAACTTGTCGAACATCTCCGGTTGCACAATGCAACCCTAGACCCCGATCAGTAACATTTCAGGTGAGTTCTTGGTCTTGTGGACATATCGCTCGGCCCCACCGCCAGTGGCCCCGTCCGATGCCGCCCCTAGCCTGAGCCGGTGCTCTTCGTCGCTCTCGCGGGTCTCTCCGGGCTCGTGTGGGGCGTCGGGGACTTCGCCGGGGGCAAGGCGACGCAGCGGGCCGACGCGCTCCAGGTCGTGTGGCTGAGCAAGCTCGCGAGCCTGCCGCTCCTGGCGCTCTACCTGGTCCTGCTCCCCACGGGCGCGGACCTCGGGGGCCTCGCCTGGGGTGCGCTGGCGGGGCTCTTCGGCGCCGTCGGCGTGATCGTCTTCTACCGTGCGCTGTCGGCCGGGGCGATGACGGTGGTCGCCCCCGTCGCGTCCGTGACCTCGGCGGCCATCCCGGTCGTGGTCGGCCTGGCCTCGGGCGAACGTCCCAGCCCGGTTGCCCTGGCCGGGGTGACGTGCGCGCTGGTCGCGATCGCGCTGGTCAGCCTCGCTCCCCCGCGACCGGGCGTGGTCTCGGTCGTCACCGGCCGGCTCGTCGGGCAGGCGGTCGTGGCCGGGGTCGGCTTCGCGCTGTTCTTCGTCTTCCTCGCCCGCGCGAACACCGCGGCCGGCGGCGACGCCGGCCTGTGGCCGATCGGCAGCGCCCAGCTGGCCGCCCTCGCCCTCACCGGCGCCCTGGTCCTCGTCGCCCGGGCACGCCGCGGCGACCCCGCGGAGGTGCGGTGGCCGCGCGGCCGGTCCCTGGTGTGGACGGCGGTCGCCGGGCCGTTCGACATGACGGCGAACGCGCTCTACCTGGTCGCCACCCGGTACGGCGACCTGAGCCTCGTCGCCCCGCTCGCCGCCCTCTACCCGGTGACGACGGTGCTGCTCGCGCTGGCCGTCGACCGGGAGCGGCTGCGACCCCTGCAGGTCGTCGGTCTGGTGCTGGCCCTCGCCGCGCTGCTGCTCGTCAGCGGGCCGTTAGGCTGAGCACGACAGGCCACCGGGGACCCCGGGCGGCGACGACCCGGTCCCCGACCGGCGGACAGACGGGAACCGACGGCGTGGACGTGTCCGTCGACTACCCCCGGCGCGTCGCCATGATCAGCCTCCACACCTCGCCCCTCGCCGTGCCCGGCGTGGGCGACGCGGGCGGGCTCAACGTCTACGTCAACGAGGTCGCCCGCCGCCTGGGCGAACGCGGCCTGCACGTCGACGTCTTCACCCGCGACGACGGGACCGCGCCGGCCGAGGTCGTCGAGGTCAGCGAGAACCTCCGGGTCGTCCACGTCCCCGCCGGCCCGCGCGCCTTCGTCGCGAAGGAGCAGCTCCCCGACCTCGTGCCGGAGTTCGCCGCACGGCTCGAGGAGCGGGCGTCGGCGTACGACCTCGTGCACAGCCACTACTGGCTCTCCGGGATGGCGGGCCTCGCCCTGCGCCGGAGCCACGGGCTGCCGCTCGTCCACACCATGCACACGATGGCGCGGGTCAAGAACGGGGCGCGGCCGGCGGCCGGCCCGACCGAGCCCGACCTCCGCGCGCTCGGGGAGTCGCAGATCGTCTCCGGTGCCGAGACGCTCACGGCCAACACCACCGACGAGGCCGCCGACCTCGTCCGCGCGTACGGCGCGAGCCCGGACAAGATCGCCGTGGTGCCGCCCGGGGTCGACCTGCACACCTTCCACCCCTGCGACCAGCAGCAGTCGCGCGAGCTGCTCGGCGTCGACCCCGAGGTCCAGGTCGTCCTCTTCGTCGGCCGCATCCAGCCGCTCAAGGCACCCGACGTGCTGATCCGCGCGGTGGCCCGGCTGGTCGAGCGCGAGCCGCGCCGGCGCGAGCACCTGCGCCTGATCGTCATCGGCAGCGCCAGCGGGCCCGACGCCGGCTGGTCCGCCACGCTCGCACCGCTGGCCGCCCAGCTCGGGGTCGGCGACCTCGTCGAGTTCCGTCCGCACGCCGAGCGCTCGGAGCTGTTCCGCTACTACTGCGCCTCCGACGTGGTCGGCGTCCCCTCCTACAGCGAGTCCTTCGGCCTCGTCGCGCTGGAGGCCCAGGCCTGCGGCCGCCCGGTCGTGGCCACCGCCGCGGGCGGCCTGCGGCACGCGGTGCACGACGGCCACACCGGCCGGCTCGTCGAGGGCCACGACGCCGACGACTGGGCCGACGCGCTCGCCGAGATGCTGGACCACCCCGGTGAGCGCATCCGGCTCGGCGCCAACGCCGCGGCCCACGCGTCCCGCTTCAGCTGGTCGACGACCGCCGCCGCGACGCTCGAGGCGTACGGCGAGGCCCTGCGCGCGGCCCGCCGCCGCGCCTTCATCAGCGGCGCCTGGTTCGAGCGCGGACGCTAGTCCCGAGGGCCGGGACCACCGGCGGGCGTCGGCGCTAGCGGGAGACGGGCCGCTGGTAGCCGGGGCGGCCGGCGGTGGCGGCGGCACTGAGGACGTTCCGGCCGACGGCGCCGGCGACGCGGCTCAGGACCGACGGCGGTTCGCCGGAGATGTGCGGCGGCATGACCACGACCGGGCAGGACGCGGCGTAGACCAGCCGGTGCGCGAACATCGGCCCGGCCAGCAGCTGCCGGGGCGCGTCGACCACGAGCAGGTCGGCGTCCTCCGCGGCCTTGAGCAGGACCGCGTACTTGCTGCCCCGTACGAGGCGGAGCTCCGCCCCGTGGTCCTCACCGAGGGTGGCGGCCACGTCGCGCTCGAGCGCCGCTCGGGCCTCGGCCTCGATCTCCTCGGCCCGCGAGATGCGGCCGGCCGGGGTGCCCGACGGGGTCGCCTGCGGGTTGGGCAGCCGCCACGCGCGAACCGTGACCAGCCTGCCGTCGACGCCGGCCTGGGCGCGCCCCCAGTCGAGCGCGGTGGATGATTTCGACGTCGCGCTGACGCCGACGACGACGGTGTACGGACGTTCGGCCATCTCAGCAGCTCCTTCCGGCCTAGACGGGCAGCTTGGTCAGCTGGTTGCCGTGCTCGTCGTACGTGCTGAGCGGCGGGGCGATGTCCTCCAGCGCCTTGCCCTCCGCGTCGACGCCGAACTTGAAGGCCACCAGGCCGCCGATCAGCATGACCACCGAGGCCCCGACGTAGCCGTAGAAGAGCGGGCCGCGCTCGGTCCCCTCGCCGATCAGGGCGCCGAAGATCAGCGGACCTGCGGCACCGAAGAGCTGGGCGATGGAGAAGAAGTACGAGATCGCCTGGCCGCGCACCTCGAGCGGGAAGATCTCCGACACCGTCAGGTAGCCCGCCGACGCACCCGCCGACGCGAAGAAGAACGCCAGGCACCAGAGCGCGGTGTGGGTGCCGGCCGAGAGCAGGTCGGCGTTGAAGAGCAGGGCGGAGACGAACAGCACGACGGCCGCGATGGAGTACGAGCCGCCGATCATCTTGCGCCGGCCGACCGTGTCGAAGAACCGCCCCAGCAGCAGCGGACCGAGCAGGTTGCCGACGGCGAAGGGGAAGAAGTACAGCGCCGCACTGGACGCCGTCTTGCCGTAGAAGTTCTGCAGGACCAGCGACGAGGTGAAGAAGATCGCGTTGTAGAGGAACGACTGCGTGATCATCAGCGTCAGCCCGAGCACCGTACGGGTCGGGTAGAGCTTGAAGAACACGTAACGCAGCTGACGCGCGTTCACGCCCTCGTGGGCCTTGATCCACCAGCCCTCGGACTCCTCGAGCTTCGGCAGCTCCTTGCCCTCGGCCCGGACGTCGCGCTCGATGCCGGCGACGATCTGCTCGGCCTCGTCGCCCCGGTCGTGCGTCACCAGCCACCGCGGGCTCTCGGGGATGTGCCGGCGCAGGTAGATGATGCCGAGGCCGAGCACCGGGCCGATGAAGAAGGCGATCCGCCAGCCGACGCCCTCGGAGAAGCGCTCGGTGTCGAGGAAGAAGAAGCTCGCGAACGCGCCGAGCGTGGCCCCGGCCCAGTAGGTGCCGTTGATCGCGAGGTCGACGCGGCCCCGGTACTTGCCCGGGATCAGCTCGTCGATGGCGGAGTTGATCGCCGAGTACTCGCCGCCGATGCCCAGGCCGGCGACGAAGCGGAAGAACCAGAAGAACCAGACGTTGGGCGCCAGCCCGGCCAGCCCGGAGCCGACCAGGTAGATCAGCAGGGTCAGCACGAAGAGCCGCTTGCGCCCGAGCTTGTCGGTCAGCCGGCCGAAGAACAGCGCTCCGGCCACCTGGCCGACCAGGTAGATGGCCGCGGTCAGCCCGACCTCGGTCGAGCTCATCCCGAGAGACTTCTCGTAGCCGCCCGAGGCGACGATCTGCACCTCGAGCCCGTCGAGGATCCACGCCGTCCCGAGGCCCACGATCACCAGCCAGTGGAACCTCGACCACGGCATCTTGTCCATCCGCACCGGGATGAGGCTCCGTACGGGCCTCTCGTCGGTCTGGGCTGGTGATGTCATCGTCGGCACCTTCCGCTCGCACCCCGGGAGCCGGGGCTCCTCACGTCGGACGGGAAGTTACTCCTGGTCCTTCTTCCTTCGTCGGGCGCCCTGTGGGTCGGCCCCCGCGCGGGTCACGTCGGGCGGCCGACAGCCTCAGCCGAGGCCCCAGAAGACCCGGTCCACGACGGCCCGCGCACGCCTCGTCACCCGCCGGTAGTCCGCCAGCAGGTGCGACGACTCCCCCGACCCGTAACCGAGCAGCTCGGCGAGCGAGGCGAGCTCGCGGGTGTCCGACGGGATCGAGTCCGAGGCCCGGCCGCGCATGAGCATGATCGAGTTGCGGATCCGGCTGGCCAGGAGCCACGCCTCCTCGAGCTGCCCCGCGTCCAGCCCGTCGATCAGGCCGGCCTCGCGGGCAGCACGGAGCGCCACCATGGTCCGGGTCGACCGCAGCTCGGGCAGCCGGTGGGCGTGCTGGAGCTGGAGGGTCTGCACCGTCCACTCGACGTCGGCCAGCCCGCCGGGGCCGAGCTTGGTGTGCCGCTCGGGGTCGGCGCCGCGTGGCAGGCGCTCGGCCTCGACGCGGGCCTTGAGCTTGCGGATCTCGACGAGCTGGGCGTCGGTGAGCCCGCCCTCGGGCCAGCGGCGCCGGTCGATCTCGGCCATCAGCCCGGCGCCGACCTCCCGGTCTCCGGCCAGCGCGTCGGCGCGGACGAGGGCCTGCAGCTCCCAGGTCGAGGACCAGCGCTGGTAGTAGTTCCGGTAGGCGGCGAGCGAGCGGATGAGCGCCCCGCCCTTGCCCTCGGGCCGCAGGTCGGCGTCGACGGAGAGCGCCGGGTCCGCGCCCGGGCGGCTCAGCAGCTTGCGCAGCAGCGCGATCACGGCGGCGGCGGTCTTGGTCGGGTCGCTCGCCTGCTCGCCCGGGGCGACGTCCGCCATCACGAACATCGCGTCCGCGTCGGAGGCGTACGAGAGCTCGCGCCCGCCCCAGCGGCCCATGGCGACGACGGCGATCCGCGGCACCGGCTGGACGTCGGAGCCGACCCGGACGATCTCCAGGGCCGCGTCGATCGTCGCCGACGTCACGTCGGTCAGGGCCTCGCCGACCTCGAGCACGTCGATCTCGCCGAGGACGTCGGCCGCGGCCACGCGGAACAGCTCGCGCCGCCGGATGGCCCGCACCGCCTCTACCGCGGCGGCACTGTCGGACTGGCGTCGCGCCGCGGCGAGCATCTCGCTGCGGACCTCGGCCAGCGGGCGGGGCCGCAGCCGCGCCTCCGACGCCAGCATCTGCACGGTCTGCGGCGCGCGGGTCAGCAGCGAGACCGCGTACCGGCTGCTGGCCAGGATCCGGGCGAGACGTTCCGCCATGGCGCCCTCGTCGCGGAGCGCGCGGAGGTACCAGGGGGTCGAGCCCAGCGCCTCGGACACCTGCCGGAAGGCGAACAGGCCGGCGTCGGGGTTGGGCGCCTCCGCGAACCACCCGAGCATCGCCGGGAGGAGCTGGCGCTGGATGCCCGCCTGCCGGGTGACGCCCTGGCTGAGCGCGGCGATGTGGCGCAGCGCCGCCGCCGGGTCGTCGTAGCCCAGCGCCTGCAGCCGGTCCTCCGCCGCGCGGGTCGTGAGCCGCAGCTCGCTGGTGGGGATGCGGGCGACCGCCTCGAGCAGCGGGGAGTAGTAGAGCCGTTCGTGCAGGCGGCGGACGGCGGCCGCCACGTGCCGCCAGGTGGAGAGCAGCTCGGTGACCGGCTCGGGGTAGCCGAGCGAGCGCCCGATCCGGCGCAGGTCCTCCTCGGCCTCCGGCAGCACGTGCGTCCGCCGCAGCCGGAAGAGCTGGATGCGGTGCTCGAGCACGCGGAGGAACCGGTACGCCAGGGTGAGCGTCTTGCCGTCCTCGCGCCCGACGTAGCCGCCCTCGACGAGGACCTTGAGCGCGGGCAGCGTGGCGCGCACGCGCAGCGACTCGTCGACCCGGCCGTGCACGAGCTGGAGCATCTGCACGGAGAACTCGACGTCGCGCAGGCCGCCCTCCCCCAGCTTGAGCTCGCGCCCGGCGTCGCGGGCCGGGATGTGCGCGACGACCCGGCGCCGCATCGCCTGGGTGTCGTGGACGAACCCCTCGCGCTCGGCGGCGCGCCAGACGTACGGGGAGACGACGCCGACGAACTCGGCCCCGAGCTCGAGGTCTCCGGCGGCGGGCCGGGCCTTGAGCATCGCCTGGAACTCCCAGGTCTTGGCCCAGCGCTCGTAGTAGACGCGGTGGCTCGCGAGCGTCCGGACGAGCTGGCCGGCCTTGCCCTCCGGCCGCAGCGCGGCGTCGACCTCCCAGATCGTCCCGGCCGCGGTGTGCGCCGAGCAGATCCGGGTCATCTCCGCGGCCATCCGCGTCGTCAGGCTGACGGCCCGGTCGGTCGGGATCAGCGGTTCGCCGGCGGCGTCGCGGACCGGCTCGGCGACGAAGAGGACGTCGACGTCGCTGCGGTAGTTCAGCTCCTGCGCCCCGGTCTTGCCGAGCGCGATCACGGCCAGGCGCGTCTGCGCCGACTCCGGGCCGACCTTGGCCCGGGCGATGGCCAGCGCCGCCTCCAGGGTCGCGTCGGCCAGGTCGGACAGCTCGTCGGCGACCCCGTCGACGGCCTCGATCGGCTCGGGCGCGCACAGGTCGCGCGCGGCGACCCGCAGCAGGGCGGCCCGGTAGGCCAGCCGCAACCCGTCGCCCACCAGGTCGGTGCCGACCGGGGCCGGTTCGGCGGGGTCGGCCCCCACCGCGCGCAGCAGCTCGGCCCGCAGCTCCGGCGCCGAGGTCCGGGTCAGCGGGCCGGCCAGCGCGTCGACCAGCTCGGGGTGCGAGACGAGGTGCTGACCCAGCGCCGTGCTCGCGCCGACCACCGCGACCAGGTGGGCGGTGAGCTGCCGGTCGCCGACCAGCCGGTCCAGCAGGCTCGCGTCGACATCGTTCAGCCGGTCGAGCGTGGCGAGGGCGAGGTCGGGGTCGGCGGCCTGCCCGACGGTGCCGAGCAGCTGGAGCTGGTGCAGCGACCAGGAGGCGAGCAGGCGCTCGGCGGCGGCGGCGTCGTTGAACCCCCGCCGCGCCAGCGCGCCCTGCGCCGTCTCGATCCTCATCACGGACGCGATCGTACGGACGTGCGGGCGGTTCGGCAGGCGGAGCCGGGTAGGTTCCGTGAGCCCGTCGACGGGCGGGAGCGGACGAGGAGGGACGTGGCGCGCACGCGGACGACGCCGGGGGAAGCCCTCGTCGCGCAGGGCTGGGCCCTGCACACCTGGCTCGACGACCTCGAGCCTGACGCCTTCCGGCACCCGACGGTGCTGCCGGGCTGGGACGTCCACGCGCTGCTCGCGCACCTCGTCCAGCTCCTGGACGGGATGCTCGCCGACCTCGCGCGACCCACCCGGGAGGCGCCGTTCTCGAACGACGTGCTGGTCGCCCGCTACGCTACCGGTGCGGCCCGGATCGAGGCCCGCGAGGTCGCGCTCGCCGCGTCGCGGACCCCGCAGGAGCTGCTGGACCGGCTCGCCGCGACCCTCGACACGGTCGAGGCGACCGTCGTGCCGGGCGCGGGCCTGCCCGCGACGGTCAGCTGCGCCGAGGGTCCCGTGACGCCCGCCGACCTGCTCGGCACCCGCGTGGTCGAGCTCGTCGTGCACGCCGACGACCTGTCCCGCTCGTGGCCCGACCGCGACCCCCTGCCGCTGCTGCGCCCCGCGCTCGGCGTCGCGTCCCGGACCCTGGCCGGCATCATGGCCGAGCGCTTCCCGGGACGTTCCGTGGAGGTGCGCATCCCGCCGTACGCCGCCGTCCAGTGCTCGGCCGTCCGTGGCGGTGTGCTCGACCCCGGTCCGACCCACACCCGCGGCACCCCGCCCAACGTCGTCGAGACCGACGCCGTCACCTTCTTCCGCCTCTGCACCGGGCGTACGGCCTGGTCGGACGCGCTGACGTCCGGCGTGATCGCGGCGTCCGGGCTGCGCGCGGACCTGTCGGAGATGGTTCCGCTGCTGGGCTGAGCCGTCCGCCGCTCATGTCCGACCCTCGTTCGTCGGACGACCAGCA
>Ga0210040_10007043_pt1 | contig 13791 bp, 13 predicted proteins | sample CryGeyCG12114_NA_FD_185462 | JGI IMG/M metagenome (GOLD analysis project Ga0210040, IMG submission 185462) | Groundwater microbial communities from aquifer - Crystal Geyser CG19_WC_8/21/14_NA (SPAdes) (version 2) | ecosystem: Environmental > Aquatic > Deep subsurface > Groundwater | place: USA... | reverse complement strand
CCGCATGTGCGCGGCGTTCTCTCCATGGCCCGCTCGCAAGACCCGAACAGCGCCAATTCGCAGTTCTTCATCTGCCTCGACGACGCTTCATATCTTAACGGTCAGTACACCGTGTTCGGCCGCGTCGTTGCCGGAATGGAGTTCGTGGACGCTATCAAGAAGGGCAACTCGGCTGCCAACGGTCAGGTAAAAGACCCCGACCAGATCGTCTCGGCCAAGGTTGAGACCCGCTAAACTATTTTCTGCAACACTTCCGGAGCTTCCCATGGCCGAGATTACCGATCCCGAAAACACCCTGATCATCGAGACCACAAAGGGTCGCGTGGTTATTGAAATGCGCCCCGACCTCGCACCCGGCCACGTCGAACACATCAAGAAGCTGGCGCGCGAAGGCGCGTATGACGGCGTGGTGTTTCACCGCGTGATCGAGGGCTTCATGGCCCAGACCGGCGACGTCAGCAACGGCGTCGCGAGCAAGGGTGATACCTCGCGCGCCGGCACGGGCGGGTCGAAGTACCCGAACCTGAAGCAGGAATTCAACAGCGAGCCGCATGTGCGCGGTACGGTGTCCATGGCGCGTGCCCAGGACCCCAACAGCGCCAACTCGCAGTTCTTTATCTGCTTTGACGATGCCGGGTTCCTCGACAAGCAATACACCGTCTGGGGCAAGGTGATCGAGGGCATGGACAATGTCGACCAGATCAAGCGCGGCGAGCCCGTGCGTGATCCCGATCAGATGGTCACCGTTCGCGTTGCCGCCGACGTTTGATCGCGGTTGAGCATCGGACACCGAAACACCCCGCTTCGGCGGGGTGTTTTTTTAGGCACAAGGCGCTTTGCCTTGCGCTGCCGAAAGGTCTATCAGCCCACCGTTAAGCTTGGATGTTCGTCATGGTCGATACATTGCTGTGGTCGCTGCTCGGCGTTATCGCCGGCGCTTGTATCGCGATCCAGGCACCTATCAACGCCCAGCTCGGCCAGGGGCTTGGCCTGCCACTCGCGGCGGCCGCGATTTCATTTGGTGTCGGCTTGGTGGTGCTGGTGCTGGGCACAATTGTTACTGCGCAGATGGGAGGGATCACTCCCAATTGGTCGGTGCCGGCGCCCTGGACCTTTATCGCCGGGGGATGCCTTGGAACAGTTTACGTGACCTCCTCGATCCTGCTCACGCCGCGCATCGGTGCCGCAGCGGTCATGGGTCTTTCGGTTGCAGGCCAGTTGCTGGCCGGCATGGCGGTAGATCGCGCGGGCTTCATGGGCATCGCGGTTCGCGAGATCTCGCTTGGGCGCATTGCGGGAGCCGTGTTGCTGGTCGCGGGCGTCCTCCTGATCCGGGTGTTTTGAGCCGTGCGCGTCGACGAATTTGATTTCGAGCTACCTCCGGAGCTGATCGCGCTGCACCCTGCCGAGCCGCGGGATTCGGCCCGCCTCCTGGTGGTGGGCCGGGGGAGCACGCTGCTCGACGCAGTGTTCACCGACTTGCTGGACATCCTGCAGCCCAACGACGTGCTGGTGGTCAACGACACGCGGGTGCTGCCGGCCGAGTTATCGGGCGAGCGGGTGCGCGGCGAGAACCGCTCCAAAGTCGCCTTCAACCTCCACAAGCGCGTTGATGCCTCGACTTGGCGCGCCTTTGCTCGTCCCGCCAAACGCTTGACGCTGCTTGACCGGGTGGAGTTCGGCGATGGATCGCTGTCGGCGACGATCGCCGGGCGCGGGGAGGGGGGCGAGGTTACGCTGGCCTTTAACGCGGACGGGGAAACGCTGGACCGGCTGATCGGCGCGTTCGGCGCCATGCCCCTGCCACCCTATATCAGCGCCAAGCGTCCGCTCGAGGCGCGTGACGGGCAGGATTACCAGACCGTGTTTGCCGCTACTCCCGGCGCAGTCGCGGCGCCAACAGCTGGCCTGCATTTCACCGAAGTGCTGCTGCAAAAGCTGGCGCAAAAGGGCGTCGGTTTCGAGCGCTTGACCCTGCATGTCGGGGCCGGGACCTTTTTGCCGGTCAAGGCCGATGACACGGCAGACCACGTGATGCACGCCGAATGGGGCGAACTCGATCAGGCAACGGTGGAACGAATCCTCGAGGCCAAAGCGAAGGGCGGCCGGGTGGTCGCGGTGGGCACCACCAGCCTCCGCCTCCTGGAATCGGCGGCCCGCAAAACCGGAACGCTGCAGCCCTTTTTGGGCGACACGGATATTTTTATTACGCCCGGCTTTCGCTTCCGGGTTGTTGATCTATTGATCACCAACTTCCACCTGCCGCGCTCGACCTTGTTCATGTTGGTGAGCGCTTTTGCCGGGCTCGACACCATGCGGCGGGCCTACCGCCATGCCATCGCGGACGGCTACCGGTTTTATTCTTATGGCGATGCGTCCTTGCTGACGCGGGCCGACATCGAGGCGTGATGACCGACTTCTCGTTTTCATTGCTTGCAGCCGACGGCATGGCCCGGCGCGGTCGCATCGACACCAGCCGCGGCGAGATCAACACGCCAGCCTTCATGCCGGTTGGCACGGCTGCAACGGTTAAAGCCATGTATCCCGAACAGGTGCGTGAAACCGGCGCCGATATTTTACTGGGCAACACCTACCACCTGATGCTGCGGCCCGGCGCCGAGCGCGTGGCGAGCCTGGGCGGGCTGCATGTGTTTATGGACTGGCCGCGACCGATCCTGACCGATAGCGGCGGTTTTCAGGTGATGTCGCTGAGCAAGCTTCGCAAACTCACCGAACAGGGCGTCACATTCCGCTCCCATATCGATGGCTCGGCTTACACGCTGACGCCGGAGCGGTCGATCGAGATCCAGACGCTGCTCGACAGCGACATCATCATGCAGCTGGACGAGTGCTTGGCCTTGCCCGCTGAGCGCAGCGAGATCGAGCGCGCCATGCAGTTATCGCTCCGGTGGGGCGAGCGATCCAAGCGGGCTTTCGGCAACCAGCCGCATCGGGCGCTGTTCGGAATCGTGCAGGGCGGTGACGATATGGCGCTGCGGCTTCGATCCGCCGAAGGGCTGAAGGAGATCGGCTTTAGCGGCTATGCCGTTGGCGGGCTTGCGGTTGGCGAGCCGCAGGAGGTGATGTTTCGCGTGCTGGAAGAGGTGACGCCAGCGCTGCCAACCGACAAGCCGCGTTACCTGATGGGGGTCGGCAAGCCGGACGATATTCTCGGCGGCATCGAGCGGGGCATCGACATGTTCGATTGCGTGCATCCGACCCGCGCGGGACGGCACGGGCATGCTTATACGCGTTTTGGGGTGATCAATCTCAAGAACGCCCGGCACAAGGACGACGGCCGGCCGCTGGACGAGCAATCGCCCAATCCGAACTGCCGGCGGTTTTCACGGGCTTACCTTCATCATCTTGTCAGGAGCGAGGAGATATTGGGCGCCATGGTGCTATCGCAGATCAATCTCGCCTATTATGGAGAGTTGGTTGCCGGGGCGCGGCACGCGGTCGAGGCGGGCGCGTTTGTTGAGTTCGCGGCAGCGACGCGGGCCGGATGGGCTGCCGGAGATCTGCCGCCCGTGTGAGGCTGGGGGATGAAGATGAGCAAGTCGGATAAGAAGAGCGGGTTTTCCTACAAGAGCAAGAAGGGTACCTTCGCGATCTCGGTGGATTTTGACCTCAGCCCTTCCCTCGATCGCGAGGATGCCTTTGATGAGCTGAAGGGCCATCGCAAGCGCCTGCAGAAAACCACCATGCGCGAGCAGTTCGCCGCTGACCCCGACCGGTTCGCCAAGTTCTCAGCCAAAAGCGGCGACATGCTGCTGGACTATTCCAAGAACCGCATCGACGAGGAAGCGCTAGAGGCCCTGTTCACGCTGGCGCGCGACTGCGGCGTGGAGCAGCGGCGCGACGCGATGTGGGCCGGCGAGCCGATCAACATCACCGAAAACCGAGCAGTGATGCATATGGCGCTGCGCTATCGCGGCGAGCAGCCGGTCAAGGTGGATGGCGAGGACGTCATGCCGGGCGTGCGCGACGTGCTTGGCAAAATGCGGGACTTCTCAGACGCTGTGCGCAACGGCGATATTCGTGGTTCTTCGGGCCAGCAGTTTACTGACGTGGTCAATATCGGCATTGGCGGTTCTGATCTCGGGCCGGCCATGGTGAGCTTGGCGCTTGAGCCGTACACACGCGCCGACCTCCGGCTGCACTATGTCAGCAATGTCGATGGCGCCCATATCGCCGATACGCTGAAGCGCCTCGATCCCCATCGGACGATGTTCATTGTCGCCTCCAAGACATTCACCACCGACGAAACCATGACCAATGCCGGCACGGCGCGGGAGTGGATCACGCGGGCGCTCGGCGACGCCGCGGTTGGCGATCATTTCGCGGCGCTCTCGACCAACATCCCGGCTTGCAGCAGCTTCGGCATTCGCGAGGATCGGATCTTCGGCTTCTGGGATTGGGTCGGCGGCCGCTATTCGGTGTGGTCGGCCATCGGCTTGCCGGTGGCCATTGCGGTTGGCTTCGAGACTTTTGAAAAGTTCCTCGAAGGCGCGGCCCAAATGGACGAGCATTTCCGCACCGCGCCGCTGGAAAGCAATCTTCCCGCTATTCTGGCCGTAATTGGCGTGTGGTACCGGAATCTTTGGAAGTTCTCGACCCAGGCTGTGATCCCTTATGACCAGCGGCTGTCGCGCTTTCCGGCCTATCTGCAACAGCAGGACATGGAGAGCAACGGCAAGTCGGTGACGCTCGACGGCGAGCCGGTGGAGTGGTCGACCGGCCCAATCATCTGGGGGGAGCCGGGCACCAACGGGCAGCATGCGTTTTTCCAGCTGATCCACCAAGGGACCGACGTCATTCCTTGCGACTTCCTGATCGCCGCGCAGCCGCACGAAAGCTTGCCGCCCCATCACGACAAGCTGGTGGCGAACGTCCTGGCGCAGTCCGAAGCTTTGATGCTCGGCAAGACGGCGGACGAGGTGCAGGCCGAGCTGGAAGTGCAGGGGATGCACGCGGAGCGAATCGCGGAACTGGTGCCGCACAAGGTGTTTCCGGGTAATCGCCCGTCCAACACGATCATGTATCGCAAGCTAGATCCCGAAACGCTGGGCGCGCTGATCGCGCTCTACGAGCACAAGGTGTTTGTGCAGGGCGTGATCTGGAACATCAATTCCTTTGACCAGTGGGGCGTGGAGCTGGGCAAGCAACTGGCAAAGGCGCTGCTGCCCAAGGTGCAGGGTACGGCGGACAGCGCCAGCCACGATGCCTCGACCCGCGGCCTCGTTGACTACTACCAATCGCTGAAAAACTGAAGCTGCCCGAGGGAAAGGCCGTTCCGGGCCTGTGAGCTCGCTTATCGCGGCGAAATCGTCCGCGGTAGGCTTGATGTTGAAGAAAACGGAGACTCCCGCTTACGGGAGTGACTCCGTGGTGAACAATTAGCTGGCGAACCAGGGGTTTTCCGGGAAGTTACCTTCCAGGCACGCGGCGAAGGTGTCGCTGCCTTCCGAATAGTTCAGCCGCAGGCAGGCATCGCGCCGCTCTGCGTAGGCGAAGTTCGCAACGTAGCTCGTGCCTGGCTGCAGCAGCTCTCGATCAACGTTGCCTGCCGCGTTGGCCTTGTAGTTCATGTTCGGAGCGACGACTAATCCGAGCAGGGCACAACCCAGCACCATTCCAACAACACGCATGTACCGCATCCCATCTGTGGATCAGGATCTTGATGGGCTTAATCTGGCCGAGCATAGTTAATCGCCGGTGAAGCGCCTCCGTCATTTCCCGTATAGAAGCCGGGGGATGCCTTCGGATCGGTTGGAAAGGCGACTCCGACCGGCCCGGCTCCTTACGGTGGCTGATTGTTGACATGGGGACGGGGAGCGTTCATCGCTCCAATCGTGCCCGCCGCGCTATTCCGCGCGACCACCCGGACCTGTTCATGTCGTCGCCCAATGCGCCCGTCGAGGAGCGCCGCCTGTTCGGCATCGGCCTCGTGCTATGTGCCTACCTGCTGTTGTCGTGCCTCGATGGGTCGGCCAAGTGGCTGGGCCTCGTTGGCCTGCCGGCGTTGCAGATCATGTTTGTGCGCTACCTCGTGCACTTCGCCCTTGTCACCGCACTCTGGCTGCCACGCGAGCGTGCGGCCTTGTGGCGTTCGGGCAATGTGCGGCTTGAACTGCTGCGGGCGGGCGCGCTGGTGGGGTCTACGCTGTGCAACTTCACCGCTGTCCGCTACCTGCCTCTAACGGTGACGGGAGCGATCGGCTTTACCGCGCCGATGATCATCTGCGTGCTTTCGGTGCTGTTGTTCCGAGAGCATGTGGGCTGGCGCCGATGGACCGCGATCGGCGTCGGTTTCCTCGGTGTGCTGGTGATCGTGCGACCCGGGACCGAAACGTTTCATCCCGCAACGCTGCTGTCGCTTGGTGGAGCGGTTTTCTTTTCCGTGTATTCGTTGTGCACGCGGCGGCTGGCCGGCGTCGACTCGGCGGCAACCCAGCAATTCTTCGCAGCGGCCGCCGCGACGCTCGTGCTGCTGCCATTCGCGTTTCTGACTTGGAAGTGGCCGACCGCCGTAACTGACTGGGTGGTGTTCTTGGGAATTGGCGTCTTTGGCTACCTTGGGCATCAGTTCGTGACTGTTGCCCACAGATTTGCGCCAGCATCGACGCTGGCGCCGTTCGCCTATGTGCAGATTATCTTTGTCGCCCTGCTCAGCTGGCAAGTCTTCGGCCAGCCGCCGGATGCGTGGTTCTATCTGGGCGCGCCCATCGTAATCTTAAGCGGCCTGTATATCTGGTGGCGAGAACGGATTATCGGGCAGCGCCAAGCCAAGGCGGCACTGGCACTTGAGAAGGAGCGCGCTAACGCTGTCTGACTCGCGACGTCGTGCTGAACAGAGTCAGTGTTGAGCCGGCAAAACCTTGGCGGAACGAGCAACCTCGGCCGCGCACATCTTGGCTACTTCCGTTTCGATGAACTGAAGAACAGCCGCGAAAGCACCCGACGCAGCAGCGGAACTGGCTGAACGGGTCACGTTGTTCTGGTTCATTTGGAAGTCCTGCCCTGATCCTGCGGTAACGACTTGTGTCGTGGCTGGCAGTACAAGTCGCATCGGAATCAAAAGTTCCGATCGCAGTTAAGAACACGTTACAAGCAGAACTTGCACCTGTTCAGCGATGGTAATCCCGGCGTTCGTCGCTGTGTCGCTTGGAGTCGGGGCGGACGTTTCGACTGCGGCGCGACCGCCGGGTGTAAGCTCGTAAAGCCCGCGACCCACCCGCACGAACCACCCATAGTGGTTGGACAGCAGGATCTTCGGTGCGTCAGGTGCTTCGCCCTTCAAGTCGCGCGGGCGTTTCGGCCCGGCGAGCATCGCCAAGGCACATGTCATGGCCTGCTGTCTGTATGCCGTCATAATGGGACTGCGGGTGCTGCCGCCCGCGGTGGGATCCCCCTTGCGGCGGCGATGCTCGTCCACGAGGCGGGAGCGCCGGCGAGGATCACGGCGCGGCATGGGGGAAGCGGGGCTGAGCAGAACCTCCACGTGCCCATTTGCTGCCACACCGAGGAGGCCAAAGCCAAGGCGTCGGCATAGGGCACGAAATCGCGGGTCGTGCTCGCGGCCCTTGCCGCGGCGGGATAGTGCTGCGGCCAGCCACACTTCGTCGCATGCAGGTGCACGATCAACGGCCTGAAGCAGCAGTTCGAGGTTGAACTGCAGTTTCAGCTCGCAAATCACAACGATCGGTGGAGCCTCGGAGCTTAGGGCTACGACATCGCAACTGCCGACCTCGCCTTTGGCGCTGAAGCCAAGCCCTTCGAGGAAACGCTTTACCGGGCCGTAAAGGGCGGTTTCATTCATACCGGCACGCTCGAGCATGGCCAGTGGTGGGAGAGGGAGTGGTATGCCCGGGTGGGTTCGAACCACCGACCATCCGATTAAAAGTCGGATGCTCTACCACTGAGCTACGGGCACACAATCGCACGGAAAGGACCGGGCGGAACATAATTGGTGGCTCCGCCCTGTCAACCGCGATTGCACCGACTTGCCGAGACAATCTCAGCGAGACAGCGGTTCTCCGGTATATGGAACCGGTAGACAGGAGATATTGACCCTTTCCGCGCGGCGACACAACTCACTGGCCTGAGACAGATCGGAGAGCGGGCCCGCAACAATGGTCCCCTCCACCCCGCCGTTGGTCGGCACCAGCAGTGGCGTCATGCCGCCAACCAGCGGTCCGAGTTTCTTGGCCAGATCGTCCCAGCTTTTCCCGGCCCCGTCCGGGGTCACCGCGGAGCCGATGGCAACCGCGAAGACCACAGGGGTTTCTGCCGGCGCTTCGGCCTCAACGGCGGGTGCAGGCCTGGGGCGAGCTGCAGCCGGAGCAGGTGCCACGACGGCGTCCGGAGGTGTTGGGGGAGCTGGGGCGAGTGCGGGAACCGACGGCGCCTCCGCTGGCGCAACCGCGACTGACTGCGACGCCGCTTCGGGGGGCTGGCGGTCCTCCGGCGTTTCCGGCAGGACGAGGGCAGGTAAAGGCTGCGCGGCAGGTGTGCCAGGAAGCGGTCGCACGGTTGAGCGCACCGAGCCCCCCCGGACAATCTCGGTTGCAGCATCGTTATCGGGGATCGAGGCAGTCACCGCCGACCGGTCAACCTGGGTTGCAGGCGGCATTGCTTCGAGCAAGTCCGGGACACTGACCTCCAGCGCGCCGACCCGCTGCGTGATCTGCCCGGACGCTTTTTCTCCAAGGGACAGGCGGTTGGCAATTTCACCGCCATCGCGCCGCATTCGCGCCTGCTCCTCGCCTAAAGCCGAGACCTGGGCGCGCAACTGCGACAGGCTGGCGCCAGTCTGTCTTGGCGAGTGGAGCGCGGTGACCAAGCCTTCCGGAACAAAGCCCGAGACGTTGCCGGTCAACACCGCGAAGGCGGCACAGCCGAGTGCAGCAAGGCCCCAAAAGGTCACGTCCTTTTGCCGAAATTGATCGCTTGCCTTGGCCAATCGCTTGGTCCTTCCTTTGCCCCAGGCCACGAGAGCCGTCGAATCGCAACAGTTTATCACTGGATCGCCCGCATTATCGGTTCAGCAAGGCTTGCTGCCATAAAATTGCACGACAGGGCAGTGAGGGATCGCGGGCACGCTTTGGGGAGTGAACTGTGACCGAATTGTTGGCGATCGTTCTGGCAGCCGGGGAAGGGACCAGGATGCGATCCACCCAGCCCAAAGTGCTGCACACGGTGGGCGGCTTGCCAATTGTTGGGCACGTGGTGCGCGCGGCACAGGGTGCAGGCGCCAAACAGGTGGCGGTGATTACCGGTCCGGGGCATGAAAGCGTGCGTACGGCCATCGCGACGCTCTCGCCCGAAACGCGATTCTTTGAGCAGACCGAACGGCGCGGCACCGCGCATGCGGCCGGCATGGCGCGTCCATTGTGGCAGGATGCCAAGGGTTATGTCGCGGTGGTTTATGGTGACCACCCGCTTCTGCGGGCCGAAAATTTCGCGGTGATTACCGACCGGCTGGCAGACGGGTTCGATGCCGCGATCCTTGGATTCGAGCCGGCTGATCCGACCGGCTATGGCCGGTTCATCACCGATGGTGAGCGGTTGCTGGCGATTCGCGAGCACAAGGACGCCACCGAAGACGAGCGCCGGATCGGGCTTTGTAATGCCTGCATTCTCGCATTCCGGGCCGAGGTGTTTCGCGAGCTGATCGACCGCATCGGCACCTCCAACGCGCAGGGCGAGTTCTATATCACCGACATGGTCGAACTGGCCAATGCAGCCGGGTACCGGGTCGGGTATGGCATCGCCCCCGAACACGACGTCATGGGCGTCAACGACCGCTCGCAGCTGGCGCGCGCGGAAGCACAGTTCCAGGAAACGCGGCGCGCAGACTTCATGCGAGCTGGCGTGACACTACGCGACCCTGCAACCGTCTACTTCTCCTACGACACTGAGGTCGCCCGTGATGTGGTGATCGAGCCCGGCGTTTGGTTCGGCCCGGGCGTCACGATCGGCGAAGGCGCGGTGATCCACGCATTTTCGCATATCGAGCACGCCCATATCGGACCGGGCGTTGAAATCGGACCGTTCGCCCGCCTGCGGGGCGATGTGGAGCTTGCAGCCCATTCAAAAGCTGGCAGCTTCGTGGAAATGAAGAACACCAAGCTCGGGCGCGGCTCCAAGGTACCGCACCTCAGCTATATCGGCGATGCCGATATCGGCGCGGGCAGCAATATCGGTGGGGGCACGATTACGGCCAATTACGATGGCGCCAACAAAAGCCAGACCATCATCGGTGAAAATGTGTTTGTGGGGACCAATTCATCCCTGGTGGCTCCCGTGAGCCTGGGCAACGGCGCTTATGTTGCGTCCGGCAGCGTCATCACCACCAATGTTCCGGTGGACGCTCTCGCCCTTGGCCGGGCGCGCCAAGAGAACAAGCCGGGCTATGCTCCTAAGCTACGCGAGCGGGCTCTGGCCAAAAAGCAAGCAAAAGGAAAAGCCTGATGTGCGGCATTGTCGGCATTATCGGCAGCGAACCGGTCGCCGGTCGCCTCGTGGATGCGCTCAAGCGCCTCGAATACCGCGGCTATGACAGTGCCGGCGTTGCGACGCTGGAGGCCGGGGAAATCGCCCGGCGGCGATCCGAAGGCAAGCTTGGCAACCTTGCGCAAAAGCTGACGTTCGAGCCGTTGAGCGGCCGCATCGGCATCGGCCACACCCGTTGGGCAACCCACGGGGCGCCCACGGAGGGAAACGCTCATCCGCACGCGACGGATCGCGTTGCGGTGGTTCACAACGGCATCATCGAGAACTTTCGCGAACTGCTCGCCGACCTTGCGCGTGACGGCTACCAGCCCAAGACGCAGACCGACACGGAATCGGTCGTCTTGTGGGTGTCGCGCGAACTGGCGCGCGGCGCCGACCCGGAGCTTGCGGTGGCCCGCACGCTTCGGCAGCTGCGCGGTGCCTTTGCTCTGGCGTTTCTGTTCCGGGGCGAGGAGCGGATGTTGATCGCCGCACGGCGCGGGGCGCCGCTTGCCATCGGTTATGGCACGGCGGAAATGTATCTCGGCTCCGATGCCATGGCACTGGCGCCGTTTACCTCGCGCTTGTCTTACCTCGAAGACGGCGACTGGGCAGTGCTGACGCCGAAGGGCGTCACCATTCGCGACGGCCAGGACGGGATCGTACAGCGCGAAGTGCAGGTTTCGCAGGCCTCGGCGTTGCTGGTGGACAAGGGCAACCACCGGCACTTTATGGCCAAGGAAATCTACGAGCAGCCCGAGACGATCTCGCACACGCTGTCACATTACCTCGACATGAGCAGCGAGCGGGTGGCGCTGCGCGAGCAGTTGCCGTTCGACTTCGATGCGCTCAGCCGGTTGACCATCTCCGCCTGCGGCACCGCCTTTCTTGCAGGATCGGTCGCCAAGTACTGGTTCGAGCGCTACGCCCGGCTTCCGGTGGACGTCGATGTGGCCTCGGAATTCCGCTACCGCGAGCCGCCAATGGAAAAGAACGGGCTTTCGCTGTTCATCTCCCAATCGGGGGAAACGGCCGACACGCTCGCCGCGCTGCGCTATTGCGCGGGCGCCGGGCAGTATGTGGCGAGCCTCGTTAACGTGCCCGAATCCACCATCGCGCGGGAAAGCCAGGTGGTTTTCCCAACCCTGTGCGGGCCTGAGATCGGGGTTGCTTCAACCAAAGCGCTGACGGCGCAACTTGCCGCGCTCGCAAGCTTGGTGGTTGCGGCAGGCGTGGCGCGCGGCGTCATCAACAAAACCGAAGAGCGCAAGCTCGTCCACGCGCTGGTGGGATTGCCGGCCGCGGTATCCGCAGCGCTCGCGGGCGAAAAGCAGATCGAGGACATCGCCAAGCGCCTGTCACGGGCGCGGGACGTCCTTTACCTCGGGCGCGGGCAAATGTTCCCCATCGCCATGGAAGGTGCGTTAAAGCTGAAGGAAATCAGCTACATTCACGCCGAAGGCTATGCCGCCGGCGAGCTCAAGCATGGCCCGATCGCGCTGGTCGACGAGGACATGCCGGTGATCGTTGTCGCGCCATCAGACGAGCTGATGGAAAAAACGCTCAGCAACATGCAGGAAGTGGCGGCGCGCGGCGGCAAGATCATCCTGATCACCGACGAGGAAGGCGCGCGGACGGTGGGGCAGGGCGTAGCTGAACTCATCGTTATGCCCAAGGTCGCGAGCTTCGTTGCGCCGATCCTGGCGCTGATTCCGATCCAGCTCCTTGCCTACCATACGGCGGTGTTCATGGGCACGGACGTCGATCAGCCGCGCAATCTCGCCAAATCGGTGACGGTGGAGTAGCGGGTCAAGCGATCAGTTCCACGGCATAACCGAGCGTGGTGGCACCCGCGGCCAAGCGCTTGTCGAACGTAACGAGCGGAGCGTTGTGACGGTGGGAGACGGCGAGATGCAGGGCATCACCGGCGCGAATGCCCGCATCAGCTTGTCCCGTCATGGTCGTGGCCAGAGCATAATCGGCTTGGTCAATCGTGACTGTGCTGAAGGATTGGCGCAGCAATTCCTCGAACTCCCGCATAACCGAAAGTTGCTGGACAAGGGGTCAGGCGACCGGTTCTGACTTGGCGTGAGATGGCGGCGCTGAACTCAGTTCGAGTCCAGTGATTGACGAACAGCGACCCTGCTGGCTGGCCCTGCAGCCAAGTCACTGCGTTTGCTGCCAGATCCTCACCTGTGAGCAGGGAGACCAGCACTGACGTATCAACCAGCCGCATCAGTACCGCTCGTCACCCTTCCAGTCGCAGATGGACTCGTCCGTTGATTGAAGAGGGACGTTCAGCTGGCCTAGATAGGCTCGCAGGCGCTCGGCATCGATCGGCTGCTTGGCCGGCTCTGCGGGAACCAGCCGAGCGACCACCTTGCCTCGGCGGGTGATTTCAACCGTGCCGCCGTGCTCAGCCTCGGTGACCAGCTCGCTAAGACGTGCCTTTGCATCCGCAAGACTGACGTGCTTCATCGCTGCCTCCTGACTAACTCGATGGTCATATAGCAGCCCGCGCTTGCCGGCTACAACCTTTACCCCGCCCGGAGGAGCTGGATCGCGGTGTCGCGGCGGAACAGGTAGAGCAGCGTGCGCGCAGCCTCGCCCTCGGGGCCGGAAAGACCTGGGTTGCGCTCGAGCAATGCCCTGGCGTCGTCGTGAGCGATTTGAAGCAGGTGCCGGTGAGCGTCCGGCACAGCGAGGCGATAACCGGGCATGCCGGATTGCCTGGTGCCGAGCACATCGCCCTGGCCGCGTAGTTCAAGGTCACGTTCGGCGATAAGGAAGCCGTCCTCCGTGTTCTTGATGGTTTCGAGCCGCGCCTTCGCCGTTTCACTCAGCGGGTCCTTGAACAACAGGAGGCAGGCCGACCGTTCTGAGCCGCGTCCGACACGCCCGCGCAGCTGGTGCAGCTGGGCAAGCCCGAAGCGCTCGGCGTGCTCGATGATCATGATGGTTGCGTTGGGCACGTTGACGCCAACCTCGATCACCGTGGTGGCGACAAGAATGCTGGCTTGGCGATTGACGAAGCGGTCCATCGCGGCCTGCTTGGCCGAAGCGCTTTGCCGGCCATGAACGAGCTCGACGGCATCGCCGAACACGGTCTTGAGTTCGGCAAAGCGGTCTTCGGCAGACATCACGTCAAGGGTTTCCGATTCTTCTACCAGCGGGCAAACCCAGAAAGCCTGGGCTCCTTCGGCGATGCGCGCCTGGAGCCGGGCGATCACCCGGTCGTACTGGCCGATGGGGAGCACGGCGGTATCGATCGGCTGCCGGCCCGCCGGCGTTTCG
>Ga0210040_10007042_pt1 | contig 13791 bp, 12 predicted proteins | sample CryGeyCG12114_NA_FD_185462 | JGI IMG/M metagenome (GOLD analysis project Ga0210040, IMG submission 185462) | Groundwater microbial communities from aquifer - Crystal Geyser CG19_WC_8/21/14_NA (SPAdes) (version 2) | ecosystem: Environmental > Aquatic > Deep subsurface > Groundwater | place: USA... | reverse complement strand
CCGGGCCGATCACCGTGCGCCGCGCCGCCGCCGGTGAGCGGCTGACCACCCTGGACGGCGTCGACCGGGCGCTGACCGAGGACGACCTGCTGATCACCGACGAGTCCGGCCCGATCGGACTGGCCGGCGTGATGGGCGGGGCGTCGACGGAGATCGGGGACACCACCACGGCGGTGCTGCTGGAGGCCGCGCACTGGACGCCGGCCGGCATCTCCCGCGGCGTCCGCCGGCACCGGCTGCCCAGCGAGGCGGCCAAGCGGTTCGAGCGGGGCACCGACCCCGACGTCACCGTGATCGCGCTGGCCCGGGCCGCGGCCCTGCTTGCCGAGCACGGCGGCGCCCGGGTGGTCGGGGCGCCGGTCGACCTCGACGTCCGCGGCCCGCGCCCGGCCATCGAACTCGACCCGACGCTGCCCGGCCGGATCGCCGGCGTCGCCTACCCCGCGACGCAGGTGGTCGAGGTGCTGCGGGCCATCGGTGCCACCGTCGACGCCGACGGCGACCGCCTGCAGGTCACCCCGCCGTCCTGGCGCGCCGACCTCACCGACCCGGCCGACCTGGTCGAGGAGGTGGTCCGCTACGTCGGCTTCGACGAGATCCCGTCGGTGCTGCCGACCGCGCCGCCCGGCCGCGGGCTGACCGAGCGGCAGCGCCGCCGGCGCAGCATCGGCCGCGCGCTCGCCGACGCCGGCTACGTCGAGGCGCCCGCCTTCCCCTTTCTCGGGTCGGCGGCGCTGGACGCCCTCGGCATCCCCACGGACGACCAGCGCCGCTCGGTCGTCACCGTGCGCAACCCGCTGTCGGAGGAGGCGCCGGCGCTGCGGACGACGCTGCTGCCCGGCCTGCTCGCCGGCGTGGCCCGCAACCTGGCCCGCGGCCAGCGCGACGTCGCCCTGTTCGAGCACGGCTCGGTGTTCCCCGGCGGGAAGCGCACGTCCGCGCCGCTGCCCGGGGTCGACCGCCGTCCCGACGACGAGACGCTCGCGGCGCTGCTCGGCGCGGTGCCGCCGCAGCCCTGGCACGTCGCCGTGGCGCTCACCGGCACCCGCGAGCCGCGCGGCTGGTGGGGCCCCGGCCGGCCGGCCGGCTGGGCGGACGCCGTCCAGGCCGCCCGGGTCGTCGCCGAGGCCGCCGGGGTGGTGCTCACCGTGCGGGCGGGGGAGCGGGCGCCGTGGCACCCCGGCCGCTGCGCGGAGCTGCTGGTCGGCGAGCAGGTCGTCGGGTACGCCGGCGAGCTGCACCCGCGGGTGTGCGCGGCGCTGGAGCTGCCGGCCCGGACGTCGGTGATGGAGCTGGACGTCGACGCGCTCCCGGAGGCCACGGTCGCGGTCGCCCCGTCGATCTCGACCTTCCCACCGGTGCTGGTCGACCTGGCCCTGGTCGTCCCCGACGAGGTGCCCGCCGCGGCCGTGGACGCCGCGCTCCGCGAGGGCGCCGGGGAGCTGCTGGAGTCGCTGCGGCTCTTCGACCTCTACACCGGCGCGCCGGTGCCGGCCGGGTCGCGGTCGCTGGCCTACGCGCTCACCCTCCGGGCGCCGGACCGGACGCTCACCGGCGAGGAGGCCAACGCCGCCCGCGACGCCGCCGCCGCCCTCGCCGCCGAGCGCACCGGGGCGACGCAGCGGTGATGGAAGGGCCCCGTCCTGCCCACGCTCCGCAGGCTCAGGGCGGGCCCCGGGACGGGGCCGTCTTGTCGGGCACGGTCGCGCTGGTCACCGGCGCGTCGGCCGGCATCGGGCGGCACCTGGCGCAGGGCCTGGCCGAGCGCGGCGCCACCGTGGCCGGCCTCGCCCGCTCCGCCGACCGGCTGGTCGCGGCGATGGACGAGGTGGCCCGGGCGACCGGGGCGCGCACCCTGGCAGTCGCCGCCGACGTCACCGACCCCGACGCGGTGCAGGCCGCGGTCGCCCAGGTGACCGCCGAGCTCGGCCCGGTGACCCTGCTGGTCAACAACGCCGGGGGGATCGACGCCGCCGAGGTGCCCCTCTGGGAGGCCGACCCCGGCCAGTGGTGGCAGGTGGTGGAGAGCCAGGTGCGCGGGCCGTTCCTGCTCTCCCGCGCCGTCGTCCCCGGGATGATCGCCGCCGGCGGTGGCCGGGTGATCGGCCTGGGCAGCGGGCTGGGCACCCGGGGGAGCGACGTCTACAGCGCCTACTCCGCCGGCAAGACCGCGCAGATGCGGATCACCGAGGCGATCGACCTCGCCGGCGCCGCGCACGGGGTGCGGGCGTTCGACCTGGCGCCCGGGGTGGTCGACACCCAGATGACCCGGGCGATGCCGATGCACGCCGGGCGCACCGACTGGACCCGGCCCGAGGACGTCGTCGCCCTCGCCGCAGCGATCGCCGCCGGTGAGCTGGACCAGTGGTCGGGCCGGTTCTTCCGGGCCGGCGCGGACGACCTGGACACCCTCCGGGCCACCACCCCGGACGGCGCCGCCCGGCAGCTGCGACTGCGGCCCTACGCGGACACCGACCCCATCGGCTGACCACCGGGCCCGCTCACCCGACGGTGGCGAACAGGGTGCCGGCTCCCACGATCTCGACCATCCGCCGGACCGTCCGCGTGGGGTTCCGCAGCTCGGGCAGCCGTCCCGACCGGCGGGCGCGCTCGGTCGCGCGCACCAGCAGCTGGAGCCCGCGGCAGTCGAGGAAGGTGGCGGCCGAGACGTCGACGGCCACGGCGGCCTGGTCGTCGGGCTCGTCGGTGGCCCGGCCGGCCGCCTGCCAGGCGTCGACCACGGAGCTGTCGATCTCGCCGCTCAACCGCAGGACGGGGCCGTCGGCCTCGTCGATCAGGGTGATCGCCCCGGGCAGGGCCCGGCAGTGCTGGTGGACGGTCTCCATGGCAGTGCTCCTTCCCCCGACCGGGTCGGTCCCCGGTCAGGTCGCACCCTGCCGGGAGGGTCTGACAGAAAGCGGGTGCGCTGCCTGTCGAACGGCTGTGCGATCGACCGGGACCCTGGTGGGAGCCGGACGCGGGCGCCGGTCCGGTCAGCCGCGGTCAGACGACGGTGGCCAGCGCCCGCGGTGCGATGTCCACGGCGACGAAGGTGTCCGCGTCCAGCTCCACGAGCTCGCCGTCCAGCTGCAACGGCATCGGTGTCAGGGCCGTGAAGGCGTAGTGGGTCGTGCTCGGCTGCGGACCGAGCCCGCGGGTCGCCGCCCGGATCGCGGTCGCCAGCACCCGCAGCTTCCCGGTGCGCCGCTGCGTGACGACCTCGAAGAGCCCGTCGTCCGGGCGGGCACCCTCGCTGAGCGTGGCGTACTTGGCCATCTGGGAGATGTTGGCGAACAGCAGGCTGTCGATGCTGCGCCGCTGCCCGTCTTCGAGCCGGATCGGGAAGGGGCGGAAGCGCGCGAACCCGCGCAGCACCGAGACGATCTCCCGCCACGAGCCCTTGCCACCCTTCTCCAGGTCGACGGCGACCACCGGGGTCAGGCCCACGCCGATGTAGGAGTGCGCGTAGCGGGTCCGGGCGTCGGCTCCGCGGCCGAGGGTGAGCCGGAGCAGGTCGATCCGCCGGAGCTCGCCGGCCACGATGGCGTCGGCCAGGTGGTGCTCGCGCGTCGTCCGGCGGTGGTCGTTGGCGTTGCCGGCCGCCCGCACCGCGCACACGGCCTGGTCGTTGCCCGCCTGCATCACGCCGTCGACGACCTCGTTGTAGCCGCCGTCCCCGCTCACCGAGACCAGCAACGGGCGCCCGGAGGCGGCCACCTCCCGGGCGATCTCGCGGGCGTGGCCTGCGTGCTGGGTGGGGCGCAGCTCCGACGGCACGTCCGGGAGGCGCTGCGCCAGTTCAGCGCGCAGCTCCTCGGCCGACGTCGCGGCGTCACCGGTGCTCTGCGGGTTGAAGACGATCACGATCCGGTCGAACGGGGTCACGGGTAGCGGGCTCCTCGGCTGCGCGGTGCCGCCGCCGGGGTCCCCGCGGTCGGGCAGCTGTTCCCTGCCCGCTGGGCGACCGTGGCAGTCCTGCAGCGAGCACCCGGGTACTGCACATTCATGCATGATCCGGTATGGTCATGCACTGTGAGCAGCGCGCAGACGTGGACGGTCGGTGTCACCGGCGCCACCGGGTACGCGGGCGGTGAGGTGTGCCGGCTGCTGGCCGGGCACCCGCACCTCCGGCTGGCCGGGGTGCACGCCAACTCCAGCGCCGGCCGACGCCTGGGCGAGCTGCAGCCGCACCTGCTGCCCTACGCCGACCTCGAGGTCCGGTCCAGCGAGCCGGCCGAGCTCGCCGGGTACGACGTCGTCGTGCTGGCCCTGCCGCACGGCGAGTCCGCCGCGATCGCCGCCCAGTTGCCCGACGACGTCCTGGTCATCGACTGCGGTGCCGACCACCGGCTCAACGACCCGGCGGCCTGGGCCCGCTGGTACGGCGGCGAGCACGCCGGGCACTGGCCCTACGGGCTGCCCGAGCTGCCCGGTCAGCGCGAGCAGCTGGCCGGTGCGCGCCGGATCGCCGTCCCCGGCTGCTACCCGACCTCGGTCACCCTGGCGATGGCCCCGGCGCTGGCCGCCGGCCTGGTCAGCCCGGACGTCGTCGTCGTGGCGGCGAGCGGCACCAGCGGCGCGGGGAAGTCGGCCAAGACGCACCTGCTGGGCAGTGAGGTGATGGGCTCGGTCAGCGCCTACGGCGTCGGCGGGGTCCACCGGCACACCCCGGAGATGGTGCAGAACCTGTCGCAGGCAGCCGGTACTGATGTGCGGGTGAGCTTCACCCCGACCCTGGTGCCGATGAGCCGCGGGATCCTGGCCACCTGCTCGGCACCGCTGGCCCCGGGCATCGACGCCCACCAGGCGCGGGCCGCCTACGCGAGCGCCTACGGCGACGAGCCGTTCGTGCAGCTGCTGCCGGAGGGCCAGTGGCCCACCACCGCGTCGGTGCTCGGCGCCAACACCGTGCAGCTGCAGCTGGCCGTCGACCCGGACGCGAACCGGCTGGTCGTCGTGGCCGCCGTGGACAACCTCACCAAGGGCACCGCCGGCGCTGCGCTGCAGTGCGCCAACCTCGCCCTCGGCCTCCCCGAGACCGCCGGTCTCCCGCTCGTCGGAGTCGCACCGTGACAGTCACCGCTCCCGCCGGCTTCCGCGCGTCCGGCGTCGCCGCCGGCCTCAAGACGTCGGGCAACCCGGACGTCGCGCTGGTCGTCAACGACGGCCCGGCCGACGCCGCGGCCGCCGTCTTCACCACCAACCGCTTCCCGGCCGCACCGGTGCAGTGGAGCCGCCAGGTGCTGCAGAGCGGCCGGCTCAGGGCGGTCGTGCTCAACTCCGGCGGCGCCAACGCCTGCACCGGCCCGGAGGGCTTTTCCGACACCCATGCCACGGCCGAGCACGTCGCGGCCGCCCTCGGAGGTGTCGGGATGCAGCTCGGCGCGATCGACGTGGCAGTGGCCTCGACCGGGCTGATCGGGGTCCGGCTGCCGATGGAGAAGCTCCTGCCCGGCGTCACCGAAGCGGTCGGGAAGCTGTCCGCGGACGGCGGCACGGCCGCTGCGCAGGCGATCATGACCACCGACACGGTGCCGAAGACGACCGTGCAGCGCGGGGACGGCTGGACCATCGGCGGGATGGCCAAGGGCGCGGGCATGCTCGCCCCGTCGCTGGCCACGATGCTCGTCGTCCTCACCACCGACGCCGTCGTCGACGCCGCCCTGCTGCAGACCGCGCTGGCGTCGGCGACCAGCGTCAGCGTCGAGCGGGTCGACTCCGACGGCTGCCTGTCCACCAACGACACGGTCATCGCGATGGCCAACGGCGCCAGCGGGGTCACCCCGGACGCCGCGGAGTTCACCGCGGCGCTCACCGCGGCGGCCACGGACCTGGCGATGCAGCTGCTGGCCGACGCCGAGGGGTCGACCAAGGACATCGCGATCACCGTCCGCAACGCCGCCAGCGTCGCCGATGCGCTCACCGCGGCCCGGGCCTGCGCGCGCAACAACCTGCTCAAGACGGCGCTGTTCGGCAACGACCCCAACTGGGGGCGGGTGCTCGCCGCGATCGGCACCACCGACGCCGCGTTCGCCGCCGACCAGGTCGACGTCACGATCAACGGGGTGACGGTCTGCCGCGGCGGCTCGATCGGCGACCCCCGCGAGGGCGTCGACCTGACCGGCCGGCAGATCAGCATCGACGTCGACTTCGCCGCCGGCTCCGAGCAGGCGACGATCTGGACCAACGACCTGTCCCTCGCCTACGTCCACGAGAACTCGGCCTACTCCACATGACCAGCACCGCAGCCCAGGACCCGACCCCGCCCGACGTCGCGGTCGAGGAGACGCCGCCGCGCCGCACGATCGGCACGCACCGAGTGATGCGCACCAACGACCCCGAGGGCGACGCACGCAAGGTCGCCGTCCTCACCGGGGCGCTGCCCTGGCTGCGCGAGTTCCACGGCAACGTGGTGGTGGTCAAGTACGGCGGCCACGCCATGGTCGACGAGGAGTGCCGCCGGGCCTTCGCCGAGGACATGGTCTTCCTGCACACCTGCGGCATCCAGCCGGTCGTGGTGCACGGTGGCGGCCCGCAGATCAGCGCCATGCTCAACCGGCTCGGGATCCCGAGTGAGTTCCGGGGCGGGCTGCGGGTGACCACCGCGGAGACGATCGACGTCGTCCGGATGGTGCTGACCGGTCAGGTCGGCCCGGAGGTGGTCGGGTTGATCAACTCGCACGGGCCGCTGGCCGTGGGCCTGTCCGGCGAGGACGGCGGGCTGTTCACCGCCGCCCGCACGCAGGCGATCGTGGACGGCGAGCCGGTCGACGTGGGCCTGGTGGGCGACGTCGTCGCGGTCGACCCGACGCCGGTGACCGCGCTGATCGAGGCCGGCCACATCCCGGTCGTGGCCACGGTCGCCCCGGACGCCGGCGGCCAGGTGCACAACGTCAACGCCGACACCGCCGCCGCGGCGCTGGCCGTGGCGCTGGGTGCGGTGAAGCTGGTCGTCCTCACCGACGTCGAGGGCCTCTACGCCAACTGGCCCGACCGCGACTCCCTGGTCGAGCAGATCGACGCCAGCGAGCTGGCCGAGATCCTGCCCACCCTGGACGCCGGGATGATCCCGAAGATGGCCGCCTGCCTGCGGGCGGTCGAGGGCGGGGTGAAGCGGGCGACCGTCGTCGACGGCCGGCTGCCGCACGCCCTGCTGCTGGAGATGTTCACCACCGAGGGCACCGGGACGATGGTCGTCCCGGCCCAGGCCGATCAGGAGGAGGGGTCAGCATGACGACGCACACCGAGGAGCTGACCGCCCGCTGGTCGGCGGTGATGATGGGCAACTACAAGACCCCGCCGGTGGCCCTGGCCCGCGGCGCGGGTGCGACCGTCTGGGACGTCGACGGCGCCGAGTACACCGACCTGCTCGGCGGGATCGCCACCACGATCCTCGGCCATGCCCACCCGGCGGTCGTGCAGGCGATCACCGCGCAGGCGCAGCTGCTGGGCCACGTCTCCAACCTGGCGATGCACGAGCCGGGCCTCCGGCTGGCCGAGCGGCTGCTGGAGCTCGCCGGTCGGCCCGGCCGGGTCTTCTTCTGCAACTCCGGCACCGAGGCCAACGAGGCCGCGTTCAAGCTGAGCCGGCTGACCGGGCGGCCGGAGGTGGTCACCGCGATCGGCTCCTTCCACGGCCGCACCATGGGCGCGCTCGCGCTCACCGGTCAGCCCGGCAAGGCGTCGGCCTTCGCGCCGCTGCCCGGCGGCGTGCGGCACGTGCCCTACGGCGACGCCGACGCCCTGCAGGTCAGCGACCGGACGGCGATGGTGCTGCTCGAGCCGATGCTCGGGGAGGGCGGCGTGCTGCCCGCCCCGTCGGGCTACCTGGCCGCGGCCGCAGCCCAGGCCCGCGACGCCGGTGCACTGTTCGCCCTGGACGAGGTGCAGACCGGCATGGGCCGTACCGGGCACTGGTTCGCCCACCAGGCCGACGGACTCCAGCCCGACGTGGTCACCCTGGCCAAGGCGCTGGGCGGCGGGCTGCCGATGGGCGCCACCCTGGCCTTCGGCGCCGCGGCCGACCTCATGACTGCGGGGGCACACGGGTCCACCTTCGGCGGCAACCCGATCGCCGCGGCCGCCGCGCTCGCCGTACTGGACACCATCCGCGACGAGGGCCTGCTGGAGCGGGCCAAGGAGATCGAGCACCGGGTCGCCGCCGGCGTCGAGGCGCTCGGGCACCCGGGCATCAGCGGCGTGCGGGGCCAGGGGGCCCTGCTGGGTGTCGTGCTCACCGCGCCGGTGGCCGCCGCCGTCGAGGCGCAGCTGCGCACGGCCGGCTTCCTCACCAACGGGGTGGCGGCGGACGTCGTCCGGCTCGCCCCGCCGCTGGTCGTCACCGACGCCCAGCTCGACTCGTTCATCGCGGCGCTGCCCGCCGCTCTCGACGCTGCGCTGCAGGAGGTGGACCAGTGACGGTCCGGCACTTCACCAAGGACGACGACCTCACCCCGGCCGAGCAGGGCGAGGTGCTGGCGCTGGCCGCCCAGCTCAAGGCGAGCCGGCACACGGCCGAGGCGCCCACGCCGCTGCGCGCGGCCAACGGGACGGCGAAGACCGTGGCGGTGCTGTTCGACAAGCCCTCCACCCGCACGCGGGTCTCCTTCTCGGTCGGGATCGCCGACCTGGGCGGGTCGCCGCTGGTGATCGACACCGGCTCCACGCAGCTGAACCGTGGGGAGCCGGTGGAGGACACCACCCGGGTGCTCGACCGGCAGGTCGCCGCCATCGTCTGGCGGACCTTCGGTCAGGACCGGCTCGACGCGATGGCCGCGGTCAGCCGGGTCCCGGTGGTCAACGCGCTGACCGACGAGTACCACCCCTGCCAGATCCTGGCCGACCTGCAGACCGTCGCCGAGCGCAAGGGCCGGCTCGCGGGGCTGACCTTCAGCTACCTCGGCGACGGGGCGAACAACATGGCGCACTCCTACCTGCTCGGCGGTGCGCTGGCCGGCATGCACGTGCGGATCGGCTCGCCCGAGGCCTTCCAGCCCGACCCGGCGGTGCTCGACCGGGCCAGCAGGACCGCCGCGGAGACCGGGGGATCGGTGCAGTGGACCGCCGACCCGGCCGCCGCCGCCGACGGCGCCGACGTGCTGGTCACCGACACCTGGGTCTCGATGGGCCAGGAGGGTGAGCACGCCGCCCGGATCGCTCCCTTCGAGCCCTACGCGGTCGACGAGCCGGCCCTGGCCCGGGCCGCCGACGATGCCGTCGTGCTGCACTGCCTGCCCGCCTACCGGGGCAAGGAGATCGCCGCCGCGGTCATCGACGGGCCGCAGAGCGCGGTCTGGGACGAGGCGGAGAACCGGCTGCACGCCCAGAAGGCCCTGCTGCTGTGGTTGCTGGAGCGATCGGGGTGACCACGGCGCTGACCCGCTCGGCCCGGCACGCCCGGATCGCCGAGCTGATCACCGCCGGCCCGGTCACCTCGCAGACCCAGCTGGCCCGGCTGCTGGCCGAGTCCGGCGTCGAGGTCACCCAGGCCACGCTCTCCCGCGACCTCGAGGAGCTCGGCGCGGTCAAGCTGCGCGGGTCCGACGGGGCACCGGCGTCCTACGTGCTGCCGCCGGAGAACGCGCCACTCCGCCCGGCCCAGTCCGCGCCGGCCCGGCTGACCCGGCTGCTGGCCGAGCTGCTCACCAGCGCGGAGGGCAGTGCCAACCTCGCCGTCGTCCGCACGCCCCCGGGGGCGGCCCAGTTCCTGGCCTCCGCGCTGGACAAGGTGGGCCTCCCCGACGTGCTCGGCACCATCGCCGGGGACGACACTCTGATGGTCGTCTCCCGCGCCCCCGACGGGGGCCCGGCACTGGCCGACCGGCTGCGCGCGCTCGCCGAGCGCGCCGCCGCCGGTCCGGCACCGCAGGAGCCGGACACCGACCTGGACGACGTGGAGGAGAGCGCACCGTGAGCGAGGCCAACGGGGAGAGCGCCGCAGGCGGCCACACCCGGCTGTGGGGCGGCCGCTTCGGCGGCGGGCCCTCGCCGGCGATGGCCGCCCTGTCCAAGTCGACCGACGTCGACTGGCGGCTGGCGCCCTACGACCTGGCCGGCTCGCGGGCGCACGCCCGGGTGCTGCAGCGGGCGGGGCTGCTGACCGTCGACGAGCTGGCGAAGATGATCGGCGCGCTCACCGAGCTGTCCGCCGAGGTCGCCGACGGCTCCTTCGCGCCGATCGAGGCCGACGAGGACGTGCACGAGGCCCTCGAGCGGGGCCTGCTGGAGAAGCTGGGCGCCCTCGGCGGGAAGCTGCGCGCCGGGCGGAGCCGCAACGACCAGGTCGCCACCGACCTGCGGCTCTACCTGCGGCACAACGTCCGGTCGCTGGTCGGTGAACTCGCCTCCCTGGAGTACGCGCTGATCGGGCTGTCGCTGCGCTACCGGGACGTCGCCGCGCCGGGCATGACCCACCTGCAGCACGCCCAGCCGATCCTGATCGCCCACCAGCTGCTCGCCCACGCGCACGCGCTGTCCCGCGACGTCGACCGGCTGCTCGACTGGGACAGGCGCGCCGCGGTGAGCCCGCTGGGCTCCGGGGCGCTGGCCGGCTCCTCGCTCCCGCTGGACCCCGACGCGGTCGCCGCCGAGCTGGGCTTCGACCGGGCCTCGGACAACAGCATCGACGCGGTCAGCGACCGCGACTTCGCCGCGGAGTTCTGCTTCGTGGCGGCGCTGCTCGGCGTCCACCTGTCCCGGCTGGGGGAGGAGGTCGTGCTCTGGACGTCGACCGAGTTCGGCTGGGCGCGGCTTGACGACGCCTGGGCCACCGGGTCGTCGATCATGCCGCAGAAGAAGAACCCGGACATCGCCGAGCTGGCCCGCGGCAAGGCGGGCCGGTTCGTGGGCAACCTGACCGGCCTGCTGACCATGCTCAAGGGCCTGCCGCTGGCCTACGACCGCGACCTGCAGGAGGACAAGGAGCCGGTCTTCGACTCCCTCGAGCAGCTGCTCCTGCTGCTGCCCGCGGTCACCGGCATGGTCGCCACGCTCACCCTGCGCCCGGAGGTGATGGAGGCCGCCGCCCCCCAGGGGTTCGCGCTGGCCACCGACGTCGCCGAGTGGCTGGTGTCCAACGGCGTGCCGTTCCGCTCGGCCCACGAGATCAGCGGCGCGATGGTCGCCTTCTGCGAGGAGGCGGGCCTCGAGCTCGACGAGCTGGACGACGAGCAGCTGGCCGGCATCGACGAGCGGCTCACCCCCGAGGTGCGCGGCGTGCTGCACGTCGACGGAGCTCTCGCCGCCCGGCGGGCCCGGGGCGGGACGGCGCCGGAGCAGGTCGCCGAGCAGCTGTCCACGCTGACCGCGCTGGCCAAGCAGCACGCCGACTGGGCGGTGCACTCGCCGGTGGCGGCTGCGCTCTGAGTCGCCGGTGACGCCCCTGCTGCCGGCCGGCGTCCGACCGTGACCGCCGCCGGCCCGCCGTCCGACCGGCCCGAGCCGGGTCCCCTCCTCACCGAGGAGGACCTGCTCGGGCCCGTCGACGTGGTCGCCCGGTCGTTGCTCGGCTGCTGGGTGGTCACCGACCGGCCCGACGGGCGGGTGGCGCTGCGCCTCACCGAGGTGGAGGCCTATTCCGGGCAGGGCGAGGACCCGGCGTCGCACGCCCACCGGGGTCCCACCCCGCGGGCGGCGATCATGTTCGGCCCGCCCGGCCGGCTCTACGTCTACTTCAGCTACGGCGTGCACTGGTGCGCCAACGTCGTCGTCGGCCCGGCCGGCCGCGCATCGGCGGTGCTGCTGCGCGCGGGGGAGGTCGTCGTGGGGGAGTCCCTGGCCCGGTACCGTCGCCCGGCCGCCCGGACACCGCGCGACCTGGCGGGCGGACCTGCCCGGTTCACCCAGGCGCTGGGGATCGGACGCGACGACCTCGGTACGGACCTGCTCGACGCCGCCTCCGCCGTGCGGCTGCACGCCGGCGCCCCGCCGGCCGAGGTCTCCACCGGTCCGCGGGTCGGGATCAGCACGGCGACCGAGCTGCCCTGGCGCTTCTGGGAGACCGGTGCAGTGTCGGTGAGCGCCTTCCGGGCGGGCGGGAAGCCGCGCCGTCGGACGGCCCCGCGGGACTGATCAGGCAGGATCGCACCCGTGACCGACGTGATCGACGAGCTGCACCGCCGTGGGCTGATCGCCCTGAGCACCGACGAGGAGGCCCTGCGGGCGCACCTCGCGGATGGGCCGGTCACCTACTACTGCGGCTTCGACCCCACCGCGGCCAGCCTGCACGTCGGGCACCTGATCCAGTTCATGGTGCTGCGAGCCCTGCAGCGGGCCGGCCACCAGCCGATCGTGCTGGTCGGCGGTGCCACCGGGCTGATCGGGGACCCGCGGCCGACCGCCGAGCGGGTGCTCAACGATCCCGCGCAGGTGGCCGAGTGGGTCGCCCGGATCCGGCGGCGGGTGGCCCCCTTCCTGGACATCCCCGCGGCGGAGCAGAGCCTGCGGGCCCCGGTCTACGTCGACAACCTCGAGTGGACGGCGCCGCTGTCGGCGATCGAGTTGCTGCGTGACCTCGGCAAGCACTTCCGGGTCAACCGGATGCTGGCCAAGGAGGCGGTGTCCGCCCGGCTGAACAGCGACGCCGGGATCAGCTACGCCGAGTTCAGCTACCAGATCCTGCAGGCCAACGACTTCCGGGAGCTGCACGCCCGGCACGGCTGCACGCTGCAGACCGGAGGGTCGGACCAGTGGGGCAACCTCACTGCGGGCATCGACCTGGTCCGGCGGGTCGACGGGGTGTCGGTGCACGCCCTGGGGACGCCGCTGATCACCACCGCCGACGGCAAGAAGATCGGCAAGACCGAGGGCGCCACCATCTGGCTGGACGCCGAACTGACGAGCCCGTACGCGTTCTTCCAGTACTGGCTGACCATCGACGACGTCGACGCCCGCGCCTGGCTGCCGCTGTTCTCCGAGCGACCGGCCGAGGAGGTCGCAGCGCTGATCGCCGAGTCCGAGACCAGCCCGGCGTCCCGGGCACCGCAGCGCGCGCTGGCCGAGGAGCTCACCCGCCTGGTGCACGGCGCCGAGCAGCTGGCGCAGGCAGGAGCCGCCGGCCGCGCCCTGTTCGGGCGCGAGGAGCTCACCGCCCTGGCGGAGCCGACCCTGGCCGCGGCACTGCGTGAGGCGGGGAGCGTGGAGCTGGCAGGGGAGACCCCGAGCATCGCTGTCCTGCTGCAGCGGTCGGGTCTGGTGTCCAGCCTCTCGGAAGCCCGCCGCACGGTGAAGGAGGGTGGCGCCTACCTGAACAACCAGCGGGTCACCGACGCCGAGGCGGTGCCGGGGGAGTCGGACTGGCTGCCGGGGGGCTGGCTGGTGCTCCGCCGCGGCAAGCGCTCGGTGGCCGGCGTGCACCGCACCGTGGGTGACCCGGCCGCCTGACCTGGGTGTCCGGGCCGGGTGAACGCCTGATGACGGCGAGGTTCCGTCCCGGTGGCGCGCGTCACGCACCCCGGGTTTGACACCGTCCGCGGACCCACGTAACTTTCTCTCTGCGCCGGGAACGACCGCGAGGCCGGGCCCGAGACGCCGAAGCGAGACAACACAAGCCGGTGACGAAGACCCGCGAGGGTCTGGTTCACCGCGCGTCCGCTCCTTGAGAACTCAACAGCGTGCCGAAAGTCAGTGCCAAGTAACAAATCCCCCTTGGCCTGGGCCTTCTTGGTCTCGGGTCATTGGGTTCCTTTGGTTGATTGAACGAGAGTGCCAACTCTTGGTCTCAGCTGCGATCAAATCATCTACGGAGAGTTTGATCCTGGCTCAGGACGAACGCTGGCGGCGTGCTTAACACAT
>Ga0210040_10007041_pt1 | contig 13792 bp, 12 predicted proteins | sample CryGeyCG12114_NA_FD_185462 | JGI IMG/M metagenome (GOLD analysis project Ga0210040, IMG submission 185462) | Groundwater microbial communities from aquifer - Crystal Geyser CG19_WC_8/21/14_NA (SPAdes) (version 2) | ecosystem: Environmental > Aquatic > Deep subsurface > Groundwater | place: USA... | reverse complement strand
GACGTAGCCGTCGCGCAGGGCCTCCCGGGCGCCGTCGAGATAGGGCACCGAAGCGTGGTCGATCACAATCGTGACCCCCGAGGCGCGGGCCATCTTGAAGCCGTGCCCGAGCAGCCCGAAGCCGGTGACGTCGGTGACCGCGGTGACGCCCGCCGCGAGCGCCGCGCGGGACGCCTCCGCATTGAGCCGGACCATGCAGTCGATCGCCTGGGCGAACACCTCGCCGGTCGCCTTGTGCCGGTTGTTCAGCACGCCGATGCCCAGCGGCTTGGTCAGGCTCACGGGCAGACCGGGCTTCGCGGCGTCGTTGCGCAGCAGGCGCGCCGGGTCGGCGATGCCGGTGACGGCCATGCCGTACTTGGGTTCGGGGTCGTCGATGCTCTGCCCGCCGGCCAGGTGCACCTGCGCCTCGCGGGCGACGTCCATCCCGCCGCGCAGGACCTCGGCCAGGAGCTCCATCGGCAGGACGCCCCGCGGCCAGCCCACGAGGTTGAGCGCGATGAGGGGGGTGGCGCCCATCGCGTAGATGTCGGAGAGCGCGTTCGCAGCGCCGATCCGGCCGAAGTCGTACGCGTCGTCGACCACGGCGGTGAAGAAGTCGGTCGTCGCGACGACGGCCCGGTCGCCGTCGATGCGGACCACGGCGGCGTCGTCGCCGGTCTCGAGGCCGACGAGCAGGTCGGGCGAGGTCCAGGGGACGAGCCCGGCGACCACGTCCTCGAGCTCGCCCGGCGGGATCTTGCAGGCGCACCCGCCGCCATGGGCGTACTGGGTGAGGCGGTACGCGGAGGCGCCCGCGAAAGGCGCGACGGTGTCGCTCGTCGTGGTCATCCCTCCAACGTAGTCAGCGGGTCCCGAGGTGCCGGGGAGCGATCAACGTGCGGCCAGGCACCGCCGGAGCTCGTCGAGCCGGTAGTAGCCGGGCACGCCGGCTGCTTCCTGGCAGGACCGACCCAGCGTCGTCGGCACCTCGTTCTCCAGGACGGAGACGAGGACCGTCCCGGTCGAGTCGCGCCACACCGTCCAGTCGATGGTGGCCGAGACGGGGACGACGGAGGCCGTACGGAAGTCGCTGCCGGCCCAGCTGTAGACCTGCTGCGCCGAGGCGAGCGGCCGGCTCCCGGGCAGCTCGAGCAGGGCGGCGAGCGGGGCCACCTCCTCGGCGTGCGCGAGCTGCAGCACCGCCACCGTGTGGCCCCCGGCCAGCCGGCGCCCGGCCGAGGCCAGGAAGTCGTCGACCAGGACCTGCGCCGCGCGGTGGCTGCGGTCGTCGCCGGTCACGCCCGGCCCGCGCGAGTAGAAGTAGCGCGCGTCCTCGGCGAAGGCGAAGGCGGCCGCGGCCGACGCGGGAAAGAACGGCGCCAGGTCGACCGGCGTCCGGAGGTCGGCCGACAGCGACGGAGCGCTCCGGTAGCGCTCGTACAGGCTCTCGGCCTCCTTCTGCGGGTCGTGCAGCGAGGCGACGAACGACGGTGAGTACAGCCGTTCGAGGACCTCGCGCGACACGGCCTCGAGATCGGTCCCCCGCAGGGCCGCCGCGTACGGGCCGCGCCAGGCCCGACCGGCAAGGAACGCGTGGTAGTCAGCGTCGGAGGTGTCGAAGTAGAGCAGCCGCTTGTCCGTGCGCGGGCGCTCGACCCGGACCCCGGGCTCGACGGCGGTGAGCCCGGCGACGAAGCTCTGCGCGCTCTGCTTGGTCCGCGTCCGCCCGGACGTCACCACGTCGACCTCGTCCGACTCGCCGACCGACGCCCAGAGGCCCGCGAGCCGCGTGCCCGTACGCCGCCCGAGGCCCTCCTGCTCCTGCCGCCCGACGGTGGTCAGGCGGCCGAGACCGATGCGGTCCGTCGCGGCGTCCAGGGTGGCCAGCGCCGGGCCCAGCTGCACGCCGAGCGGCGTCAGGGCTCCCTCCCGAGAGGCACGACGCCACAGCCGTCCGGCTCCCTCGCCGTCGGAGGCGGGCGTCGCCGTGCGCGCCCCGTGCCGGCCCAGGTGCTGAAGGAAGACGGGCTCGAAGCCGGCCGGGCCGGCGGTCGGCACGCTGGTCGGCACCGGGTAGGGCGTCCGGGTCGCGTAGAAGGCGTCGTCGAGCGCCGGCGCTTCCGTGGCCCTCGGGCTCGAGCCGCTCGTCGCCGCGGGCAAGGCGGGAGCGACGTGCGAACGTGCGTCGACGATCACGAGCGCGACGACCACCGCCGCGACGACCAGGCCTGCCACCAGGACCAGCAGCGGCCACCGGGTACGGGCAGGCACGACCGGATCCTATCGACGCCAATCTGCGGAAACGGACCAAAGAGATGCACAGATCTGTGAACATTCTCCAGACATCACACGGGGACTGGTAGGGGAAGGCCGGAGCATGAGCAGAGCAAGGAGGTCCGCCACAGGGCTGGCGGTCGCGATCGTGCTGACGGCGAACGCCGTGGGGACCGCGATGGCCGCGCCCGTCGAGCCCGCCGGCGTCCTGGACGCCATCCAGAGCAACAGCTCGGGCACCCAGGCGACGGCGACGGCGCACTTCACCCCGGCCGACAAGGGCCAGAAGGTCAAGCTGCAGGCGCTGACGATCGTCACCACGAACACCGACGAGGTGAAGACGGCGAAGTGGAAGACGCTCGAGACGGAGAAGGAGGACGCGAAGGGCGACGTCACCTTCGACATCGACAACCCGCTCGAGGTCTCGCACTCCTACCGGGCGGTGACCGACGACGACGCCGAGACGACCTCGAACGAGGTCACCTTCGCGGCGTCGGCGACCACCAAGAGCACGGGCCTGTCGACGGTCTACCTGAACACCGACGAGGGCCACTCGATCAACACCCGCAGCCGCTACTTCGAGGGCCAGTTCACGATGACGGCCAGCTCGGCGCTGCCCGAGTGCACGGCCGTGCCGACCCAGTCGCACGCCACCGCCAAGGGCCGGGGCAACTACTCCTGGACCTTCTCCAAGAAGTCCTTCACCCTCAAGCTCGACAAGAAGACCGACCTCTGCGGGATGGGCAAGAGCAAGAAGTGGGCGCTGATCTCGAGCGCCTACGACAAGTCGCTGCTGCGGACCAGCGCCGCGTTCAACATCGGGTCCAAGCTGACGAACATGCCCTGGACGCCGCAGGCCAAGCCGGTCGACCTCTACATCAACGGCTCCTACCGTGGCTCCTACCTGCTGGTGGAGCGGATCACCATCGACGAGGACCGCGTCGACGTCGACGAGCTGTCGAACGGTCCTGACGACCCGACCGGGTCGAACAACACCGAGCCGAACATCTCCGGCGGCTACCTCCTCGAGTGGGACTTCCGCAAAGGTTCTGACCACAACGTCACGGCCGGCCACCGCGGCTGGGTGGGCATCAAGGAGCCCGAGGACTCCGACGACGGCACGGGCATCACCAAGCAGCAGGTGCACTACATCAACACCTACCTCGACGCGACGGACAAAGCGCTGTACGGGTCGAGCTGGAAGAACGACACCAAGGGGTGGAAGAAGTACATCGACGAGAAGTCGGCCGTCGACTACTTCATCGCGCAGGAGATCATGAAGCCGGTGGACGGCAACATGTGGGCCAGCGTCTACATGTACAAGGCGCGCAACGGCAAGCTGTTCTTCGGACCGATGTGGGACTACGACCTGGCCGCCGGCTCGGCCGACCGAGCCGGGGGGACCAAGGCCACCACCGGCTGGTACCTGAAGAACAACACGAGAACCACGGCGAAGCAGGCGAGCAGCACCTGGTTCGTCCGGCTGAACGACGACCCCGACTTCCAGCGCGCCGTCAAGGCCCGGTGGAACGAGGTCTACCCCCAGCTGAAGACCGACGACGCGTTCCTGGCCTCGCAGCGGTCGGTGATCGCGAAGTCGGCCGACGCCAACTTCGACCACTGGAGCGTCCACACCCACATCAGCGCCGCTCAGGTCGTCAAGGGGTCCTGGTCGAAGGAGGTCAGCTATCTCCGCGGCTGGCTGAAGGACCGGATCAGCTGGATGAACAAGCAGTACTGATCACCCGTACGGTGGGCAGGGGCGCTGGGCCACAGGTCCGGCGCCTCGGCGCGCAGCACCGCACGGCCAGGCACCGCTAGCCTCGTCCGTGGAGGCGTACAGGTGCCTGGTGGCCCTCCCGGTCTTCAAAACCGGTGAAGTCGAGCATCTCGGCTTGGCGGGTTCGATTCCCGTCCGCCTCCGCCAACGTCGGTATGACAGCCGTGGCCGTGGTCCAGACCCGGCGTCGACGCGACCGCGCCGGCCACGCTGGGTACGGCTTCCTAGGATCGGGAGCGTGAGCACCTCAGACCCGCGGCGCTCGGTGCCGCGCACCGACCAGGTGCTCGTCGACCCGCGCCTGCGCGCCGCGACCGCACGGCTCGGACCCGACCTGGTCAAGCAGGCCGTCGTCACCGCCCAGCAGCGGGCACGGTCCGGCGAGCTGCCGCCGGGCGAGGTGGCCGACGCCGCCGTGGCCGCGCTCCCCGCCCAGGCCTCGAGCACGCGTCGGGTGATCAACGCGACCGGGGTCGTCCTGCACACCAACCTCGGCCGGGCACCCCTGTCCCCCGTGGCGGTCGACGCCCTGGTGGACGCCGCCGGCTACACCGACGTCGAGTTCGACCTCGCCGACGGCACGCGCGCCCGCCGCGGTCGCGGGACGCTCGCCGCGCTGGCCGCCGCCGTCCCTGCCGCCGAGGCCGTGCACGTGGTCAACAACGGAGCCGCCGCCCTCGTCCTGGCCACCACCGCCCTCGCCGCCGGGCGCGAGGTCGTCATCAGCCGGGGCGAGCTCGTCGAGATCGGGGACGGGTTCCGCCTGACCGACCTGATCGAGTCCACCGGCGCGAGGCTGCGCGAGGTCGGCACGACCAACCGGACCAAGCTGGCCGACTACGCCGACGCGATCGGCCCGCAGACGGGCTGCATCCTCAAGGTCCACCCGAGCAACTTCCGCGTCGAGGGCTTCACCTCGAGCGTGGAAGTCGGCGCCCTGTCGGGCCTCGGCGTCCCCGTGGTGGCCGACCTGGGCAGCGGCCTGCTGACCCGCGAACCGCTGCTGCCCGACGAGCCCGACGCCGACACGGCCCTGCGCGCGGGCGCGGACCTGGTCACCGGCAGCGGCGACAAGCTGCTGGGCGGGCCCCAGGCCGGGCTGCTGCTGGGGCGTACGGCGGTGGTCGAGCGCCTGCGCCGCCACCCGCTCGCGCGCGCGCTCCGCGTTGACAAGCTGACGCTGGCCGCGCTCGAGGCCACGCTCCGGGGACCGAGGACCCCGACCTGGACGGCGCTGCACGCCGACCCCGACGCGCTCCGGCGACGCTCCGAGGCGCTGGCCGCGGCGCTCGAGGGTGGCCTCACGGCCGAGGTCGTGCCCTCGGACGGCGCCGTCGGCGGCGGCGGGGCCCCCGGGCTCACCCTGCCCGGCTGGGCCGTCGCGCTGCCCACCGCGTACGCCGCCGCGCTGCGGACCGGTGACCCGACCGTCGTCGCCCGCGTGGAACGCGGCCGCTGCCTGGTCGACCTGCGCTGCGTCGACCCCGCCGACGACGCCCGCGTGGCCGACGCGATCCGCGCCGCCGCCCAGCCCGGCCAGGCCTGAGCCCGTGCACGTCGTCGCCACCGCCGGGCACGTCGACCACGGCAAGTCGACGCTGGTCCGGGCGCTCACCGGCATGGAGCCCGACCGCTTCGCCGAGGAGAAGCGGCGCGGGATGACGATCGACCTCGGCTACGCCTGGACCCGGATCGGGGACGGCCCGGACGCGACCGAGCTCGCGTTCGTCGACGTGCCGGGCCACGAGCGCTTCATCGCCTCGATGCTGGCCGGGCTCGGCCCGGCTCCGGCCGTGATGTTCGTGGTCGCCGCCGACGAGGGCTGGCGCCGCCAGTCCGAGGAACATCTCGCCGCGGTCGACGCGCTCGGCCTGACCCGGGGCCTGCTCGTCGTCACCCGCAGCGACCTCGCCGACCCCGCCGCCGCGATCGCCGAGGCGACCGAGCACATCGCCGCCTCCAGCCTCGGCAGCGTCGACGCCGTCGCCGTCTCGGGTGCCACCGGCGCCGGTCTCGACGACCTCCGACGCGCCCTCGTCCACCTCACCGGGACGCTGCCCGCGCCCCGCACCGACGGTCGCGTACGCCTCTGGGTCGACCGGTCCTTCACGATCCGCGGCGCGGGCACCGTCGTCACCGGCACCCTGGGTGCCGGAACGCTCGCCGTCGGCGACACCCTCCTCCTCGGCGACCACGAGGTCACCGTCCGCGGGCTGCAGAGCCTCGGGGCCGACGCGACCTCGGTCGCTGCCGTCGCCCGGGTCGCGGTGAACCTGCGCGGCGTCGACGTCGACGACGTCAGCCGCGGCGACGCGCTGCTGACCCCGGGAACGTGGCCGTCCACCGACGTCCTCGACGTCCGCGTCCGTCCGCACACCGGGGAGGTCTCCGACCTCCCGGGCGAGCTCGTCGCCCATCTCGGCACCGCCGCGGTCCCGGCCCGGCTGCGTCCGCTCGGCGGGGCGATGGTCCGGCTCACCCTCCACCACCCGCTGCCCGTCGAACCGGGCGACCGGCTCGTCCTGCGCGACCCCGGGCGGCACGCCGTCGCCGCCGGCGCGGTCGTCCTGGACGCCGCACCACCGGTCCTCGCCCGCCGTGGCGCCGCGGCAGCCAGGGCCCGCGACCTCGCCCACGCTGACGACCCGGCCGCCGCCCTGGCCGACCGGGTCCGCCGGGCCGGTGCCGTGCGCCTCGCCGACCTCGTCACCGAGGGCGTCCCGGTGCAGGACACGTCCCGTGTCCAACCGGTCGGCGCGTGGCTGGTCGACCCGCCGACCTGGGAACGGTGGCGGACCGGCCTGGGCGCCGCCGTCGACGAGCAGGCACGCCGTACGCCGCTCGACCCGCGGCTGACCGCCGACGCGGCCCGCCGCCGGCTCGACCTGCCGGACCGCTCTCTGCTGGCACCGCTGGTGGAAGCGGCCGGCCTCGCGTACACCGACGGTCGCGTCGCGCGTCCCGGCGCCGGGGACCTCGGTCCGGCGGAGGCCGGGATGGCGCGGCTCGAGGCGCACCTGGCCGCCGACCCGTTCGCCGCCCCGGAACGTCCCGAGCTCGACGCGTGGGCCCTCGGCGTGCCCGAGCTCGCCGCCGCCGAACGCCTCGGCCGGGTCGTCCGTCTCGCCCCCGACATGGTGCTGCTCCCGAGCGGGCCCGCCTCGGCGATGCGCGCGCTTGCCGCCCTGCCCCAGCCCTTCACCACGAGCGAGGCCCGGCAGGCCCTCGGCACCACCCGCCGGGTCGCGATCCCCCTGCTCGAGCACCTCGACCGCCGGGGCTGGACGATTCGCGTCGACGGCGGCCACCGGAGGGTCAAGGGCCGCTGATCAACATCTGGGCCCCAGGAGGCTAGATTGCGGCGCGTGCCGCTGGTCCTGCCCTACGCCGACCACGCGCCCGCGCTCGACCCCACGGCCTGGCTCGCGCCGAACGCCACCGTCGTCGGCCAGGTCCGGCTGCACGCCCGGGCGAGCGTCTTCTACGGCGCGGTCCTGCGCGGCGACCTGGCCGAGATCGTCGTCGGGCGCGGCACCAACCTGCAGGACCTGGTCGTCGTGCACACCGACACCGACTTCCCGGCACTCATCGGGCTCGGCGTCAGCGTCGGGCACGCCGCCGTCGTGCACGGCTGCACCATCGAGAACCACTGCCTGATCGGCATGAACGCGACCGTCCTCAACGGGGCTGTCGTCGGCACGGGCTCGCTCGTCGCCGCCGGCTCGGTCGTGCTGGAAGGCACGATCGTCCCGCCGCGCTCGCTGGTCGCCGGCGTCCCCGGGCGGGTCCGGCGCCGGGTCACCGACGAGGAGCACGCCCACATCGTCCAGAACGCCGCCACGTACGAGGAGCTCGCAGCCGGGCACCGGGCGGCCTCCGGCTCATGAGCGGCCCGCCCGACTTCGACGCGATGTACGCCCACGACCCCGACCCGTGGGACGTCGGCGGCAGCGCGTACGAGCAGCGCAAGCGGGCGGTCGTGCTCGCCTGCCTGCGACGGCCGCGCTACGTCAACGCCTGGGACCCGGCCTGCGGGACGGGCCACCTCACCGCCGACGTCGCCGCCCGCTGCGACCGCGTGCTGGCCAGCGACGCCTCGGTCAGGGCCGCCCGGCTGGCCTCGGAGCGCTGCGCGACGCTGCCCGTGCCGGTATCAGTGTCGGTCGGCCACCGCGCCCTGCCCGCGGGTCCCGAGGACGACGCGTTCTCCCCCGACCTGGTCCTGCTGAGCGAGGTCTTCTACTACCTCTCCGACGTCGTCCGCGCCGAGACCGTCGCCCTCGTCGACCGTCGCGGCGCCCCCGACTGCGAGGTCGTCGTCGTGCACTGGGACGGCGCACCGGACGACGCCTGGCTCAGCGGCCGCGGCGGGCAGACCGAGGCCGTCACCCAGCTCGTCGCCCGCGGCTGGACGCACCGGGTCCACCACGAGGACGACGGGTTCCTGCTCGACACGGTGACGCGCGGCTCGGCCTGAGCGCCTCGTTCCCTTCCTGACGGCTTGGCCAGCGGCGTGAGCCGCGCCAGACTGCGGGGGTGACGACTTCTTCTCCGTCCCTGCGCCGCTGGGGCGTCGCCTCGCCCGAGGTGCTGACGCTGGTCGAGGACTACCTGCAGGACGCGGCGACGCGGACGCACGACCGGCTGGGTGACGTGGCCGGGGTGGCCATCACCTCCGCCGTCGCCGGCGGCGACCCGCTGACCGCGGGGGCGAGCACGCCGCTGGCGGGCGAGGTCGACCGCGTGCAGTACGCGATCGGGATCGGGCCGTGCCTCGACGCGCTGCGCGAGGGTCGCGAGACCTACGTCCCCGACCTGGCGCGGGACCCGCGCTATCGCCCGTACGGCGTCGAGGCCGCCCGGCTCGGCGTGCGCACCTCGTTCTCGGTCCCCGTGGTCGACGACCGCTCGGGCGTGGTCGGGGTCGTCAAGGTCTACGCCAGCCAGGCGGACGGCCTGGACCAGCGGCAGCGGCGTACGGGGCGCGAGCTCGCGCTCGAGGTCGCCGGCGGGCTCGGGCTGGCGAGCACGCTGGTCAGCACGTCGCTGGAGCTGGACGACCGGATCGAGGCGATGGACACCCGGCGCACCATCGACCTGGCGACCGGGCTGCTGATGGGCCGGCTGGGCTGCAGCCCGGAGGAGGCGTTCGGCCTGATGCGCCGCGAGTCGCAGAACCACAACACGAAGGTCTACGACGTCGCCGTCGACCTCCTCGCCCGCCCTGCCACCACGACCGTCGCTGGTGCCGCTGCGGCCGAGCTGCACGAGCACCTCCCCCGCACGGTCACGCGGGCACCGTTCAGCAGGCGGGGCGAATCTCCCGCGCACGGGCGCTGACCCGGGGTGCCCCGGAGGGCCGTCGTCGCCTGGGTTACCGTGTTCGAGCGGTTCTGCAGCGATGATCAGCCGCTCCTCACGCACGTCCTGAAGGAGCACCGATGTACCTCTACTCCCAGCAGCTGATCAACGAGATCGCCGTCGACGAGCCGGATCCCGCCGCCGCCAACGCCCTCCAGGAGGGCCTCGGCGGGCAGTTCGGCGAGATGCGCACGATGATGCAGTACCTGTTCCAGTCGATGAACTTCCGGGGCGACCCGGTCTCGCAGCCCTATCGCGACCTGATCCAGGCGGTCGGGACCGAAGAGATCAGCCACGTCGAGCTCATCGGGACGACGATCTCGCGCCTCCTCGACGGGGCCCCCGGCTATCACGGCAAGAAGACCGACCCGGTCGACGAGCCCGGCGCCAAGGGCGCCACCCCGCTCAAGATCGCTCTGGACACCGGCAACATCCACCACTACCTGGTTGCCGCTCAGGGCGCTCGCCCGGTGGACGCCGCCGGCAACCCCTGGAGCGGTTCCTACGTCTACGCCTCGGGCAACCTCGTGCTGGACCTGCTCTACAACCTGATGCTGGAGAGCACCGGCCGGCTGCAGAAGTGCCGCATCTACCAGATGACGGACAACAAGACGGCCCGTTCGACGCTGGCCTACCTGATCGTGCGCGACCAGGCGCACGAGAACGCGTACGCGAAGGCGTTGGAGTCCCTCGGGGTCAACTGGGGTGCGACGCTGCCGATCCCGAAGACCAACGCGGAGCAGTTCCCGGAGGTCAAGAAGCTCGTGGACCTGGGTCTGCAGAGCGTCCAGTACACCTTCGACGTGGACGGGGCCAACCAGGCGGCCAAGCTGTTCCGCGGCGCGTCCCCCAGCAACGACGGCACCGAGCTCAGCACCGCCGTCATGCCGGACGGCGTGCCCGTCACCATCGCGCCTGAGCGTCGCGAGGAGTTCTCCCCCGGGCTCGACCCCGAGCTGCTGGCCCTGATCCAGGCCACCGCTGAGGTCGAGATCGAGGCGAACAAGAAGTAGGACATCCCCAGGTCCTGACCGCGTCACGTCACGGCTCGGTCCCGGCGTCGTCGATCTGCACCGCCTCACGGCGGGCAGGAGGTGGCGTTGGGACCGGGCCGTTGACGTCGGTGGAGCTTTTTCCGACGGCGGCCACCCGCGGTCTCTCGCTCGTCAGCGACCTCTCGCGACCGCGCCCTGCGCGGCCAGGTGCGCCTCGACCCGCTGGGTCGCCGCCCGGAGCACCCGGCGGGTCACCGCGAGGTCGGCCTCGTCGGCACCCTCGAACGAGATGGTGAGAGCCATGGCGACGGGGTCGGGCAGACCGGTCCAGAGGGTGCGGCCGGCCTCGGTGATGCTCAGGAGCCGCTGACGCTGGTCGACCGCGTCGGGCGTCTGCGTGACGAGGCCCTTGCGAACCAGCGTGGCGACGACCCCGCTGAGCGTCGCCCGCTCGATCCGGAGGATCTGGCTCAGGTCGCGCTGCATCGTCGGCCCGACGTTGACCAGGCGGTGGAGGACGTACCACTGGGTCGGGCCGAGGTCGTGCTCGCGCAGCGTCGACTCGATGAGGGCGCGCGAGGCGAGGTGGTAGTGCTTCGCCCAGGCCCCGACCGAGTCCTGCTGGTCCTCCTCGTCAGCCACCCGACATGGCTACCACGGGATGGTCTCGTCCTCCCACCGCGTGAAGGTGCCGGTCGGTCCGTCCGGACCGAGCAGCGCGACGCGGACGACCTCGCGGGAGCCCTCCTCGAGCGTCTCCGTCCCGGCGAAGTTGTTCAACGCGGTGCTGGTGAAGCCCGGCGACACCAGGTTGATCTTGATGTCGGTCGACTCCAGCTCGATCATCATCGCCAGGTGCATCGCGTTCTCCGCCGTCTTGGACGCGGCGTACCCGGGTCCGTAGATCGAGCGGTACGGGAAGGTCGGGTCGGCGTTCAGCGCCAGCGAACCGACCCCGCTCGAGACGTTCACGATCCGGGCGTCGCTCGACTCGCGCAGGAGCGGCAGCATCGCCTGGTAGACGGCGAGCACCCCGAACACGTTGACGTCCCAGATGGCGCGGACCTCGTCGAGGGAGGCCGTGCTCGCGGTCGACGACGCGGCCATCTCCTCCGGGGTCCCGCTGCCTCCGCCGGTGTTCGAGATGCCGGCGTTGCTGACCAGCAGGTCGAGACGACCGTGCTCGGCACGGATCCGCCCGGCTGCGGCAGCGATGGACGCCAGATCGGTCACGTCGATCTGGATGGCCGTCGCTCCGGCGCCGACCTTCGCTGCCGCAGCCCCGCCGCGGCCCAGGTCGCGCGACCCGACGTACACGGTGACGCCGTTCGCGGCGAGCTTGGTGGCGACCTCGAAGCCGACCCCCTGGTTGGCTCCGGTGACGAGTGCGATGCGTTCCGTAGGCATGAGTGCCCTCCCTTGCTGGTTTGTCTGCCACCTATCGACTTATGTTAGGCGGCTGACGAAACGAGAGAGCGCCCCCTGAGCGTTCTGGCCGGCGGAACCTGCCGTCAACGCTCGGCGGCCCGCTGCAGGCTGCGCTCCATGGTCAGGTACGTGAGCGCGAAGTGCCCGCGGGCGATCTCCTGGGCGCGCTCGGCCTCACCGTCGACCACGGCACCGACCAGCTCCTCGTGCTCGTGCAGCGCCGTGGCGAAGAACTCGCGCTCGTACGGCTCCGCCCCGAAGCCCAGCGTGGCCGCGGCCGTCAGGTGGGCGCTCAGCGCCGTGAGGTGCGGGTTGGCGGCTGCCGCGCAGACCAGGCCGTGCAGCCGCCGGTCCCAGGCGCGAGCGAGGGCCATGTCCTCCCCCGTCGTCGCGAACGCCGCCAGCGCCTCGCGGAGCTGGACGCGCTGCTCCTCGGTCCGCCGCTCGGCGGCCGCACGCGCGATCAGGCCCTCGACGAGGCAGCGGTAGTCGAAGAGGTCCTTGAGCCGGGGCAGCTCGGACTCAAGCGTCCGGCGGGCCTCCTCGGGGGCGACGTCCTCCCAGGCCTGCGTGGTCACGAACGTGCCGCCGCTGCGCCCCCGCCGGGCCACGACGAGGCCGAGCTCGTTGAGCCGCAGCAACGCCTGACGCACCGTCACGCGGCTGACCTCCAGGCGCGTGGCGAGCTCGCGCTCCGACGGGAGCCGCTCACCGGGCGAGAAGGCACCGACCGCGATCGCGGTCACGAGGCGGTTCGCGACGTCCTCGGTCACGCTGGCGGGGCGTCCGACACCGGCAACGAGACCGTAACCAGACGCGTCGTCCAAAGGTATTGAGACCACACCTTTACCGTGTTTGACTGCCGCTGCCCGCAAGCAAGAACCTCGGGGGAGGCCGGACATGAGCAGTCTAGAAGTGGGGTCGCAGACCCTGCCCGTCACGACGGGGACGATGCCCTTCGCCGGGCACGAGACCTGGTACCGCGTCACCGGCACGCTCGACCCGCAGGCCGAGCGTGCCCCGCTGGTCGTCCTGCACGGCGGACCCGGTGCCGCGCACAACTACACGTTGGCCATGACCTCGCTGGCCGGTGACGGCCGGGCGGTCGTGCACTACGACCAGCTCGGGTGCGGGCTCAGCACCCACCTGCCCGACGTCGACCCGTCGTTCTGGACCGTCGACCTCTTCGTCGCCGAGCTCCGCGCGCTCGTCGAGCACCTCGGGATCGCCGGCCGCTTCCACCTGCTGGGCCAGTCCTGGGGCGGGATGCTCGGCCCCGAGGTCGTGCTCTCCGACGACAACGGCATCCTGTCGCTCTCCATCTGCGACAGCCCGGCGTCCATGCCCCTGTGGCTCCAGGCCGCGAACGAGCTCCGCGACCAGCTGCCCGCCGACGTCCAGGCGACGCTGCTCGCCCACGAGGCCGCCGGCACCACCGGCTCCGCGGAGTACAAGGCAGCCGAGCAGGTCTTCTACGACCGCCACGTCTGCCGCGTGGTGCCCAACCCGCCCGAGGTCGCCGCCAGCTTCGACCAGATCGACGCCGAGCCGACCGTCTACCACGCGATGAACGGGCCGAGCGAGTTCCACGTGGTCGGCTCGCTCAAGGAGTGGTCGGTCGTCGACCGCCTGGATGGCATCGACGTCCCCACGCTCGTCGTCGCCGGCGCGTACGACGAGGCCAGGCCGATCGTCTGGCAGCCGTTCCTCGACCGCATCCCGGACGTGCGCAGCCACGTGTTCGAAGAGTCCAGCCACATGCCGCACGTCGAGGAGCCGGAGGCCTTCACCGAGGTCGTCGGCACGTTCCTCCGCTCGCACGACCACCCCGCTCCCGAAGGAACCTCATGACCACCCGGCAAGACGCTGGCTCCTCCGACCTCGCCGAGTTCGGGTACAAGCAGGAGCTCGACCGCACGCTCTCCACCACCGACCTGATCGTGTACGGGCTGGTGTTCATGGTCCCGATCGC
>Ga0210040_10007040_pt1 | contig 13792 bp, 17 predicted proteins | sample CryGeyCG12114_NA_FD_185462 | JGI IMG/M metagenome (GOLD analysis project Ga0210040, IMG submission 185462) | Groundwater microbial communities from aquifer - Crystal Geyser CG19_WC_8/21/14_NA (SPAdes) (version 2) | ecosystem: Environmental > Aquatic > Deep subsurface > Groundwater | place: USA... | reverse complement strand
GTCGCCTCCGCCGGCGACAACGCCGCCATGGAGTCCTGGCACGCACTGCTGCAGAAGAACGTCCTGGACCGCCGCCGCTGGCGCACCCGCGACGAGCTGCACCAGGCGATCGTGTTCTGGACCGAGCACACCTACAACCGCCGCCGACGCCAACGCGCGCTCGGCAAGCTCACCCCCGTCGAGTACGAACTCGCCTTCACCAACCAAGCCGCAGCCGTCGCGGCATGATCACCACTCACCCGGTGTCAACCGACCCTGCAGCAGTCCCTGATGCTGCAATCGCTTACCGGCCTCGACCGCCAAGCGCACACCCCAGGGCGGGCCAGGATCGCGACCCTGCGACACCAACTGCTCGCCGTCCCCGGCCGGCTGACCTCGCACGCACGCGGCCTGACCCTGCGACTACCCCGCGGTCAACAGACGCTGCCGGACGTCCTGAAACAGCTCCGAGCACTGCCCGCCCCGACCTGAACGACCTGCCCGCCCCAACGACCAGGACCTCGGAGACACCGACCAGCGCGCCGGTCATCCCGGCACATCCACCCCCAAACCAAGATCCATAAGGCCCGATCCGCTCAGCGACGAGCAAGATCAACCACTACCGGCGGATCTCGGTCAGATGCCGGCCCCGTAGCCGACCCGCGCCTTGTCGGCCGCGGGGCCTCACGTGATCGACGGACCTGTCGGGCCCACGCGCTAGCCTCCGGCATGGCTGATGGAGGTGATGATGTCTTTCCTAACAGTGACCGCCGCGAGAGCAGCGGCTGGCACCACGAGTCTAGAACACGCTGAAAAGAGCCTGCGCGCCTCGGCCGGTGCCGCGGACGACGCGACCTTTGATGTATTCCTCTCGCATTGCATCCGCGATGCGCGGGCCATTGAGGGGGTCCGTCAGCTCCTCATGCGAGTCGGACTCACCGTGTACGTCGACTGGATTGAGGACCCGGGAATGGGGCGCAGTCGGGTCACTGTCGCTACCGCCCAGAGGCTCCGAACGCGGATGCAGAACTCTCGGTCACTCATCTTCGCAACGTCCGAGGCTTCTCCAGATTCTAAGTGGATGCCCTGGGAGCTCGGCTTCTTCGATGGTTTTCGGTCGAGTCGCGTTGCCGTCCTGCCACTTGTGGAGAGCGCCGACGAGACCTTCCACGGACAGGAATACCTACGCCTGTACCCGAAACTCGAGGACATTGGCTTCGGCCTCCCGAAGCTCGGGTTCAAGCTTGGTGACGGGCGACAGTTCGATGTACCCGCCTTTATTCGGGAGGGCGTCATCCTCAAGTAGGCGAGTGTCGCCTAGACCGGCAGAACGACGGCAGGTTGGCGCAAACGGCAGCAAGTCCGGCTGAAAGCAATGATGCGCGGTTCGAGCAGCCCGCCCCGACACCTCTGGACGTCGCCCTTGTCGGCTTGGCGCCGCCAAGCCGACGGGGGCGACAAGCCAAGTCCTCCGCCCGACCACTGCCCGCGAGGCAACTTGTAGGAGCCAGTCCACGGCAGTCCGAACCCACGACCGCGAGGCCCGCCAGCCGGGCGCTACGGTCAACCTGTGCAGACGCAGGCCAGGGATAGGACGGGCCCGTCGGGGGACGTCATGGACGCATACTGGCGCTTCGCGGCGGCGCGGCACGACCTGTACCTGCGCCGCATCGCTGCGCTGTCGCCGGCCCCGTCCCCCGACCCGGTCCTATCACGGTACCGGTTCACGAATGCGTACCGCGTCTGCGACCGAGTCAGCCAGTACCTGGTGAGGGAGGTCCAGTATGCGCACGACCAGTCGGCGGAGGAGGTCGTCCTCCGGACCGTTCTGTTCAAGTTATTCAACAAAGTTGACACGTGGGAGCTGCTCTGTGACGGGCTCGGCGTGCCGTCCGTCGGGTCGTTCGATCCGGCGGCGGCGTCCGCGCTGCTGAGCGAGGAACAGCGGCAAGGACGTGCGATCTACTCGGCCGCGTACATCGTTCCGCCGGTGTCGCTCTGCCCGGTGCCGAAGCACCGCGGCCATCTCGAGCTCGTCGCTTGTATGCTGGAAGGCGACTTCGCGCAAAAGGCCCGGAGCGTTGACGGGCTCAGGGGGCTGTATCGGCTGCTAAGGACCTTCCCTGGCATCGGGCCGTTCCTGGCGTTCCAGCTCGCGATCGATTTGAATTACAGCACTGCGGTCGACTTTGACGAGGCCGAGTGCGTCGTCGCCGGGCCCGGGGCGCTGGATGGAATCAGCAAGTGTGCGCCGGGGACGCATCCGCGGGACGCCGAGCAATTCATCCTCGACGTCTGCGCACGGCAGGAGGAGGAGTTCGCGCGGCTAGGCCTAGCCTTTCCGGGGCTGTTCGGTCGGCGGCTGCAGCCGATCGACTGTCAGAACCTGTTCTGCGAGATCAGCAAGTACAGCCGTGTGGCCTTCCCGGACGTCGCGGGGGTCGCGGGGCGGACTCGCATCAAGCAGAGGTACTCGGCGTCTGGGCCGTTGCCGGCACAGTTCTTTCCGCCGAAGTGGGGTCTGGACGTGCCTGCCACTGTCCAGGGCGCGGCTGTGGCGCCTGCCCGGCGGCCGGCGCGCAGGCCCGCCGCAATGGCGTTGTTCTAGAAGTCCCGATAGTCGAGCGTGCCGGTGTCCTGGTCTGCGACGACGATGCCGCCCCTGTGTGCGCGGAGCAGCGCGAATACGCGGTACCCCTCAAGCAGGGCACGCTGCCAGTCGCCGGCGGAACGGTCAGAGACTTCCAGCGCGGCGGTAAGGCTGCGGCAGAGCTTGAGCAGGTCACCCGGGACACGGTTGGCCGTCGTAAAGTAAGAGTGGTGCCTGGCTTCGGCGAAGACGACGGCCGTGAGACCTTCCTCGACGGCGATGGCGCGGGCGCCGTCCTCGGTTCTGTCGTGCCGGGTGCCGCGGCGCTTGCGCTTGGGTCGCAGGGTCCCCCGCAACACGGGCGACCAACCCAGGACCGCCATGTGGGCGAGGTGGAAAACGTCGTGGAATCGGTAGTCGTCGTGGTGGGCGCTGTTGTCGTCGATCGGGTCACCAAGGGGCTCGCCGTGCTTGTCGAGGACGTGCACGAGGACCGTGGGGACGTCCTCGCCGTGCCGTTCCACGGTGGTCTCAGAGAACCGGACCGCAAGCCGCCGTGGGAGCTGCTCTGCCGGCGGCCGGTCGGCGTCGTAGCCAGGGTGCATGACCGGGTCGGCGGGCCCGAACGCGTGCTCGGCTTTCGCGAGGTTGTCGGTGGCGAGCCGGGACAGCTGCAGGCCGGCGCGGTCAGCTAGGACCGCGAGGTACCAAAGCGCATCGCCGAGCTCCTCGCGGAGTTGGTCCTCGAACCCTCGGTAGCCCTGCTCGTCGCGTCGGCGCTTCTTGAGCTCGGAGGCAATCCCTCCAATCTCGCCCACGAGGCCGAGCAGCGGAAGGACGTAGGCGTCCTCGTCCGCGTACGGCAGGACGTCGGTATGAACGGCCTGGGCCTGATAGCCGTCGAGGGTGAGGTCGGCGTCCGCGTCCGGCGCGTCGGGGGCGATCACGAAGGGCCGCCGATCCGTGCGCGGGACAAGCCAAGGACGGCGAGCGATGCGATCTCACCGGGGCGGTGCGTTGCGGCCAGGGCGTGGCGCTGACTGTCGTCGAGGCCGTCGGGGGCCGCGCCTTGTGCGGTGACTATCTGCACCAGCGCGTCCAACGCCTGCCGGGCGCCGTGGTCGGCGGCTCCGATGGGCAGGTCGGGCGGCGCCCACCGGACCGGGTCAGCCCCGAGCGCTCGAGCGACGGAGAGGGCGGCGCCGCCGAACCCTCCGGCGGCATAGATGGGTCGGCCGGCCTCGGCGGCGAAGACGGCCTCCTCGATGACGCCGGGGGCGCTGCCCTTGTAGCCGGTCAGCCGGCCGCCGACCACGATGCGGGCGTCGGTGCCCGCGGTCATGTGCCGTCGCAGCGCGGTGAGGGCGCGGGCCGGCTCGGGCGGCTGACGTTCGGCGGGCCGGTCCGCCGGCCGCACCGGCAGGCCGTCGGCGTCTACGAGGACGAGCCTGGCATCCGCGCCGAGGCGCCGGTCTACGTCGTCCACCTGCGCCTCCGTCAGGCCGTGGTGGGCGTCTGCGGAGAGGCACACGCGCAGGGCTGCCCTTCCGTGGGCGTAGGACCGGACCTCGTCCAGCAGGAGGGTCGTGAAGCCGCCTGGGCGCAAGTCCCCGCCGTAGACGATCGTCCCGCCGGCCAGCAGGACGGCTCGGGCAATCTCGACGACGGCGAGGCGGCAGTGCGAGGGCCGCAGGCCGAGCCGGGCGAGGTCGGCGCTCTCGGAGACGGATAGGCCAACCATGGCGCCGGCGAGCGCGTCGCGGGGAACGATGACGGGGTCCATTACGGCCGCAGCCGTCCGCCGCGGGAGGCGAAGGTCCGGGGCGTCAGTATGTCGACGTTGTCGTCGAACCCAGCTAGGCTGCAGAGTTGAACGAGAACGTCGCGCTCCTTCGGACCGAGCGGCGGATCCGGGTGGATGATCCACACGTGCGGGTCGTCGGCCTCCTTGTCTTGGTGCTCGCGCAGCCACGGGCCTGCAGTCACGGGCTCGGGCGCGTGCGCCGGGAGCCAGTCGAAGCCGTGCTCGAGCAGGTACACGGTCTGCGCCTGCCACAGGGCCCGCTTGAGAGCCTCATCGACGAGACGGTTGAGCGCGGCTGAGATCGCCGGGATGGGGTCGTCGAGGCGACACATGACGACGGGAAGGTGGTCCATGAGGAACGATCCGCGGTCCTCGCCGTCCCGCATCGCGTGGAGCGTGACGGCGGGCATCCCGCCGAGTTTGGCCTGGAGGACCTCCCGCTGAGTCCACTCCCGACCGGCGTAACGGTCGGTCCTGACGATGAGCAGCGCGCTCGTCGACGCCTTCTGGTCCAGCGCCGCCGCCCAGTCCTCGGCGGTTTGCAGGTCCCGGGCGTCGAAGAAGTCAGCGAGCCGAGTCTGGGCGATGACCTCCCGGACCTCTTCGTACAGGCGAGGGCCGTCTTCGTCGTCCTCCGCGAGCGAGCGGTGCTTGGTGTGGCTCACGAAGACCGTGATCCGTTCCACCGGGGCGCCGTTGGGAGCCGCGACGCGCTGGGCAATCGCTTGGGCGAGCTCGCGGCAGAGTGCCGCTGGGTTTTCTAGATCCACCGGGGGCAGGGACTGGGGCGCTGACAGAGCCCGCATCAGTGCGGTGCCCGATGTGTCCGGATCGCGGTCCACCACCGTGTAGACGCCCACGCCGTCCCGGCCGTGAGCCTGCGCGATCGTGTCGACGTAGCTCCGCCACGCGGGGTCGTCGTCGTAGGCCCGCGCGAGCCGAGTCGAGACGACGGGCACGACGGCGGTGAACTCGGGAGGGCGGAGGCCGTACGGCAGCGGCTCCATGAACGGCATAGGCCGAGGCGGCCCGCCAGCGCCGTCCCATGGACCGCTGCGGACGTACACCTCGACCGCGCCGCCGGCGAGTCCCGCGAACGGCGCCGCGTGGAAGTGGTCGGCGACCGTCCCGGCGACCCACTCCCCGAGCGCGTCGTCGGGATGCCAGACTACGAACATCTCGAGGATCGGCGGCAACAGCACTCGTTGACTCTAGTCCACGACTCGACGACGGAAAGTCGGACCTGGCCTCTACCGTTGAGGCAGGATCGACGAGGAGGACGGGATGAGCGACCAACACAATGCGTTCGTCAGCCACCGGCACGAAGACGACGCCCTCGTCGGCCGGCTGAAGAAGCTGCTCAAGCAGCACGGCTGCGACGTCCGGGACTCATCCGTCACCTCGGACGACCCCAACCAAGCGAAGTCGGAGGACTACATCAAGTCAATACTCGCGGATCGGATCCGCTGGGCCGGCAAGATCGTCGTGATCGTCTCTCCGCAAACCAAAAACCACGAGTGGGTCGACTGGGAGATCGAGTACGCCCAGAAGTTCCCGGACAAGCGCATCATCGGTGTCTGGGCGCCGGACGCCGACCGCTGTGACCTTCCGGAGCCTCTAGAACGGCACGCTGACGCCGTCGTGGAATGGGACGCCGACGCGGTCGTCGCTGCGCTCGACGGCGAGGACAACTGGCACGGCCCAGACGGCCGCCCGGTCGCGCCTCGCGCGGTGAACCGGATTGGCTGCTGAGTCGATGGTGCGGCTCTACAGCTACGTCGTGAGATACGACATCGGGTTCGCGCCGAACCCGTTCCACGGCTGGTGCACCCTCGCGACCTGCAAGCAGGACATACGCCGTAAGGCGGCCGTCGGGGACTGGATCATCGGGACCGGCTCCAAGGGCCACGGCGCCGACGGCCGGCTCGTCTACGCGATGCGCGTCGACGAAATCCTGACCTTCGACGCCTACTGGAACGACCCTCGGTTCGCCCGCAAGCGCCCCGACCGCCGCGGCAGCATCAAGCGCGCGTACGGCGACAACATCTACCACCGCGACCCGTCAGGTCATTGGGTCCAGGAAGACTCCCGGCACAGCCTCTCCAACGGCAGTCCCAACCAAGGCCACGTTGACAAGGACACCGGCACCGACGCCGTCCTCACGTCCCAGCAGTACACCTACTGGGGCGCATGCGGGCCGGACATACCGAAGCACCTCCGTGAAGGCGAGCTTGACCTCGTCCACGTCGTTCAGTCGCACCGCTGCCGCTTCCCCGACGCCATGCGCGACGAGGCCATCGCCTGGCTCACGTCGCTCGAGCCTGGAGTTCATGCGGACCCGCCGGATTGGGCACATACGCGTTAGTCGAGCCGGGGCTTGGACACCCACGGCCAGGCCTGGCCGCATCGACTAAACGGTGCGTCGTCGAGAGGTGGCTGCGTCCGTACATCGGCTACTTGGTCATGGCCTCAGGACCGGTGCCTGCGCGAGGCGGTACAGGTGCCCGGTCCGTTGCTCTCGAGTTGCGGATGTCCAGCGTGAGCGCCGGCGATCGTGACCGGCCCGGCCAACACCCACTTGGACGCCCGTGCCCGGGCGGACACCCTCCTCTCGCGACCCGCCGGTCGCGCCGCGAAGGGTCACCGTCGGGCCGCGCAGCGGCCTGAGCGGTGACCCTTCGTATATCTTGCTCGCGCTTCCCCAGCACCCCGACAAGCGTTGCGGCCAGTGCGAGTCCGCCCACGAAGGCCACCCGCGAGACGCCGTCGCATAGCGGTCATTGCCTCAGCTGCTCGGCAATGGCCGCCCCCGCTTCCAAAACGTCGAGCAGTCGGTGGCGGTCGCTGCGGCTCACAGCGGCACGTCGTCCCGGTCGATGCTGTCCCGGATGCGAGGCTTGACGCTGTCGTCAGGGACGACGTCGACCGGCACGCGCGCACAGGTGCTCCAGATCTGAGGCGCGGGCTGGTCGCCGCGGTCGGTGCGACGCTGCCTGGCGCGAGCTGGCAACGGTGCCGCACGCACTACGCCGCGAACCTGATGAGCGCCACCCCCAAGGCGTCCTGGCCGTGGGTGCGGGCGATGCTGCACAGCGTCTACGACCAGCCCGACAGCGCCTCCGTGCACGCCCAGTACGACCGGCTCCTGGACGCGGTCGCCGACAAGCTGCCCAAGGTCAGTGAGCACCTGGACGCTGCCCGCGCCGACGTCCTGGCGTTCACCGCCTTCCCGAAAGAGATCTGGCGGCAGATCTGGTCGAACAACCCGCAGGAACGCCTCAACCGGGAGATCCGCCGGCGCACCGACGTCGTCGGGATCTTCCCCGACCAGAACGCCCTGATCAGGCTCGTCGGCGCCGTCCTGGCCGAGCAGCACGACGAGTGGGTCGAAGGCCGCCGGTACCTCGGCCTGGACATCCTGGCCCGCTCGCGGATGACCGTCCTGCCCGACACCACCACTACCGACGGCAGCAGCGAGGTGACCACCCACAACGACCTGCAGGCGCTCAGCGCCTAACCCCAGACGAAGCATCACGCGCCGACCCAGAAACACCACGCCCGAGGACTTGACCACAGAGGGGAGCCATGAGCGGTCGATTCGGGGCGCGGACGCCGCCGTTCAGCAAGCAGACGGAGGACTGGTTCTAGTCGGCCTGACGGGAGCGCTCGCCGTGGAACGTCTTCGGTGGGCGCTGTCCGCAGGATCAGGGCGCCCACAGGACTCGGTCGATCCGCTCCGCCGCCTCCTGCGCCAGTTCGGGGACGACGTGCGAGTAGGTCCCGAGGGTCAGGCTGATCTGCGAGTGCCCGAGGATCTGCATGGCCACTCGGGCCGGCACGCCTTGCTGGAGCAGGAGGGTCGCAGCGGTGTGCCGGGCATCGTGGAGCCGGGCGTCGCGCACGCCGGCCAGCGCCAGCAGCGCCTTCCACGACTTCCAGTCCGACCCGGGGTCGATGGGTCGACCGTTGACCTGCGCGAACAGGAGCCCGTGCTCTTGCCACTCGGATCCGGCGGCCAGCCGCTCCTCGAGTTGCGCCGCCCGGTGAGCCCGCAGCGCGTTGTGCAGCCCCTTTGGCAACATGATCGCGCGACGGCCGGCCCGGCTCTTCGGCTCATCGAACACCAAGCCCTTGCCGACGAGGCGCTGCATGGACCGCTTCACGGTAAGCGTGCCGGTGTCGAGGTCGATGTCCTCCCAGCGCAGCGCGAGGGCCTCGCCCTGCCGGAGGCCGAGTGCGAGGGCGACCGACCATCGGGCCTCGTTGCGCAGCCCGCGCGCGGCGGTCAGCAGCGCCCGAGCCTCCTCGGTGCTGAAGGGCACGACCTCGTCCCGCCGCAGCGACGGTGCGTCCACCAGCGAGCAGACGTTGCGGGCGATCTTGCCACGCTGCATCGCGACCTTGAGCGCCCGCGAGAGGATCCGGTGCAGTTGCAGGACCGTGGACGAGGCAAGGCCCTCGTCCGCGAGCTCGATGTACCAAGCCTCCAGATGCTCAGGTTGCAGCCGGTCGAGCCGGTGGTGTCCGAGCGCCGGGACGATGCGCATCCTCACCCGTCCGCGGTAGCCCTGCAGCGTCGAGGGCCTGACCTTGCGGATAGCGATCGTCTCGAGCCAGTGTTCGAGCCATTCGGCGACCGTCGGGGTGCGGCCGGCGGCCTGGACCACGCCGCTGTCGCGCTGCTGCTCGAGGGCCCGCACCTTGCGGACGACCTCGGCGCGCTTGGCCGCCGAGACGTGCCGGCGGTCTCGCTGTCCCTCGCGCTTGAGGCCCATCGAGACGTAGCCGTGCCAACGCCCGGCGGCGTCTTGATGGATGGAGCTCTCGCCGTACGCGGAGCGGCTCATCGAGGTCCTCGCCTTCGTGCTGCCATGGAGGCGTCCTTACGCCGGGACGCCGGCCCGCCCCGACTCTGTCTGCCTCGGGCTGCTCCGCCGGAGGGACGAGGCGAAGCTGTGGACGGCGTCGGCGGGGACGCGACGACAGCGGCCGATGTGCACCGAGGGCAGCTGGCCGCTCTGCAGCAGTTCGTACACCTTGGACCGGCCGATGCCCAGGGCTGCGGCAGCTTCGACCGGGGTGAGCAGGATCTTGTCCACGACGTTGTCCTCTGCGCTGTTCACAGTCGGCGTGGCGCGCCCGACCCGAGGTGGCGCCTTGCCCCTCAGCCTTGGTAGGTGCGCAAACGACCCCTGCTGTGACGGCGGGCCTCGAGCTTGTTACGCGGGCAAGACTGACGACGACGCGGGCAAGGGTTCTCGTCGTACGGGCAAGGGTCCGGGGGCTTGCCAGATGTACCTGACCGGAGGATGCTCCGCCGCCCGTCAGCCGGGCCCTCGCTGGGACTGCTGCAGACCGGAGTGCTGACCGGTCACCGTCGATGAGCGGCACCCGACGACGTGCACCGCACCGAGTCCACCTTGCTCTCGACCGTCAGGTGCGGCAGCAGGACCTGCGGTCGCACGGCTTTGCTCGGGGCCGTCGTAGCTGCCGCCACGACTGCCGTGTTCGCGGTGGTGTTCGCCGCATTGGCACCCCTGCGCCACGTCAGCGGCCACAACGCCACCACGACACCGCCCCGCCGTGGCCGCTGACGCTCCATCAGCCATAGCGTCAGTGGGGGACAGTCGTCCACCACCGTCCGAATGACCCTTGCCCGTGGGAGCGGCCCCCTTGCCGACATCCTGGCGATAGGGTCCAGGTGGGGACAGCGGTCATCTCCCGACGGCCGGCCGTCGGTCATGAGTGGACAATCAGTCTTGCCGCCGCCCCGCTGGGCAAGGGTGTCGGACTGCTACGTGCCCTCGGCCGTGACCGACGCTGGCGGCCCCACCCGAAGGGAAACGGTGTTCGTGCGCCGGGGTGGTCGTGCGAAGAGATGTCAGGGGCGGTGGTCGGCAGCGTGCGCAGCGCGCAAGGCGATCTGCCTGCCCCGGACCTTGGACGGCTCGATCGTTACAGCTGTCGGGACCGGGCTACGGCTGCGGCACGTGCGGTCCGGCGCCGATCCGGGCCAGCTCGAGGTGCGCGCTCTGCCAGGCGGCCCGCACGGCCCGGGGCAGGTACCGCTCGGACCACGGCTCGAGCAGCTGCGTGCGCTGCAGCCACTGCTCGTGGTCGGTGACGTCGGCAGCCTCCAGCAGGACGAGCTGGTAGGCCTCCTTGCGGTGACCAGGGACGGCGAAGTCGAAGTACGCCCGCGCCGAGCTGTCCAGGTGCCGGGGCAGCTGGTGGCCCCCCGTCGGTGGGCCCGTGGAGCGAGGCGAAGGTCGGGTGCGACGACGACCGGGCGCAACTGGTAGCCGACGTACGGCGCGCCTCGTGTGCCCGGCTGGCTCATGACCTGATCGCCCTGGCGGACCTGCGCGCCCGGGTCGTCGGACCACCCGGCCCACCTTCATGGACGGGGCTTTCGCGCCCGCAGGCGCGCCGGCAACAGCACACCGGCAGCCTTGCCCACAGTTGCCGGGAACGTCAGAGCAAGTTATGGCTCCGGGGCCCAGACCGGGCGCTGCGCGCCCGGCCTGGTCCCCGTCGCCAAGGAGGGAGTGCTCGCCCGAGCGCGGGCGAGCGGTGGCAACGCGAGGTCCTACTCGCCGCGTTCGCGGCGCAGGTCGGCGAGCGCAAGCTCGACCGCGGTGTCGGTCCCGAGGACGCGCAGGCAGGTCACGCAGTCCAGGTGCTGCTCCCAGCGAGCCCGGCCATCACGGGCTCCGCGAGGGTCGAGTAGGGAGTACCACGCCAGGCCGAGCAGGCAGTGAAGATCAGCCAGGACCATCCGGGTCAGGTGGTCGTCAGGGCGGCAGGGGTGGGCCGACAGCCGCCGGGCGACCGCACGCAGCTGCTCGCTGACGTCGGCTACGGGGCCACCGTGCGGCTCGGCGGTCACGGCTGGCAGCGGTGCCAGCGACTGCCAGAAGATCAGGGCATCGATCAGCAGGTCACGGGTCAGGTCGGGCAGTGCCGGGCGGGTGGCGAGCCAGCCGATCACCGCCTGGTCCTCCGCCATGGTCGGCGGTGTCAATGAGCCCGCGGCGTCTCCGAACGGCGGCGTGCGTTCGTCCATGGTCAGCACCCTGCCGTCGCCTGGGCCCTCCGCGAGGACGGCCATGGACATCGGTGGACAGCGATCGTCGAGAGTCCGCCGCTGGGCTGTCACAGACCCCCTCACCACCGCACCTACCAGAGATGAGAGCACCCTTCCGGAGGAGCGCATCGGTGGCCCAGGACGAGCAGAATGTCAGCGACGGCGAGGAACACGGCGACGGTCTGAGCGAAGACATCGCCGACAAGGCGGTGCGTCACCGCCGGCACCGGTTCCCGGCGCGCACCCGGGTCGTCAAGGCGCGTGACGACGAGCAGGAGTACGCCGCGCTTGCCGCGGCCGCAGAGCGCGCTCGGCTGACCCCGAGCGGCTTCTTGGCCGGTGCCGGACTCGCCGCGGCCGGACAAGGTCCGGCGCCGACGCAGTCGGTGGACCGCGAGGTCTGGCCGAGTTGCTGAGCCTGCGCGCCACGATCCGGCGGTACCTGTTCCGCGAGGGTCTGGCCGGCGAGCACGGCCTCACCGCCGCACACACCGAGCCTCGGCTGATCGCCGCGTGGGACGGCGTCGACGGTCTCGAGCCGCCACGCACGGCCGGCGGCGGGCGCGACCTGCGCCTGCTGGCGGCGGCGCTGAACGCCCCGCTGCTCGCCGCAGGGTTGCCGCGTGAGGACTGGCAGGACGCTCGGCCGATCTACGCCGTCAACGTCAACCAGGCCGTCGTCCTCATGCACAGCTCGGGCGACACGCCGCTCTGGCTGTCCCGTGCTGTTGCGGGCGCCCACCGCGCCGTCGTCAGCGCCGACGCTGCGACCCAGCGGGTGGCCCGGCGGCTGGGCTGACCGATGATCGGCAAGGTCTGCAAGCGGGGCAGCGACGTACGACGGCTGCTCGGCTACCACCTGGCCATCGCCGCAGCAGACCAGGACCGGCAGCTGTCGGACGCGCAGTGGGCCGACATCGCCGCCGAGTACGTCGACCGGATCGGGCTCGCGCCCCGTCGCGACGAGGCCGCGGTGCGCTGGGTCGCGGTCCGGCACGCCGACAACCACGTGCACGTCGTCGCAACGCTCGCCCGGCAGGACGGGAAGCGAGTCTGGCCGCGCAACGACTTCTACCGCTCGCGCGAAGCCAGCCGGGCGGTCGAGGCCCGCTACGGGCTACGACCCACCAGCCCGGCGGACCGGACCGGTCCGCGTGAGGTCACCCGCGCCGAGCAGCGACGACACCGTGCCGAGGACGTGCGGCGACAGGAGAAGGGCCTGCCGCCGTCCGCCGGACCCGATCGGGACGTGCTGCGGCGCCGCGTACGGGTCGCCGCAACAGGAGCCAGCGATCTGTCTGGCTTCTTCGCGCGGCTCGCTGGGGACGGGGTCCTGGTCAAGGAGCGGCGCAGCCAGCGCGACTCCGACCAGATCACCGGCTACGCGGTGGCCCTCGCCACCGGCCGGGAGCCGGTCTGGTTCGGCGGCGGGAAGCTCGCACCGGACCTCAGCTTGCCCAGGCTGCAGGACCGGTGGGCTGCGAGCTCGCCACGGCCGAACCCGCGACCGGCGCACAGCAACAGCGAGCGGACGTCCCCGCTCAGCGCGACCGACCGCGCCCAGCTGCTCGAGCAGGCCCGGCTGACCGCGAAGTACGCCGCCGAGCACATCCGCACCCACGGCGGCGATCCAGCCGCTGTGGCGGACGCGACGTGGGCGAGCGCGGACCTGTTCGCCGCCGCGGCCCGCGTCACTGACTACCGCTACCGCACGGGGAGGGTGACTCAGGCTGCCGACCTGTACGAGCAGGCGGCACGGCCGGCTCATCGGCGTACGCCGCGGGCGACCGCCGCCGGGCAGCACGTCCGCAGCGCCGCCGGGGCGTTGCTCGCCGTGCGGCGGACGCTGCCCAGCGAGACCCGCCAGGTGCTGGCATTGCTCGCCCAACTGCAGTCCCTGGCCGCGACCGTCGCTCGACTGCGTGAGGCGCAGGGCCGGGCCGCTCAGGCCGCGGCGGCCCGGGCCGCCGCTGAATATCTCGCGGTCAGTCAGTGGCGACAGGTGCCGCCGCCTCCCGCAGCGACGCTGGTCGATCTACTGTCCGTGCCATCGAGGGTCACGGCACCAGGACACCGGCCGCCGGGCCGGAGTCGGTAGGGGTAGGGCGTCGCTCGGACGACGGCATAGCGGACGCCGGCGCGGTGCGGACGGAGGCCCGACCTCCGGTCAGTAGGTTCAGAACCGTCGTCGAAGTTCATCGGCGCGGACTCGTGGCCGCCAACGCGCCGACGTGGCTCGTCCAGGCGATGCCACCAATGGGCGGTGCTCGTCCTGTGCGTACGTTCGGGAAACGGCCCTCTACCCCTGGTCACGGAAATGACCGGTTGCCAG
>Ga0210040_10007039_pt1 | contig 13792 bp, 12 predicted proteins | sample CryGeyCG12114_NA_FD_185462 | JGI IMG/M metagenome (GOLD analysis project Ga0210040, IMG submission 185462) | Groundwater microbial communities from aquifer - Crystal Geyser CG19_WC_8/21/14_NA (SPAdes) (version 2) | ecosystem: Environmental > Aquatic > Deep subsurface > Groundwater | place: USA... | reverse complement strand
TGGTGCCATCGGCGCGGGTCACGTCCACCTCGTCGCCGGGGCGCAGGCTCCCCAGGTCGAAGAAAACGCCCTTGCCGTACTCCGCGGAGTCGATGTGTCCGAGGATGACCGCTGGTCCCCGCTCGCCAGGCGTCGGCGAGTACCGGTACCACCCCGGCGTCTGAACCTGGGACAACGGCGGAACTTCGACGGTGCCGTCGATGTTGAGGCCCAGTTCCACCAGTGAGTGGTGAACGCCTAAGCGCGGTACGTCGAGCGTGGTGGGGGCGGCGGCGGGCAGCACCGTGCCGGTCGACGGGGTGGTGGCCGAGGTGTCGCCGCTCGAGGCTGTGCCGGTCGGGGCCGGACTCGAGGGAGCCAGGGACCCCCCGGACCCCGGGGCGCCGGTCGGCGCCTGGGAGGTCAGCGAGGCCGGGGGCTGGGGGGCCGCCTCCTGCGAGGCGACGCCGCAGCCGATCAGCACTGCGCCAAGAACGGCGAGAAGCAGGCCGATCCAGCCGGGTCGGCAGGGACCGCCCCCACCGACCCGACTGGGTCGTGGTCGAGTCAGCACGTTCTCAGCTCGAGGGGAGGACGCCTGGACGGGCGACCTCGGTGCGCCGACGCCGCACTGCGATGGCCCCGAACCCGCCGGCCGCCGTCAGCACCAGCGCACCGGCGCCCAGCAGCCCGGTGTCCTCGATCCCACTGGTGGCACCACCACCGGTGTCCGCGGCTCCGGACGGCACCTGGCTGACCTGCCCGGCCTGGTGCGAAGCGGTGCCCGGAGCGGCGGCAGCGCCGCCGGCAATGGACAACGCCAGGGTGTAGTCACCGGCGTCGGCGGTCTGCACGTCAATCCGGTAGGTGCCGGTGGTGGGTAGCGAGGCGGAGAAGTCCGCCTGCTGCTCGGTTCTGCCGCTGTGCAGCGGGCTGCCGTCCGGGGCGACCAGCGTCCAGCGCTCCGTCGAGGCGGTTCGCGTGAAGTGGACCGTGGCGGCCTGCCCGGCGTTCGCGTCGAAGGTGTAGCTGTCTTCCCCACCGGCGGGCAGAGAGCCCGAAACGGTCTGCGCCGTTCCCCCGGCGGAGAACTCGATAGCCGTCGCGTCGTCGGCGGCGGCCATGCCAACGCCGGTGCCGACTGTCAGGAAGATCGTGGCGGCCGTGATGAGCGTGCCTCGCATGCTGACTCCTCGTGCTCCTCGTATGCGGATTTCGCACTACCGACGCTAGGGAGCTGATGTGGCTCCCTAGTGGCGTCGGCGTCGCAATCCGGTCATGCCTTGTCACCACTTCGACACACGCTGGTCAGAACCAGAGAATTCAGACCTGCCCGCCTTCGTGACGGGACGGCATTTCGACGTGCTCGCCTCGAACGCTGCTGCGCAGCTCATCTCCCCCGAACTGGCTCCAGGTCACAACCGGTTGCGCTCGGTCTTTTTGGTCCAGGCCGAACGAGAGCTTTACCGCGACTGGGAGGCGACCGCCCGACGGTTCGTCGCCGTCGTCCGTGAGACGGTGGGCCGCGGGGCCACCGACCCGTCGTTCTCCTCACTGGCCGAAGAGCTCTCCCTGCGCAGCGCACGCTTCCGCCAGCTGTGGAACCGGCACGACGTCGTCGCCAGGGACACCGAGCACGCCATACTCCGGCACCCGCTCGCGGGGGAACTGCGTCTGCACCTGGAACGCCTTGGCATCGCCGGCACGGCCGGTCAGAGCCTGGTCGTCTACCACCCCGAGCAGGGCTCCGAGGACGCCCGGCGCCTGACTGACTTCCTACACGGTCAGCCGAGCCGGCCGCATGGATCCGGCCCGTTCGACCTGGGGTCTTGATTCCGTGACGACGCCTATCCGGGGCCGGGTCACGACCACGCGTCCGTCAAGGTTCGCGCCTCGGTCGCACAGCTGACCACCAACCGGTCACCAGCACGACGCTGTCATGGCTCAGTCGGGCCTATGTGTCGCGCAGTTCAGCTCGCAGGGTTCATGCCGCCGTCGACCGCATAGCGGCCACCCGTGAGGTAACGAGCGTGTGGGGAAGCGAGGAAGACCACCAGTCGCGCGACATCATCGGCGTGACCCATCCGGCCCATGGGAACAGAGAAGCCGTCGGTGAACGCCTGACGGGCTGTCTCGATGTCGGTGCCATCGGCCTTCGCCAGGTAGGCGAGGTGATCGGTCATCGTGTCAGTCTCGATCAGACCTGGGAGGACGGAGTTCACTCTGATGCCATGCTGGGCGACCTCGTTCGACAGGCCCTTGCTGTAGGTGTTGAGCGCGGCCTTGGCGGTGGCGTAGGGCAGCAGCTCCGCCGGGGGGAACCGGGAGACGACCGAACTCATGTGGATGATGACGCCGCCGCCCTGGGCGATCATCGCCGGGATGACGGCGCGGTCCAAGCGCACAGCCGTCATGAGGTTCATGTTGAGGTCCCCGAGCCAGTCCTCGTCGGCCATCTCCCAGGCAACGGCGGGATTGTGCGTGGGATTGCCAACGTTGTTGACCACCACGTCCACCCCACCCAGTACCCGTGTGGCCTCTGCCACCAGATCCCCCACCCCGCCCGCGGTCGAGACGTCGGCCTGGACGAAGCCGACGCCGGTGAGCCCCGCGGCTGGGGTCCGGGCGGCAGCGACGACGTGAGCACCCGCTTCCGCGGCGTGCACCGCGATCGCCGCCCCGATCCCCTTGGTGCCGCCAGTGACCAGAAGCCGCACCCCGGACAGATCGATGGCCGGAAAGCGCGTCGCCGTTGTGTTGTTGTTCATGTTCAGCCTTTCGAATGGCAGTGGGCAGTGGAGTGAGAAGGTCATGGGGCCGTCTGCGGCAGCGAGCGCAGCCCGCGCACGCCTGATTCGTCCACGGAGCGGCGTGCTCAGCCCATGAGCAGGACGAGCTTCCCGCTGACGTGGCCGGCCTGGCTGATGCGGTACGCCTCGGCGAACTCCGCCAGGGGGAACGTCTGCTGGATCGGCAGGCACAGCTCGCCCCGGGCCGCCAACGTCGCGGCCTCCGACAGCGCGTCCCAACGGAATACCGTGCCCGCGGAGCCGGTGGTGCGTACACCATTGGCCTCGGCGTGCTGGAAGTCGGAGATCGTGAGCACGTTCCCGGAGTGCCCGGCGATCTGCACCAGCGCCGCCAGCGCACCCGCCGGGCCCATGTCGAACACGAGGTCCACGCCGTCGGGGGCGAGCCCCGCGACGCGCTGGGCGAGACCGTCTCCGTAGGTCGTGGGCTCTGCGCCGTACTCGCGCAGCCGGTCGGCGTTGCCCGCACTCACCGTCGCGATCACCCGCGCACCGCGAGCGACCGCCAACTGGGTCGCGACGGTACCGACGGCGCCAGCGGCACCGTTGATCAGCAACGTGCGCCCGGCTCGCACCCCCAGCAGGTCCAGGCCACGGGTCGCCGTCTCGACGGCCACCGGCAGCGCGGCGGCCTGCGCGAAGGCCAATCCCTCTGGGATTAGGGCGTAATCCGACAGCACCGCAAAGTCGGCGGCGCCACCCGCCGTCGAACCGAACACCAGGTCCCCGACATGCACGTCCGTGACCTGGTCTCCGACCTCGTCGACGACGCCAGCGACCTCCAAGCCCACACCTTGCGGCAGCTCACCGCCCAGCTCGCCCTCGCGGATCTTCCAGTCGGCCGGGTTGACCCCGGCCGCGCGCACGACCACACGGACCTGCTTCGCGGCAGGATGCGGCTCAGGCACCTGCTCGAGCCGCATCACCTCCAGTCCACCGAACTCGTGAAACCGGACTGACCTCATCGTGATCCTCTCCGTTGAATCTTGTCCTGGACACGCCCCGTGGCGGTCCGGACCGGGGAACGAAGCGTGGAAGTACCAGCGACGCCCTGCGCGACCGGTCACTCAGCCGGCGATCGGGCGCGGACACGTGGCCGCGGTCAGCCCCCACGCCTCGGCCAGCAGCTCCAAGGTCTGCATCCGGGTGTCTGCGCCGTGGACGAAGGAGCACACGAGGAGCTCGTCGGCACCAGTGGCGGCCGTGAGGTCGTCCAGGACGGCGACCACCCGGTCCGGAGTGCCGGCGACCCCGCCGTCGGGCATTGCTGCCAACGCCCGCTCCTCGGCAGGAGCGAGCACGGTCCCGGCGGCGTTCTCCGGGCTGATGAGCGGAGTCACTCGCCGCCCGGTTCGCTCGGCGTACCGCTGCAGCCGCCCGGGTCGGGCCAGCCGTTCGACTTCCCGGTCCGTTTCCGCGGCCAGCACGCTCACGCTGATCATGGTCGTGGGTCGGGCCTCCGCGCTCGCGTCGGTCACCGAGGCCGCTGAGAAGGTCCTCCGGTACAGATCCAACGCGGCGGCCACCACGCCCAGCGGGGCCCCGTTGTGCGCGGCGAAGCAATAAGGCAACCGAAGGGCCCCGGCGAGCTGTGCGCTGAAGGCGGACGACCCCAACAGCCACGGGACAGGTGTCCCTTCGGCGACCGGTGTGGCACTGATCGCGCGCTGCGTCGATCCAGACATTCCGGGGCGTCCCAGGATCGACAGGACCTCGTCGACCTGCCGGCCGAAGTCCTCGCCACCCAGCCCGTCAGAGGTGCGCCGCAGCGCCGCAGCCGTGGCCGGGTCCGCACCTGGCGCCCGCCCCAGGCCGAGGTCGATCCGCCCCGGGTGCAGCGCCTCCAGCAGCGCGAACTGCTCGGCCACCACCAAGGGCGAGTGATTGGACAGCATGACGCCGCCGGAGCCGACCCGAATGCGCTCGGTCTGCGCGGCCAGGTGGGCCAGCAGCACCGCGGGGGACGTCGAGGCCAACCAAGGAGTGGCGTGGTGCTCGGAGACCCAGAACCGGGAGTACCCCAGCTCGTCGGCACCTCGGGCGAGGCGCGTGGTGTCGGCCAGCGCCCCCGCACTGGTCTGTCCGACGGACAACTGCCCGAAGTCCAGCACTGACAAGGGCACGGTCGGGCTCGGTCGGATCGACCGGTTGTGCTGCACGCTTTGCTCCGATGTCCGCCCGCCGGCCGCGGTTTGCTCCGCGACCCATCTCGACGCTAGGCAGGCGCAGCACCGCCGTCTGTGCCCGATCAGCTCAGCCCAGTGGCCGGCTGACTCAATCGGGTGGGCGAAGGCTGGACAGGTGGGCTGCTCGTTACAGTCAGCGCGTGGACATGCTCGCCGACCTGTTGCGGGTTGCGGGCGTGCAAGGGTCGATCGGCAACCGCATCGAGGCCAGTGGCGCCGCGGGCGGCTGGGGAATGCGGCTGGACACGTTCCCCGGCGCAGCCGTGCACGCGGTGACCGACGGGGCGGCATGGCTCACGACGGCTGCGCGCCCGCCGATGCGCTTGGGAGCCGGCGACGTCGTCCTGTTGCCGCCGGGCACAGTGCATGCGCTGACCAGCACGCCTCACGGGGCCGCAGGGCCGTGTGACCGTGCAGCCGCTGCCCGGGCGCGTGCCGACGGTGACGTGGTGCGGTTGGGTACCGGCCCGGTGGACACCCGCATTCTGACCGTCCACTACCTGCAGGACCATGCCGCGCGGACCCGGATCTTCAGTCCGCTGCCCGACGTCCTGCACGTCCGTGCGGGCGCGCCGAGCGAGCGCCTGCAGGACACAGTGCACATCCTCGGCCGTGAGCTCGCCGAACCTGGGATGGCCAGCACGATTGTCCTCGACCGGATGATCGACGTGCTGCTGGTCCAGTCACTGCGGGCATGGGCGGCGGCTGAGCCCGCCGCCCAGCCAGGGTCCTGGCTGGCCGGGTTGAGCGACCCGGTGGTCAGCGCGGCTCTGACGCTCATTCACCAGGTACCGGAACGGGCCTGGACGACGACGGAGCTCGCGAGACAGACCGCGGTTTCCCGGGCGACGCTGATCCGGCGTTTCACCTCGGTCATGGCGACCACTCCCATGGCCCACCTGGCGTTGTGGCGGATGGACCTGGCGGCCGCACAGCTGCGCAACACGGATCAATCGTTGCAGGCCATCGCGCGGTCGGTCGGGTACGCCTCGGTACACGCTTTCAGCCGGGCCTTCAGCCGGACCTACGCAGAGGCGCCCGGTCACTACCGCGGCCGCTCTCGACGCGTCGAGGCGCCTTTCCCGGACGCGGGTGAACTGGCTGCCTAAGACGGCCGACCGGTCACGGTCGTTGCCGGATCGATCATGGCAGCACTCCAGGTAACTCGCGGGGCTGGTCAGGCCATGGGTGGGCGAGTTCAACACTCGCCGTTCCCGCCGATGGGGCCGCGGGTGCAGCCGAGCAGACGCTGGGACGACTGACACGGTGTGCCGTCGCGGAGGGCGTGAGTCTGCACACGACTCCATGCTCGTCCGGTTGCGCAGCAGTGGCCAATGGCGGATCGAGCTGCTGCAATCAAGGACGCTCGTTGCCTCCCTCGTGACCGGTTACCCCGAAGACTGAGGTCGCACCGGAGCAGTTCCACCCGGTCACCACGGTCACCAGTTGCTGGCCAGCGGCCGAAAGGTGCTGGACAGGGTCTGTGGCGTGCCACATCACCTTTCGAACGGCATACGCGGTGACCTGTCGGCGGTCGGTGTTGAGTCGACTGCGTCGCCGTGCGGCGTCTCGCCGCCGGACCAGATGCCCGGCGGCGAGAACGACGACGGCGCGTCCGGCAGCCCCAGCCGCGCCTCGTCCTCAGCCCAACCGGTAATAGTCGCCCAACGGCGGCATCTCGCCGGTGAGCAGCCACTTGCCGACCATGGCCGTACTGCCGTCGAGGCTGTCGTGGAGGGAGAGGGTGCGTGCGTTGCGCCAGAAGCGGTCCAGCCGGTGGCGGTTGGACGCGCTACGCGCTCCGGTCAGGGCGTGCAGCTCCCCGCTGACCGCCAGCGCCGTCTCCGCAGCGACCACGGTCGACTCCAGTCCTTGCAAGATCATCGCGCTCGCCTCCGACGGAGCCCCGGTCGAGATCCGCTCGGCGACAGCCAGCACGAGAGCCCGGCTGGCGGCGAGCCGGGCGGCGGACTCCCCGATGCGGCGATGCAGGAAGGCGTCATCCTGCGCAGTGCCGAAGATCGGCACGCTCGGGCGGTCCAGCTCCCGCACCATGGAGAGCGTCGCGTCCAAGGCGCCCTCGCCGATGCCCTGGAGGACAGCCGCCATCATGTTCCGGGCAAACGCCAAGAACGGCGGGGACGGAGGCGTCACGGGGAAGTGCCAGCCATCGGGCACGAACACGTCCCGGTAGGTGATGGTCTGGCTGTAGGTCCCGCGCTGTCCCATGACGTCCCAGTCGTGGGCGGGCTCCACCCCTTCGGCATCCAGGCGCACCATTGCCCGGTGCGGCGTCCGCTGGCCGTCTCCGCCGTCCAACGGGGCCATGACCACGGCGAAGTCACGGCCGCCAGCACCACTTCCGGTGTTGAAGGACTTGACCCCGTCCACGACGACACCACCGTCCACCCGTCGCATTGATGTCGTCCTCCCCGTTCCGGACGACGCCATGCTGCCCACGAGCCGCCGGCCTTGGTGCAGGAGCTCGTGTGCCAGGGCGGCGCCGGTGCCCGGAGGAAGAGTTCCCGGCTTGAACAGGGACAGCGCCATGCCGCTGGTCTGGCTCCACATCTGCCCGACCGAGCCGTCGCCCGCCGCCAGCTCGATGTACGTCTCGAACAACGGCCGGACGTCCTCCTGACCCGGTCGGTCGACCAGGCCCCCGAACTCCGCTGGCACCACCAGTGCGATGAGTCCGGCCGCGGCGATCATGTTCATCGCCTCGGTCGGGTCGGTACCGGCGGCATCGATGCCAGGCCCCGTTGCCGCGATCAGGGAGCGCAACCGGCGCGCTCGTTCGACCGCTTCAGCACCGCTGGCCGGCAGACTCCGCTCCGTTGCGACGTGCTCAGTACCGGCGCTGGGCTGCCGGTTGTGGGTGCTGTGTTCCTCAGTGCTGGTGTCCGACACGACGTGCTGCCCTCTCGTTGGTCTTAGCGGTCATGACCAAGCTGGGCCCGCGCCTGCGGGGCGGCCAAACGTTCTTGCCCAGGTGGCAAGATTGAGTCCGTGGATGACGGTGCACCGACCCTTAAGTTCACCGCCCGCGCGGTGCTGGCGCGCGTGGGGCCGCGGTTGCGCACACTGCGCGGGCAGCGGTCTATGACGCTGGCCAGCCTGGCAGCGGCCAGCGGAATCTCAGAGAGCACGCTGTCCCGAGTGGAGTCCGGTCACCGCCGCCCATCCCTGGAGGTGTTGTTGCGGCTGGCTCACGCCCATCAGGTGCCCCTGGAAGAGCTGGTCGACGCCCCGCCCACCGGAGACCCACGGACCCACCTACGCCCGATGGAGGTGCGTGGCATGACGGTTGTGCCGCTCACGCGCGAGCCCGGCGGCATCCAGGCCTACAAGCTTCTCGTCCCCGTACGTACACCTGCGCAGCAGCCGGACCTCCGAGCGCACGACGGCCATAGCAGCATTCACGTGCTGTCCGGGCGGGTGCGCTTGCTGGTGGGCGAGGACGACGTCACGCTCGCTGCCGGTGAAATCGCTGAGGTCGACACCCGCACGCCGCACTGGTTCGGCGCCACGGGCCCTCAGCCTGCCGAGGTGCTGGCCTTCTTCAGCGCTCAAGGTCAACGCATGCGCCTGCGAGTTCAAGCTACGGCGACCTCCTGACACGATGACACGACGGACACCGCGACCGCTCACGGTGTCCGACCGCGCCTGCCCAGTGCACGTGCGCGCGAAGCTTCGGCCGACGCAGCACCCGTCCTCGTGGCGAGCCCGACGTCGTGCAACGCCCAACCTTGACGCCTACACGTTCCGCTCGGCAGTTCCCAGCGGACGACCGTGCGGTGGGCAAGCCGAGTCCCTGAGCCTGACCAGCCGCCGGCATCTGATCACTCGATGCCGACCCACGGGTGGTACCCGGCGACCAGCGACCAGCAGATGGACGTCGCCGACCCGCGAGCGTCTTGCCCAACGGAATCACTGCCTTTGAAATGACACGGACAGCGGCCGTCTTTCTGGTGATCGGGGGAGACATTCGACAACCCAGAGCATGATGTGGCTGGCTGGGTCACGCACCGACCACGGACGCTGACCGAGAAGGGACAGAGTTGTACAAGCACTGACGGTTGACACGTCCGCTCGCGTCGGACTCGCTTTGACCGCCGACGTGCCCGAGCCGCGACCCCAGCCACACGAGGCGCTGATCTCGGTCAAGACAGTCTCGTTGAACGCGGGCAAGACCCTTTCTCTACGGGAGATGTTCAAGCCGGGAGACGTTCCCGGCTAAGATGTAGTCGGTGTCGCAATTGCTCCGGCGTCTGATGGATCGGGTCCACCTGTGGGGTCGCGGGTGGTGACATTCGGGTGGAGTGGTGCGTGGGCCACGCGGCGAGCCGTATCCCCGGCTGAGATAGCGGTAGTGCCCGACTCGGTCGAACTGGGCGCTGCGGTGAAGGTCGAAGGCCGCCCGAACCCGGGCTCCTGCTACGTCCACTCCGCCATCGACGCCTACAGCCGGCTGGCGTAATCCGAATCCCTCGACAACGAGACCGCCGCCACCGCGCTGGCCTTCGAAGTCCACGCTTGGGCCTTTTTCACCGGCCACGGCATGATCGTTCGAACGATTCCTGACCGACAACGGCAGCACCTACATCAGTCACGTCTGGCGCGACGAATGCAGCACTAGGCATTAGAAGCGACCTGTGGCCGCACGCTTGGCTGGCCGAGCAGTTCGTCAATGATCTGCAGTGGGTCGAGGGCACGGTACTCGGTTGCCAGCGCCCCTGCTCGTACGCGGATTTCCGGGGAGTCGAGCACCTGCACGACGGCGTCATGTATGGCGGCCGGAGAAGGATTCTCGTAACCAAGGTCGACGCCTACACCCACCGCGGCCACTCGTGCCGCCACGAGGGCCTTGCCCTCTGTACCTCCGGAGACAACGACCGGAACTCCGAAAGCAAGTGCCCGCTGCGTGCCGCCGAATCCTCCGTTCGTTATGAACACGGCGGCGTGTGTCAATAGCGCGTCGAACGGGACCCAATCGACAACGACTGCGTTGTCGGGCACGTCGGCTAGCTCCGCTTGCTTGCCCAATGCTGCTACGACGACCACGTCGGCATTGCGGAGACCTTCCAGTGCCGGCACGACGAGTCGACCGAGATCGTCGTTGGCGACAGTGCCCTGCGTGACTAACACAAGCGGGCGCGGGTCACTGATTGCCGCTTCAATTCGCGCGTCGAGCGGCTGGCTGCGGATCTCGCTGGGCATGATTCCGGCGAACCGCACGTTCGGCGGTAGGTCGGTGCGGCCGAACTCAAGACCCTGCACGGTGAGCGCGAGGAACTTCTCCGGCATGGTGACCGCGGCATCCAGCACTGTCGGAGCTGTTCCGGAACCGCCCATCGCCTCGATGAGGTCCTGAAGATGCTGCCGGCTCGGTTCAAGCGCAGCGCGGATCACGTCGTTCTGCTGTTCGGTGGCAATCAGATCGACCTGGCCGTCGGGTCCGGGGACGGGACCGAAGATCGTCGCCTGTGGCGTGCCCAGCGTCACCGGGTTGCAGCCGATCGCGATCCAGCGGGCGGGCTTTCGGCCCGGGGCGCCCAGGGCAACCGCCCAGGGGCCGGTGAAGCCTGAGTTCGCGATGAGGATGCTGTCCGGGCGCTGTGCGAGGAGGGTTTGAAGAGCCCGGTGCTGAACGGGCATCGCATCGACGAAGAGATGATGCATATCGAAGTCAAGCTGGGAAGGCCCCAAAGGCAGCGTCGCGCGAACCGGATAGTCAGTGGTCAAGGCGCGGTCGTCGTAGTCGGCGGCGCCCACTAATGGCAGGAAGGCCGCTCCCGTGCTCCGAACTCGGTCGGCGAACCGGCTTCCGCTAATGACGGTCACCTCGTGACCGCGGCCGACGAGGTGGGCACCGATCCTCAGCAGCGGGGCGAGTTCGCCCCAGACGGCCGGTGCAGCGATGATTACGGAAGACACAAGTTGCTCCTGTTGAGTCATTTATGAGGTGGCTGTTCGCGCCAAGTGCTCGTTCAAGGGTGTTGGGGGTGAAGTATGCGGTCGCCCGCGATTGGGTCAGTGGCCATCGCGGCGAGGACAGCGCGGGCGACCTGTTCCCAACCACCACGCAGGAAGCCATCAGGCTCCCGCTAGGCCAGCGTCTCGAAAGCGCTAGCTATTGGTTAACGTCCGGCTGATGACCGGGTCCGTGATGGACGGCGCTGGGATCCATCTCCGCGGAGAAGATTTCAGTCACTGCAGTCACGCTATGACCAGGGGGGAAACGCGTGCCGCTTGCCTGCGACAGTCGCAACCATCGTAGGGATCATGATTGCGACGGCGACCCATGGGATGGCCATGACGCCGGCTCCCGCCAGCAAGATGCCCCCGAACACGCCTCCGGCGGCGATGCTGATGTTGAAGACGGTCACCACGACCGCTTGGATGCCGTCCGTCTCGGCCGCTCGCATACCGGCCGTGAGGAAGAGGGTCGCGGAGCCGCCGAACCCCAAGCCCCACGCGGCGACACCCAGGTAGAGAACGAGGGGGTTGAGCCACACAAGTCCGAGGACGGCAGCGCTGCCCCCGAGGATGACGGTGCTCATGATCGTCAACCGGCGATGATGCGGATCGAGGTACCTACCGGTGCCCCAGAGACTCAGCAGTGCGGCCACCCCGAAGACAAGAAGGACCCATTCGATCTGGCTGCCGACGCCCGCTGCCACGGTCAACGGCCCGATGTAGGTGTACAGAAGATTGTGGACGCTGATGAACCCGGCGACCACCCAGAGGATTGAACGCACGCCGGGGGCCCGGAGAGCCGTCGCCACGAGGACGTGGCCGTCCGATGTCGCACCGGGTATGTCGGGCAACGAGATGAGCACCCAGGGGATCAAAGCGAGGCTGAGGATCGCGACGACCCCGAATGTGGCCTGCCAACCGACGACGTTACCGAGCAGCGTTCCTGCCGGCAGACCGAGCGACAGCGCCACTGGCGTTCCGGCCAATGCGATGGCCACCGCTTTGCCCTGCATTCCCTCGGGCACGATGCGGGCCGCGTAACCGCCGATGTTCGACCAGATGAGTCCCGCGCCGACGCCAGCGACGAACCGCGCGATCAAGAGCATCACGAAACCATCCACAAGAGCTGCAACTGCGTTCGCCAGCGCGAAATCGATCAGAGCCGAGACCAGAACTTTCCGCCGACTCATATTCTTCAGAGCGGCATTGAGCGGGATGGCGGTGAGCGCAGTCGCCAATGCATACACCGTGATCGTCTGACCAACGACGGATTCCGAGCGCCCTAGACTGTCGGCCATCTCAGGCAGCAGGCCTGCGGGGATCGTCTCGTTGATGATTCCCAGGAACCCCGCGGTGAAGAGGGCCAGGAGACCTGCCATGGGCAGTCTCGTCTTCTCCGCGAAACGGGTTTCGCCTTCTCCGACTACCGACATGGCCGAGCCTTTCGACTGATGGTGAACACCTTCAGTCACGCCGCAACCTTCCCGCTCTCGAGACGATTCCAAAGATGACCGTCGATTGATCGAGGTCTGACCTCCACCGATCAGATGAGTGCCGTCCGGACCCGGGATCCTCGCCGGTAGCCCGTCGACCACTTCGTTCACCGGTCCAATTTCACGGAAGGGCTCACGCCCTCGCCGAGACTGGGACGTCGCCCTTCACGTGGGATCGGCCCGCTGCTGGGCGTGTACACGCCATGCCTGCGCAGATCACTGATGAAGCGCGCAGCGAGCGGGTCCGGCGCGGCGGGCGTCACCGCGACCAACTGCCTGACCCAGCGCGGCGTGAACGACCGGACTGCGCCCGGCAAGCCGTCGCTCACCGCACTCGCCGGGCACACGGCGACTCCTAGGCCAGCGGCCGCCAGCTGCGGGGCCGCTGCTGTCACCGACGTCCTCATCACAGGCTCTGGGCGGACGCCGGCCTCGGCGAGGAACCGGTCGAGCCACCGACTGAGCCCGTTCTCCGGTGCGAAGTGGACCAGCCGCACGCCATCGAGGTCCTGCAGGCGGACCATGGACTGTCGGGCCAGGAGGTGGTCGGTCGGTGTCACCAGCACGATCTCCTCCTCACCCACGGCGGTTGCAGTGAAGCGGTCAGGCGCCGGGGCGGGCCTCAGCAGGACGTCGACCTCGTCGGAGTCCAGGAAGCCGTGGAGCTGTTCGGGCGCCGTGGACTCGCGCACGGTGATCACTACGTCCGGGTATCGGTGGTGCCACTCACGGACGACCGGGGCGAGCACCGCGATGAGGCTCTGTGCGCAGGCCAGCCGCAACGACCCTCCGGTTCCTTCGCCGACGGCGCGGGCCGACCGCACTGCCGATGCGGCTGCCTCGATCGCTCGGCGGGCATCTGCGGCAGCAGCCCGTCCAGCAGGTGTCAGCGTGACCCCCCGGGCCCCACGCCGGAGGAGACTCGTCCGCGCCTCGCGTTCCAGCGACGCGAGCTGATGAGAGACCGCGGGCTGCGACGAGCGCAACAACAGCGCGGCCTGGGTGATCGATCCCGAGTCCGCGACTGCGACCAGACATTCCAGCGCGCGAAGAGATGCCATGACGGTGAAGCCCCGCTTCTACTGACCGTGACCATTACTTTCAAGGCCAACCCGGTGCACGACGCTTTGTGACGACTTGTACCGCCGGCTCACCTGACGAATAACGAAGCAGGGCGGACGCTCACCGAAGCACAGCCAGAGTCCGCCCGGCGGACCGGGATCAACCCCCGGCCGGGACTGACACTGGCCCGCGAACGGCGCTCGTCAGGCGGGCTGGTCTGCAGGACGCGGCCCCGCGTCGCGCATGGTGTTGTTGGCGGCGAGGAGCACCGCCCGCCGGCGGG
>Ga0210040_10007038_pt1 | contig 13792 bp, 10 predicted proteins | sample CryGeyCG12114_NA_FD_185462 | JGI IMG/M metagenome (GOLD analysis project Ga0210040, IMG submission 185462) | Groundwater microbial communities from aquifer - Crystal Geyser CG19_WC_8/21/14_NA (SPAdes) (version 2) | ecosystem: Environmental > Aquatic > Deep subsurface > Groundwater | place: USA... | reverse complement strand
TGAATTCATCATGGTCACTGGAACCCACTGGATATCTCGCCTCATTAGTTCCTTTCGCTGTTATTGTGAGCACCACTTGGTTATTTCAATGATATAGATAGATAGCTATAGTTGTAGGGATTCCATGAGGATGAGATTATTTTCAATTGTTCAATTATGCACAATATTATTGTTACGAGGGAGTTCCACATGAATGACTGATTATTTTCATGTGGTAACGAAATGAATTCCGTATACTTACAAACTAACTACCGTAAAATGGGCAATGAAAGACTGGTGATGGTTCCATTAAGAATTATTTTATTTATCTATTGTGGTTAAGTGACCATTTTACGGTTTACGAACTGTCATGTAAATATGATATGATGAATTTTATTCAGTCTCATCATCATCTTAACCAACTTTACCGTTCACATGACGTATCGATTTCAATTGTTGTTTGGTTTGTCCGAAAAGGGTGAGATGGTGGGAACGATAAAAGTTTGTAATTCAATACACCATACAAGTTCATGTCATGTGATGGTCACTGGACAGAAATGTAAGTAATAACAATGTAATTTAGGTGGTTCACTAGAATGCTTATTGTAGTGTTTATAATTACGATGAAATGAGCCTCTTCCTCACATGATTTAAGAAGTCGTTGTTTTTTTATACTGTGATATCAAATGAAATTTATAGTTAGTCAGCATTCCGTTGGCTGCTTTTGTTATATAATATCTATTATTGTGAGTAATCATATTATCAAATCGTTGGCTGTGATCTCCAAAGGAATAACTCAATGTTAATACAAACATGTTGACAGGACGGTAATAAAAACTACTGTAGCTAGTGTCAGAGCTTTGCGCACTATTAAAATTGACTTGTTTATTCTTCATTTTTTGCACCCGTCGCTTGTATCATGTGTTGAAATGTGTATCGATTATGTGCTGATTTGCATTTTGCACATAATACTGTGTGCTGATTCAACTAACTATCTACAAATTCTACTGTGTATACAATGGTAATCTCTAAAAAAAAGTTTCGTTACACGAATCAATCCCCAAATCAATGTTGCGTTTACCCTTTCAGTATACAGTTACACGGTTGACTTGAAAAGCTGGAAGTAACAAACAAACAATAAACTACATACATACATGGCATTCTGTTCAAGTAGGCTGGACACGTGTTTCTACTTGCACAGACTGAGATGACATCAATAAAGGTTGAAATGGGCTCTTGTAATAATGCTATAGTCCTTACATTGGACTCGGGAGTTTGGAGAAATGCACTTTTTGTCAGCACGGAGGAAAAATGTGTAACGATGTTTACTCACAGATAATTTGCAGGAGTTACTCACCGAGGGGGATGAATAAAAGGGCAAAAAAAACGTATACCGAATTCGATGCAAGTGAAAAGGAGAAGCACTAATGGTAATCCGTTGTGGCTTAAGCTCACTACTGTCTCTCTTTTTCTTCATGAGCACTTTCCCTACTTTTTTCCCTATATGGATTTCTATCATGTCGTGTTTGCTTTCCACATCTTCATCATGATACAGATGCATTTTATGTGTGTCCAAACATCACAAGTTCAAGTGCTGTGTTATGTCAAGGGTATATATTGCTGACGTCTCATTTGGCATAGGCTTTGCTTGCAGTTGATGAAATGACATGTTTGTAATTACATTTTGGGGTGGCATACGTTGGGCACATTGCGTGCAGTGAGTGAGTGATATTAGCTAATAATATGGTTCTTATTTACTGGCTAGTGAAATGTGTGTTTTTCATGATCAAAATAGATATTTAGCTATGGGGAGAAGTTTATCACCGATGTGTTTGCTTGCGTGTAGTTCAAAAAGTTAGCGTCCAGTGTCTAACGATAGTATTAGTTAGTTAGTTAGTAATTCTATTTCCCTGCGACCATCTACGTGTATTTACATCTGTGTTTTTGATTAAATCTGCCGATTTGTCGTTCAAATACTACAATGTGTTCTTCTTGCATAAAGTGAGTGAGAAAAGCTATTTTATACAAGTACAAGTTGTAATGTTTTCTGAGCAGCGTTTGAAGGACTGCTAAGTATACTGTAAAGATTTTGTAAACAATGCATATTTAAGATCTTCACAGATGTGCAATATGACACAATGGTGCATCATGGAGAGAATTTTACGACGGCTTCAAAGTACTACAATGCATATTTTTTCTAAAAACCGATGGATCAATTCTGGCAATTCAAATTAAACTTTGGAAACCGTCGTCGAAATTCTACATTATCAACGTCAACAACTAGCAGAATGATAGAATGAAATTTTTTAAGTGTGATGTTAAAGCCGTCTTAGCAGAATCACCTGTATTTGCCATACAAAAAGAATACAACCTAAATCGACCTTTAACCAGTCAAACAATAATAACCTTGAGCTATTACAATTTAACTTTTCTACTGAAAACTGAAAACCAAATAAATACACGATCGTGTCGTCGGTTGGTTAGCAAGTTACAAAAAATGAATTTTTCATTGTCCGTAGTATTTAGAAATGGAGGGACTGGATGTAAACGATAGAAACATAGCGTGCATAACATTTTGAAATAAACAACACGTCCAATCCCACATGAACTGACTGACTGACAATGGTGACCACGTATTGAAGACTATTGGAATAAAATGAATTATTATTATGGGCACCACCGGTACTCCCTGTTCCGGTCTGACTAAAAAACGGAACAATGTAATGCATTGCTTCCATGTCCATGTACGAAGAGCATGCAACATTCTCATTCACCACGTTTTCATACAACAATTTATTATTTCCAGAAACATATTCCAAGGAAATGCTTTTCCCGTTGTAATTGTTTACAGGAAAATATTCACTGCAATGCAGGAATTTTGAAAATTCAGTGAAACACTTTAGCGAGGTGGAAACTTGCCTCAGCTTCAGCGTGTCAGCAATTCACACCTTTGCTTTTTTATCATCCAGGTGTCAAACTATACCAAAGTGGTTGGAAAAAATGCTGACATTCTCACCTGAAGCCATTAAAGGTTGCATTATTATTGGGGTGCATCACTTATTCCCATATACTACGAGCTCGTAGTTAGTTACTATGTAATAGGTACGTACACTGTAATTGTGGATACATTATGCATGTAAGTATATAAGGATGTATAGGGGTGTGTACTAATCGAGCCCTTATAATTAACACCTTAGTGAATTACCAAAGTGTACGTACTCCTCATTTAATAAGGTAACCAACTGAAGCCTCCATTTTCCAACCCATTAGCATTGGAGAGCTGTGATACCAAAGAAAGGCATTTTTCCCGCCCGCATTTCCATTTCCCATTCCGGGAAATAAAATTACAAACTTGTACATCATGATGAATGATAAACAGAATGTCTAGGCTCCAAAATGAATAGCTAATGTGGTGTAAAAAGTCTAGTTAAAACACTTTTTCCTAAACAACCAAGGTGGAGTGATGAATGGCCTGCTATGTACTGTGCCATACCAAAGTGTGAAAACAGGGATCCAATGAAATGTGGTCAGACTTTGGAGATGGGAACTTGTTTTATTAGAACGGGGAGAGAGTTTAGTTGGTTAGTATCTATTTTTCTTTCACAGTATTCTTCCTGATGCATGAAAAAATCTCAAGGCTTGTGTATACTGTGTTCATTTCAAGGGGGAGCGTGGAGTAATACCGAAGACCATAAATTTTAAGGATAACACCCCAAATTAAACCACGAAATGCGCCTGTTTGTAGTTTGTAACCAACGTACTCACTTGTACATGAGTACAGTTCTTTGTTTCACTGTGCACTTTACAGCTGCTAATCTAATTATACTATTGTTATTAGGATTTTACAAAAGGAATGATCTATTTGTGTGTCTGTTGTGCGTGTATAGCACGTACACACATAAATTCGGAGACCAAGGGCGTTGTGTGTGTTATATGCAATCTAATTCTAACTAGCATTCATTCAACATTTCTCATAATCCAAGTCCAAAGTAAGCACATAAATAATATTGGCTAACAGGATCCCTATTTTGAAGCTCTCAAATTATACATGTACCACTGTGTGCATTCCCTGTTTGTACCAGTTGTCATCTAATAAAAAGTGCTTTTGAAGCTTTCAGCTCTTTTACAAATTGCATTACGCGCTCAAAACAAATTACGCTCTCTTATGAGCTAATCTAATTATAATTGGTTGAGGCAAGACTGGTTGTTTAGAGGAACTAACTATACTGCCACCACTCATAATAGTGCCCATATATTGGGCCATATGATGCCGTATTTAGTTGATTTATTAACTATGGATGTAAGTTTGTCACCATTAGTTAGCTAGTAGTTTAACTAGCAGTTTATTCATTTTTCTCACGCTAACCAACTAACTATGAGGGTAGGGGATATATCAAGTCCAAGTCGTTACAATTTTTGGTGCAGTTGTACTAAAAATATACAAGTTACAGCCCATGCATAAAAGGTTTTACATTGCATTTATACTATGAAAGAAAGAATAGCATTTGGTAAATACGCCATTATGAAAGTATAGCTAGTTAGTTAGTATAAAATTTCTCACAGTCTGTTTGTAGACAGCAAACGAAAAAGCCACAACCACTAATAATACCTAACTCAATACTCTCATCAATTTTCATTATTATCAGTTGCTTTTTATTTGCCCATTTGATAAGCATAGTATAAGAAAGAATCAAAAGTGGGAAAGGGTTCTATTCACGGTTTATTACGTTTTTGTAGGCCTTGGGTCCTGCAGCTCGTTCATTACATTCAATTGTGAGATGCATGAATCACGAAACCCTTATTGACTGGGGTAAAAGTGATGGGAATTTAAATTGTAAGCACTTTTTAATGATGAATGTTGAATAAGAAATTATAAGCTTTTGTTGCTGCATAACAACCAGTTTTCACTCCATAATTACATACAGTAGCGAATAGGGAATTATTTAGCCGAATGCAAAAGTTTATTTAGAACAAAATATACATTGACGAGTTGTAAACATGTTTAACCCAAAAATATTGATAAGAAACTATAAGCACCGGATCAAATAACAACTATAATTTTAGCCTAGTTAAAGCTACAGCAATTTAGATACATAAAACATTAAATACATTTTTCGTAAACATAACCATGATTATTCAAAGCATGTACAATTTGTTACAAGTACTTTTGGCAAATTTTTAAAACAATTCCTTCCTAAAAGAGAATCCAAACTCGTCACACTTCAATTTCAGGGATCTTGCTAAAGCAGGTGGTCCACAATAGAAAACGGTGATTTTCCCTTTCCGTTGATTGACTAATTGCTTAAATACCTAGGAAAAAAGTTGCAAACAAAGTACAAAAGTTAATAGGATCAAGTAAGCAAACAAAACACTAGAAAAAACTTGAGCACAATACAACGGCTTATAAGACTCTACATAACTTGTTCCCCTAAAGAATCTATTATTTAGTGAACAATGACTACACGTACTTTGCTCCAGTTCGGTCTCCCAGCATTTGTTCTTGTTTTCAGGCCTGTGATCAGATCCCGCTTTTCCTGCAGGGATACATTCACAAAGAAAGTACAGAAAACATGAGCAGAATACATAACTACATTTTCTCCAGAATGAACAAAAAAAAACTCTACCTAAAGATTCAACAAAGTAGCCTATGAGCTAGTCAGTAGACCTAGGCAAAGTAAGTCGGATTTCAGAATGCCCAATTCCCTCGGAACCGGACATACTAACAAACTATTAAACTAAATAATCTTACCTTTTCATGCAAAAGATCGAGGGCGAGTTGCAAACCCACGGCTTTCATGTCAGTTCTTTGTAGGGCAGAAGTTATGTACATGTGCATGTCAAGGAAACGTTCCATTGCACCTCCGAGCTCCGCTTGTTCAATCTCAAGTTGTGACAACAAGTGAACAAACCATTCAAAGGAACGTTGATCTCGGTTTATCCAGTAAAAGTCCACCTGTCACCAAATGAAAGTGAAAACTTTAGTTTAACAAATACAAAGTAACTAACTAACTATCTAACCTTACAGACTACAATACTAACTACCAAGGCACACAACACCGATAATCGTACTGTTGCTTACGTTAGTTAGTTTGTTAACTTGCAGCAATTTCATGCTTCGAATACTACAAATGAAAGTAAATGTTAGGTTAAGAATTCAAAGCACAAGATAATTACAGGAGAGAAATGTACAATAAAAATGAATCCAATAATATTGTCATTTTCTATACCTTGCGTAAATTTAGTACAGACTTGGGTAGTTCACCACACCATGTGAACTTGCAATTCGGGCAACATACACGGCTGGCCCAATAGCGATGCATAATGGATTGCAATATTGAAGCAAATGGTGTGACTCCAATGCCGGCACCGATTAAAACTGCATGTTCTGCTCTAAAAATGTGACTTGATGGTGCACCGTAAGGACCATCAAGATAAATCTGTAGAATGCAAATAATTCATGAATCCAGATAACTGGTTTTCGGGCGTCTGAAATGGTGGCAGTTTGATCATGACACCTTACAAACGAATCAAAATACCTCTAGAGGTCGTCCAACAGTCAAAGATTCGGAAGAAGTCCTTGTAGTTCCAATAATTGGATGGCATTCGTCCCCTTCCGAGGAAATGAATGTGTCATCAAGTCCCACCTGGTCCAAATCTTTGTTTTTGGGAGATACGATACCAGCCCTTCCCTCTTCTGCTATATTGTCACCAGTATTTTTGTGGATCTCCGTTGTGACTAATGCTGCTCCATCCCGATTTTCGAAACTGGGTGTTTTCAAAGTGATCACTGTTGGTTTGTTCCTCATATATTTGAAACTAATAGGGACTCGATTGACTCGACACATATTCCCCGAGTTTCGAGAAGTATCGGCATTGGTAATATCGTCTGGTTCCGCGCTATTCGTTGATAAAGATCGTTGAAAAGGTTGAGGGGAATTTCGGAGTCTGAAAATGTTACGATTGAAAGATCGATGATACTGCAATCTAACTGACTGAGTGATTTACTAACTAACTGCAGGGTTAAAAGTGAGAAAAGCTTTTAAATGATAAGTTGGCAATTACGTGAGTTTAACATCTCGTTTCATCAAGCGCTCATGTACATTAGGTAAGGATTTGGTTGCCGTAAGTTCTGGCTTGGACTTTAGCCGAAGAGGAATATTTGGTAGCTTAGATGGTACATCTTCCTGTTCGTTCACATGCTCCAAAGAGGTAAAGAGTTCTGTTCCTTGAGTAATTTAGAACATACATTAATTATTAGTATCAACCAACATTTATCAAAGGTACGTGTGAAGAATGCTCATCGTGTAATATTTATCGGTTTCGTTCAACATCTGTGCGTATGTGGTTAGTTAGTTGGTTAGTCAAACTAGCTGGATGAGATTTGGGACAATTGTGTATCATTTGGCCTACCTGACTCGGAATTGCCTGCTGTGCCATGAGAGCTCACGGGATTAAAACTTTCCGTCGAGTCTGAGAATCCAACAGTGGGCAACCGGTTTAGTTGTTTCAGATCTGAGGAAAACTCACAGGTATTTTCTGCCTGAATTCCTGCTACAACCTTTACATTCTGCAGTGGAAATTCTCTGTAAGTCATAGTGGAATTAACAGAGTTTAAAAGTCTATGCCTTTAGTAAAATTGCATTGCAAGTTTTTACTCACTGTGGACTATGTTTGTATTTTAAAGAACGGTTTTTACACGTCCCCAAATCGTCCACACGTGCTGCCGCTTTGTTTAATTTTTCTTGTTCCGCTTCAAAATATTCGTATAGTCGTGTAGTCCATTGTCCTACTGCCCGTATGTGTAGCCATATTGCATCTAGTAATTAATATCAATACATAGAGTAGTTAGTAGGATATAATCATCTTATGCAACATGATTTCATTTTCTAAACCAGCTCATTGTTACATAATGAGACTCAAATACAAGTGGATTAAATGCCTTCTTGTTCTGGCGCACTACTGATGGTGAATGGATGCCACTCATACTTGGCAATTCTTGGAATGCGGACAAAAACGTAGTCCCCCGAATGGAATTCAAAATGAGGAGGTCGACGAATCACTAAATGGGTTACTTTGGAAGGCAACAGAATTCCTGAACTCACAGATGTTCGTCCACGACCCATTCGCCATTGATAGAACCGTAGGATCTAAAGTACAAGGTCGTAAACAAGTGAGTTAAATGCAATAAATGTGACTTTTCATCGTATTACTCGCCCTCTGTGGGTTTAGCTAGGTAGTTATAGCTAATAGCTGTTGTTGTGTTGCACTAAATTATATATAGTTTGTACATGTTGTATATAGAATCCTATAAATATAATATGGGGGCATGATCTCTAAAGGTGTTTACTCCACGTACTTGCTCACTGAAGAACACTATCCCAGGAACAATAAACCATTTCCAAAAGTTGGGAGCGTGGATGATGAGCAGTGTCCAGAATACAAAGTACAGCAAATGAGTCCAGTAGAATACCTGGGTGGCACACCAAATAATAGAATATTTCAGATTATCATCACACATTGGAATAGTAGTAGTAGTAGTAGTGGGTGCGAGATGTGAGCTGTGGATTTTATCATGGGAGCATAAGCATTACAACTACTGCAAGTGCAACTAATAACGTGATACATGCATAGAATGCATTAGTGTATTTTCGTGTAAATCGGGATTGCTGATAGCTATTTATTCACTTAATGCATTTTTCTGCACTGTGGCTTGCTAATTATAAGCAAAAGTTTGTAACATTGACTGGGTGATAAAATCACGTTTATGTATACCTCGAAACATCCTCCCCGTCGAACAAATGGTAGCGAGCAAATGACCATAACAGTCAAAATGACCATAAGAATGACCCCAGAATTAAATGCATAACCCGGGATGAGTCCCAAAGACAAAATTCCCACTTGACTGGTTGGTTCGGGCATAAAAAGGAATTGCCAGTATGACCAATTCTTGGAATTCACTGGACATGGAATGGACGCATTCACACGACAATTGCCCAAGGACCCGGTGGATGGCACGAGACCAGTTTCTACAGAAAAGATATGAACAAAAGGATTTTCCTGGATTAGTAATTTAGTATTCACAATTGGGCATGATTATAAGTCATTACTCATCACTATAAAGGTTTTTTTACCAATATTAATCAAATGCATGACAGTATGGAAGACACTGAAAATAAAGATGAACCATCCTGTCATTTTGTGAAAATAAATGTGCTGATCAATCGGAAGAAACATGCCGGCTCCTCTGGCTCTCAAGAATGTTAAACATCGTCTCAGCATCACGATTACAATGAAGGTACAGTTGAAATTCAAGCATTGACCTTGGTAATAATAATAAATGGATGATAATTAATTATTTTCTATTTGAGCAGACAGGCAAAAAAACTTTTAGGGTGGTGTATTACTAACTTAACTACTAACTACTGAATCAAGCTGTAGTCAGAAAAGATTGACCAATAAATAAGAAATATTGGCTTAAGGTATGCTTTTAGTTAGTTAGTTACCTGCTCCACGTGCGAGTGCTAGGAATACAGTAGCATTAGGATGAAGATTTCTAAAAATGATGGCTTTGGAGATGAACAATCCCAGGTTCACCATGACCAGAATGAAGAGCCATAGCAGGTACACATAGTTGTTCTTTATGTAGCTTATGGAGAGTTGATGGGGCTTCATGCTCCTCAGTTTGGCTCCCATGGATGTTTTCTTCACTTCTTTGGGTTTGGGAGGTACGAGCCATCTTTCGATACTGGTTTGATTCACAGAAATGGAAAGGACAATCATAGCACATAGGTTGTGTCAGTAACTAGCATTTTCCATGTTGGTTTTAAGCGTGCATGGAGATGAAAGTGAAAGGGATTCATTACATACTTTACGTATTTACATTTATGTGCGATGATATGAATGTTTTTTAAAGCTTCTAATGCTCTCTATTTAGTTAGTTGGTTGGTATGTAAGGAGAAAATCATAATGTATATTAAATCGTTAGCAGTATTTTTTAGTCTGTTAAAATGGCATATTTAGTTAAAGTCCGATCTCAATTCCCAACGCTGAAACCCGGATTCATTTTCATAGTCACAGTGAGTATGAAAAATATCTTGCAGTCTAACTAAGTTGTATTCGGGTTGACGATCGACATTTTATAAAAGCTACAAGCTGCGCTTAAGACTCTCTATACTGTACCTAATGGACAGATTTTCCAGAAGACCTTCATGCTTTTGCAATTGACCTTTGAGTGCATCATAGGTGAGAACACCAGTTTTGTTCACATCGGCATCCTCGAATAAGGCCATTGTAAGCTCGTCTATTGGTTCATAAAAACAAGAATTAAAAACCATCCCAGGATCTCGAAATTTATCTTTAAGCATATAAGAAAATTTTGAACCTACGTATCTGATCATCGCTAAATTTCATTCCATTTTCCTCCATGCAAGCCCGAATGACTTTGCCCAGCTCATGACATTGTATTGCTCCATCCCCATCTACATCATACACTTTGAACAAAAATCGTATTTTATCCTCCGGCTCTTGTCCAGCAAATTGATGCATGGCTTCCAAAAATTCTTGCAGTGAAATGGACCCTGATGCATCTTTGTCAAAGATGTCAAACACTCGGTCCGTAAAGAATTGCTAAGGACAAGAGAGAAGATTAATATAAAATTCGTACATAAGAGGTTAAAGGATACTATTTCCCCCGCTTAACATATGGGAGGAAAATTTGAGCGTAGAAATTCCATTCATGTGTTTCCAAGCATAAATGACTCATCTATATAATTTATAGTGAGTGAGCAACTTACATTTTTAGTCTGAATGATTTTGGTGAAATCTTCTTTCCTGATCTCATTTCCTTCACCAACATATTGTCGAAATAGATTCTCTAGCCACGAAATACTTTCTTTTGTCAGCCGATTTGATGATCTACAAGCATACAATTTGCTTTACTGCAACATTGTTCCACCTAAGGAGTAGCTACGTTCACAAAAATTGATTTCTTACCTTGCAGTGTTCAACTGGGTTATAAATTCCATTATTTGCTCCGTGGAGACAACTCCATCGCAGTCACGATCAATAATTCGGAAAAATTTTGTCAATACCTTTATAGTTAGTACAGAAATGAACGCTGTAAAAAGTCACATTCAAAGCTGATACCAAAATTACCAAGTATAGTTAGTTAGTGGCTCACATTTTTAGTGTAAAAAATTGTACGAAAACTCTCAAAATCAATGTCTTCATCTCCACACACAGCATATGCCACTGACTCGAGAACTTCCACAAAATCTGTCTCTCGATCTTCTCTATAAAATTGTTCACGGGAAGAAAAAAAATAACAAGTATGGATTTCCATGCATTCATTTTGGCACAATACAATAGATGTTATGTACAGACTGTTAGTTTGTAAGTTGTTTTACAAGCAAAACTGCAAGTTTACAGAAACTAGCCGCTTTCATAATGGACATTGAATTGCTGCTTTTCTGTAGCTATCTTTGTGTACTTAGAAACTGGATTTACTAACTATTAACTAGCAATAGCAATATATTACCGCCAAACTTCGTTGGTGGTTTTGTCTCAGATGCCACTTTTATTGACAGACTGGTAAGTAAGTATATGTGAATACAGAATTCTTGGAATTTTTCAGTTAGAAGCATGTTTGGAAATTAACATTTCTTGTATAGATTCATAAACTCATATTCATATGAGGCGTGTACAGTAAAGTTGCACTTGAAAACAAGATTTAGCAAACTACATGATTTTATGCTAATAGCTAGTTGATTAGTGTTCATTGACTGTCTAAATTAATATTCAAATTACTTCAATTGCGATTTTCATGCATCATTGTATGCAAGTGCGACTTCACGAAAGATTTTACTTATCAAATCCGAGTCCGGGCAAAAAAAAACATTGCAAACTGGTACTAAAGGGAAAAACTACATTGCAACTAACTAGGAATCTTTTGAGCTATAAAAGGGCTCGGAAACGGTATACTAAACAAAAAGTTCGTTACCACAGAAAATATACAAGAGCTATTTCTGGTTTCTTTACAAAATGAAATGTGTTTACACACTTTTATTTGCTTTTTCCTCTCAGTTAGTTCTACTAGTGTATTCAAAACTGTGAAAAAAGTAGCTTTTTCATAATTTCTCATCAACTTTACAGAATTCAAACAGGAAAAATTACATTGTTTACCTTAGCAGCTACATTCTATCAAGGTTTGCTTGTTAGCTAGTACTAGTTTTAATTTGTGTGCAAAAGATGGTGCTCATATTGGCCAGCATTAAAACACAGAGTGACTGAATACACGTTTTTGTGGTATACATTCGTTTCATCTCTACAGTATACCATAGAACAAACGAAATGCAAAGTAATGATTAATTCACACACAACATTGTTTACATTTGGGACCACTAACCATCATTATGAGATCATTATTATTATGAATGGAGCAAGACAAACCGAAAAGCCATAATGATAATTACGATAGATTTCCAATTTGTCGCCTCAAGCAACATGGTTTTAAACAGCAGCCGTTTGTAGTTAGTTAGTTAGTTTGTTTGTTTCTGTACTTACTTGTTCAGCCGTGATTTCAGGAGCTCTATCCATTCATTCTGATTGATTTTTTGACGTTGATCGTAATCAAACAAATCGAACAATTTGTGCAGCAGCTCCTGTAAACGCCAAAAAAAGAGGCGGTAATAATCATGTGTGAATTAGTAGTATCTTGTTTACATATGCTATGCACTTGAGCTAGCTTTGATTGTTTTTTTTAACTTGCTAGGTTTACACAGTCATTAGCCACGCTTGTCAAACTCGTATAGGGATATTTCTTGAGGTTAAGATTTAACACCTTGTTTGTCGGTAGCACAAAAAATTTATGAGGGGAGGTGATGTCCATTTTAATTTTAATTGAGTAAGGGTTGGTCTTCGATGAATAGTTTGTTAACTGGTGCCGCATTATAAAGAATCGAATTCAAAATTTCCGTCTTGGGAGATTTTTTTATCAAATAGTTTTTGAATTGCTTGACTGAATGCTAATTTACATTATTGTGACGACAAAGGTTTTCAGTTTTGATTAATTGCTTACATCCAGATTTAATCATTTTTTTTACGAATTACTTCAAATAAATCATGAGGGCTAAACTGATTAAATATTCCGAGTGTTTTTGAGAATGTTCATTTATCGAATATTAAAATTTCAATGACTTGTTGATTTGATTGTCATTGTTTCCATTCGGGGAAAATTGTGTTTTTTACGTCATCCGTCTATTTGAGTAAGTATATTGTAATAATAAATGCTAAATTTATACCCGGCTTAGTACTTAATAGGACACTGACGTACATGTACTTTTTTGTGCGAATAAGTAGCCATGAAATAAATGTATTTAGCAATTCAGGACTATTATTCTTGCAGCACGCTCCAACGAATTCTCGCATGATGACAATATTTTGGAACAATGCACTACAATGGGTGGTCCAATCGAAAATTCAGATACTAATGCAACTAATATTGAATTAAAATTCATTATTTCTATTTAAAATGACATTGACGCAACAATGCTATAGTAAAATAAGACCAATCGGGACAAACTTGCTCATTATTTGGAAATTTTGACCTCCAGTCACCAAATCCTGGAGTCCTGGAGCGCTATTCAGCAACTAATACATGTTTGAGTGGCTCACATTTCAATGCTAGCACCATAGCTGGGCACCTTCCTTCAGAAGGAAGGGTTGGAGAAGGGAAGGGTGAAGGAAGGATTGGTTTTTTTGAAAGCAGAGAAGGGAAGGAGAAGGAAGGGCTGGTTCAAAAAATCCTTCTCAGAAG
>Ga0210040_10007037_pt1 | contig 13793 bp, 17 predicted proteins | sample CryGeyCG12114_NA_FD_185462 | JGI IMG/M metagenome (GOLD analysis project Ga0210040, IMG submission 185462) | Groundwater microbial communities from aquifer - Crystal Geyser CG19_WC_8/21/14_NA (SPAdes) (version 2) | ecosystem: Environmental > Aquatic > Deep subsurface > Groundwater | place: USA... | reverse complement strand
AAATAATAATGTTTTGTTCCATACATTTATTATTGAAAGAGGTATCACATGATCCAGTACGACATGATAAAAATGCTTCATTCTTAAAAACAAGTTTTAATCTTGTGGAATTCTATGGTTGAGATGTGATATACGATACCCACTAATTCTACACTATATGTTTCCCGTTACAAATTAAAATATTGCACACCCCGTCATTTACAAAGCTACATTATGGGTTATGAAATATTTGTTTGTAAAAGAAGAGATATTGCTTTAGCCTTGAATTATAGTAAATGAATTAAAAAACAAACAGACCATATTTAGAAACAGGCAGATTATTTACGTTCAAGTAATCGAAATCAGTTTCATCATCCTGAGCAATATCTTCAATTAAAGGCAAGAGAATTGGTTCTTTTTGGTCATGATTCTTATTTATTTGATTACTTGAAAATTCAGGTTTGTTGTCATCAAAAGGATTGGAAAACCTTGAAGGCTCATTAGTTTGAGCATGATGATTTTGTTCTTTGATTTCGTTTTTGATTAGTCCACTGAACAAATGACTTCCATGCTTGACAAATCCAGGATTTTCTCGTTTTACTCGATTTTCAGGTCCTTTTGGGATTGAAATTTGTCCAGCTTTGGAATCCATGGATCTTTGATTTTTAGAGTAGTTCACAGCACCATTGCCAATTCTAGTTTTTCTACGTCGGTCAGATTTTTTGCTTGATTTTTTGTATAGGAATCGCTGGAGAAAAATCATTAATTGATGAAACAAATTGTTATAAACTAACCAACAAGCAAGTCCATTTCAGACAAAATGCAGACATAATAGTGCGTATCAACTATACAATACCGTGCATTTCATAGGATTTCTTACCTAAATCAAATTTACGGGAGTGGAGTGAGTGCAGCCGTCGAAAAGTGAATGGGGGCAAAATGAGATGTGTGCTTTAAAATGTGCAGGGTTTAAGCCTTCGTGAGAGATAAAGTGAGCAAGTGAGAATCAGATGGGTAAACTAAATTAATGCCATTTATTAGTATTGTATTTATCAAAATATATTCCTTACAGAAATCTTGACAGGTCTTTGTGCCTTCACGAATGTCCAGAACTTTTCAAATTGTTGCACAAAGGTTGCACTGCATAACATTAATCCAATTAGATAGTTGAAATTGTAATAGTATAACTAATTTAAAACCTCAAAATGCTCAAATATATTCCTTACGTGAATTCAACTTCTCCACTGTATTCCTTAGGAGCAGTCCAGATCACAGTAACACTGGTTTTTGGTTTATTGTTGTTGTGATGAGCTCCATTCTTTATAATACAATAAAAATCTCTGTATAAACCAAAGATTTTCAATTATTTTCAAATTCACAAGTTTCTACTTACAGCCTTAATATCCCCACAGTTATGAACTTTGGTAAGCTCATTTGGTGAAAATGTTCCAATAGGAATTCCGTTAGCATCCCTAGCTTGCAGATAGAATCCAATAAATTGTTCTCCACCAACACCTTTCAAGGTGACTGTAAAAAAACGGGATTTATAAAAAAAAATCATGTCTAATTAGCTGCTTACATAACTCCATTGCGTCGCTACCTAACTAAAACTAAATGAAACAAACAATGTGCGAAATGGATTACCTTTTATACTCTGGCCCCCTCTTACGCTCCCTTTTGAAGCAATCACTTGGTAAGGAGCTGCAACTTTTTGAGGAGCTGGACCATGTCCTAAGAAAAATATTTATATTACTTAAACACTCAAAAACGCATGCATAAATTTTCAACTTTATGCGATTTTTAGTTATTTTTAACTTACCAGGAGTCATGCCTCGGCAAACCGCTTCGGTAGAGGGCACTGAAGTTGGGTATCCAACGACAGAAGCCACCAAAGCGGAAAAAATTACTAAATTTTTCACTCCCATGGTTTTTTCTTCAATTCTCCTGAAAAAATTAAAATCGGGGAAAATTAACCCACCCAGTAAATACTAATATGATACAACTGAGAGATACTGATGGCCGAAGAAGGTTGTTAAGAGAATCTAAAATTAGGCAAGGGAAATCGCGTCCACTAATAGATTACATAATTAGTACATTCTATTTATTCATAATCAATGCTTTCTAACCAAACTGTCAATCGAGAGTGGACACAGTGGAAACTTCAAAAACGACTTTCTTTCAAATATTTCCCAATTCAGGACACAATTGAACTAGCCAGAACTAGTTTTGGTGACAAACAGACATTCGTCTGTGAATCTCAATAACGGTCCCTCATTTGCAAGACAAGTTTTGATATACACTTTTAAGCGTGTCAAGATTACAATTGCATAATGATAAAAATGATAGCTGTACTTTATATAGACACTAACTACTATTGTTTAAACACAATTGCACATTATAATCATACATACTGGCTTCAATATATACTACAGTTATTTAGTTACTATACTAGCAGTAGCCCTATTGTCAAATCAATTAAGGTCATCTTCTTTTAGCTAAGAAAAATAAAGTTTCTTAACGCATGGCAAAATGTTTTTTTTACTGTGGTTTGGTTTGGATGCGTCTTAATTCAGTTTCTGATCCATGACTTGAACTTGGGCTGTTTTGTTTTGTTAGATTGACAGTTCATTTTTGTAAACTTGTTCAAGTATCTTAACTGAACAAGAATACCTTGATTTTTTTAGCAGGTAGTATTAATTTCTGTAGCCCATACACATGTAATAATCATAATATGTAATCTGTTCGGGTTCACTCACTATGTATATCAGTGTGATGTGCGATAGGAGCGGGTTTTAGATGGGTGATTCTTAATCTGAGTGCGAGTTTCTTGACCTATGGGTTTCTTACAAAGCTGGTATATTTTGTGCGCAATAGAAATAGGTGTGCATAATAAAAAATGTACAAAAATAAAGTTTTTAGATTTTAGACTCAAAAATAAATATCAAAATTGAGACAACCCGAAGAATTTCAAAGAATTGAATTTAATAAAAAAAAATTGGTTCTGACTAAATGAAAAAATAGGCAAAAATTGGTTAGCAACCAATTTCTTCGATTTCTAGGTAATTTGAAACCTATTGTGTTTTTTCTATTCGGAAACCCCAGATACGGAAAAAATTATTTTTTGAGAATAGCTTACTAAAATTGTACAGCATGCACGCCATGCACATACAATGTGAGACAACATAATGCAGACTATGACAGAAGATCCTTAAATGTTAAACGCTATTCATTGTGAGAAAGTTTCAAAAACTTACCTTGTAAGTAGTAATGCACCGGTTAAAATTCGTCTGAAAATATCTTTTGTCTGCACAGTCCAAATAGAAAATGAAGACTGACAAGAATTAAATCCGTTTGTCTGTAGATACCAACTGAAGTGACGTACATTGTACGCCAAATAATGTGAACAAATTCAGGTCTGAAAGTAAAACAAGTTGAGGTGAGGTTGTGTATATGCAACATGTAAGCAGACAGAAGATGTTATTTTGCATTTCTTGTTCATCATTTTGCTCGCCTTGGGCTACAAACGAAAACTAAACAGTAACAAAGGCGTTGTTATTTTTTATGCAAGTAATAATATTTCAGCTTTGTTATACAACTTGATTTTACATTGCATGTAAAAATGGAATTTAAAGGAAAAACCAGTTATTGACTGCCCATTCTGTTTAATAGGATGCACTGGAAGTATAAAGTGTTTAGCTGGTTAGCCCAACTCCAAATGCTAATACCATTTTAGAGATTTATCATTGCAATGCGCAATATGAACTAAGGTACAAAAAAAGACTCGAATCTAAGAACTGTGGGTAGGAAATATTTGCGGGTAGGTTTTGGTTTCACCTTGAAAGCATGCGAAATGCTGCTTAAATCTACAGAATGATTAATGTTGGCATTTGAGATTTTTTATTAAATCATTTTGTCCTTTCATTGGGCAAAGAAATGTTCCTTGCATTTTGATGGTGCTACAAACTATGAATTAGACAAAGCAAATGCATGTAGGAAATGTCAATTGGAAGTTGACAAAGTGAGTGAGTACTTTTTACCATAAAAAAACCTTTCAAATCATTTTTTATCCAGTTTTTTGGGAAACAGTTTTTTTCACTAACTGTAATTATTACTGATTTTGTATATTGACTGTAACAATTGAAACGGTTCATACAATAAAAAATATTATGGGCATAAATCACAACTCTATAATGTAGTCCCATAAAGCACTCAATGCATGCACAATACATAGGGGAAACTAGGAAACATATTGCTGCTATGGGCAACGAGAGAAAACATACCAAATGAATCCCATACTCATGTTCAAATGCATAAGGGGATGGAGGTTTTGCGTAATCGTATTGCACTTGCAATTTGTTGTATTACTTTTGTGCTATTCATATTTCCTATAGCAAAAATTTTAGGTTGGGATAATTAATCATAATGAGAAAATCAACACAGATGAAAAGTGAACAGATGGAAAAGTTTGTTCAAAAACCCACAGAAAAGCAAAATGTTTTCCGAAAGCACACAAAGTTCAGCATGGTGGACGAATACGAGGAGCGAAAAATTCGGAAAAAGGGCCGAAATACTCTCAAAAGACAGGAAAGTGGGGATGAAGCCGTGATTCATGATGAAAAAAGCCTTCAACATCATCATGGATCCCATAAACAGAAATCTAAAATCCCAATTCCCGTAGCAGAATCTTCCAGTGGGGATGAAAGTAGTAAAAGTTTTGAATCTAATATTGTATCATCCATTTCTGATGAAGAAGTTTTACAAACCTCGGGAGTCCAAAAAACCACTTCTGCTTTACTATTGGCTGAAGCGGGTTCGGCTCAACATTTATCCAGTTTGAGCAATACTAGTGGGTCAGTTGTGAAGAAAGATTTAAAACTTTGCTCTAAACTGTTCAATTAAATCCAAATTTATAAATATGATTTATGTGACCTGTAGAAACATGTGGAGTCTATTTCTCGTTTATGGAGAACCTACACAAAGAACGCATCAAGAAAATAAGGCATTACAAGAGCTCATATTCATTCCCAGAGGGATTCCAGGTATTTTTTCAAAAAGCTTCGAACCTTTCCCAAAAAATTCAAGGCCTTAACTATTCTTTAATGCAGTACCATTGGAAAAACGAATAAAATCGGGATCTAGTGTAAGATTAGCTGAAGAAGAAGGATTGTACATTGGAGAGCCAATACGAATCGCAGATTCCAATTGGCATCGAATTCAACACAGGCTATTGTCAGAAAATGAAAAGTTTGTAGTGCATGAATTTATTTGCAAAAACACTATGATTGTTATGCTTAAAGGTTATTTCGCATGTTAAATTAGAAGTCAATGGTTTGGCGAAGATGGAAATCTAATTTCGTGTTCCGACCCATATCGATCTGAACCCATGCAACTTTATCACGATATAGAAATGGATAAAGAATTGGAAAGAAAACTCATATTTGTTCCTGTAAAAAGCATTCAATGCAATATAATTTATTAAATCGTCAGTAACACACTCTCTGGCAGTTTAAAAAACAAACAAACATTATTTCAGGCAAAATTAGATCCATTCCAGCAACAATTTAACCTAGGATCCACATATGAAGTTTTGTTAGATATCGGCGCCATCACTTTCATTCATCATCCATTGTTCAGTAAAGAACACATTTTGGCGTCAAAACTAGTCAATGTGTTTCGTCAATATGCTGAGCGGTAAGGAATTTTGGACGCCATGTTACTCAAAAATCAATATGAATCAATGCTAAACATTTTTGGTAACATAATCTTCACAACAGCCAAGAAATTAATAGTTCAGAACGAGCAGAAAACAAGCTGAGAGCTTTACGAGAAGTAGTATCTCATACCAAAGATTTGCTAGAAAAAGAAAATCGGGGAATACCAGATGAAGATAAAAATCATAACGATGCTGGGAGTTTGAAATCTCGACTGAAAAAATATCGACATGAAATGGAGAATTTACGAGCAGAAAGGGACCAGTCTTTGTTGAATGACAGAGAGTTAAAGCTGGCAGTTTTAGAAGCGTGGAAAAATCTTAAAGAGATTCAAATTGATCAAGGTAGCAATTTACACTACAAATATGACTAGAAGGAATCCAATTTTAAAGTGAATTGCGGAATTGCTTACTGATGTACAAACCAACCAACAAACTAATTAACTTCCTAGGATATGTGAATACGCCATACAAACTGAATATCATCAGCATGAAAGAGCACAGCAAAGCTCAAAAGGAAGAATGGGGAAATTTGCTCCAAGTAGAATTGGCTGATTTGAAAGAGCAATATGAAGAAGAATATGAAGAAAAGTTGAGTACGTATAAGAAAGCAATGAAAATTTGGCTTCGAAATCGAAATAAACGCTCCAGTAAGTAATGCGATAGCGATGCTACCCTGTGACGACTATCCAAAGTCGTCACAGTATTTAATTTATTTAAATATTAGTTAATTTGTATTTTGAAAATGGTTTATTTAGATAAAGATGAGATGAATGGCTCCGATTCAGAAAATGAGACGTATACTATAAGTTCAAAAAGTAGTGAGGATGAATCAGAATCACCGGTAGCTGGAAAACCAAAAGCTCCGTCAAAATTTGATTTTAACCAAATGAAGTCTAAAATTGAGAGAAGGTAATTATTAACTACAAAATGCATGATGCTAATTTTAATTTTAACCAATGCATTTTTTAGGTTTGTTGAGTTGAGAGGGTCGCCAGATGAGCCAAAAGTTGTTTTAGAGCTTGTAAAAAGTGTACCGGTTACTTCAAAAAGCCAACTGCCTGCAGGGTACAAATACTTGCCAAAATACCTTAAAACAGATTTTTATACGTTTGTATTGAAAAACATTGTTTTTTTCAGATCCAACAAAGAGGAAGCAAGAAGACGAGCAATGAGTAGGCTGAAAGTAGAAATTCGTATTCGATTCAATGGGACTGAGGTGCGAATGCGAAATGACATGCTTAAAGTTACACTAATAATTTAATAAGCCGTAAGTTTACATTCATTTGGATTTATAGGTGTACAAAACGAAAGCAACAAGTCTGAATAACGATTTTACAAGCTCTTTTGGGGTACGAGTGCCAGTTACTATTGATGAATGGCCGGAGTATTTGGAACTAGTTTTGTACAATGCTACAGCAAAGAGAATTATTGCAGAAATTGAAATCCCTCTTCCCAATAGGTGAAATATTAATAATTGTTGGAAGCGAGAGATATTTTTTTTGCATTTAACGTTTCTGATGCATTTTAACAGCAAAACATCCATAGATCGCACGCACATGCAAAAGCTATGCTTTTCAACTACTGAAATGATTAAGCCAGTAGATGGCGGTGTAGGCTGCGGAACAGAATTGGAAATACATGGAGAAGTAATATTATAGTTTAAAGTTTAAATGTAAATTTTGTTTCACAGGTAAAGGAAAAATCGATTTTAAAATTTTTTACAGAAAATTCAACCCATTTTTATGCAAGGGTATGTCTCATTAAAAATCGGATGGTCTACAAGTCAAGATGGAGTAATTCAATGTCCAAAGCATTTACAAAAATTTGAAAAAGATGCCGATCTAGAAGTAACTCAAGGGGACATTTTTCGCGATGGAAATTTAGATCATTGGACAGAAAGTGCTCAAGTGGATCCAAACGACCCGCATAATGCTAATTTGCTTCATGCTGCCAAAGTAAGTTTTCACCGTAAATGATTTTAATGTAAAGATTGTAGATTAAAATTTATTTTTCACTGCTCTAGAAAAATTTGAAATCTACTGACATATACAAGGAGGAAGTTTTAGCCACTGAGAGTTTAGAATTTGAGGAAACAAAGTTAGCAGTGAAGCCAACAGAGCTTTTAGACGACACGGAATTTTGCACAGATGAAGCAATTGATGAATCAATGCGGTTTAAATTGCTGCGTTTAAGGGATGAAAATATCCCTGAATTCAAACATCTCAAAATGGTACCTTTAACAGATCTGGATATTCCAAATGACGCTTTCATGGTGAATACAAAATGTAATTTAAATTCTTAAAATATCATAATTTCTGTCACATAATTGTTTCCCGCCTTTCATAGTTGTACGAACGCCGAGTAAAAAGTGAAAGCTTAAAAGCCAACATGTCGATGGGAATTGTCCCAAAATCCAACAGAAGACGCACAAATGAAGAAGACTATGCTTATGAAACAAACAGACTAGAAAAAATCCGAGAAATACGTCTCAGTGTTCTTCGCTTGGTTCAGCATTCTAAAAAAGAGATCACATTTGAAGATTTAGTTGTAGAAGAACAAATTCCAGATATAGGGTATTCTACTTTCCATTGTCATACAATCACATGCATGCTATAGATACAGTAACTATAAATACTGAACACACAGGACTCTAGGACTTGGCCTCATGTCATTTTTTCAACCGCGAAGACCTTTAAGGCCAACTCGAAAAGAAAGAAAACGAGTCCAAGGTTCCAGTTTGATAGAAACCAAAGTTGGAGTGATTGTCAACATTGTGAGAGCCTTCAATCTTCCAATGAGGAAAGAAACTACAGATTTTGGCGGAATCAGTAAGGCAAATACTTTCACATTGCTTATTGATTATAAAACCAACAATTAAGCAATAAAATTAAAGCGTTGATCTACTCCAGCCACAGAATCACTGACCGGTGTATCTTTGGGAGTACCATCCACTAAAAAGGGTCGCGACCGAAGTGGGGAATTTTATTCCGCTGTTAGTCCATTCGTTGAAGTTTGGTTCCAACGAAATGTTTGTAGAACTACGACAGCACTAGGATGCAATCCAACATGGAATCAAGAACTACAACTGAATTTGTCGTACGTATTAATCTTTAGCTAGCTATGAGATAATTTTGTAGATTGTAGATTTGATATTTTTGACTCAACAACGTTAAAAAGAAAGCTTGCAATAGGAATTCTGTTTGTTCTAAAGAATAGATCTATCTTTTAATTTGAATTCCATGAATTGGTAAAATTCAGTCAAATGTCAATGTGAAAATGATCTAATGTTGTTCATCAACGCAACTGAAATTAACAGCGTAGCTTGACTGAACATGCGCACTTGTTTGAATCCACTAGGTTTCTTTGTTTGAGATTTTTATGTTTTCATTTCGTTTTAGGGCGCCAAATGAAGATTTTTCGCAACTAGCTTTAAGTCGAATGGACGATTTAGTGTATTTACTTGTATATGATGAAGTGGCTATTGACATGCTAGAAGATAGTCGTCGCAGAGATACAGATATTCACAAAAGATTGGAAAAACGATGGCTGGGTTCTATAACTATTCCCTTTTCAACTCTTTATGCTAATGGACGCGTAAGATTTTCAATCGAAAGTTTGAATACAAAATATGTAGTGAAAATGCCAGTTTCAAATTTCAATATCATGGTTTGAGCAGATAGAAGGAACTTTTAAAGTTAACTCACCTCCTATTCTGTTGGGATACGAAGCTCAAGGAATGGCTACCCATTTTGGAGGTCAAACCACACTTTCCCAAAAAGTGAACATAATGGGATCGAAGGAGTTGAAGCATAGTCAAATGGGTATGGGAAATCAAAAGAGTGCTTACATCACAATTTTTATTGCATTACAACCTGCAATTACTCCGTTAGTCTTAACAAAGGTGAATCTAATCTAACTCTGACTTCAACAAATTATTTGCATGAAATATTTGAAAAACGAATCCAAATAATGTAATCCGGATTTGACAAACGAGTATTTTTTAACAGGAAAGTAGTATTATGCATGGGGAGACTCGAGATTTAGTTGCGCACGTAAAGAACTGGAAAAGCGGATACGAGAAAAAGTACACAGCTAGAACTCTACGACCGTTTGTTATGACCCCTAGTGGAGAAACTGTGCTTGCTTGTCGATTTTTAAAACCAATTGAACCACCCGATAGTGTTATTGTTTCTGGTATGACTTTTAATAATAAATTTAAAAAAATTTTGAGTGCATTTGTAAATAGCTTAAATGAATATTGTATATTTGTAAAGATTCTGAAATTTTGAGGAGCATGGAAGATCTTGCTCACTATGTAGCTTTGTTTCCTGTTATCCGGGACTCAACTTTAGGAATAACCGATTTTAGTTTGTGGTTTACTTCTGATGTAAGTTTTGAATCTCTGAACGTAAGCTTTTGACTTTTAATTAATTTTTTTCAACAAAAATTTGTAACGTTAGGTGTTTGTGCAAACGCCTGGTGGAGGGGCAGAAGACCGAGCAGTTTTACTAGCATGCTATTTTCTGCATTTAAATATCTCATGTTGGATTGTGCAAGGAAACGCTATTCCAGATGGACCCACAAGTTATGTTGTCACGTCGTTTAAGGTCTGCACATTGAAATTATAAAATGGACTGTGTAATTTGGTTGACAGGTTGATTTGCTGGTTCCTCTGAATTGATTGATATGCATGATACTGAAAATTCAGGGAGTCAGTGAAGATAAAGCTCTTGAAAGACATATGAAAAATGCCATATTGATTTGGAATCCATCAACAGGGGAATATTTCAACTGTCATGATAATTTCTGTCCGCTTCAGAAAGTATGGACAGCGATTGGGAGATTGAACGTATGCAATTGATTGACGCTTATTTAAATTATGAATATAGTTGTTAGTTATATGTTTTCCAATTCTCTACCTATAAGATTTGGTCCAACATTCATGAAAGTGATCGGCCACATCATATTGATTGGGATATTGGAAAGTCTAAAAGCTGGAGTCCATTGTTTTCCAAACCTGTTTCAGAGTCCAAGTTACCCTCTGTACAAAATGTAGATCAAATCAGGTGAGTAATGAATCATGTGTGGCTTATATATTTTTAAGTACTTTAAGCTCTTTGTTTAAAGCATTTTTTCTGCTCTCAACTGTTTTTGTTAGATATAAACCTGCAGATCAAATCCAAGCTAATAGTCTTGCACAGAGAATTGAGCGCCATTTGAAAGAAGCATTCATGAAATGGCGAAAGTCTACCAAGTGAGAAAATTGTGTTTAATACTTTCATGCGTCATGCCTACTGAACATTGCTTTAATTCATAAAATAATTTCATAATTTATTTTCAAATATGCATTGTTTGCCATCAGAACAAATTGGAATCGATATTGTAGTTCCACATTGCGTCGTTTGCTGCCAAAACTAGAGGATAAAAGAAGTTCAGGATTTGTTGATGTAGATGCATCTGCCACAACATTACAATCCACTTCGTCCATGAGTTTGAGTGAAGAGCATTTGCAAGAGCTTCGGGAAATAATTTCATCCTATCAGGTTATTAACATGCGCCCTGATTATACGCTGTTGTAAATTAATGTTCTTAAAATTTTTTCGAATGAAATTTAATTCTTTCAAATTAAGATGACCGGATTTCCAATCCAACAACCTTATGCAAACATGAACAATATCACAGAAGCCGTGTATGCCACAGGAATTCACACAATTGACACTCCCAGTGTAGAATTTGCAATCGCTGTATACGCACATGCCTATCCTGCTAGTGTGTATTCTGTATGGATCTATGTAACCGCTTTACACAGGAGAAAATAAGTTTGCCAAATAATGTTTTTCATTTTAAACTTTTTATTGTTTACATGCATTCTTATTCAATGTTTATTTTAGATATAATACGTATTAACGGTAACAATAAAATAATTTAACAACCAACTCACGGAATCATAAACCAAGCCGTGAATAGAATGAGAGCAAATTGACCGGTATAGCCTAATCTCGTTCCTCCAGAGACAGCAATACAAGCATTAAGGTCCTGATTAGTTGGCTCTTCATACGAAGCTAGACATTGACAAATCCCGGATCGACACCTAGTATTACTTTCTGGGCTGCAAGGAATAGCTATAGAACAGGGCAATTTGAATCCAGGTAGACAAGTTGTTCTATTATACTGCTTCGAAGTGAAATATCCCCATTTGCAATCACACATCCCTCGAATGCATTCCAAATTGTTATCCGAATCTCCACAATAATTGTCCAAGAAACAGCTGGAACCATATGTTGGATTTGGTACACACATTCTGGAGTCATCTGGACTGAAATTTGGTAAACATGTGCAAACGCCATTCACATTACAGATCGCATTTTGTGTGCAATCCGGATGTTCCAAACCACAAGATCCAGAAGCCATGACTTTGCAACTTGTTGATTCAGCATCATAGTAGGTATGTGTTCCATGGCATTGGCAACGTCCACTCTCTCCGCACTCCAAGAACTCACTAGGATTGCATAGATTTCTCATACCAGGTAGGTCACATCTTTCCCCATGACGTAGAAAACACTGCCCATCTTCATTTTTAGTGAAAGAGGATCGACATTCACAAATATAGGAGCCACTGGTATCAACAACACAGTCGGCATTCGGGACACATGGTTGATAATTGACTACTATAGATTCTGGGAAGCAGCTAGACCCTGCCTTTCTATTACACCTTAGTGTATTAGCGTTGAACCAAGTGTTTTGGGGATCTTTACAAGAGCACGTAGAGTCATCTCTATTGCAGACTAAAAATGCGTGAGGATCACAAAGATCATTTCCAGAGTCACATAAATTCCCATAGAGCAAGAAACATAACCCTGCATTGTTTTTTTGTAATCCCTCGATGCATTGGCAAGTATCTGTATGGTCGCATTCCGCATTAGGGACACATCTAAAGGATTCGTTTCTACAATTTTTAGAGCCCACTGTTTTAAAGCAAGTTTCTGTGTTGTCATCATAAATTGCAAAGTTGTCTTTGTCTTCCTCAGTCTGGCAAACGCATTTAGATTTTGAGCCGCATTCTAAGTTACGGGACTTGTCACAGTAATCGCTATTAGGTTCGCAATAGCCACCATGGAAAATCACACAGAAACCTTGCTCATTTGGGGCCAAATTTCGGCCTCGCTCACATTCACAAACTCCAGATCCATCGTTGGAAATGACACAGTCAGCATTAGGTACACATTCTGGCCCACTTTGGGGGGAATTGCATTGAGTACCAACTAGATTAACACATTTTTTAGTTGTGGGATCAAACCATTGATTATCAGGGTCTTGGCAGTCACAATGACCAGTTTTACTGCATGCTAGAAAGCTATTTGGATCACACAGGTCATGGTCTGACTTACATGGAGAAAAATATGGGAGAAAACATTTTTTCTCCAAGTTTTCAACTAAACCTTCATTGCAGAGACAATGGCGGTTGTTTTCGTTCGAACGTTCGTCCCACACAGTTCGTGGAGTTTGATAAATGCATTCCGAATTCGGATGACAATTGACAGGTGACGCAAGATCACAAACAGCGCCTGATTCGAGGTAGCAACTTCGAGTGTTTTCGTCGTAAAAACTATTTTCAGGATTTTCACATTCACATTTTTCTGTTGAAGGGCTGCATTGAAGTCCTTTTGTGGAGTCGCAATCATCAGGAATTTGAATTGGATCACATTTTGCCCCGTGAGGAAGACCTGTTGCAGCATAGATGCAAGACGAATTTCGGTTAATAAAATGCTCCTTACATTGACATTTACCGTCTGGATCACAGATAGCGTTGGAAATGCAATCCATTGTGTCACTACAAGGAAATCCGACTGGTGCGACACAGATTTTGGATTTTGAGTCCCAAATAAATCCATTTTCACATTGTAAATCAGTGGAAATACTGGGTTGTAGCAATAAGGAGAGAAAAAGTGTGGAAAAAATTGATATGAACAAATTCATGATGATTTCACAGGGTTGAAAGGTGATTTTTGAGTCTGGTCCCTGGTGATACTGTGGTAGCATTAATATCGCAACGTAAGGCTACCACGCAAGTTTCATTTTGATTTCATTGGATTTTGAATAT
>Ga0210040_10007036_pt1 | contig 13793 bp, 12 predicted proteins | sample CryGeyCG12114_NA_FD_185462 | JGI IMG/M metagenome (GOLD analysis project Ga0210040, IMG submission 185462) | Groundwater microbial communities from aquifer - Crystal Geyser CG19_WC_8/21/14_NA (SPAdes) (version 2) | ecosystem: Environmental > Aquatic > Deep subsurface > Groundwater | place: USA... | reverse complement strand
AGTCGGGTCGGGGTTTCTACGATTATTCGGGCGAGGAGCCGACCCCCTCGCGCTGACGGGAACGGTGGTAAGGAGCCGTTGGTTGTCCCTCGCAGAGGAGACTTCCAAATGACCGATCAACCCCGCCGAAATGCCGAGCGCACTGATGCTGACCAGGCGCCCGAACTGCACAATGCCGAGCAGGATGACGAGCAGGAGCAGACGCAGAGCATCGCGGATGAGGCCCTGAGTGGCGCCTCGCGCGACGCCAGCCCGCTCGACAGCATAAAGGACGATGCTCCCGGCGAGATCATGGACGATTCCACGCAAGACCTGATCGACCACATGCGCGACATGGAACAATCCGGCCGCATCGACATGGACGCCTATCGCGGCGAGCCCAATTTCGATGACAACGAGGACAAGTATGGAGAGGCTAACAAGGTCGACGACCTCCCCGGCGACGGCACCACGGAGCGCAACAAGCAGCGCTAGGAACCGTCGCCGACGCTTCCATCGTTGAAGATCCACAGGCCCGCGATCAGCAGCAGCGCGCCGAAGATGATGGACCAGCTCATCCAGCGGATGTTCGGCGTACGGGGGCGCTTGACCTCATGCGTCGACAACCGCGAGAAGGTTCGGCAGGCGCGCCTTTCAGCTGTGTAGGCTATGGTTGCGCCGAGCACGATGAACAGCGTCGCGATCGCGCGGGCGAGCCAAGGCGGGTCGAAGTCGCCGAAGATCACGTGAAAGGCGAGACCCACGCCGATCGCCGCGAAGGCTGTGCGCAACCAACCGGCAAAGGTCCGCTCGGTCGCCTGGACGGTGCGATCCTCGGCAAGGTCGGTGCGGAATTCCGCCCATTTCGTGCTCTTGTCGACCTCTTCGTCTTCGGATTCGGGGCGGTCCCGGTTGTTCGCGTCATCCTCGATGACGGGGGTTTCGTCGGTTTCTAGATCGTCCTGAGCCATGATGCGGCGAAAGGTATGCTGTCGGCGCAAAAAGGCAATCGAGGAAGATCAGGCAGTCCCCGCCTCTCGTTTGAGCTCGTAGAGCAGGTCGAGCGCCTCGCGCGGGGTGAGCGCGTCGACCTCGATTTCGTCCAACCGCGTCCTCAGCGTATCCGGCTTTTGATCCTCCACGCGGGCCGCCGCCGCCGCGAACAGCGGCAGCTCGCCCAATCCGGCAGCAAGCCCCCCGGTTTCCGCGCGCCCCTTCTCCAGCTTGTCGAGCACCCGCTTCGCACGCGTCACGACCTCGGGCGGTACACCGGCCAGGCGTGCCACCGCCAGCCCGTAGGAGCGATCCGCGGCGCCTTCGGAAAGCTCGTGGAGCAGGACCAGATCGCCCTTCCACTCACGCGCCCGCACATGGTGTAGCGAGAGCGCGGGGCAGCTTTCGGCGAGCCTTGCAAGCTCGTGGTAATGGGTGGCGAACAGGCACCGGCAGCGATTGTTCTCGTGGATCGCCTCGGCCACCGCCCAGGCAAGCGCCAGCCCATCGTAAGTGGAGGTTCCGCGACCCACCTCGTCGAGGATGACGAAGCTGCGCGCCGTCGCCTGCGTCAGGATAACGGCGGTCTCGACCATCTCCACCATGAAGGTGGAGCGCCCGCGAGCCAGATTGTCCGAAGCGCCCACGCGGCTGAACAGCCGATCGACCAGGCCGATCCGCGCGCTTGCCGCCGGCACGAAGCCGCCAGCCTGCGCCAGCAGCACGATGAGCGCGGACTGCCGCAGGAAGGTCGACTTGCCGCCCATGTTGGGCCCGCCGATCAGCCACAGATAATCGTTCGGTCCCAGGCGACAATCGTTCGCCACGAAGCGCTCGCCGGTCTTCGCCAGAGCCGCCTCCACCACCGGATGGCGTCCCTCCACGATCTCGAGGCATGGTTCTGCGGTGATCTCCGGGCGGCACCATCCACCCTCTGCCGCGCGCTCTGCCTGCCCGGCCGCGACGTCGACTCGGGCGAGCGCCGCGGCGGTCGCGGCAATCGCCTCGCGCCGCTGCGCAACATGTTCGACCAGCTCTTCGAAATGTGCTTCCTCGGCGGCCAGCGCCCGGCCACCAGCCTCGGCGATCCGGGTCGCTTCCTCGTGCAGGGTCAGTGAATTGAAGCGCACCGCGCTGGCCATCGTCTGCCGATGGGAGAAGCCCGAATCGGGCGCCATCAGCTTGTCGGCATGGCGCGCGGGCACCTCGATGAAGTAACCGAGCACGCCGTTATGCTTGATCTTGAGCGATGGCGTGCCGGTCTCGTCTCGATAGCGCGCCTCGAGCGCGGCGATAGCCCGGCGAGCGCTGCCCGAAACCTGCCGCAACTCGTCCAGCGCAGCGTCGTAGCCCTCGGCGATGAAGCCAGCCGAGCTGCGCTCGGTGGGTGGTGCGGCGATCAGCGCCCGGGCCAGCACATCGGTCAGCGCGCCGTGCCCGGCCAGACTGGACAGCAATTGCTCGAGCAATTGGGGCCGGTCGGCCCTCGTCCGGAGCAATTCGAAGATGACGCGCGCCTGATCCAGCCCGTCGCGGATCTGGCCAAGATCGCGCGGACTGCCGCGCTCCGCCACTATGCGGCCCAGAGCGCGACCGATATCGGGAAGTGCCCTCAGCGCCCCGCGCAGGTCCGCGCGCAGCAATGGATCGCCATGGAGCCAGCGCACGAATGCGAGTCGCTGCTCGATTGGCTGGGCAATCGCCAGCGGTGCCGACAGATCCTCGGCCAGCAACCGCGCCCCGGCCCCGGTGACGCAGCGGTCGATCGCCGCCAGCAGGCTGCCCGCGCGCCCACCTCCCTGCGCTTCCACGATCTCCAGGCTGGCGCGGGTCGCGGCGTCCATCGCCATGTGCGCGGTGCTGGCATGCAGTACCGGCGGCAGCAGCAGCGGCAGCTTGCCGCGCCCGGCATGGTCGAGATAGGCGATCAGAGCGCCCGCCGCGGCCAGCATGGCCCGGGAAAACGCGCCGAACCCGTCGAGCGTGGCGACGCCATGCACGGCCTTGAGCCGGCGCTCGCCCTCCTCGCTGCCGAAATCCGATCGCGGCCGCGGCAAGGCCTCGCCGGGCGCGTTCTGCCAATCCTCGGGCGTGACGATCTCGCTCGCACCGATCCGCGCCAGCGTCGCGGCCAGGCTGCCGGGCGCACATTCCTCCAGCTCCATCCGCCCCGTCGAGATGTCGCACCACGCGATGCCGCAGCACCCCCGCACCTCGCAGGCGGCAGCCAGCACATTGGCGCGGCGCGGGTTGAGCAACGTCTCCTCGGTCAGCGTGCCGGCGGTGACGAAGCGCACGATGTCGCGCGCCACCAGCGCCTTGGAACCACCCCGCTGCCTGGCCTCCTCCGGGCTCTCGACCTGCTCGGCGATCGCCACGCGACAGCCCGCGCGAATGAGGCGCGCAAGATAGCTCTCGGCCGCATGAACCGGCACGCCGCACATCGGCACAGGCTTGCCCTCGTGCTCCCCGCGGCTGGTCAGCGCGATGTCGAGAACGCCCGCTGCAGTCCGCGCATCGTCGAAGAACAGCTCGAAGAAATCGCCCATGCGATAGAACAGCAGGCAATCGCCAGCCTCTGCCTTGAGCGCGAGGTACTGGGCCATCATCGGGGTGGGCGTCGCGCTGCCGGACATGGCCTTGTGCTTACCGGCTCATCGGGTCCAGGTCATGGGCTGCGCGGCGGCGTCTGGGGAAAACCGGCTTGCGGCGTCGTCAGGTCGCCTCCCAGCTACCGTACCCACAAGCTTCGAGCCTATGGTTTTCGCTGTCCTGGCATGCGCATGCAGGTTAGGGCGATGTGCAGACGCCAGAGCACGAGAAGATCACGAACCGGGAGAGCTTCAGACCCGTGGCCGACGACCGCAGAACCACCTTCACCGATCGCGAAGCGCTGTTTTACCACGAGACGCTGCGTCCGGGTAAGATCGAGATTGTCGCTTCGAAGCCGATGACCACGCAACGTGACCTGTCGCTCGCCTATTCGCCGGGCGTGGCGGTTCCCGTCCAGGCCATCGCCGACGATCCGGCCAACGCCGCCCGCTACACGGCGCGCGCCAACATGGTGGCCGTGATCTCCAACGGAACGGCAATCCTGGGAATGGGCAATCTGGGCGCGCTCGCCTCGAAGCCGGTGATGGAAGGCAAGGCGGTGCTGTTCAAGCGCTTTGCCGATGTCGATGCGATCGACCTGGAAATCGACACCGAGAATCCCGAGGCGTTCATCAACGCGGTCGCGCTGCTCGAGCCCAGCTTCGGCGGCATCAACCTGGAAGACATCGCCGCGCCCGAATGCTTCATCATCGAGCAAGCCCTTCGCGAACGGATGAACATCCCGGTGATGCACGATGACCAGCACGGCACCGCCATCATCGCCGCCGCTGGCCTGCTCAATGCCTGCCATCTGACCGGACGCCAGCTCAAGGACGTGCGAATGGTGGTGAACGGCGCCGGCGCCTCGGCGCTCGCCTGCACTGCGCTGATCAAGGCCTTGGGCGTCCCGCACGACCAGGTCATCGTGTGCGACCGGCGAGGACCGATATATCCGGGCCGGCAAGGCGTCGACCAGTGGAAGAGCGCGCATGCCGTTCCAACCGAGGCGCGCAGCTTGGAGGAGGCGCTCGATGGCGCGGACATCTTCCTCGGCCTGTCGGCGGCGGGCGCGCTGAAGCCCGAATGGGTGGCGAAGATGGCCGAGCAGCCAATCATCTTCGCCATGGCCAACCCGGTTCCGGAAATCATGCCCGACGAGGCGAAGGCGGTGCGCCCGGACGCGATCATCGCCACCGGACGCAGCGACTTTCCCAATCAGGTGAACAACGTGCTGGGCTTCCCGTTCATTTTCCGCGGCGCGCTCGACGTGCGGGCGACCGCAATCAACGAGGAGATGAAGATCGCCGCAGCGCGCGCCATCGCCGAGCTGGCGCGAGAGCGCGTGCCCGAAGAAGTGGCCGCCGCCTATGGCAAGGATCATCAGTTCGGCCGGGAATACATCATCCCCGCCCCGTTCGACCCCCGCCTGATGGAGCGCGTCTCGTCCGCCGTCGCCAGGGCGGCGATGGACAGCGGAGTGGCGCAACAGCCGATCGAGGATTTCGAGGAATACACGCTTCGCCTCAAGGGGCGGCTCAATCCCACCACCTCGGTGCTCACGCGGGTCTACGAGGAAGCGCAGAAGAATCCCAAGCGCGTCGTCTTCGCCGAGGCGGAGGAGGATGTCGTCCTGCGCGCGGCGATCCAGTTCCGCGACTTCGGCTACGGTACGCCGGTGCTGGTCGGCCGCACACACGCGGTGCGCGCGCGGCTGGAGGCGCTGGGCGTCGATGATCCGGACAGCTTCGAGATCCAGAATTCGGCCGACTCAGACCTCGTGCCCGGCATGGTGGACTTTCTCTACCAGCGCCAGCAGCGGCGCGGCCTGACCGAGCGCGACGTGCGCCGAATGGTGAACCAGGAGCGCAACGTGTTCGCCAGCCTGCTGGTGGCGCTGGGCCACGGCGACGCGATGATCTCCGGCCTCACCCGCACCTTCGCGCAGACGATGAGGGAAGTGCAGCTGGTGCTCGACCCCAAGCCCGGCGAAATCCCTTTCGGCGTGCACATGCTGGTGGGCAAGAGCTACACGGTGTTCCTGGCCGATACGACGATCAACGAGCGGCCGACCGCGCCCGAGCTGGCGCATATCGCGCGCGAGACGGCGGCGGTGGCGCGGCGGCTGGGGCACACGCCGCGCGTCGCCTTCCTGTCCTATTCCACCTTCGGCAATCCATCGGGCAAGTGGCTCGAGAACATCCGCGAGGCGGTGCATATCCTGGATCGCGAGGATCCCGGCTTCGAGTACGAGGGCGAAATGGCTCCCGATGCCGCGCTCAACGAAACGGTGATGGACTTCTACCCCTTCAGCCGGCTTTCCGGGCCTGCCAATGTGCTGATCATGCCGGGACTGCAAAGCGCGAACCTGTCGGCCAAGCTGCTGCGCGAACTGGCTGGCGGCGCGGTGATCGGGCCGATGCTGATCGGCATGGAGAAGCCGGTGCAGATCGCTCCCATGACCGGCAACGCGCCCGACGTGCTGACGCTGGCGGTGCTCGCCGCTGCAGGCGTGGTGGGCTGAGACAGCAGGCGCGAGGGGGAGTGTGCAGCTTCTCTTTGCCCGTCCTGCTTCAGCTTCCGATAGCCTCCTCATCCGCTCGCCGCGCGGCGCGATGGAACAGGTGAGCCGAAAGGATCCAGAGCCCGGTGAAGAAGATCGTAACCGGGTCCATGCGCGCCGTCGAGATGCCAACAGCCACTTGCAGCACGGCCATGGCGCTCATCACCCACGCCATCGGTGCGGGGCGGCCCAGCGTGCCGATCGCTCCCACGAAACCCACCCCGAGGACGGCGTAAAACACCAGGTTCGCGCGGTCGCCTTCATCGCCCACGAAACCCACTGCCCCATTGATCCAGACAACAAGCACCGCGCCGGTGACGGCGGCCGCCACCGCGGCGCGATAGGCTTTCGCGCTGACTGTGCGCGCCGCCAGCTCGTACGCCAGGCCCGCGCTGCCGATCACCAGCGCGGCGAACAGGAAATCGCCCGTGCTCCAGGCGACCTCGCCGCTGAAACGCATGGCGAGGAGCGGCACCAGCAACAGCGCCAGCGCCGCGCTCCAGCGCAGGGTCGACCAGAAATTGCGCCGTTCGATACCCAGGATTCGCGTCGGCTTCTGCATCATCGGTCCTCCAACATCTGTCGCACCAGCCATGCCGACCAGCGCGATGAGCGGCATGAGGCCGATGTGAGGATTTGCTGAGAACATGGGCGAGAGCGCCTTCCGCTTCGGCCGCTTCAGCCTCGACATGCGCGAGCGCCAGCTACGGCGCGATGGCCAGTGCGTGAGCGTTTCTGGCCGCTATCTCGACGCGCTGGCGCTGCTGGTGCGCGAGAGCGGCGCGCTGGTGACCAAGGAGCGGCTGCACGAAGAGGTCTGGCGCGGCATTCCGGTCACCGACGAGGCGCTGACGCAATGCGTGCGCACACTGCGCCGCGAGCTGGGCGACAATGCCAGCGACCCGCGCTTCATCGAGACCGTGCCCAAGCACGGTTACCGCTTCATCGCCCCGGTCGAGCAGGGAGAGACACCCGCACCCGCAGGAGGCCCCTCGCCGACCCCGGGCGGGGCAGGAAGCAAATCTGCCGGCCGTGACTGGCATCTGATCGCGCGGCTGGCTGCGGCCGGTGCTGGCGGCGGCCTGCTGGCTGGGCTGATCGGCGGGCTTGGCTACGGCTTCGCGGCGGCGGTCGCCCAGCCCGGCGAGGGATTGTCTATCGTCCTGGTGCTCATCCTGATCACCGCGCTGGTCGCCGCACTGGGCGCGGGCGGCGTCGCTTGCGGGATCGCGGCCGCCGGTTTCGGCGCCGGCCGCCAGGGCAGCTCGATCATTGCCGGAGGGGCGGCCGGCGGGCTGATCGTGGGCGCCATCGTCAAGCTGCTCGGGCTCGACGCGTTCGAGCTGCTCGTGGGTCGCTCGCCGGGCGACATCACCGGAGCAGGCGAAGGCGCGCTGCTGGGCGCGGCGGTCGGCCTCGCCGCGCGCTGGGGGCTGCGCTCCAGCCGGCCTGCCCTGTCCGCTCAGCGTCTGGCTGCACCGGCGCTGGCGGGCGGATTGGCCGGTCTGGTTGTGCCGCTGCTCGGCGGAGAGATGATGGGCGGCAGCCTGGCTCTGCTGGCGCAGCATTTTCCGCAGTCACGCTTGCGGCTGGATGCGCTTGGCCGGCTGTTCGGCGAGAATGGCTTCGGCCCGATCACGCAAATGGCGACCGGAGCGCTGGAAGGCGCGCTGTTCGCCACCTGCATCGTCGGTGCGATGCTGCTGGCGCTGAAGCGAGGCGATCAGCGGCCTCCGGAGCCGGTCGCGGTTCCCGTCCCGTAGGCGCTGGCGATCGTCAGCAACAGTCCAGGTCCCGATCGGCCGCCTTTGCCTGCCGCGCCGAGGATCCCGTCACCAGCCGAGCTTTTCCCCGTCATAGGCGAGGAAGACGTGTTCCGCCGAGCGGTCCTGCTGGACCAGATCGGCCAGGCCGCGCACGCTCTGCTCCACCGTGATCGCCGCGTTCGGTCCGCCCATGTCGGTCTGGACCCAGCCCGGATGCAGCGACAGCACGGCGATCCCGCGATCTTTGGCGTGATCTTTGAAAAGAGCCTGCGCCAGCATGTTCTGCGCCACCTTGCTCACCCGGTAATGGTTCGCTCCACCCGATGAATCATCGATCGAGCCCATCCGGGAGGTCATCAGCCCGATCGTTGCGCCATCGCGCAGCAGCGGCAGCAGGTTCACCGCCGCCTGCACGGGGCCGACCGCGTTGGTCATCAGGATGTCGGCCACGTCCTCGCGGCCCATGGCGAGGATCGACTGGTCGTCGGGGCCGTACACGCCGGCATTGACGATCAGCGCATCCAGCGAGCCGGCTTCGATCTGCTCGCCCAGTGCACCGATCGAGGCGTGGTCGGTCACATCTGCCTGCACGATATTGATCCGTCCTTGCGAGTTCTGCGCCGCCTCGGCCAGCGCATCGCTCGGGCTGCGCTGGCTGGCGTGGACCGTCCAGCCACGATTGGCGAACTCGCCCGCGAGTCCCAGGCCGATGCCGCGCGAGGCGCCGATGATGAGGATGTTCTTGCCAGCCATGCTGTTGCTCCGTCGGATGAATCAGGTTCTTCGATACCTGAAGTACCAGACATCCTGCCCGTTCCGCCGCGCCTTCGCCTCATAGCGCGTCTCGGGCCAATCCGCAGGACGCTCGCGCCAGTCCGCCGGTCCGTGTGCCAGCCATTCGAAGCGGTCGGCGAAGCGGCGCATCACCATCAGCGCGTGCCGCAGGTAGACGGGATGATCCGTTCCGAACCGAAGTTCGCCACCCGGGGCAAGCTTGTCCGCGAACAGCGCCACCGGCCCGTCATTCATCATCCGCCGCTTGGCGTGGCGGGCTTTCGGCCAAGGGTCCGGGTGGAGCAGATAGAGCATCGCCAGGCTGCCATCTGGCACGCGATCAAGGACGCGCAGCGCATCGCCGTGGTGCAGGCGGATGTTCTCCAGGCTCCCTTCGGTCACATGGGTGAGCGCGGAGCCGACTCCGTTGAGGAACGGCTCCGCGCCGATGAAGCCATGGTCGGGCAGCATGGCGGCCCGCGCGGCCAGGTGCTCGCCACCGCCGAACCCTACCTCGAAGTGCAGCGGCCGCTCGTCGCCGAACAGGCTGCGCGCGGTCACCGGCCCGGTGTCCGCAACCGCGACGCGTGGCAGGACCTCCTCCACCAGCCGCTGCTGCTGCGCGCGCAGCGGCTTGCCGACCGAGCGGCCGTACAGCCGATTGAGCGTGATGGGGTCGCCGGGCTTGTGTGCTGTCATGCAGGCGCCGCTAGGCAAATCGGGCGGGGCATGTCCAGCCCACCCGCAGCCATGCTGCATCTGGTTGTGGAGCGCGTCTCGATCGCTACGCGACGCTGGCCGGCCAGCTTGGCGGCTTCCTCATGCCGCGACTCTCGCCCCGCACTGGCCGGCAACGCCAAAGCCCACGCACCGGGAGGAGAGGAGTCCCGGAACGTGGGCCGTGGCACTCAGAGCCCGATCGTCAGGCAGCCCGGCGTTCTTCCTCGGCCTCGGGGTCGCGCAACACGTAGCCCCGGCCCCAAACCGTCTCGATATAGCTCTCGCCATCGCAGGCCATGGCCAGCTTCTTGCGCAGCTTGCAGATGAACACGTCGATGATCTTCACCTCGGGCTCGTCCATGCCGCCGTAGAGATGATTGAGGAACATCTCCTTGGTCATCGTGGTGCCCTTGCGCAGCGAGAGCAGCTCGAGCATCGCGTATTCCTTGCCGGTCAGGTGCACGCGGGCACCGTCCACTTCCACCGTCTTGGCGTCGAGGTTGACCGACAGCTTGCCGGTGCGGATGACCGATTGGCTATGGCCCTTGGAGCGGCGCACAACGGCATGGATGCGGGCGACCAGCTCGTCGCGGTGGAAAGGCTTGGTCACGTAATCGTCGGCGCCGAAGCCGAAGCTGCGGATCTTGGAGTCCATCTCGGAGATGCCCGAAAGGATCATCACCGGCGTCTGCACCTTGGCGACGCGTAGCTTCTTGAGCACGTCGTAACCATGCATGTCAGGCAGGTTCAGGTCGAGTAGGATGATGTCGTAATCATACAGCTTGCCCAGATCGAGGCCTTCTTCGCCCAGGTCGGTGGTGTAGGTGTTGAAGCCCTCGGTGGCGAGCATCAGCTCGATCGCCTTGGCGGTGTTCGGCTCGTCTTCGATCAGCAGCACGCGCATCTTGATTTCCCTTTAATCTGAAGCCGGCAGATCCCCGCCCCGGAGGATGTCAGCCGCTGTTAACCACTTAACTTTTCCGCGTTTTCGGTAAAAAAAGGATGAACACGGATGCGGGTGTTCTGGCGAGATAATGCCGGTCCGAATTGGATTTATCGCGGCAGGGCCGAGCAGCGGAATGGCGGACGAGCGCGTATCCGGGCACCGCGGCACCGGGCAAAGCCGCAGTCCCGAGCCGCGCGATAGGACCATTCGGACGACCAAACCGATCACTCGATTTTGGATCAAATCAGAACACAATTATTTTGAAAGCGTATCCGCTGGGCGCGGCAGGACCGAATCGGCGCAGCTACCTCGCCCGGGCGAGTTTCTTCTGCCGGCGTCGCTCGACGCTGCTGCCGATGCCGATCGCCTCGCGGTATTTGGCGACCGTGCGGCGGGCGAGCTCGAACCCCTCGGCCTTAAGCAGGTCGACCAGCTTGTCGTCGGACAGGATCCTGGAACTGTCCTCCGCGTCCACCAGGGCCCTGATCCGCGCCTTCACCGCCTCGGAGGACGCGCCCTCGTCCCCATCGGCCGAGCCGACGCCGCTGGTGAAGAAGTATTTCAGCTCGAACGTGCCGCGGTCGCAGGACAGATACTTGTTGCTGGTGACCCGGCTCACCGTGCTCTCGTGCATGTCGATGGCCTCGGCCACCACGCGCAGCGTCAGCGGCCGCAGCTCGGAGACGCCGCGCCGGAAGAAGCCTTCCTGCCTGCGGACGATCTCCGCCGCGACCTTGAGGATGGTCTTCTGCCGCTGGTCGAGCGCGCGGATCAGCCAATTGGCGTCGGCCAGCTTCTCGTTGAGCCAGCTCCTGGCGCGCTTGTCCGCGCTGCCGCTGCGCAGGGCCACGTAATAGTCGCGGTTCACGATCAGCCGCGGCAAGGTCGCCGCGTTCAGGGCGATGTCCCAGCCCCGCACCGCATTACCCTGGCTGACCAGCACGTCCGATATCAGCGCCGATCGCTCGCCCCCGCCGATCCGCAGGCCGGGCTTGGGATCATACCCGCGCAATTCGGCCAGCATGTCGGCAAAGTCCTCGTCGTCGACGCAGCAGATGTGCTTCAGCTGCGCGAAGGTGCCTCGCGCGACCAGGTCCAGGTTCGCGATCAGCGCTTGCATGCACGGGTCGTAGCGATCCGCTTCGCGCGCCTGCAGCGCCAGGCACTCGGCCAGGCTGCGCGCGCCCACCCCGGTGGGATCGAGCGATTGCACCAGGTGCAGCGCCCGCTCCACCTGGTCGAGCGGCGCACCGAGCGATCCGGCGACCTCCTCCAGTGGCGTTTCCAGATACCCTGCCTCGTCCAGCAACCCGATCAGCGTGCGGGCGATGAACGCGATCTGCGGGTCGCGCGCCTCCGCGCCCACCTGCGCTTCGAGATGCTCGGCCAGAGTGAGTTCGTCGTCGCCGCGCTGCTCCAGGTCGAAGCCCTCGTCGCCCGGCTCGGAGGAGGTGCCTTGCGCGGACCAGTCGCCCGTGTCGCGATCGCGGTCGAGCGCGGCGGGGTCGATATCGAGCGGCGCGTCGTCCTCTCCCCGCCCCGCCCGCATCAGTTCATCGCTGGTCGGCTCCTCTGCCGTGCGCTCCGGCGTGTCGGCATCGCCCCCTGCTTCCTCGCGCGAGACCTCGCCCGCGTCCAGCAGCGGATTGGCCTCCAGCGCCTCGCCGATGAACGCCTCGATCTCCAGGTTGGACAGCGCCAGCAGCTTGATCGCCTGCTGCAGCTGCGGCGTCATCACCAGCGATTGCGACTGCCTCAGGTCAAGGCGCGGGCCCAGGGCCATGCGTCAGCTTTCCCGGATCCTCAAAGCTGGAAGCTCTCGCCCAAATAGAGGCGGCGCACGTTCTCGTCCGCCACCAGTTCCTGCGGCGAGCCGGCGAACAGGACCTGGCCGCCATAGATGATGCAGGCGCGATCGACGATGTCGAGCGTCTCGCGCACGTTGTGGTCGGTGATCAGCACGCCGATGCCGCGGTTTTTGAGGTCGATCACCAGATCGCGGATGTCGCTGATCGACAGCGGGTCGATGCCCGCGAACGGCTCGTCGAGCAGCATGATCGAGGGCTTGGCGGCCAGTGCACGGGCGATTTCGCAGCGCCGCCGCTCGCCGCCCGAAAGCGCCATCGCCGGGCTGGCGCGCAGCCGGGTGAGGCCGAACTCGTCAAGCAGGCGCTCCAGCTCGGAGGCGCGCACTTGCTTGTCGGGCTCGACCATCTCCAGCACGCAGGCGATGTTCTGCTCCACGCTCATGCCGCGAAAGATGCTGGTCTCCTGCGGCAGGTAGCCGAGGCCCAGGATCGCGCGCCGGTACATCGGCAGCCGCGTGACGTCGACGCCGTCCATCAGGATGCGGCCGGCATCGGGTTTCACCAGGCCCATGATGGAATAGAAGCACGTCGTCTTGCCCGCGCCGTTGGGTCCCAGCAGGCCAAGCACCTCGCCCTTGGCGACGGTCAGCGAGATGTCGCTGAGAATGGGGCGCTTGTCGTAGCTCTTGGCGATCGAGACCACTTCAAGACCGCCCCCGGGTATGGGCGGCGCGGCGTTGGCGGGCGCCTCGGCCATCGCATCCGCCACCGCCTGCTGATCGATTGCATCCTCGTCGAGCTGTGTCATCCTTCGCGTCTAGCATGCTCGGCCACGCTTTGAAGAGGGATGGATCGCCACCGCCGCGTCAGGCGGGGCGACAAACACGGCGGACTGTCCAATCCAGGAGCAGAAAAAGGCACGGGGCTTGCGCGCATACAGGATTAGTGGAATCATGGCGCAAAGTGGTTGGAGAGGAGGAAAGCGTATGACCAAGGCGCTTCCCAAGATTAACGCACAGGCCGCGCCGGTTCGGGCAAGGCTGGATTGGCGCAAGCGGATGAGCGACCATGTCGCCTACGCGCTGCTGATCTACACGGGGCTGCAGATCTTCGTCACGATGGCGGCGCTCAAGACGGGTCACGGCGGCTCCATCCTGCCCTATTTCGCGCTGGTCGTTCTGGTGGCCGCCATCATTCCGGGCGCGCGCTGGTTCGAAGGACGCTGGAGCGGGCTGAGCGATGCCGCCGCCGGCAATCCCGAATTCGCCGACGCGTTCAAGCGCGACCGCCTGGCATTGTGGCTTTGCGCCATCGGCCTGCCGTTCGGGCTGACCGCGGCCTACAAGGGCATTGTCGCGCTGTTCTGATTGCCAAGCAGTCCGTTGATCTCCAGCATCGGGCAGGAGGCGCATCCGGCCTCCGCCTGATGTGGAAGGCCTGCATAATCATCTCGATCCTGCTTCCCTGCACGCGTCATCGAACCGTGCGCGCGCTGCTGCCCGCAGCTCTTCTCGTGCTGGGGCTGAACCCCGCGCCGGCCGCGGCCATGCTTCCCGTCACCGCGCCTTCTTCCCCCACCCAGACACCCACCGCGCAGACCACCGCCATCGAGGCGGAGCGCGATCAGGGAAGCGATGCCCGCATTACCGAGCGGA
>Ga0210040_10007035_pt1 | contig 13793 bp, 9 predicted proteins | sample CryGeyCG12114_NA_FD_185462 | JGI IMG/M metagenome (GOLD analysis project Ga0210040, IMG submission 185462) | Groundwater microbial communities from aquifer - Crystal Geyser CG19_WC_8/21/14_NA (SPAdes) (version 2) | ecosystem: Environmental > Aquatic > Deep subsurface > Groundwater | place: USA... | reverse complement strand
AGGGATTCCAAAATCTTGTAAAACTTATTGAGACGATGCATTCTATGACCACTGAATGTAACAAACTTCTTTACAATATTAGCTCATTAGACACGGGCTTGAATGCATCGTGCACAAGTTCCCACTAAGTTAGTTAGTTAGTTAGTTAGTCACAACTGACATTGAAGGGAACCTGGTAAAAGCATTTTGATGAGCAACCAGAGTGCCCGTCTATCATGAACATAAGTTGCTAAAGTTTGTTAGTCACTGAATTATGATAAGATGCCCGATGGCCTTTTGAAATCGAATTATATAGACGGCACGAAATATATAGAGACAGTCTTACCCAGTAGATCCAATCCTGATGATGTAGTACCCGCACATAACAATGATATGAATTTGGACTCACAAATAACGAGAAGACTAGTCATCCCTTACACGGGAAAACTCTCAATCAAAATAGCCCGAGTTATCAGATCGATTACTGATATTCAAATTTGTTATCGACCTGTGAACAAACTATCAACCCTTCTGAGCAACAATAATCAGATACAAACCAACCAAATTGGCATCTACAAATTCAAATGCAATGACTGTCCAAAAATCTATGTGGGGGAATCTGGACGAGACATATCAGTTAGAGTCTCTCTATGAAAGTATAATAGTCAATTGTCGATATATTCAGATGCATAAAAAAAAAGTATACTCCTCATATGTCGAAAAGTATAAATATGTAAATGTGACATTTGTATAATGTTTGTATAATGCCATGCATTTTATGATAACACAATATAAATGCATATGTTACTACTGACTTCGTTCCTTTCTTGTCTTGTAACCTTCATCACAACCAACGCCGTTTTATTTTAGTGAACAATTTTTTGTTTTCAATTTGAAATGGCAAATAAAAATTATAAACGTCATGAGAACAATTTACGGAAGATAATTTTGAGCTACGGATAAGCGGCACCCAACTGAGAAAACAGAAAACACACACCATAGAGCTGGACAAGCGGCTGTTAACATTGGTTACTAATTTTACCGACATGGAGTTGGACGACTTTTTAAGGGGCATTGCTAATAATATGGCACAAGGAGTGAAAAAATCCCGATTGCAATTGGAAAGCGATGAGGATGACATGGAACAAACGCAACCAACCAACCAACCAAAGATAAAGCGGCAGCGACAGTTATAAAAAAAAATATTATACATATATATAAAATACTCACGTTAAGTATATTAAAAATTGTTAAAATATGTTTTGACTGTGTTAATATTTTCGACATTAAAAATTATACATTTGACTTACTACTGTAATTTGTGCATTATACTTTTGACGAGTATACGTATTTTTTTATACATCTGAAGCGTTCGACAATTGACTATTATACATTCAAGTGGTGACCCACACAGTTGTACGTTAAGCTGTATAATGAGGTGCCGGTACACTACCTATACCATATATATTTGTGTATATTTTTCCATTTAAATATGGGAAAACTCATTTATTTCCCCAGACTCAGATATGGATTTACCTAGTTAATTTGAGTTTGATCTGATCCTGTTTTTGGAGAACCCGTACGCTGAAACCATGGGGCTATTAAGTACCGAGCGTCGAGCGTACACCCGTGGGTTTATTCCTTTCAAAATAATTATACATATTTATTTATATATAGTTTCTCAATGTTTACAAAATGATGACGATCTTCATTTCTTTAACGTCTATACCTTTTTTCTGTTGTTTTTGTAGTATTAATTAGGCTTTTAACAACTTAAACATTATGATGATCTTAATCTTAATATGTACTAGTAATGTAAGTTCTCAAAGTGTAATAACCTTTTATGAAGGATACTTTTGAATGAATGAATAAATAAATACAAAATGCTGCATCACTTAGGGTGTTTACATGGCAAGCTTTCCTTGATTGCTTCCCATTGGTAAAAGTAAAGGAGTGATATAGCCAATCCATTTTACATACTGGAAGACGGGAGTATTAGTGAGATTTGTCTTATGGTCGATTGTTGTAAATACATTGAGCATTGAATTTATGAGATAGTACAATGTTGTTATTGGATTGTATGACTTACGGTTACTGCACTACTGCACTAGGAATACTAGGTTTGATGATTATTTTTATGAGATCGAGTTTGGAAACATCTTTTCAGGTATTAATATTGAGTATCCAAGTGTGTATTTGTTCGCAAAGTACAATTGTGGACCATGCTATGAACGTTATGTTAGTGTGTGTAAAAACATTTAGATTTGATAATTAGCGTTACAAACAAAAACTTTATGAAGATTTTTTACGCAAGTTCCAGAAACCGGAGGTGAGGATTCCGAAAAAATCCATTGCCCTAGCACTATTTCTCTTTTTAGCTGGGAGTTTTCTCTTATTGATGAGCGGACTGATATTCACCGGATTCCTCCATCCCAGGGTTTGTGTTTCAATTGCATATTGCATTCATACGAATTTCTCTACTTCTTTTCGTGTGATTGTCATGTCTTTGGAGATGAAATATTCCGTGATTATTTGCACGTTTCATTTTATTGCAGTACGAGGATCGAGTTTGGGCAATGCTTTTCATGGGTCTTGTTATGTTTATTCCCGGGTCTTATCATGTTAGAATCGCCTATTGTGCTTTCCAGGGATACGCAGGTTATAGCTACGAAGACATTCCAGAATTCGAATGATATTTCTCTGTAAACAAACATGTTGGTGTCTAGTATGTGTTTCTCTAGTCCATGTCTATCTAATCAATCTTTTTAAATTCTATGTCAAATCCGATAACATTGAGCTATTGCAAAATGCAAATCATTAGCATTAGTATTCTTCCAAGAGAAGCTTCAAGAAAAGGACGGTATCGGATTTGCATTGGCGAAAAAAAAAATTGAGATGAAACCTACGTTTTGTAGCGCTTAAAATTCTACATCGAATAGCTATTTCAGTTTCTGAAAAAAATGTGTGCTCACCCCAGTGGGGGGGAAATTCTAAAATTGAATACATGCGGGGGAGATAGAGCAACTGCTCATTTTCAAAGTGGGATTTGGGGATGATCTCCAACGACTTTCAAACTGAAAGTAGTATCATTGCAAAGAGGAAGGTTGAAACAATATTTTAAGACTGGTCGCAAAATGTTTCACCCCCCATTTGGGGAAGTTATGGGGTTTTGAAAAAGGACAAAGATTTTTCTTGCAAGATTAATGAGTGGATAACATGAGGAAAATTTGTCCTTTTTCAAAACCCCATAACTTCCCCAAATGGGGGGGTGAAACATTTTGCGGCCAGTCTTAAAATATTGTTTCAACCTTCCACTTTGCAATGATACTACTTTCAGTTTGAAAGTCGTTGGAGATCATCCCCAAATCCCACTTTGAAAATGAGCAGTTGCCCTATCTCCCTCATGTATTCAATTTTAGAATTTCCCCCCCACTGGGGTGAGCACACATTTTTTTCAGAAACTGAAATAGCTATTCGATGTAGAATTTTAAGCGCTACAAAACGTAGGTTTCATCTCAATTTTTTTTTCGCCAATGCAAATCCGATACCGTCCTTTGCAATTGTGTCAGTCCGGTATTTTTAGTATTAAGTTTAGTATTTAATCCGGCAGAGTAAAGTTCTTTCGAGTGGAACTAGATTGGTAAAGATTTCTATGAAATAAAGTGTATTAGTAGTTAGTAATGCACACTATATTAGTTGTGCTTTGTCAAGAAATCTGTACTATAGTAACCTCTACTATAACTCTGTGCTGTAAGTGCTGTTATATGAATAAATGTGAGAAAACTATAAAACTATATATATCGGTAGCGTCTATATCGGTAACGTGACGTTATTTACTTAATTGCTCGTCGTAAACCCAAAAAAAGGCCCTCGTCTGTTATTGCTGTCTCTGCGTCTGTATTTCTGCGAAGAATTTAAAGTAAGTACATAAGCGAAGTGTTCTCTGCTGGCATGATTCATAACGATGTGCATTGTGCATTACTCGAAAGTTAAGAATTTACATTAAAAATGGATTGAAAAACACACATGAGCCGACATTGACAGTGACATTTGTTAGTATGATAAATGAGTTATCCGCTAAAATTTGATGTGTGTTAGTTCCTGTGCATTGATAAGATATAGTACAAGTGAGTACAAGTTCAAATATATTCATCCTACTCACATAGATAATTAGGCTAGTGGACTGGGCACTGACTGAGAGTATGTGCGGTAGTGCGGTGAAGATGAGAGTAATAAAGTTCTAAAAAACATCACTTCTGCGCTCATGTTTTTAGTGCTCCAACTATATGCCATGTCCCTGCCAGCCTGCCATTCACTGAATCGACAAAAAATAATATCCTTATATAATACATCACTTGATAATTTGAAAGCACTGTCGTACAGTAGAAAGTAAAATATTGTTTAGCAGTTCATCCTTTAACGATTTTGACAAACCATGCTCTCTATCCTTTAAGGTGCATCAGATATTTTTACATGTGAATCGATTTTTATTCGAAAGAGCCCCAGCCCGGCTTTCGAAAACTATTGACCGGAACGGTATAGTACACAATAGTGAATACATGTATATAAGCTTGGTATCAGGTATAGGTACATGGCAAAAGTAGTGTTGCGGGTACATTGAAATGGGTTTGTGTTGTGAGTGCAGGTGCACTTGGAACTAATGATAATAAATTCGCACTCTTTTTCCTTCCTAGCAAATAACTTATTTCCTGTTTTTAAACTTAAAAGTATACTTCCTCTTCTCCGATTCATTTTCTTGAGCGAGAGATCCAGCAACCCTAGGACTCGTTAACTCCATATCTTCTTTGAACAATAAAACTTATCGATTTATGTAATCGTTTTCGAAACGGAATATATACAGTGACCATAAATCAACAATAACTGAAAGTATTTTAAATTTAACAAAGGAGTCCAGTATCGAGTGTTGGAAAAAGTGAAAACAAACGGTGAGTGGTCCAATCGCCTATAACCATTAACCATCAAAATGGTCCATTGTTGTGGCCGTTTCTTTTGTGTTACAAATGTCTTCGTTTTTACGTAATCATTAATTGTCTATTATAAAGCTGATCCACGCTCATAATAATGCACTTTAAAAATTCAGTTGATAAGTTTGATCGTGATTGTGGTACCATTAAATATGTAGTTTTTGACTCTACCCTTTGACCTATGGTGTTGCAACTGTTCAACTTAAGATCTATGTGTTGAATGGTTTGTCTTTTTTTTAGATTGAATTCTGGGGCTGTTTTGGAATACTTGCATTTTAGAAATGATGGAAAACACATGAGAATCTTGAAAACTGTAAACTAGCCACACTGGCCACCTGGGCAAAAATTAGAACATTAAAAGTGCTAACATGAAAGAGGTCCTTCGTTAGCAACATATATAATACTTGTGTAAAGATAAAGTGTACACGACGCAGCCCAGTTACAAATAAATTTGACTGTGACGAAGAAAGCAAATTCAGATTAGATATAGTAAGAATTAGGAATCAAGACTCGAATTTTAGACGTTAATTAGATGGCGAGATTTCTGCAGGACTGGTACTCTGACCTCATGCGAGACGTCATGTGCGAATCCAATTGTTCTGGTCATGGGGACTGCTTTAATGGTACTTGCTTCTGTGAGGTATGAAATTCTTTTCTGCATGCTATGGAAAGCACCCACTGTCGTAGACAGTGGGTACAACACATTACCGACTTTACCCATCTAGAATCTATAATGTCAAAAATCATTCCTTATTTGTTCAGATTAAATTTTCTGGCGAAGAATGTGGTGGAGTCAACTTTGCGTATTTCATGGGCCTCGCGTCCTTGTATTCTATGGTTGCCCTTGTTTCTTTGGTTCAACTACTGGTGGCCATGGCCATGTCAGCGAACCTTAGTCTCAAACATGGATCATCTCACAAAACCAATTGTCTGAAAGCTGCCTTTGAACCTACCACACCAAAGGTTCCTCTCGTCCTCAATCCTAATATTTCGCTTGAGCTTCGACACTGGCGGTGGATTAAATTTTAATCGACATTTTCATTGTGTGTAGGTGATTTACGGAATCGTTTTTTTGGCGGCATCCCTTCGCGCAGCCTATTTCGCTGCATCTCTCACGATCTCCACCTCATGGGCCACAGACTGGCTCATGAGTTTATTGAGTGCGTACTATCCTCTTCTTCTTACAGGCTCTTCCCTCATCGTTTGCTTTTGGGCTGAGGTATGCTGCACATTCATAATTATTCATCTGCATGTCGAATCTTTCTTCTACTCGCCCACGTATGCATGAAAGAAGTAAATATATTCAAATAAATTAGTTTTTACTTTTATTCAGGTATTCCATTTGCGGAATGTGTGTTTCGAATCGCACCGATTCCTATCCAAATCCTTCCTTGGCTTTGTAGCATTTAACGTGATTACCTATTCTGTGCTCATCGCTCAAGCACTTCTAGTCGTCGCCAATACCAATCAGGCCGAGAAGGTAAGGTTTTCCGCCCTTACCATGGTATGGGTCCAATCATATAGCTTATGAGACTAGCGGAGCAGAATCACTTCAATAACTAGAAAACTTGTGTTTTATTATGTATTGTAGGGTTACTACTTGAACGTCTTCAATGGAATTTACGCACTTTTGCTCCTCATAGTGGTCGTCTTCTTCCTTATCTATGGAGTCGAAGTTTATTTCAAGGTTAGTTCATTATTGGTTTAATTTCACATTTCTCTAGACCCCCTTATTGAACTGGGGCATTTTGTGTGAATTCCTTAATGCTATTATGGGTTCACTTGTTGACTAACAATCTATAAATGGGTTTAATCGACATATGACGAGTGGCATGGGTATTGTGTGAGTAGGTGCGAGGTGGTTTTCTGGCGCTCAGTCCAGGACGTCATCAAAACCATAACAACTCTCCAATGTCATCCACTGACACCATCACTCTTGTTCATGGAAAACAGGCATGTATTTTCTTGTTTAAATTTCCTTTTTTACGACCAATTAACCTACAGTCGCCCTCTATACAATCAAGGGAGGGGAATTTAATTTTATTAAGTGATCTTTGTTTTGCAAGCATTCCCATTTTTTTGTACTTTACTTGCTTTCAGCTTTATGGATATAGAGCTAGGAGCTGCTTTGTTGGATTTTGGGTTCAATTCTAGCTTCAATATGTACAGTTACTTGCATTTTTAATTTGTTGAATTGATTTATTTCAGTAACAATTACTAACAAATGTTTTTTTCGGTGAATATTATTGTTGTTATTGGTTTTATTTCAATGAAATAGTTCAGATATTTATTGACTTTAAGTATCCTTCATTCTTCTATATTAGTATTTTATTTGTTATCATTTATCATGGACATGCATAAAAAACGTCATAATGATTATATTTGTGTGTAGATGGACAAAGGAAGTCAGCCTGTCAACGTGAGCCAGTTAAACCAAAGCCGTCTTGGGCTTGTCTCTCAGGCTTCAATGTTGCTCGTTACCGTGGCCTTCATCCTTTCTGACATCCTTGGCGAATTCTGGAAGAACAAGTTTGTTCTAAATTTATATTTTTGGTCCAACCGCATTCGTGCTCATCAAATTCTTATATACTTATTGTGTACTGAAATAGAGTTCCCGTGGAAGGTCGAAACTATCATGACGTAATCTTCCGAGTGGTGGAAGTTGGCGTTGCTCTTTGGTTTCCATGTGTCCTCTGGAACGTTAATCGCCCAGAACAGTTGTGGATTTTAAACCCAAAGAAGATTCTAAAGAGTGCATCAATCAAGCCAACTCTACTACTATCCTCCACCAGTACTGGAGAGGAGGGGATACCATCTGGAGAAGGTTGCAGTGAAGGTCAGTCTGGAGACGGAGACAGTGTTGGTTGCTACTTTTGTTACGATTCAGAACGCACGGATGCAGGACCTATCATCAGTCCGTGTCAATGCAGAGGAGACGTAGGTCATGTGCATCATCAGTGTCTCCGAAAATGGCTTTTACAGGTAACGCACCTAACTGTAGCTCACTCTGACTAAATAGAGACATGAGAACAATTTTTAAAGTTAGTAAATTGCGTAGAGAGCTGGTGCGGAAGAAAACGGAGAGAATCCACCATGCTGCTCTGTTTGCAAAACCCCATACAGACTGGAGAGAGGGAAAAGTCTCTCGTGGTCCTCTTGGGGTCAAGTTTCTCCATCACATTGGGTGCGTCTCAGTCTTATGATTGCTGCAATTTCGGCCATCTTTATGTCAGCCTGGGCTTTGTGTCACATTCTCACTTCCCCTCCCTACAAGATCCTCGTCCTGGGGCTTGCTTGCATTGGCACATATGTCATCCTCAAGTAAGTACCATTGATTGATGTATATATAATTATATTAAGTAAGTGTAATAATGTTATTGCTGTCCATCCTAACAGTCCTTGCTTGCTTGCAGATTCTTGGGCCAGAATACCTTCTCAGCATACCAGCAAGCGAAAGTATCCTCCATGAAGATTATGTCTACCCCAGACGGGCCAGTGGTAGACACTTGTGTGGACACGCCTCTTAAAACCTAAAGACATGTGTGTCTCCACACAATCTAACTCGCCACTGTGATACCCCAGACCCTACTACACTGCACGATGATCCGTCAGGCATCACTGTTTTTGCCTCCGTTTCGGGGATTCCATTTGAACACAAGAAGCAGCGGCGGTATATTGTACCGGATTTTGATTTCAAATACTGTGAATGGATGACAAATTGTTGGAAGTGGAGAGGGAATGCCAAATATATGACATATTATATTATTATATTGTGATAGTGAGTAGACAGTAGACTGTAGTATAGCTTTGAGTACTGTTGTCAATAGTCAGCCGAAAACCTCGCACCACTTTTACTTGATCATACCAGAATGCAATGCAAATGAGAATCTCTTTCCATCAACATTATTAAGATAATATCCTCTCCTCAATATTATTAATATTTATACTAGTAGTTTATAGGCTCCTATAATATTTAGTTAGTGCAGAATGAATACCGGTATGCAATTCTGTATTTTTAGTAAGTATTACACAAGTGAAGGATGAAGTATTATTAGTTTGAATGACTACGATCATAAATAAATGAGATATAAGTACACAACCAAATATAGAGATACCCAGTGAATTATAAATTAGTCAAGTACAGCGACACAGCGATCATTAATAATATGTAGCTTGCAATGTTAGCTTAAATGAGTGCAATTTACCAGCCCAACTTACTCACAGCTTCATTACTTGTACCAACCCAAAGGCAAATAAATAAATAAAAAAACGATTGACTCTTATAATGTAACGGTAGAAAACGGTTCTATTTATTCATTCCACCTTATTTATATTACTAATTAAAGTTATAATAATCATAACATCAATTTAATTACGGTAAATGACAGATTTTCAGCTACAGTTTTAAATGTTGGCTGGAGATTCTTGAAACGGCGAAAAAACCAGAGATGTTTCTTTAAATATTGCAACACGGCTGGCCACATATTAGGCATGAGATTCTAAGTAATTAAGACACTATGACCCCAGTTTTCAATAATGATGGGAATAGTGATCGCATTGCTGATAACGCTTGGCTCAAGTTACAGGCAGTAGCTGAAAATCGGTCAATTACTTGTATTTTTTACATGACTTACATTACATTTTAAGACTATGAAACGTGACTATACAAAAAAGCGTGTCTATTTTCTACAAGTATACATAATACGATTACATAAGTTTGGCGCTCATTCTATTAGAATGGTGGGGGTGCCAATTGGACATTTAGTCCAACAATGCAATCCAACTTTTTTTTATCAACTTAAGAAGAAGTAAGCAGTTCGCATTTACAGCATTGCACTAGTTCACAACCCTACTTTTCTGGATATTTCAATTCAACAGAGAACAGATATTGCTCATTCTTGTCCCTGATTTAAGAGTATAAAAACGGATAAGGACAATACTTTTGTTACCAACCTGTAATAATTATCTTGACCATAAAATGGTTCAGAATGTAATTCTGAGTGTTTTAAAAAGACTGCAAAAGTGATGATTGCATTGTTTGTTTGGATGGAGCCCAACAGAAAATGAAGCGTTTAGTTTGAAAAGCCCGTATTTTTTTGAGTTGGTGACATCCAAAAGCTCATACGAGATAGAGACTAGTTTTTCACATTTTGAACACAAATCGAATCCCTTGCTCACTTTAAAATCAGACTTTGACTCAAGGCGAAACATATTCACTTACATTTCTAATCCCCTTGCTTTCCGCTCTCTCTGAAATTAAACCTTATTATCATCGTATTCAAAATACTAACTTAATTTTTTCAATTTGTCAATATTCTGCAGACATGATTGATCTTTTAAGGCTTTCTTTGAATCCAAACTCACTCAAAATAGAATGAATAAAGTCGTAGAATTCAGAGAGGGGACATTGCAATATATTTTTGGGGAATGTGTGACTACAATGAGATAAAGCTAACTAACTAATTTGTGTGACCCACGAAATGGACTGAATAGTAGAGATGGTGCAAATGGCGCAATAAAATCTATAGCTACTCCCATGCAATTAGATTTGTGTGATTGTGACCGTTGGGCCCACGACCACGCTGGTCTTTCGTGTGCATATTCTGACAATCTTGGAGTTTCCGACACCATGTGAGAGCCTGCGATGCGCTCCCTGCACGCAATTTGTACATTGTCCCTGAAAAAAATCAAGCTATGAAATCTCTAGTTCGATTCATTAATGCAACATGCAGAGTCTCTCAATTATGTATGCATGTTACCTGTCGCCGGATGGGCAATGTGGAAGGAGTCAGGATGAACAGGATCTTCCCCCATTTGAATGAGCCACCCACTCACACTCTTCATTTTGGAAGGCTCCGTTTTATAATCGCTTCGTTCAGTCCTGTTACAACAACAAAATAGATAAATATGCCGTGCAAACATTTCTAGCATTAGTTAACTAAAGATATTCAATAATTGCAAAACTTAATTTTCATGGCTACATACCCAGTTAGAGATTTGGGAGAAAAGAATAGAAGAACAGGACCCCAAAGTTGAACCCAAAATCGCTGCCAAGCTGCAATTGGTGGCTTTTTACCATTCTTCAATAACGTCTTCCGTTTCAAACAACCACTGAGAGTAATATCACCCCCGCTCGGAATAGGAACCACGCATAAAGCAGCGCCATTCGTTCCTGTACTTTCTACGTCTCCGTCAAAACTGCACCCTTTTTCCATCACCAGTGAATCGTCCAATAAATGACGTCCATTACGTCCTCTGAAATCCAAAGATATAGCATTGCAAAACTGGCGAAACCAAATTGTAGAATTACTAATTGCTTTGAAAGTCTAACAAGAAAAACTTACTTTTGAAACGGAGGGGGAGCTTTAGGAGGAAGCTGCGAATTCTTGCGGGGAGAGCCTTGACCTCCTTGGGGGGAAGACATGAGAGTTGAGAGAGCAGGCGCTGAGGAAGGCTCTAGGTCGCATGACTTTTTGAAGTTGTCGTCCTCTACAAACTTTAGTAGCTCATCAATATAGCGGATTGAACGCAGTTCAGCCTGTGTATGATAAAGACAACAAAAATCGCTATAATTTCATACATCATACAAAAAATAATTCACGTTTATCCTATACAGCAGAATATTAGCAACAACGTAAGCAAAAAGCAGATAAGACAGACAAGTGCCATATTGAAATTAAAATTTACCTGAAGAGGATAGTCCCTCGGAAGATGACAATAGTTACTATCTGCTTGATAAGTCGTCATTATCCTGAATATATTGTTAGCAGGAGCACTCTCTTTCAAATTACCTCCGGGATTGGCCATGCTCACGTACACCAAGTCCGTCAAATACACACCTGAATAGGCCAGATACTATATATTCCCTTTAAACTTTAAGAGTAAGCAAAACAAACCTACTACCTACTCCAACTATATAACTAAAAATATTAGTGTAAACAGACGATTTCTAAAACATGTGAAAATACATACCAATGTATGGAACACAAGGCAGCTTTAGAGAGTCAAGTGCCGCTCTGAGTCTCGACCAGTTATCCTTGTCCGAGAAAATGTCAGCCAGCTTGTCCACAGTGGCCTTCTCTTTTTTGCTGACCAAATTCCATGTCGCTGTCAGTCTAAAATCAAAAGGCAGAAAATACTTAAAGTCTTTTCCCAATTCATCAAAAAAAGCTCAAAATAAAACGTGTATAATTAAAGGTATTTACTAAGCTGTCGACATACCTGTAGATGGAAGCACTACGCAGAGCGGAAAGAATGGCAAATAGAGAATGTAGGTTGTTGAGGTCTTGAAGTCGTTTGCACACACGGATGAAGTAAGATACAATAGTGGCCCGTCCCTTGGGGGACTCATCCCCCAGAATCTCTTCAATCACCCAGTAACTGACATGGTTAAATCGTCTCGTGTAGTTGACCACATTAGGAGCCGTTTCTCGTTTATTTTTCTTTATCCAACCGCAACTAGTGAGTTCTTCTAAATCGATCTTACAGAACAGTTCTTGATCAATCAATGTCAACTGGGCTGCTATGTCTTCTGCTGGAATTCTGGTCACTTCAAAAAAAGGAGATGCTCCCGAAGGCCCTTCTGAACTTTCTCGTCCACTTCCATTGCCATTACGAGAACAATACCGAGGTAAAGAGCTATGTATAAACAAAATTACAGTTATAAACCACTTGTACTTAATCATTAATTAGGATATGAATAAAGAATGAATAATTAGGTGGAGAGATGTCTTACTTTGTGCTGTAGGTGTGTTTCGACATTCTAGGCCGTTCTCTGGTGTCAAAACAGGACATTTTTCTGAGCACTCTCCCCTGCAACGACAAAACAGGGGGAAATTTATTTTTTTCTGCAATTTTGATGTTTTCCTCTCTTACATTTCAGCTTAAAGAAATATTCATATGGAGACATGGATAGTAGTAGTAATACAGGGAGTCGGTCAACATGCAATTTTGGTGAGGAAGGTTATGAAATACCGAGATAGAGGAAAACTGATACACACTATACGTGCGAGTACCAGAAAATCCGAACTAAAGAAATGTGGGCCACAGCCAAAAATATGAACAACTCACAAGGCCCGTTTATAAACTAACTATATGGCACATATAATTTCGGGAAACTATTTATAACTCACTCCAAATTTACAAATATGCCAAGCCACGAATCAGCCATTTACACAAGTCCATTTTTTCAACAGCTCCATCTGCAGCTTCATAAGTATTAATGTAATGCACAAAAATGTTGTTTTGGCAAACAAACATAAAACACGGCTGAAATGGTTTTATGCGTACATGTTTGATCTTGGCGAATGAATGCAGTTTCTAACCTAGCGTGCATAACTATTACATCACTATCATCTGTCTGTCTGTGTGCAAGTCTAAATTATGGTAAAAGTCAAAGTGCAATTCATACCGTTCAAAGCTCAAAACTAATATACGTTATCGAGCACAACTAAAAAATTAATGAACCAACAGCACATTGCTATAGGTCCATCCATACTATCCATATCATAATTATAATATTAGGATGAAGTAAACTTCTTCAATTAACTTCTAAGCCTTATAGCTAACCTATAGTACAGTCAATGTCTGTTTTGTTTTGAATGGGACCTCCCCAATAGTGAGTTGCTATTATGGATAAATAGTAAATTGTTTTATTGATGATAGGACAGTGGTCTCCTTGCTAGGGCAATAAGGTTTTGGAAGGTCCGGTTTTAGAACTTGGGACACCTGAAAAATTTCTAAGTTTTTTCAAACACCATGTTGACCGACATTGCAACCTAACCTAACCTAAACTAAACATAGTGTTTGAAAAAACTTAGAAATTTTTCA
>Ga0210040_10007034_pt1 | contig 13794 bp, 11 predicted proteins | sample CryGeyCG12114_NA_FD_185462 | JGI IMG/M metagenome (GOLD analysis project Ga0210040, IMG submission 185462) | Groundwater microbial communities from aquifer - Crystal Geyser CG19_WC_8/21/14_NA (SPAdes) (version 2) | ecosystem: Environmental > Aquatic > Deep subsurface > Groundwater | place: USA... | reverse complement strand
AAAAAAACACAACCATGAAAGTTTTAATTTTTTGCATTTTCCTTGCTGTCACTTTGTCAGCAACTGCAAACATTCAAAATTTTGAAGGGTAAGTAAACTTTTGGCTCATGCACGTTACTCATCATCCTAAAATTTTTCCCACACTAGAAGACTCAATACTTGATTTTCTGAAACTTCGTCCCAGATACAAAGTTTTTCGAATTCATCCAAAAACAGACGAGCAAGTTGCAGATTTGAAAAAATTTGCATCTGAAGATATTGACTTCGATATTTGGAATGAAGCGAAACCCACTGCCCGCTCAACTGATATAATGGTTCCACCACATCGTATTGACCATTTGACTAACTTTTTGAAAGCAAATGAAATTTCCTATTCCACTATGATTCAAAATGTTGAGACGTACGTACTTTATTCAACATATTTATTCAAAACATAATTAACTCTCAATACACCCCGATTCCCCTTCAGTTTTCAGCATCTCTGATTCTTTTGTAGTTTGATTGCCCAAGAACGGGCTCGCATTTCCGCCCGCAAAGCTGAAACCCAAGCTATGACTTGGGAAGACTACAATGAAATTGACACGGTATTAGGAATGCATAGACATTATTTCATTAACCGCATGGTGATGATATGGCTTAATGTTATAATAATATATAATTTAGATCTACCAATGGGTGAGAAATCTAGGACTTGTTTACCCACAATTGGTCAACGTTACTACCATTGGAGAAAGTTATGATGGCCAAGATTTGATACTTGTGAAAGTCTCCACTGGAGGGAGCGGAAAACCTGCTTTTTTCATAGACTCCAGTACAAGTTCAGAAATACTTTTTCTGAAAATTTGTTAAAAATGAGTTACTTATTCACATGTTTTTATTTACAGCAATTCATGCACGAGAATGGATTGCTCCAGCTACTGCTACATACATGATGAATGAAATCATCACGAAACCAAATAACTACTGGGATATTGTGGACAACTTTGATTTCTATTTCATCCCTGTCTTGAATCCAGACGGATACAGGTTCACGTTTGATTCCAACCGGCTATGGAGAAAATCTAGGTCTGAAAATAACTCCCCCGTAGGCTGCTTAGGGGTAGATATTAACCGCAATTTTGGTAAGTATGAGAAAAAAGCCTGCAAACGAAGAAAAAGTATTAAAAAATTTCCAAATTGCTGGTTGAAATGTAAAATTTCAGATTTCCAATGGAACTCATGCGCTGGATGTAGTAGTGGAGATCCTTGCTCCGCTACTTTTAGAGGTTTGACGCCATTTTCTGAATCAGAAGGAGATCACATGCGCGCTTTCATTATGGAAAATAGTGATGTCAATTGGCAATACTACGTGTCTTTCCACAGCTATAGCCAAGTTAGTTAGAAATAATGTTAAAAAGGCTACCAATACCGTAACTAAAATTAAAAAGAAATGAAATTTACAGATTTTTTAAAAATTTTAGATGTTCCTCACTCCGTGGGGTTACACTGGAAATGGAGAATTGCCTCCAGACTATGATGAAATTGTATGCCATTCAAGAATGTTCCTCCCTTTCTTTTTATAGCATGTATGACACAAACGTTGAAATAGATATAATATTTTATTAGAAATTGGCTGCCGATTACTTTGCTGGAAACTTGACAGCAGTGTATGGAACTCCATACGTAACTGGTCCATCTCACGATGTGATTTACCCAACTGATGGATCTACAGCTGATTGGGCTAAAGCTAACGGGTTCAAATATTCTTACACAGCGGAACTCCGTGATACTGGAGCATATGGATTCCTTTTGCCTCCAGCGCAAATTCTTCCAACTGCTGAAGAGACTTGGGCTGGATTCCAAGCCATGGCCAGACATTTTTTAGCTACAGAAGTTTAAAGCTTTGATAAATATATTCTGCTTGAATAAAGAATGTGATTGATGATTAATCCTGTACTTTGTTAGTGGTTTGATATACTTATTCAACATTTGCATGCAACATCGACTCAGTAGACAAATGATGCCCAGGCACGAAGATAAACTTGAATGTTTAATTTCTGGTTAATCTGCTACTGTTGTTGACAAAAGATTTGACTGGCACTTCACAATCAGATGAAACATTTAAAAGTTGACAGAAATGAATACATAAGGCTTTGCATATTTCATGACAATCGTATGTATTTGCAAGCAATCTCCACTTGATGGGAATTGAAACGTCTGCCGGACAATAAGAAGTTTCAATTAATCAGTTGACCATGGGCACATAATCAGAAATCAGGGCTTATAATTGCATTTCTATGATTGTATGCCAATCAAGAGCAAATTTTCCACAGATTAGGAAACAAATAAAATCAAGTTTTTAAGTCCCTCTGTCTCAGTTTAGTTCACAAGTTATTTAATTAACTTCCTAATAATCATCATGAAGGTCTTCGTTTCATGTATTCTTCTTGCTTTTGCATTTTCTGCAACTGCAGATCTCAAAAGCTATGACGGGTAAATTAACTTTTGCTGCACAACATTTTTGAATTTTAAAACAATGGGTAGTGTAACTGAAAATGTTCTTGTAGCTACAAGGTTTTCCGGACTTACCCAAAAACCACAGAGCAAGGAATTGGTTTGACTAAATTTGCAACTGAAAACAATGGTTTCGATTTATGGACTGATGCCAAACCAAATGTCAGGTCAACTGATATCATGGCGCCACCACATCGGATTGACGATTTGGTTAACTTTCTGAAAACACAGGGAATTTCTTATTCCACTATGATTGACAATGTTGAAACGTGAGTGAAAATATATATGCTACGAGTCTAGTGTCTTGATTTACCTAAGACTATCCCAACCACTTGTTGTGTTTTACAGCTTGATTTCACAAGAACGGGCCCGTATTTCTGCTCGTAAAGCCGAAACTCAAGCCATGACTTGGGAAGACTACAATGACATGGACACGGTAAGTTATAAAGATTAGAAATTTTTGCTTTTTAAAGTTTTTTAGGTTAACAAAATGTGGTGAATTTTTCCAGATTTATCAATGGATTGATAATTTAAGTTTGCTTTACCCCGACCTTGTCACTGTTATTAATTTTGGAAAAACTTATGAAGGTGAAGACATGAAAATTGTGAAAGTCTCCACTGGTGGCTCTGGAAAACCAGCATTTTTCGTGGATTCCGGTAAAAATGCTGTTTCATCTTCATCTACACATTCTGTTTAAAATTATTGTTTTACGTTATTTTTTAATTAAGTTTTAATGGTTTGCAGCAATCCACTCAAGAGAATGGATTGCCCCAGCTACAGCAACCTACATGATGAACGAAATCATTACAAGACCAAACAATTATTGGGATATTGTTGACAACTTTGATTTCTATTTTGCACCAGTCTTAAACCCTGATGGATACAGATTCACATTCTCAAACGATCGTCTCTGGAGAAAATCGCGATCTGACACCGGATCTCCTTTCGGTTGTATAGGGGTGGATCTCAATCGTAATTACGGTACGAAAAATAGCATTTAAAATATAATATAAAAATGTCCTCACTCGAATATATCACAATAATCAATCAATCAATCACAACAACAATCAATTTAAAATTACTACTCGCAGATTTCCAATGGAATTCTTGCCCTGGATGCAGTAGTGGTGACCCTTGCTCTCAAGTTTACCGTGGGGATTCTGCATTTTCCGAAATCGAGGCTGTCAACATGCGCAACTTCATTCTTAACAGTACTGATGTGAACTGGCAATACTACGTTTCTTACCACAGCTACAGCCAGGTTTGCATGCATGCATGGTTTTAACTTGAAAAATTCGAATGCTAAGCTAATAGTAAAAAACAATTTTTTCAGATGTTTCTGACACCATGGGGCTACACAAGTGAAGAACCCGTCGATTACCCAGAATTGGTAAAAAATCAACTTCTAGTTAGTTCGTTAATTTCATTACAGCGTAACTTTACCTAAACTGTTTAAATTTTATCACACAATCCCAGTTGCTCGCTGCCGATTACTTTGCCGGAAACTTGACCGCCATGTATGGAACTCAATACTTAATTGGAACATCTCATGACGTCGTATATCCAACTGACGGCTCTACCGCAGATTGGGCTAAAGCCAACGGATTCAAATACTCCTTCACAGCAGAACTCCGAGATACTGGAGCATATGGATTCCTTCTACCTCCAGAACAAATCATGCCATCCGCTCAAGAGACTTGGGCTGGATTCCAAGCCATGGCCAGACATTTCTTGGCTACAATGTAAATCTTGTAAACCACTATCTGTGATTCAATTCAAACTGAAATAAATATTTTCAGAGCACCTCTAATTGCTTCCATCTTATTCTATGCATTCTGAAGACGAATTTTCCATATGTGTACATGCACCTCGTATACAGCATAATACTTTAAAATCCTTATAATATTAAACAATAGGAATTGGTAAGCACGTACGTCATTGTTATTTGACATGTGTACCTTTGCACTTGTGCAAATATAATGCATCAGTTCCCTGATGCAGATAAGTATTGTCCTCGGACACCTGCCATTTTGTGCTTCAATCATACTCATTAAAGTTAAAATTGTACGGTTGTTTTTAGAAGCACAGCGCACAGCACAATAAATTCTCCGGTGGATACCATAAGCTTAGTTAGTTAGTTAGCGTAATAACTTACTTACTTTTAGTAAACTGCATGCATTATAATTCCCATCTTTTTTCCTACATAATTTGCCATTGGTGGACTTGACCAAGACATTTATTCCTTATCGTTTCCAATGTCACAAATATCATTTGAACAAGGAGAAGCATTCAGAAATTTTGCGTTGCTCCACGTGACCCTGAACTGATAGCAATTTTTCATATTATCAGCTGCCCATGAGCTAACAGTTTCTGGTTTGAAGTTAAATGAAGAACATTTACAATGGGGATTAGTAATAACAACGACAGTGTCAATACGAAATCCAGTTTTCCAGGCATTCGGAACTATAGCGGGATTCGAGGTCAAAGTTTCCCATCCATTTACGACTGGCTGGAAAGTAATGAATTCATGATGTTGACCTCACTTTGTGTTTACAGTTATTTAGCTGATTAGCGGGACTGAAAAAATGATTTATTTACAATTAATGTAGCCAAAAGACGAGATGACAATGTTGGAAAGTATTGGAGAGTTCACGATAAATTGTACGATCTCACCGAGTTCATCAAGAAGCACCCCGGGGGTTCAGATTGGATAAACTTCACTCAAGGGACTGACATAACCGAGGCATTTGAAGCTTCGCATCTTGTGAATACCAAATATGTGGAGAAATTATTGGCCACTTATTTTGTAAAAGTTGCGGAAAATTCGAGAAATTCTCCGTATACTTTCAATGAAAACGGGTTTTATAAGACACTTAAACGGAAAATTGAGCCCAAGCTGAAGGTAATTTCCCAGCATATTATTTCAATCCAATCTGAATTTAATTCAGTATATACAATAGAAATAATTATTATTGCGATTGCGAAAGCATTTTCAATTTTTGTGTGCATAGGAAGTAGGCACAGGAAGTACAAATGAAGCAATTCGGATTCAGGATACCCTGGCTGTACTATTTGTGGTGTTGGCTTTGTTGTCAGTTTACAAGAATTCTTTGATAGGACAGTTATTGGCCGGATTCATTTTGTCTTTGTGTACAACAGCGGCGCACAATTTTTTTCATAAGAAAGATCACTGGCGCATGTACTATTTTGATTTAAGCTTGTTGTCTTCTTATGAATGGAGGATAAGTCATGCAATCAGTCACCATTTGTTTCCTAATACAATATTTGTACGTTTTTAAATCCGATTCGATAAATTAAATCGCAATGTATTTTTTTTATTTTAACAATAAGATTTTTGTAATATAGGATTTTGAAATCATGATGGGAGAGCCCATGATAGAAATGCTGCCTAGTAGACCAAAAAATTGGATTCAGAGGAATTTTTCCTTCATTTACTACCATATTCTTATAGCGGCTCAAAGTACGACAGATATTCCAAAGAGGGCGTTTGATCTTTGTTCTGGGAAAGCAAAGTTACGCCCCGAGAATTTGATACCGTTTTTGGAACTACTAATTTTCATATATATCGCTCCTACGAAATTGGTATGCTATTATGATTTTTAAGAATTTTTTTTCGTACTAATTTTGGATAATAAGAACTAGTTTGTTGCAACTTTCAGAATGGGTTTGTCGCCTGGATGGTAATTCAAATGAGCTGCTCTTTCTGGTTCATCTATATTTCGAATAATTCTTCCCATCACCATCCCTTGTGTTTTCACGATGGGGATGAAATTAGGAATGAGCCAGATTTTGGGTAGGTTTTATAAAATTTTGAAAACTTTATTATTGTCGGATTGTGAATGCCAGTGTTATGGTCTGTTAATAGGCTCTGTCAACTGGACGCAACAGCTGAAAAAACGGATTGGTATCACAAGTCATTGTTTTCTGTTCTCACTACATTTGGGGCTCATCCTTTGCATCATTTATTTCCAACTGTGTGCCATTCAAAACTCAAATATCTTAAACCAATTGTGGAAGAAACTGTGCTGGAATTCTCAGAAAAGTATCCGGAATTGACGCAATTAGAGCTTTATATTGGGACATTCAAGCAAATGAGTAGAGTAAAAAAGCATTCTACTAGTCAATATAAGAACAAACAATGGTGATAAATAAATTATTTTAATCAGATTTTAATGGAATTATTTTGGATGGAAGTAAAGGATTTTGCATTAAATTATGGCATTTATTTTGTGCATTTGCCTTCATAATAATTGATAAGACATTTGCTGAATGATGACAAATAACATGCTTATCATTTTTTTTCACGAAACGATCTGATTAATGAAAAATTTAATTATTATTACGTTAGTCTGTTGCCAATTCCATCACAGCCATATCATATTGCAATTGATTGGATTATTAAATCCTGAATTTCAGTTATGAATGTGTTTGTACTTTTTTCATGCCTATTGCTGGTTGGAACAGCTATAGGTCAAGAAAATGATTACGAAGGGTAAATCATTACTTTCCTCCTTAACTAACTAACTAACTAACTAAACGGAATTCCATAATCATTATAAAACGGTACATTTTTCAGATACCAAGTATTTCGGGCTTACCCAAAAACACCTGAACAACATGCATTTCTAGCCAATTTGGAAACACTTGATCATGATTTCGATTTCTGGACTGAGGCAAAATCTGTTCATTCAACCGATATTATGGCGCCACCCCACCGGGTGGAAGAGCTTCGATCTATTTTGAGAACAGAAGCAATCTATTTCACTACAATGATTCATAATGTTGGATCGTAAGTCAAATAAAACAATGTTATATTATGATTATTCAGCAAAAAAGTCACCTAAAGTTTATTCCAAATTCTTATATGCAGAATAATTGCAAAAGAGAAAGCCCGACTTTTGAGCAGAAAAGCTGAAACACAGGCTATGACATGGGAAGATTATAATCCAATTGAAACAGTATGAAACCATTTTAAATCAAGTTGTGATGTGTGTGCTTAAACATGTTTTATCAACGATTTTTTCCCATAGATCTACGAATGGGTCGAAAATTTAGCATTCGTATACCCTGAGCGTGTCTCATTGGTGAATTTCGGGAAAAGCTATGAAAACCAAGACATGAAATTGTTGAAAGTCTCCACTGGAGGCTCTGGAAAACCCGCTTTTTTCATTGACGCAAGTATGCATCCAAAAATTTTATTTTCAACTCACAAAATGGTTAATTTAATCCAAGCGTCAATCATTTTAATCAGCTATCCATGCTCGAGAATGGATTGCCCCAGCTACCTTGACTTACATCATGAATGAAATCATTACAAAGCCCAATAACTATTGGGATATCGTGGATAACATTGACTTTTACTTTGTGCCTCTTCTAAATCCTGATGGCTACAAATTCACGTTTGAGGGAAATCGTCTATGGAGGAAAACTCGGTCGGACAATGGATCCCCTTGTTTGGGAGTTGATGCCAATAGGAATATGGGTAAACATTATCTTAAAAACATTTTTTCCATAAAAAAGCTGTAATTTTTACAAATTTACATGTAGATTATGCATGGGACTCTTGTCCTGGATGCAGTAGTGGAGACCCGTGCTCACAAACTTATCGGGGGCCAACTGCATTTTCTGAATCTGAAACTGCTTCCATGAGGGACTTTTTCTCCAATAACACTGATGTGAATTGGCATTGTTATATTTCCATGCATAGTTACAGTCAAGTAAGTGTTAAATATCAAAAATTTGAATGTAAGGTTCATGGCCAGATTTTATTTGTTTGGTGTATTTAGTTGATGCTTACACCTTGGGGTCACCAGGCTGAATATCCAGAAGACTATGATGATTTGGTAAGATTTAGCGAACGTTTTTTACGAAAGATAGAGGGAAGGCAATGTATTTTAAAATTGTATTTTCAGAAACTGGCTGGAGATTATTTTGCTGGAAATTTGAGTGCTGTGCATGGAACGCAATACATAGTAGGCTCCTCTCATGAGGTTTTATACCCCATAGATGGCAGCACTTTGGATTGGGCCAAAGCTAATCATGGATTCAAGTTTGTCTATTTGCCAGAACTTCGTGATACTGGCTCATACGGATTTCTATTGCCTCCAGAGCAAATTATTCCAACTGCTGAGGAGACTTGGGCTGGACTTCAAGCTATGGCCAGGCATATTTTGTCTTTGCAATAAGTTTAACTTGACTTGAATGTAATTGCAAATTAGTAGTAAAATATTTAATTAATGCAGAGCGATTCAATTGTGTCTTGTATTATTTTTGTCGTGGACTTGAAAATCATTTGGCATTGACATAGAGTTTGCAATAATATTTACCAATGATCATGCTGTAACCTTAGAGGGTTCAATATGAAAATCCTCAACAAATGTAGTAGACTGATGATACAATACAAAAAACTTTCTCAAGCAATACATACAAATTTATTTTTCGTCGTCTCTTAACTCTAACCGTAGCCAATAATTCATAAAAATCGTCAAAAAATCAGTTAAAATATAAATATCAACTATCGTCAAACGCATAATCATACCTTATATAGTACATACATAAGTGTTTAAGTCACATTTTGAATCACATGAAAAAACTTTGTACCAAATAACCTGAAAAACGTAATACAATTCGAAAATTAGCATTAGACATTTAATATGCCGCAAGTTCACACCACTCTTCGTTTCATAGAAGGACTATGCTTCAACCTAGCTACACCATTTTCAGCAGAAGCATCCTCAGTTTTACACGAGCCATGGAACTTGAGTTTAAAATATTGGCAAGATTTTCTAGATTTTGTAAACTTTGGCAATTTTACGCCAGTACAACTATTACTGGTAATAGCTGGCAAAACTTCGCCACGGAGTGAGTCTTGAGCAATTTCCACTTGGTCCACAATGGGATGTAAAATAGCTTTTTTCTTGCCCCCTTTTCTTATTGCAGTGTCCATCCGCTGTTCTGGCACTTTGGAATGAATGGGTTGCTTCCATTTGGGCAACTGATGATAGTTGCCACATTTGCAAAGCACAACACAACTCCGTTTGTCCTCCATCCCTTTCTCGATGGCTATAATGTTTTTCGGGTAGCGTGTTTTCCCCACTTCACATGCTTTCTTGGTATTATCACTCCGTAATGAGAAAAAATTTGTGATTGAAGACATGTTTAAACTGGAAGAGATATTCGTTTCAGCAGTATTCTCTGTTTGTTGAGTCTTTTTTACCGGCTCGGTCGTTTCCTTCTTGCATATTATGTTTCTCATCCGTTCCGACCTGTAAATTATTAAGTTAGTTAGTTAGAAAGCTTATAAATAGTAGTAAGTCCAAATATTATGTTAAGTACATAAAGTTGTTTATGGAAACTAATCAATCAAATATTGTACCTGAGCAATTTGGCTTGGTTTTTGGGATCCAAACAAGTGGCCACTTCATGGTTTCCGGTCGTATGCAAAACTGTCAAAAGTTTTGAAAGGGACCAACTCTCTTTTTTCAATAGTGTGGCGTACAGATCAATAGCTCGGATTATATCGTCAAGATGGGACATCTGAAATCAAATACAAAACAGGTTTGTTCAATTGAAATTTCAAAAAAAAAAAAATTTAGTACTTTTCAGTTATAGTACGTAGATAGTGACAATTATTAAACTTACAATATTTCTTTTGTCCTCAGAATTCAATAATCCAGTCCAAGTGAGTTGGGTCATCACGAGTCCCAAATGTTTCGTCTTTTTGGCCAAAAAGTATAAATTTTTCCTCAAAACATGCCTCTCACAATCTCCATCCCGGTCATGAATGCGTTTCATGTATTTTGCCATGGATGTAGGATTAGCAGTAGTAACACGACTACTATTTTCATCTTTCATTACGGCTGAAACTCCTTCCAAATATATGCGTGTGAAAAGATGCTTGTGAAGTTTGATTTCAGAGACCACGGCTGCGTGTTTCAGAAAGTCCGCTATGAGTTTTGCATGCTCTCTTTGTGCTCTTCCAGGAATCTGTACAAAGTCAAAAGACACAGTATTTAGAATTATTCCATCTCACCTATATTTTCACCTATCGGTTTGGATTTCACTCACCAAACCAAAATATCGGTCTCCCATGTTGAATCATACAATCAAGATTTGTTCAGATTTCACAAATTTTTCTGTTTGGGTTAAAACGTGTTTTGAGCTGATTTAAGTTTGCTTGCACAGTTGTACACAGAAACTGATGTTTATAAGAACAGTGTCAGAGTTCATATGAGCTCCAGTTGGACTCGTGGCTTATATTTATATGCTTTTTATCATGTCCATAGTTTAGCTAATGTTTTTAGTACGTTAGTTAGTTAGTTAGGGGTACACATGGATGATGAAAGAAGCAAGCTAATTTTATCATATGCATATGGTATTATTGTGACTCATTGTATTCCATAGACTTATAGCTGTAGCAATCAATGTCTCATGTTTACAATGGCACATTATATTCCAGTAGGGGTTTGTAAGTTTTTATCGTGTAGAGGCTACAAGTCTATGGAAGAAACCCACACCAAATGTACACACTGATAGTTAATACAAGGAATATAAGTCCGGAAAATGTGAAATTAAAACTGGAACTGCTTGAGAAACCAAATAATTAATTAATGGTTTCCGAATTTTTCAGCCTTTAGTATGCATGAGGATGTCAATAAAGGGAAATTATGGATTCGGAAAATGTTGACATATTTTATTGTGTAAATAGATACACTCTGCATCTATGCATGTGAGCATATTGCTGGTCAAGGCTATATTTCCATATTTAATGCACAATTTACTGATTGATTGAATGAATTTTATGTTGAAAAAAATGTGGTCAGTGAATATCAAATGTGTTATTGTTTGACAGAAAAAAATTGGGCTCAAACTATCATTTTTATGATGATATCAGTTAACGATACGTGGCCATCTGGTTTTTGAATCTTTCATTGGTTAGTAAATTGAAGAAAAACATTTCATGTGAATTGCTGTAATTTCACTATTTTACTAACTAACTAACAAGTATTTTTGTTGTACCATATGATAAACTAATGATATATATGACCTACCGTGTGGTCGTAGTCACATATCTGTAATAATTGTTTGTAGTTTGTTTCGCTCATGTCATTCATCCTTTGTTGTTCAAATGTTCTTTATTCACTCATATTTATCACTACAGGAATTTTAAATGCATGCAGTAGATTGTTGGTTAGCTGTGTGAAGATAACAATTAGGCGATTTCTAGAAAAATCGATGACTTAATGTTTAGCTTTCTAGTTTAGTTGAAAGCTACAATAGTAACTAGATATAGTCGACTTGAGAGTCATGAATCATTTAACATTCTTATGATTAATGGCAAACCATTTTGGCCAAATCGGCAATCAAATTTGAAAAATTTCCCCAATTTGATTCTTAAAAGCATCAAAAATGCACTTGAAACTCGGTTTCATCAAAAGTTTTCACAGACGACAATGCTTATGCTCTATTTAATCTTATTGCATCAAGTATATAGTTGTTATTTATTTCAACTCCAAATAATTGAGGACAACATGAATCTATTTGTAGTGCACATGGAATTTTCCAATCAATCGAGTTAGTTACTGAGTTGACTAACCATTCATATCTATATATATCTATTCAGCCACATTCATTCTCTATTAATGGCCATGCAAGTGCAAGTAAACACTGAATATACCATTTTAATTTTAGTCAATGTTACTTGCTATACTAGGAATGCTTGAAGAGAATCATAGTATATTTATGTTTTAAAGCGTATTAGTTTGTTCCTTATTTTGTTACTGGATCAAATATATAAGCGACCTTATCTCAGAGTGTAATGACATGACAAATTGTTATGGAAAACCACAGAAAACTAAATAAAAAGATGCAAGCCGTGTTTTCATCCAGTTTTGCATTCAAAATGTTTCCTGGTATATCAATTTACAATATTGTCAAGTCCAAGACTACTAAATGATTGAACAACATATTTTTAATTGTCTCAAGGATCTAAACACTGTCGGTGTATGAAATGTTCATGTAACACAAAACTTATTGAAATGTTGCATCAACGAGATGACCATGGCTTTAATTCCTTCTCCAGTGGAATTTTTACAGAGATAACTTGATCAATGAAAGAAACTTTTTTCACCATCCGCAAATATTTACACTTATTTTTCCCAATTGTGTCTGTTTTAGCTCTGTTGTTTTTGCTTTTATGACTCACTCCTTGCTATCTATTATTTTGCAAGATAGTAATATAATACTTTAGCTAGCTTTGTTTTGCGTGGTTTAATTTTCCCAATTTTGCGTGGCGGAAATCTAATATTCTCACGATCCAGACTTTCAGACACTAATCACAATAGTTCAGGAGAGCATGAGTCAACCAGTGGACCGTATGTACGTTATTAATAATCCGAAAATCTCTAAATATGATTAATTACTCTCGATGTTTATATTATGCCAAAAAATGTAATGTAACGCTAGCTTACGAAACGAAGAACGACTCTTGTCCACACGAGAGAATAATATCCAAAAATAATCCCGATAAATCAGGTGCACAACAAACTAAAAATATTTCTTCACTATCTTTAGCTTGGGTTCACAAAAAATATTCAACTGAACAAAAAAGCTTGATATTTAACCTGAACAAGGTAAAAATTCTGTCTAGCTGCATCATAATTTGCATAGATTCCACCTGAGTGAGTAAATCCTGAAATTTACAATCCCAAATATAAATGCGAGTAAGTAAGTAAATAGCTAGCAGCTACACCAGACAATTAAAGATATTTTAAAATCGCTGAAAATAATGAATTAATCTATTGTTAAAAATGAGCGATGAATCATTGGGATCCTCACTTTGACATTGCAATGCTTTTGGTTCAAATATTCCGAGAAACTTGCAATATTGCATGTTCAAAATATATTGTTGCTTGCTGCTCATGCATGTCATAATGTAATGCGAAACTAAGGACAAGTGAAATGATACTATATTAATCATAAATTTGTGAATAGTGAACAAAAACGTAAAAGGGCAATAATATGACTGCAACTTGCTCCATTTTTAAACACACGTTCTTTTCCTGATCCCAGATCAAAGGTCACATTACGTTTTCCTTATGAAATCATCCAGTACAAACAAATACGGTATATACCCATGCTATGAAAACAGACACAAACCACAGCATGCAATTTCCTGATGAAAAATAGAATGAATCCAAACAATATGACCTCTCAATCTGTATTGACACAGTAAGCAGTGTGAATCCAGTTTGAAAATGCAAACAGCTTCATTTATTATT
>Ga0210040_10007033_pt1 | contig 13798 bp, 12 predicted proteins | sample CryGeyCG12114_NA_FD_185462 | JGI IMG/M metagenome (GOLD analysis project Ga0210040, IMG submission 185462) | Groundwater microbial communities from aquifer - Crystal Geyser CG19_WC_8/21/14_NA (SPAdes) (version 2) | ecosystem: Environmental > Aquatic > Deep subsurface > Groundwater | place: USA... | reverse complement strand
ATACACCTCTGAACACCATGCTCATCTACATGTGTGCAAAATTTGGTAGTCGTAGCTTTAAAATTGCGACCGAAAAGGTTAACCATCGGATTTCGGCACGATGCATATAGGGCGTAGCCATGGCTTACCGCCCTAAAAACTAGTGATGAGCAAAGCCAAATTTTAACATTTCTTGGGTTGGCGAAGGTCGTAATTTATCACCATACAAGGGGTGCGAAAATAATTTAAAGAAAGGTTGGGGTAATAAGCCTCTTTCATGATAGCATTCCAAGTTTAATTTTTTTCCCAAGAAATCAATGATGCATTAAAAAATGAATCAATCCTTGAACTCATGTTTGCATGCCATAGTCATTACTATGGATGCATCATAGAAATAGATACTATATACGGATGCACATGAATATTTTTTAGCACACTGTAGAGCCGCAGGTTTAGGCTCAATTTATGAAGAAAAAATCTTTTTAGTCATATCCGTCACGTAAGTAATCCATCTTTTGGGCAAAAGTGCGAAGATATGCTACAGAGATGTTCACGGGCAGTAGTTTTTGTATTTTATGAAACTCGTATCAGTGGAAAGCCATATGAGATACTGAGTTTTGAATTCACTAGATAGGAACCCTGAGCTTGTGTATTGAACAAACTTGTACTCATGATAGCATGCGAACAGAAGATTTATTAACTTGCATACAATGCCTGCTTAGTACAGAAAAAATATATAGAGAGAAGATGACATGATTAATCGCTTTTGTTCTTCATAATTGATTAAAACCTGGCGGGAAATTGCGGCGCGTAGTATAGGTCTAACTTGGTTTCATAACCATTACTTCCGTAATTTACTCTATTTTCATACCTAGTTTAGTTTAATAGTTTCTTCAGGAAGGAGGAAACGACTTATTGAAAAAGTTACGTACTTTTAGCGTAAGAAACCTGGGCCTTCATAAACTTTCAGGGTATTTAAAACTCCATAAAATGATTGACGCTTGCACGTGTTCAGTTAGGTCGCCCATACTGCATTTAGGTAAATGGGTGCAATTAAGTGGAGAGAAAGTAGTAACTTGAATGGATCACACACCTTGTGTCTAAATAGCCATGGAGCTCGGTCTATTACGAATCCATTGCCACCATGGGGAGCTAAACAGTATCCTTTTATCAGTAGCAGTGCATAGTTTTATTCGGAACAGCATTATATAGTTTCATTTAAATTAAAACTTTAGACAAGTTTCATGGAAATAAAATCGCTTCATTTAAATTGTCTTGGGACACGCAGTAAACATCATTATTTATGGTACACAAAATCCACCACATTCCGTTTCCTCAAACTTTTGTTTGTTTGTACCCACCATGTTGTTCTCTCACACTATTCACTATCGCAGGCAAAAAAAAGAGCTGGGAGGGAAGTGTAGCTAAAAGTTTTGGTGTCGCTTGAGCAGTATGAAGAAAAGAATCTAATTCCACGAGATTAAATAAAAAGATCTAGAAGACTAATACCTAGAAGAAATCACTTCTTTATCTTTTAAGGATTTCCCCTTCTCACAAGTTGTCTCTAGCACCCGCTTATTACTAGTCTCCAACTTTCAACTAAAATATCATCAACAACAGGAAAACATATAGCTTGTATATTTTCGTATTTACTTGAATGTTCACTGGAAGTAATTACATGAAAACCTGTCAGACATCTTATCTGATACGGATTATATGCAAGTGAAACAAACGCTAGAAACAAATTTATAGATAGAGGGGCCATACGAAAATGAGAACTTTGTGGGAAACATCAAACATCTTATTGCTGGTTTTCATAGTCGTATACAGTTCATTTCCGCGTGCTACTCCTAATTTCCAACTATTTAAAATTGCTTTACTCTGTCAGTAGAGTACAGTATACTATATTATATGCAGAGACATTTGGTAACGTTATTAACATCTTTAAATTGTATGTTATTTCATAATATTCGACTGAACTGTATTATCAACTAAAAGTGTAGGACAGCTTACATGCTGCAATGTAAGTACAGTAAACAAAGCATGAGAGTAATAGGTGGCATCAAACTGGGTGTGACATGCTTTTTCTTTGACACATGTTTGACTCCGGGTTTAACTGACACGACCCCAAATGATAGTGCTGACTTGCTGACTGACTGTGCGAACCAGAGAGAGTTGTGTTTCTGCAGTTGTTGTGCCCAACAGGATGCTATGGAGGCTAACAAACAATTTGACGAGAATGATTCTCCTTTCCAGTTTTAATGCAAGACGGAATCCATCCAGCAGTGAGAATAAGGCACATCTGCACGAGAAGTCATGTAGTTTGGAACCCTACCGAGATAAAATCCGAGGGAAAAAATTTCGAGAGATGAATCCTCAGGGGGATCAGGAGAGTAGCTTTCCTTGTTTGCACTCAGGGGGAAGCACGTGCCATCATGTGAACAGAGCTCTTCCTCAAAACAAAGGAGATGATGCCAAGTCTGCAAGGAAACAGGTTCAATTATTGTAGTTCTATTATATTATACTATGGCTGTCCTTTAAATGTTTAAAAGTTTCCCGTCAATCACATGTACTATAGTGCTATGGTATGGAGGGCGTAAAGGTTCTTGTGCAACACACACAATAACTAACACGCTAACTCGGAAATTCCAATCTTTGATTGTGGAAAAGGGGTGAAGTCAAATTCATGATTTCATCTCATGATCGAATTCATAGTCATGGCATATGTTTCTCCCGGATATATGCTCACCCTTTTTGCCAAATCGGTGATTCCAATAATGTGTGTCACAACTATGAGCTATACTGTACCTTGGAGAAAATTTTGCGATATGTTATTCGGCCACCCCCGATAAGCAGTCGATTTATACAAATTCAATTATTAAATCAGTAAAATGTTCTGGCAAAAATAATTCAATACTCATTTTCTCAATTTGAAAAAATATATTAGATAACAGTTTGTTTTCATTTTGTTGACAACGAAACATAATGCAAGGTAACCTGGCGAAAACTTCCTTTTATTTTGTAATGTCCAGTAAGTTGTGAATTGTCTTTGGAACTTCAATTGACCATGGTGACTGCTGGATAGATAGCTGTATTTTGTATTTTGGAAGAAAAATTAGCGCTTTCTAACTCGGCAAAATATTCTTCCGTATCCGTGGTCTATTGTTGCCTGACCACGTCACGTCACGTTGTGCCATGTGCAAGTTAGACGCCATTTAGAGGATTAGCATTGTTTGATGCCTCTGTGCTCTTTTGTCCGTAGCAGGAGAGTTAACTTTAATCCTGGCTGCGATATGTTTTGGAATTCTCTGCAGGTGATCAAAATGTTGATCCTGGTCATCATACTTTTCCTTGTGTCGTGGGGACCGAAACTCATTCTTGGCATAGTTCTGAAAATTGGTGTTATCTATGGCTATGGAATTTTCACACCTCATCTCTACAGCATTCGAGTGGCCTTCAATCTCATGCCGTTCGCACATTCTTGTATCAACCCTGTAATCTATGTAAGTTGCTGGCGACCGACATTCCTTTGTTGTATTTTGTTGTGTTCTACGATGTAAGTAAAAGTTTGTCAGTTTGCCTTTACGTCTGGAATGTGCAATTTTAGGCTGGTAAGGTCATAGTGGTTATCAATTTGCGGCCACTGTGAGACTTGTGTGTACGTACAGGGACCCTGCGTAGTTTATAGTTAGTTTGTGGGAATTAGCGGTTATCTGGTCGAAGTTTGAGATTGTTTAGTCTGTGTGGTACGCATTGGAGCCAATGACTTTTTACCTTTCATTCCAGAGTTTTATGAGCAAAAATTTCCAACGGTCATTGCAGCGACAATGGAATCGAAGCTGTACACATTGTGGATGCCGGTACTTGAAATGTGAGTCAAAGCAGGATTCGATGCCACTTCGATCTACTACTCGTGTCCGAAACTTTCGAGGTGTGAACTCAACCTATTCTAGTAATTATTGTTCAGTCTCTGAAGTACAAAACACACGGAACACTGAAATTGAGGCTGTTTCTATCATGTAAAAATGAATGAAAAGTTCATCTATCATTTAAGTACGAAATTTTTGGTCCTCAAAGCGTTGATTACACTTTTTGCCAAGTTTTTATAATTTTTTTCATCTGTTAAATATTTTTGACAACATGGCTTGCTTTTTTTCACGTGTTTGTTACCAACACTTTTTTGGCACCGCAGAGTGTGCTTTGAGTGTTTTTGAAACAATATCTCACGATATGCTATTTTTTGTGTCGTATGAAATAATTTTTTTCCACCTGTGCATGGTCAACAGATATACTGAATACACTTGTCACTTGTCACTGATGTGACTTCAGGAATGTTATTTTGAGTAGAAGGTGCACGAGTGAGAATTGTATTGCACGCACGCATTTAATGCATGGATGAAGTCGCTTTTTTTCACACCACTTTTTTATGTTGTTGTTCGGAACTTAACTTTAAAACCACAAAACAAGGTCACTTTTAGTTTCATGTCTAACAGAAAAACTAATACAATTCATTGCTTTTATTTTCTAGAAACATTAACGAATGGATGTGAATTCTATGGATAAGCAATATTATAACATATTTTTTAAGGATTTCAGTTTCTGCACAACACTCATCAAGCCAATCAACCATTAACTTTGTAATGCCACGGGTTTAATTAACTAAACTACACTGCTTACTTTACTATCTTTTCAGCTGTCTATAATGTGATAATATAGGTTTTATTTCAATTAAATGTTATTCCAGATAAAGAATCTAAATATTTAGCATTGCTATTGTGAATGTGATTGTGAGAATTTATCTATAATTTATTGTGTGTATCAAACTCAAGTCAGTCAGTCAGGAAATTAATTTGTTTATTTATTTTCTAATATTGTTTTAGGCTGTTAGCTTTTGTAGAATATTTAAGAAATTTAAACTTCAAACTTTTTAACCTCTCTAATATCTGTGTATATATTCTAACATGCAGATGAAAGAAAACGTATTTATGATGAAAGATGAAACTGTATTTTGTAAATTTTAGCATCCGTTCCATGCTGAACAATTTGAAGTGTGATCATTCGAAAAGTATTGGTCGTCGTACAAATAAAATATTTGCTGAATGTTTCCCTCAAAACCAATTATTAGCAAAGCTAATTGATTTTCTTTATCTTTAGAATCCGATTAACATGTTTATTATAGAGAAGCTTACGCTCACGTGGTTTCACAATTGCAAAGAAAATCGATTTCTACACCGTATGCCACACATTGTCACTAGTGCATCATAATCAGATACTCGCAATCTTTTCTAAACATACCGTAAACAAACAAAATATACGGATGAAGTCCAAAACCTTGTCATCTTAAATCGTATTGAATGACATGGGCAACAGGGAAACTACATAAGTGATTTAAACTTTACAAATTATATTTACCAACAATGCATAGAGAGGAGTTCAAATAAAGTGGTCACAATTAGTGAATCTTATAATTCATCAAAGTTATTCAAAAGTTCCATATCCTCAATACTCACTAAACGCTACGGGAGCAAAGTGCTGGATTTGTTAATCAATATAGTTTTGTTAAAGACAAATGGCTTTCTTGCATTATTTTCATGTCAGCCCATGCAACCCAAACAAAAAAACTCAAACCCATTTTCTACTTCTTCACAAATTCTGTTCCATTAGATTTTGCTTGATTTACACAGCTTCACAGCTATAGCTCCAAGCAGGACATCAACTTTGAAAGCAGAGTTTTCCTATAACTTTCAAATCAGAAGTGATTGTTCAGCCAACCATTTAATCTCAAGGAGTGAACGTTCACATTTTCAGTATGCGTTTGAAGAAACTCTCTTTGCACTGCTGGAGCAGGCAGAATATATAATTCGCCTGAACATCTTGTGCCACACTTTTTATTTTTTCTTACTTTAATCTGAAAAGTGTCATTATTTTGGGCATAAGACATTTGAAAACAACAGTAAATGAGAATTTAAAAAATTAACATTTTAAACTAGCATGTGTCAACATTTTAATTCTTATCGTTTACGGGAATTTTCAGTCTTGGTTTACAGCTGTTTGTTAAAAACTCTAATCTAATGGAGACCTCTGACCATGGATACTCATCATTCTCACTATCGGAGTTACGTAAAGATGACAATATTTCGTTATTAATGGATGCCTTATGGAGGCCTACAGTGGAAACTCTCAATCACAGTCCATCAGTTTAACAGAAACTAAATTGCGAGTTGCTCCGTCAGTCAGTCCCATGAATTGATATTGAAATTTATGAAATAATTGCACAAGGCAGTATTAGGATTTGATAGGTATAGATATTTTTTTATGTACTTCAAGTTAAAAAATTTACAATTTCAAGTTTTGAGATTTAAAAACCATTCAACCAGAGAGAAGCTCTTTGTCTCTTAGTTGATGAAAACACCACCATACCATAGAATTGATGGCATTGAACCCCAGCGCTGGTTTTGTATTTGATTTCGTAGTCAAACCATCAGAAAGATTTAGATTTGGATTTGAGATTTGCCTTTCGGTTTCTTCTGATCATTTTCACTTTCACTGAAACGAAAGCGCAGAAATTTTATTCGAAACTTCAATAATTGAACCTTTAATGATTCTGATTGATTGACAAATATTTTGTTAACTTATTTTTGTTCGTGGTAAGAAGAAATCGCGTAACATACATTGTCCATTTATTGTCTTTGTCACTTTCTTAAAAAATGAGATCGTAGTGTTAAAACGTTGGGGTTGACTGGTTGACATTTATGTGCGGATGATGTACGAATGAAGAATCCGTAAAGTAAGTGACTTAATTGTCAAAACTATATTTTCGTTGAATTTCTTTTTTTGAATTTAGGGTTGTGAAATCCGCCATCGTTAATTACCGTGTTTATTGTATTTAGTTTGCTTGTTGATTAACAATGGAGGGCACTGAAGATGCGGCAGTGTTGTCGACGTTAGGAGCCAATATTATTCAGGAGTCTGCTTACGAATCTGAAATTATAAATCAGCTGCAGAAGAAACTTGATGGAGATCAACCAAAAGACAAACCAGACAAAACTGAAACCGCGGAAACTTCCATCGAAAATAAATTTGACCCGAATGAGTCAAATGAAAAAATTGAGGTTAAAGAAAAGTCAAGTGATGGAGAAAATGTAAACGACCTGGTAGAACACTCAAAACATTTCGATTCTGGAGTAGAAACACTACATTCAGTGGTAAACAAACCTTCAGATATCCTTGGATTTAAAGAATCTGAAACAGAAAAGGAGAGAAAAATTCGTACTGGTGAAATCACACCTTTTGGGACCAGTATTGGTGGATCTGCCGAAAAACCAACTAAGTATGTTACTCTACATTATAAATATACATGTACATCGTTATAAAGTGTATTAATATAATTAACAAACTAACTTTGCTATTCTTACAGGCAATTTGACTTTAATAAATATTTGGAGCAACAACAAGAACTGCAAGCTCGATACAAAGAACTGAATAAAAAGAAAAAAACGAAGGAAAGGGCTAGACAGTCTAGTGGGGATAATAGTGTTGATGATGGAGAAATTCCTTCTACTTCATCTGCTGCAATGGCAGTAGATAGAGAGAGAAAAAAAAAGTCTTTCGCATCTCCGTTGTCTTCTCCTGGGAATGTTAGCTCAAGTACGAAGAGAAAACGAAAATTGTGGAAAGAAAATCCTCTCAAGTCCCAAGTTCTCTTTCCACCGAAAAAGAAAAAGAAGCAGCATCTTGGGACTGAGTCCAGTAGTAACATCAGGTTATTTATAACGATAAAATAAAGTAGGGGGACAGAAGCCGTTTTACTTTAATTTTTTCTTCGGTTTTAAACAGAGATGCAAACAAAAAGCATGGAGAGTTGATGTCCGAGCAACAGTCTATGTATTTGAGTGATAGCCAAGATAGTGATGACGCTGATTATTTGCCAGATGAAGATTTGGAAGGTATAGACTATCCGAAAAAAGGACGTTTTTACCTTTCCTGTATATGTTAAGTTTGTGTTTGTGTAGTAGGATAGAACTTTTACGACTTTTTTTTGTGGAATGAGAGTAAGAAAGGGAGCTTAAATCAAGATATGCTCGCTCTTATTTTTTGAGTGGTTAGTAAAGAAATAGTTTTATAAATGTTGTATAATGTATAATTAATTCACGCAGATGATGATGAAGAGCCTAAACAGAAGACCAAGAAACGAAATAATGCAAAGCGAACGGCCAGTAAAAAGAAGTCAGTTGTTGACAAAGCCACAGATGATGAATCGGACTTAAGTGATTACGAGCGACCTGCCAGAAAATGTGTGCATTGGTTTCCCTTTGAATTATTTGCACACACTTAGCTTAAAGTGTTTCGGTCATCATAGCATAAATTATAATTATTTTTTGCAGTCTTCCGTAAAGAGACGGATGATGGGGACCACAAATATTATTTAAAACGTGTTCAAAATTGGAAAGATCATGAAACCCGATTTACCGGAGAAATGCATACCGAAGGAGATTTTAAGTTGCCCATGCATATATGGAATAGCTTATACAAGTATGTATTGCTGTAATAACTAATTATGCGAGTTTTAAAACGGTCTATTTTACCTTTTGTTTTGATTTGCACCTTTGTTTAGGTATCAAAAGGTAGGAGTCAAATGGCTTTGGGAGTTACATCAAGAACGATCAGGTGGTATTTTGGCTGATGAGATGGGGCTGGGTAAGTAAACTAAATACTACCAACTACGAGTATACCAGCAGTATATGGAGTAAATTAAATGTTAAACTGTGTTAACTCTTATTTTACAATTGCAGGAAAAACAATCCAAGTGATAGCTTTTTTTGCTGGATTAAAGGTCACAAATATGCTATTCAGATTTTCGGAATGGCGTGGGCTGGGGCCATCAATTTTAGTTTGTCCAGTTACAGTGATGCATCAGTGGGTCAAAGAGTTTCATCTTTGGTTTCCTCCGATCCGTGTAGCCGTTTTACATGATTCGGGGTCTTATGCAGGTGTGCTGCTAAATTTTTTCTTCGCTCTTGCCTCGTAAATAGTCTAAACGCCAACTTCAGAAAAGAAATTATTTCCATTCCCATAGGCACAAAAGAAGGTCTCATCAGATCTATTCAGGAGACTAATGGGATTCTTATAACCTCTTATGCTGGAATTGTTTCGAGTCAAACTGAGATTCTAAAACACCGATGGGATTATGTTGTACTCGATGAAGGACACAAAATCCGTAATCCAGATGCTCAAGTTCGTATTAAATATTAAATACTTGAAATGATGTAAAGAATTTAAGTTGAGCAAAAGCAAGCAAGCAAATTAATAAATTAATTAATTAAAGGCAACTTTTCATTTTGAAACGGTTAACTTTGTTGTTCTATTTCTTTTAGATGACCTTGACTGTCAAGCAAATCCCAACGCCTCATAGGCTGATTCTTAGTGGATCTCCATTGCAAAACAATTTGAGGGAGTTGTGGTCTCTCTTTGACTTTATATACCCAGGAAAATTGGGAACGTTACCTGCTTTTATGGAACATTTCTCTGTTCCCATTACTATTGGAGGATATGCAAATGCAAACCAAGTAGAGGTAAAAAATCAGTACAAACAATTGTGAAGTATTGTTTGCTTGTTTTGCTTATCCCATCAGCATGGGATATAGGATTATTTATGTGATGTGCTTAAAATCGAATAAATGCCATTCAATTAAAAATTCAATTAGAAATCAACTTAATCTGTAGGTTGCCATTGCTTTCAAGTGTGCTACAGTTCTTCGAGATTTGATAAATCCCTATTTGCTCCGTCGGACTAAGGCTGATGTTCAGAAACATTTGATGCTTCCAGACAAAAATGAGCAAGTAAGCAAACCCTTGGAATACTAACTACTAACTAAAAGTCTAATCTTGTGTTAGATAGCAATAAAATTAATTGTCTTTAATGTTTTAATTTAAAGGTACTGTTCTGCAAACTATTGCCAGAACAGCGAAAATTGTACAAGGACTACCTGGATACTAAAGAAATTTCTTCCATAATTAAAGGTGATGGAAATGTTTTCATTGGTCTGTTGAATCTTCGGAAGATTTGCAATCATCCTCATTTGTATGACGGGGGACCAAAGATCATAAAGTCTACGACGATCAAACCTTCTCGCATTCCCTCATATGGATTACTTCTACAGGATAAAGAACTTGAACCGGGTGAGATAATAGACGAGGAGGAGTTTGACCTCGAATTGAGCCCAGATGATTCTTTTGGGAGTTGGAAAAAATCTGGCAAAATGGTTGTTGTCGAAACCTTGCTAAAGTTGTGGCGAAAACAAGGCCAAAAGGTCTTGTTGTTCACACAAGGCCGACAGGTACAGAAATCCGATTATCAATTATCATCAGGATCAGACACATTTTGTACATGTTTTATTTTTGCTGACAAAACTGTCTTCTTGAACAGATGCTTTGTGTCCTCGAAAATTTTGTGAAACAACAAAATTATCCGTATTTGAAGCTAGATGGCACGACTGCCATTGCGTCTCGACAACCCATGATTAAGAAATTTAATGAGGCTAGACATTCTCTTTTTAAAGTTTTTTTGTTTATAAAGAGGACAGTTTGCTCATGTTCGTATTTTTCTGTACTACAGGACCCGGACATTTTTGTCTTCATTTTAACGACTAGAGTCGGAGGACTTGGTGTGAACTTAACTGCTGCAAATAGAGTTATCTTGTACGATCCCGACTGGAACCCTTCAACAGGTTAGAAAATAATCAATCCAACTTCTTCACGGCGATAAAAGGACAATAGAATATTCCAACACAACACAGTTAATTCAACCTTTTTTAACCGTAACCTTGCTTGCTTGTATAGATATTCAAGCACGTGAACGAGCTTGGAGAATCGGGCAAGAACGGCAGGTGACGATTTACCGGTTGATAACTTCTGGAACTATTGAGGAGAAAATGTACCACCGTCAAATATACAAACAGTTTCTGACCAATCGAGTCCTAAAGGACCCAAAACAAAAGCGCTTCTTTAAAAGTAATGATCTTATGGAGCTTTTTTCTCTATCAGAAGGTAATAAAGGAACAGAATCAGAAGCTATTTTCGCCGGAACTGGCTCTTCCATAGACGTGAATAAGTTGAAAAAGACTCCGCGTGAAAAATCGTCCGGTAAGTTCCGTGATGTTCCTAATCTGGTAAAACAAGCACCTTATAAACCTAAAGGAGAAAATGAAGAGTCGCAAGAAAAAAATCTCTATCAGGGAGAAGAATCTGTAGCACAGGATGATTACGTGCTTAAAAAATTATTTCGTAAATCCGGAGTAGAGGCTGCTCTTAAGCATGACAAAATTGTCGATTCTACTGATCCAGACCATATGATTGTGGAAAGTGAGGCAGAACGGGCCGCTAAAGAAGCTATCAGTGTTCTTATGCAGTCTCGGGAACAATGTTGGACTGCTGATTCCGGTGTTGCTAATTGGACTGGCAGTCAAGGGTCCGTTAAAAAAGACAAACCCAAGCTCCAGTTTGGATCGAAAAAACCAAAACCGGTTGCCACTTGTACTTCAGCAACTAGCTCAAATAAGGGCAAATCTCATGAAGAAGAGTCCAATATGTTCTTCAAGGGCACATCTTCAGAGAAAAAGAGCACATCTGAACCTGAAAGTGCTGGAATTTTGTTAACATATATTAAATCTAGAAGTAGATTATCTCAGGACGGAATCGGCTGTAACAGTGGAGCTGTAAACAAGGAACATATGGATTTATTATGTGATATTCGTCAATTTATTGCTTTTCAAGCCATGGTCGATGGTCAAGCAACCACAAATGAGCTTGTGACTCATTTCGGCTCAAAGCTTCCGAATAAGGATACTCCGTTGTTCAAGAAGATGCTCGGGGAGTTGTGTTCTTACAGGAAAGTTGAAGGCCAGGGTGTTTGGCGGCTCAAGCCGGAATTTCGTTGACATAGTTTATTATTAATATGTCAGCCATTAAGTATAAAGTTTATATTTCATGCATAGTTGCATAGATTTATGTCAATTGGATCAGAAGCTTTGTGGGAGCCAAATTTTTCGTGCTATTAATTGTGTACAAGTACGTGTGCAAGTACTAGCTACGCTGTTATTACTAAGTATGTCTCTTGTCGCATCATAGTCTTCCCAAGAATATTGATACAAGAGGATATAGAAGTAGATAGTGTAAAACAAGAATAAGTGTGCTACGCTACGTTTTATATTTCTAAAGGGTTTCCTCCTTCATGTATTATGCTTACAACCGATCTCAAATCGTGATAAAAATTGTTTTAATTGATCTGGGTTAATATACACTGTGTGCTTTACTTCTCGTCTCAGGTGGAAAAATTCCAATTTCCAGTAGATTAGAAAACTTCAGTATTTTTGTGTATTTTATACATGTTGCATGTTATCTTTAGGGGTATATTAGTTAGTATTTAATACGCAATAAATTACTATGTATAATCTCCATATGCACATTTAGTTTTAATTTTGTTCCTTCTTTTCTTTATTTTTATTGTAACAAATCGCTCGATGGCGGAGTTTTGTTCGTATAGACGGTTATATTTTAGGGCCAATTGAAGGTAATAGGGAAACTGACCACTCACCGGTTTTTCGGATACGGTTAATTTAATGCGTGCATGATAATGTTTATTATAATTAATATTTTGGTCATTTAATGGACCTTCTTCAGGTGCACAAATACTCTGTTTTAGAACTCGATGGATTTAATGTCCGGTAGTTTCCGGTGGTCGTGTAGGACAGGTGAGGAGTTGTGAAGGTGAAAACAGAGAAGACGGAAGGAAACTTCTTTGAGATTAGTGAGAAAAATAGGAAAGCAACTTTTTGTAATCATGATAATATTTTCGTGAATATTTGCTTCTTGAGGGACGAGAGAAATGTGTAATTCTCCTGAAGAAAGGGAAAACAATGCGTAAAATTTAAAACATACTTTTAATGCTTTTTTTTGAGAACTTCAATGAATTGAGATTGCTGCTGCAATGTTTTGCAGAGCATAATACGATACTGCATTACTGCATACCGTGCGTGCCAAAATTTGGGTGACCTGATGACCATACCTTTTTGAACATTTACATTCACTCATCGCAAGAGAAGATGAAAGAGAAATCGTTCTTTCTAGCGCTAATTTAGAAGGAATTTTTCTTGAATTTTTTAATGCAATTTTGATTATCTATTATTCTTGTTAGCCTAAAAGGATTTAAATGGGCAAAATATTTGTTATAGTATATTAATTAAGTTACAAAATTCATCCGGTATTGCTCAAAAGTATACGAGATTTTAGAACACAATGTTTTAAATTTTACTGCATAAATATTCGAAGTAAGTATAATCTAAAAAACATACGATTTTGTCATCTGCAATTTTTTGTAAGTTAGCCATTTTTGCCTTGATGCAAAACTATGCGTTCTCGCCTGGGAATTCTAAAGGGACCAAAAAGTTATCTCTGAATCATAGAAATAGACATACTATATACACACATATAGCTCTGAATAAAGAAACTACTGCGAAACAATTTAATTTATGTCAAAAATTACTCTTTTAATGGTCATTTTTTTCACTGCTTTTAGTGTATTATATTTTTAGTTCAACCCATAGCTGGGCACCTTCCTTCAGAAGGAAGGGTCGGAGAAGGGAAGGGTGAAGGAAGGATTAGTTTTTTTGAAGGCAGAGAAGGGAAGGAGAAGGAAGGGCTGGTTCAAAAAATCCTTCTCAGAAGGAAAAATGAAGGAAGGTGCTGGTTTTGAAATTTTGAGAAGGAAGGGTTAGAGAAGGCCTTCTCAAAATTTCAAAATTGTTCATTTTCATGCAAAAAT
>Ga0210040_10007032_pt1 | contig 13798 bp, 12 predicted proteins | sample CryGeyCG12114_NA_FD_185462 | JGI IMG/M metagenome (GOLD analysis project Ga0210040, IMG submission 185462) | Groundwater microbial communities from aquifer - Crystal Geyser CG19_WC_8/21/14_NA (SPAdes) (version 2) | ecosystem: Environmental > Aquatic > Deep subsurface > Groundwater | place: USA... | reverse complement strand
GCATAGCCCATAGGCTTCCCCATCATTAACCAATCAAGATATGCCCCGGTGGCCAGCACATGTCCGCCCTTGGTGTCCGACACCTTCGGATCCTCGCCAATGAGGTCCATGGGGAAGCCGAGATGGAAAGGCAAAGCGCCCTCCAGCTCCAGTATCTGCTCCTTACTTAACCTGATATCCAGCGCCCGGATGTTGGCCACAAGATGCTCAACCTTGCGCCCACCAACAACGGGGAACACCCGCGGCGCCTTGGCAAGCACGTACGCAAGCGCGACGGCGGAAGTACTATACAGCTTCTCCTGGCCTGCCCTTGCGTTCAGCTCGCCCGCAATGTTCTCCAATGCAGCAGAGATCTTGAGCTCATCCTCAGTCTGTCCTGAACCAGGAAATAATCTGAACCCCTCGCCACTCTTCCCACGCTCTTCTATTTGACTCTTCGTTTGGGATTTGCGTGTCCCATTGCTCCCCAGGGGCCAAGAGCCATGCCATAGTGCCGCGCCATCGGCGAGATATCCCTTTCAAAGTCGCGCGTCATGACGCTCCATTTTCCTTGGCAAATACTAAACGTGTCTTTCCATTACTGTACGCGTACTAATTTGCCGCCGCGTCGATCCAAGCTGGCGTATCACTGACGTCCAGATACAACACCTTCCCGTGCTCACGAGAATGTGCAAGCTGTCCATGATCTCCTTAATGCTGGAGTTGTGATCCCACATATGCACGTGAAATATGTCGATATAGGTCGTTTGTAGCTTCGCGAGACTGTCGCGCAGGGAAAGCACCATGGGCTTCTTGTGGTGGCCCATGTAGTTCGGCGGAACGCCCTTGCCGATAGTGTAGTCCCTGCAGGCCATTGTGTATTTCGTGGCTAGAACAAGTCGGTCACGGTTGTCGCGGGCAGCCATCCACTCGGCTAGCCAGGTCTCCGACTGCTCATTTTGATATACGTTTGCGGTATCGATAAAGTTGCCGCCGCAAGTGGTAAATGCGTCGAGCAGGGAAAACGAGCTACCGTGGGACATGCTGCCTATCATGCCGGACCAGGCGTCGCCCACTGACATGGCACCGAGTTGAAGAGGTGAGACATGGATGCCGGCTGAGGAGGAAAGGATGCGGTAGCGGGCTAGTGGTGAGGCTGGCTCTTGGACCGGCGCAAAGGGGCTCGACATCTTGGAATAGCTGCTCGTTCCGAATACAGGTGTCTGAATTGTGGGTACTATTGTGATTGGATGATGTCGTCCTAATGATGACGTGGTGTGGAAACGACGTGCTCATTCATATACTCATCACTTATCGATGGGTTTGCATATCATCCTTCCTTGCGGTAAGTCGTTGAACCCTCCTCTTCCGGAGTTATGCTGATGTTTAAGTGCACGCAAAGTCTGTAGACTCGGGCCAGGCTGAGGTGCAAAAGCCGCCGGACATTGATTGGCCGACCCTTGCGGCTTCTGCAGCGTTTGCTTTGATCTCGCAGAAAGTCGCTGGAGACGATTGACCGGATCGTAGAGCGATCAAGACTGGTCGTTTGGTGGAGAGCACTGTCTGTAAGTACGCCGTCGATAATGTCTCCTGCGCTGCGACACGGCCTCGCCCGTTGTAAAATGTGACCCCAGCAATCGACCAGTCCTAACGTTGACTTTTGCGCGTGCTATGAGAGAGCTCCTTGCAAACTTGCCTCTCATCTCATGCTTATCGTTACCGAGTTTCATGCAGCGATACATCAATAGAACAGCTCGTGCCATTCCGAAGACTTGGTATATCTAAGAAGACACCTTGTTGGAGCAGTCACCGACGTTCTGAATTGCCGATGGTCGTGCAGTTAAGAGCTACCCCATAGCGGTAATTCGTTCACGAAACAATCCCACTCATACCAGGGCATTTCATCGTCGACACCGAGACCAGTGCTGGTGCGCACCGGTGAGTCATCAAAAACTGCTGGAGGCTTCGTTCCCGTGATATTGACGTTGATAGAAACCGGACCATCCGCCGGGCCATCCGCGTGGTGCGGAATGGGTGCAGGGTAAAGTACGCTGTGGTCTTTCTCGTAATTAGGTACCGCAACCGACATCTCTTTCTGCCTCTGAACGTGGCGCATGAGCTTGATGATGGGTTGCCAGAGGAGACCTGAGTTGACATCCGACGCGGATTGAGCGTAATTTGCGAAGCTCTCCTGTGCGACAGTGTAAGCCCTATCAAACTTCGGGCCTTGATGCAGGCTGCACAGTTCAACGAGGAGGACTGCAAGCGCATACCATTTGGGCCACCAAAACCACGAAAATTGGGCAAATTCAGTACAGCTCTGTCTGAACAGACCGCTTTGTACCACTCTACATGCGCCGTCCAGAACATCAAAATCATCATTGAAAGGCACAATACCATTGGACTTGTATGGTGGCCGCCTTAACAAGAGGTGCATCGACGCCGTGGTATCTCTAGCGCCGAAAGCGGTGTATTTTTGCAATGGCTCGTTAGAGAATTCGAACTGGCCGAAATGACGGTTGACGGACAGTTCGAAGGCAGCCACTGTATCTAATCTGTCTCGCCAGGAGCGGAGGCCTGGATCACTCAGCCTCCGCTGGCACATCATAGCGTGGTGAGTGAGACATGGAAATGACATGTCGGTGAAACTAGTGGTCGATTCGGTGACGATAAATCGCAAAGTCATCTCCGAGTCATTAATGTTGGCTGGTGGGCATTTGAAGTCCTCTGATGTCAGCAATGGTTCGGAGCCACGACCGAAGGAGGTCTGCAAATCGAGTAGACCAATGCTGAACCACACCCTTCGACCCATTTCCTGGTCGAAAGCGGAGGAGGCATTTGGGCTATCTGGTAGGCCGCATGCTTCGGCTATACGAACAGCTAATGCGAGAAGTGTCCAGGTCGATGCCGCACCACCGATGCAACGTAAGCCAGCCTATTACACCCCGATTAGTCATAATGACCACGCTCACGCAGGTATTGAGGTGCACCTCACAGCAGGATCTATTTCAAAATTTTGGGAGACATCGCTTTGGACACTTACCAGATACAATACAAAGGCTTGTAGGATGGTGACGTTTGTAGTCGTGAGTAAACCTGCTTTTGCAAGTAGTGTTTCAGTGGTTGCCTGAGACGAGAACAGTAAGGACTTCCGATCGCCGAGCTGCAACCTCTCACAGTCATCTCGGCTCAGCGAGCAGATTGCCAGGAAGTATATAGCATGTTCGAGTACTCGTATAGCAGCAGCATCATGATCGTTGTAAGCATTGGCCCAGAGCTTGTTCAGCTCTAAGTAGGCAGTAGGCCAATGAAGCACTTTGAAGAGGCAATCGACCCGGTCTTGATATACTTGTAGCAATGTGGATCTTAGCGCTGCCGATGGATGGAGTACTGCGTCTGCACGATCGGTGGAATGTATTTGGTTGAACAAGAAGTCATAGGACGTTAAGCGTGGGGTCGACCGAAGGTCGGAAGTGGATGGTCGTGTTAACTCTGTTGCACCCTCTTCGTCACGACCCTCAAAGGTTTCGCGAAGGCCACTGACCTATCCATGAGTGTTAGACGTAGGGGGTGTCGATATCCGAGCTATCATGCTGTGAGAAGTGTAGACGATAGCGTCACCCAGCGGCGACTTAGAGTAGTACATAAAACCTTGAGTTGCTGGATGACGACAGGATCCCCATTAAGAAACAGCAAAGAAGGTGATTATAGTAACTGACCTCGTTGGAAAGAGCTAACCAGAAATCCCGGGCGACGAAGCTCTCTATCCTGCTCGCGCATTGGACAGGATTGACAATCGCTGTTGGACCACTTGCTGAGGTAAAAATACCATCTGCACCATTCCCATCAGCGTGTAATTGTGTCTCCAGACGTTCAACGAGACTCTCAAGGCGAGCAACCTTGTCTTCAAGAGCCGCATGCTTGCCTTTGCTGTTTCCTGTCTTGCCTCGAGGGAGTCTGGCTCGCTGCACCGAAACACAGGTCAAACCGCCGGCTCTGCACGCTGAGCAGGGCGAGTTCTTATCGCATCTAGTCTTTCGTCTTTTGCACTGCTCGCAGCTAAGCTGCGCAGCATCTTGTGGCATAACGGGGAAAAAGAGGGCATTTGAAAGCCTACAAGTGAATGATGTCGGAGAAGACGCACGAGAACCAGGTCGTTTGTGCCAAGCGAATGGTGAAGTCGTAGCCAATACAAGCCTAACTCTAATTAATCCTAATTCCTCGCGGCGATCATGATCTCGATCTAATTTCGACCTACTAGACTTTGATATCAGCAGCTTGCTGTTATGTAAAGCCAGCCACGCCATCAACGCCAAACTTCTACAGGCGTTGAGCACCATCGTAGGACCAGAAGCTGCTCGCCATGAAGACCATGTCTCGCGTATCCCCGGATTTGTGGATGCTACATTGTTTGATAATACCTACCTACCGACTCAAATGCTGGTCTCCTCTACAAAGGTGAAAACAGACAACGAATCTACAGAACGCGCTACATAATCCGTACGCGGAGGCCTCAGGGTCAGCTTTGACTCAACGGTAGGAAGAGAAATCCTCAAGCCCGCCACCCCTCTGGCATAAGCGCCTTAATTCCATCTAAGCTTAGCTACTCTTCGCTTGTAGAGCAGATCGCTTCTGGTAAACGGAAACACTTGCTTAAAAGCGAAATGAATCCAACCCAGACATATCGGCATTGTTGGACGATGAACCAAGCACGATGGTAGTCACACAGGACATCACTACCCAAGATTACATTCAGGAACATGTCCTCCTGAATGGAAGCTCGAAGCACCTGGCTCTAGACCGGCAATGGGGACACAGGAGCCTGTGCAGACCGTCTACCAAGATTGAGACACAGGCCCTGTCGGCCCGACGAGAAGAGCGGCGTTTGGCAGCTGGTTGATGCACACCTGCCAAGCAAGAACTGGCCAACAACAAGTAATCTCGCATCGCCATTCCTTTGTCGTGTTCGGTGAGTCAGCAGCCAATTGCGAAGTGTGAATGTGTTTGTGTCTTCTACCTCACAAAGGTTTGTACTTTCGGCGGCAAGCCGACTCACGAATGGAAAGTTTGAGTAGAAGCAATTGATTGCTTGCAGCCAAGCAGTACATATCGACTTCTTCGTTGTTCGTACAATGTTCGCTTGGCTTCATCTCTACTTGCGTACCTCCTGTGGTGCAGCCCTAGAAGGGTGCTGCCGACGTCTACGGCTTACAACACGAGGAGAGCTCAACAGCAACAAGCGGCCTTGCCATCCTTCCGCCAGATGCCAGATGCACTTTACAGTGACCTCGAAGCGACACATTGGCTGTGTCGCCTGGTTGATGTGTTGACTGGCTGTCTTATTGCTATTACCTTCGCGAAATGGAAGGATGAATTGCCTTGGCATATACAGCCGGCACTGAACGTTTATCTTCTATATCATATCTATACCCCTTACCCAGCTCGCTTGCACGTCCATTAGCAGAACATCAATACCATATCTCATCGATCGAGGTAAGGCAACGCAGCGCTTAGACATTGGGAACGAGCTGACCGCGACCGCAGTACAGATGGCGAGAATCACAGATCTACCGCCAGAAGTAATCAGGCTCATCATCCTGGACCTCATCGACGGTCACTCAACGGACCTGGCCAATTTCCTCGGCGCACACGACTGCCTTCTCGCCGTTGCGCATATGATCGAAGACGAAGACAGACACAAAAAATACCATGGCCAGCTACGCACGAGTGTCAGATTGGCTACCTTGTTCGGATGGAGGGCGGAGAGGAGGGGCGTAATAATTAGCATGAAGGGTCGTCAATCTGGGTCAGGCCTGACGTATACAGATTGGTTGGACTATTGTGAGGAGAGATGGGGTGCGAGGGCACAACGTCAGCACACCATCAAACGATGATAGTGGGGGCGAAAAGGACGAGGGTGAGGAGGACGACGATGACGATAAAGGAGACGAGGATGACGATGACGATGAAGCAGACGAGGATGACGATAAAGATGACGATTCGGAGCTGAGAGTCAACTCCCGATAGACAGTCTTAGACACCAGTTGGCAGACATCTAACACACAACGTCCTTGGGGCTAGTACTGTTTCGCCTTACACTGATAAGTCTGCCCGTGAGTCTATTAGCAAGTCTATGATACCGCCAGAGCTTTCCCTTTGTGTCTCCAGAGGTTTTGCTTCAACTGCTTCTGGCCGGCCAGTACGACTATGGAATTCACTACATTTTGTCTATAACCAGTAATCCTTGCGCCTGCTTCTGCAGGATGTTGTGGAACCACTTCGTGAGCTACCACGCTCGGATTTGACGACGACTTTGTGTCCGAATCTGAGGCCCCCAACATGCATTTGAAGTTTGCGACTCACGTGTGAACAAAGGCATGAGGCGTGATCAAGCTGCACCTAGGCCACCAGTGCTATGGATCGATGCCATACTAACTATGGTCCGATAAGACCGAGCGGTCGGCTTGAGCTGGCCAAAAGCGTTGATACTATCAGCTGCCTACCACACATCCGGTCGATTGACACCGTCTTTGTCGCACTGCGTCTTGCACCAACCTTTCCGGCCGCCCTATTACAATGCCCCTGCGACTAGCAAACTACGCTGACCTCCCCCGCATCTCGGAAATCCTTGCGGCAGCCTTCTACGACGAACAGCTGAACGACTACTTCTTTCCCCATCGCAGACAATACCCAGATGACTATGTCCGCGCATGGCATCACAATGTGGTAGAGAAATGGTGGAATTACGACAGCATTTGGCTCGTTAACTACGAACATGCCGACGGCAAGCGCGACGAGGTAGTAGGCGTGGCCCAGTGGTGCAGAGCCGGAGCTGGCTCTGAGGCCCTCTGGGGATTGAGGTCTTGGGATCCTGAATGGTTCATCTCCCCGGTTGTTTCGTACTTCCATTTAGTCCATCGATTCATCTTCGGCAATCGCTCAATGGGCAAACCATCGGCATCGGATGCGAAGCCAACACGGAAGTGGGACTTCGGACGGACAATTTGGCCGTTCATCTCGCGGCATTTCAGGGACCCGATTCATAGACAGAACCACTGGGAGCTTGGTCTGCTCGGTGTCGACCCCCATCATCAGGGTCGCGGCTTAGGTGGGGAGCTTGTGGCCTGGGGAGTCCAGAGAGCGAAGGACGATGGGCTGCCGGCCGTGGTGATCACGGCTGCCGGGACGGAGAAGTTCTACCGGAGATGTGGGTTTGAGATCTATGTTGGAGCTTGTCCAGACGAGGACATGGTGATTGATGAGAAGGCCAGGGACGGGGAAGGGATGGAAAGGAAGACCATTGCGAATCCGTTGAAGCAGAGAGGGATTGGTGGAGGAGGCATTTTCTGGACAAGGCATGCAGCCGACCAGGAGCGGCTACCTGTTGAGTCACAAAGCTGAAGGGGTCACAGCCGCGTTATCGTAGATACGGCACCTTCATCGTTGTGGTCACGAACAACATAGACGGCCCAGCATGGTGCGTGGTTGGCAACCCTCGAACTAAATGCCGTTTTGCGTCTTGGCCGTTACGGAGAGCCGAGACAATCTCCCAGAGCGTCTCGATACAATCATTGTTGCATTGTGCGTCAAATTAAGAGAGCAATGATTACTGTGACTGTCGAGATAGCTACATATCAGTCAGAGAATCTACAATGCTATTTTCGCCAGACGTAAATTGAGTGTATCTCAGATCCGCGCATCTCGCTAAGAGACGTCAGCCACCGGATATTAGATGCGTAAATCCGAGATATTCGGCCCAAAAAGTTTTGGCTGCGCGCCGCAGCACCACAGCAAGCCTTGGTCTACAGTTGCGCATGTTGATCGACCTCCCTCTATCGCTCCTCGACACTTGACAGCCGGTCCACACAGAGACACCACTCATAGTCAACGCAAACATGGTGCGCAAACTCAAACACCACGAGCAAAAGCTCCTGCGAAAAGTCGATCTCATCAGCTACAAATCCGACGGCCCATCACACCGGGCAGCCGACGTCCGAAGACGTTATCACCTCACTGAACCCCTCGACTACGACAAGTACAACGCGCTGGCAGGGAGACTGCGGAAACTGGCACATCTCCTTTCCAACCTCGACCCTGCAGACCCTTTCCGCAAAGAGCATGAAAGCATTTTATTGGAGAAACTGTGGCAGATGGGCATCCTGAAGCAGTCGAGGGAACAGGGCGCAGGACTCAGCGCGGTAGAGAAGGATGTCACGGTCAGCGCGTTCTGCAGGAGGAGGCTGGGTGTTTTGATGGTGAGGACGGGCATGATTGAGCATGTCAGTACCGCGCACAAGTTTATTGAGCAGGGACATGTTAGGGTTGGGACGGATGTTGTGACGGATCCTGCGTTTTTGATCAGTCGCGGGATGGAGGACTTTGTTACTTGGGTTGATGGGTCGAAGGTGCAGAGGCAGGTGATGAGGTATAGGGATAAGTTGGATGATTTTGATCTGCTTTGAGGCCAGTGATTGAACAGGGTTATGGAAATCAAATTTCCTGGGCTTAGGGCCTACTGCAGGACAACATGTGCGTGGCAGGCTGTGATCGAGGATGAGAAGGGAACATTCGAAGCACCCTGTGTCGCCGTGCAGGCTGACGCACAGAGCAGGACGGCACTAAGAGCCTGAACAGAAGGCCATGGGACTGCGGCCGGTGCATGATAAGGCGCGGATAGCAGAGTGAGCGCATGTGCCTGGTACGTCCGGCCAAGAAAGCAAGCACTTCGGGACTCGTCCTGCCACGGCTGAGAGAGGTGGGTAGGCTGTCCATGAGGGCAACTCTGGTCGTTGAAGAGGAAGGGCCGCCCGGTGCAGCTGATGTTTTATGAAAGGACAAAGTAGCATGAGGGTGCGCGTCAAGACGGAGGAGGAAGAATCTAACACTGTGCTGTGCAGTGGGTGAGCCGTGCCGAATGCGCGGATACGGTGATTGGCTGTCTCCGGCTACGTCAGCGCCCAGCAGTCATTATCGGGTTACCAAAACACCGCAAAGCTACCTAGATTTCTAGACTCTCCCGGGGTACACCAAACGCAAGATACAGCATAACAGGTGTAGCTCTGTGCATGTCTTTGAGTAAGGATCGAGCACATAACAAAGCCTAACACATGTAGTATTCATGAGCCTGTTGGTATTGGACATTTGTATTTCTAGAGTTGCCGTGCTGGAGATTGCCATCGCTATTCTTGGCAACGGCTATTAGTCTGCTTGGTGTCTTTGGGAGCAGAGTAGCCCCCGACTGCACCTTCCCCAATGTGCTGGCTCGTCTCTATCACTCACAACATTGAACATACAACTACACCATTTGATAGACCAGCCACCAACGACATATCCTAGCAAGCCTCGATCCGATAGCATTTCACTTGCCAATATTGCCTTTGACCGTGCCTGAAGGAAGAGGAGACCTGCGTCGCAATCTTCTACGCTTGGAAACATGCTTGCGAACCACGACCACGACTTTAGATGAGGCCAAATGTATAGCGTGGCTCAGTCAGATCCTGCCTGGCCATATACTTGCTGAGATGCCAGCCTTGTCAGCTGATACTCCTCTATCTGTACTGCCAAACAGTACAAGCTCGTCCTTCGACCTGCAGACCCAGACTCGCAAGTCCAACGACAAGACTATCTCTGGAGTCTTCACATACACGAGTGGCACCGATATCGAGACAGGCTTGCCAGACCCTCGTTTGGAACAGATCAAGACTTTGCGGAGCGGCAGTCAGAGCTCCTTGACAAACGGCAATGTAAAGAGTGGGAGAGATAGAGACAGCAATCGCGCCCCGTCAACAACCGGCAGCATTCTGTCAGTCTCCAGCAAGAACCCCAAGAGCATCGACTACTTCACCAGGACATCGACCGAGCCCCCCACAAGGTTATCCAACGTTGAGAACGCCTCTGATGCGCCGCGAATGAACGGCTCCATACACCAGCATGCGCGCACCTCGGAGAGTTCTCAGAGGACGCACAGTCTTTCCACCCACAATGACTTCGAGCTTGACTCGCATGACAGTACCTCCCGAAACGATGGCCGAGTCCTTGCGAAACCCATGTTCTTTTCTCCCCCGGTCATGACCCCCATTCAATCCGCAGACGGACCGCAACCCCAGTCGATAAAAGGTCCGGAACACCAGTCTCGCCAGGCGCAAAGGCAGGCCTTGTCCATACCTCAGCCCACAACAGCTGCCGCACGTGCTTCAAGAGATTTCTCATACACATCCGGGCCGTCAGAGGAAGTGCTGTCGAGTAGTGGTCGTTTCTCGCCAACAAGAGACGCCGAAGGCACAGCTGTCAGGCGACGGAGAGCTTCGATGGGTTTGACTAGGAGGTCGACCAGAGCCAACTCGGATGCTCATCTTGACGAAGTTCCTCCAGATGAGGATGCTGCGAGATGGACCCAAGCCATCAGAGAGAAACGCGCCAGCCGAAGGAGACGTCAGGAAGAGGAAGACGACGATAGGGTCATTGTTGGAAAAAAGGTTGAAGAAGGTCATGTCAACTGGGTCACTGCCTACAACATGCTGACTGGCATTCGCTTTACTGTATCAAGGACGAACGCTAAAATGAACCGCGAGCTGACTGATGCCGACTTCGATCAGAGGCAGAAGATGAGCTTTGACGTGACAGGAAGCGAGCAGACCCCAGGCGCCAAGTACGATTTCAAGTTCAAAGACTACAGCCCCTGGGTATTCCGCCACTTGCGCGGCATATTCGGACTGGACCCAGCAGACTATCTGATGAGCCTGACCAGTAAGTATATCCTGTCGGAGCTAGGTAGCCCAGGAAAGTCAGGTTCTTTCTTCTACTTTTCGCGCGACTACAAATACATCATTAAAACCATTCACCATGCAGAGCACAAACTTCTGAGGAGGATATTGCGCGACTACTACGCCCATGTCAAGGACAATCCAAATACTTTGATCAGCCAGTTCTACGGTCTTCACCGTGTCAAGATAGCATATGGCCGCAAGATTCATTTCGTCGTCATGAACAACCTTTTCCCTCCGCATCGAGATATACACCAGACCTTTGACCTGAAAGGCTCCACAATTGGGCGAGACCTGAAGGAGGACCTTTTGACCAACAACCCGCGAGCAACATTGAAGGACTTGAATTGGCTACGCAGAGACATGCACCTCGAGTTTGACCAAAGATTACGGCAGATCTTCATCGAGCAGCTTCAGAGAGACGTGGCGCTTTTGCAGCGCCTTAAGATCATAGATTATTCCCTGCTAGTCGGTATTCACGATTTAGAAAAGGGTAACGATGACAACGTGCGGGAGAAGACTCTTAAGGTATTCCAGCCTGGCGGTGAAAGGGACGAGGATGATCTACCGGCTCATCTTATGCGGACGCCAAGCCGGCTGGAAAGCGCCAAAAAAGCGAGGGAGCTGAGACAAACTCTCAAGCATCAGAAACCAGTACCCATGGGCCTTTCAAGTGCAAAGATGCCAGAACACTTGAGGGCTGATGACCAGAGACACAAGCGTATCTTTTACAGCGATGACGGCGGGATACGTGCAACTCATGAAGATGGCAGGTCTGGTGAAACAATCTACTATCTCGGTGTCATTGATTGTCTAACACATGTAAGTCTACACACTGCATCGAGTTCGTAATTGCTAACGTGACACAGTATGGCTTCGTTAAACGAGTCGAGCACTTTTGGAAAGGCATGAGCCATAACCGGCACCAGATCAGTGCAATCCCACCACATCCGTACGGCGAGCGATTTCTCAACTTCATAACCGGCACCACCATGACTAAGGAGGAAGCAGAAAGGCGCGCACATCAAGAAGATCAACAAAATGAAGAGGTTCACGCACACAACGCCTTGCACCACCATCATATACCACCGAAACATAGCACAGATGGCACAGATGGACACGTTGAAGTTCCACCGCACCCTCGGAGCGACCGTGACGTGGCCCAAACCCTGGAGGCCGCCGAAAGGTCAACTGACGCACAAACCAGTCGGAAAGGCAGAAGACGAAGCGAAGAGGAAAAGCCAGATCGAACATTACTCACGCATAGGCACGGGGACGAAGGCAGGGGTTCGACGACACTGCCGATTGTGCAGGAGGGGAAAGAGAATAGCAGCCATCACAGTAGCAGTCACCGTAACTCACAGCATGGTGATGCGGAAGATCAGAATGAGAGACAACGCATACCGGACGAACATCTCGAGACGAACGAAAGAAAGCAGCAGGTGCCAGAGGGACCTTCCGCCGAGCCGACATACAAAGAAGAGCGGCAAACCCCCAACGGCAACCTTGCGGCTCAGAACCACGAGACGAACCATTCGGTCTATTACACAGTTACTGGCAAGGACGACGACGGCGAAAAGCAGGAGTACCACATGCAAGCACCGTTGGACTCACGTACGCAGGATTCTGTTGAAATCAAGCCTGACTCGGAGACAAGGGAACGCCCCAATTTTCACTCTGAGCTCGAATGTCCGCGGGCTTATGGCGACGTGAAGCCTGACTTGGGGACGGAAGGACGACTCGATGCTCAGCCTGAGTTCGAACGCCGTGCTTCGAAACCACCACGCATAGATAGTGGCATCATTCCAACGCTGACGCCGCTAGTCAGAGATGAAGAGATCGGCTTTGCACGGTAAATTCCACTTATTTTGAGCTTGGGAACTTCTTTTCATTTGTTGGTATGATCATGTCTGTGCATATCTCGGCGTCAAGGTTGGGTAGACTGTAGCAGCGAAGCGTCTATGGCTTGACGCAGGAATACGGGATAACAAACCCGAGATGGGTCACAGAAGAGTTGACTGGTTCATACCAACATGGTATTCTCGTTTGTCGAGGCTTCAACAATACAATTCGGGCCGGTGGGCAGCGCCTCGGCTGAGCGCTTGGTGTTTTCCCTTGACGGGCCAGCAGGTACAGAGCTATCACTTGGATGTATATCTACCAATACACCAACGCATAGATATTAGCTTCTTACACACTGCACTGCACTGCACATTTTGCCCTCTGCGTCGTTCCTCCCTTGTGTGGACAAACATGAGTTATACATTCATTTCAACTTGCATCGAAGAAGGCATCGTGCCTTGTCATGCCCTGCTATTGCTGACGCGGCATAGATTATGCCAGCGAGCTGCCAACCTCGATGGGCGGACCGTATGTGTAATGCCGCTGCCACTGCCACTGCTAGTGCCGGGCTTCGGCTCGCATGAGGAGGTAGTCATGTCGACGCCCTTATCGCAGGGACCTCTAGATTCGAAACCCGATACCTGTCTCGAAACCGATATATAATAAGATGAGGTTTCGAGGTTTTAGTAAGACTATACCGTACTTTTCTAGCTCGATTAGGTAAGAGGGTAGCTAATTAGCTAATATTATCGTATTACTATTGCTGTTACTTACTCTATAGCTCGTAAACGACTACGTCCTCGTCGGTATTAACCTAAAAGTACGTAGCCTCGCTTAACTAAATAATAATATCGTTTAGTAGCTAATTATATAGTACTTTATATATCTTAATATTATTATATAGAATACGATTATAAGTTAATAATAGTAGTCGCTTTACTAATAAAAAGACTCGTTTAACCTTTATAAAGGTTACTAAGATTAATAGTAGGTTATAGGCTATTTAACGAAGCTATAAAGAACCGTAAGTTATTTACTAATTAAGTATATCGGTATTATAACGGCTTAAATAAGAGAGAGAGCGTCTCTTAATATAATCGATTTACGAATCGTTTATAACTCGATTCGTAGTATAAGTTATACTAAGCTAAATATTAAGAAGATTTCTACGTCTTATAATCGTTAATTAAGATAAGACTACGTTATTATCGTAA
>Ga0210040_10007030_pt1 | contig 13800 bp, 18 predicted proteins | sample CryGeyCG12114_NA_FD_185462 | JGI IMG/M metagenome (GOLD analysis project Ga0210040, IMG submission 185462) | Groundwater microbial communities from aquifer - Crystal Geyser CG19_WC_8/21/14_NA (SPAdes) (version 2) | ecosystem: Environmental > Aquatic > Deep subsurface > Groundwater | place: USA... | reverse complement strand
TTATTCTGTTGTCTAATGACGGAATAGCACACTGACGTATTTGTTATCGTGCATTATGCATAGTAGTACAAGCTATACTTGCTTGATTATCAAACCGTGAAAGGAGCTGATTTGTTGAATATTAATGAATCCAGGAAAGTCTCGCATATTGGTTTTTTTTGCAACTACTGGAAAGCGGCAATCTATTTCTATCCCTGTTAGTTGGTTGTATATTATTTCGTATGGACGCTTATCATGTTCCCATCGATCGGCACGTAACCATAACCATAGCCATGCATATTTAGCCAAGTGCTTGAAAGTCCAGAAAAAAATCACAATGGCAGCACGCTAATGATGTTAGTTATGCCAAAGCAAGGTATTTATATTTTTGTTTTTTATGCTATTGAAAGAAAAAGTGATGAGCACAGTAAAGGACAAGTTAACATGGTAAACTCAATTTAAGCTACTACATATGCTGCATCTTGCCAGCTGCACAAAATGACTTGACAAATCCATTCGACGAGGTTCCATTATTACGTGCATGCTTTTTTTACTATTTTTTTGTGGGGAAGTTTGATGCATGTATGCACGCTATATAGTTCATTTCTTGTAAGTCGTAAAAGGTCATTGTAAAAGCTTGTTAAATTGGGATAAGTGCATTCGGAAACTTCAAATAGGACTTTATGTGATTTATTGATGTACTGAAAGAATGGAAAAGCAATAAAACATGATGAATGCCAGGATGATTTTTTAATGACATGTTCATGTTCAGTATTTATTTTTGCGAACAGTTTCTAAAGATTCATTATTTGTTTTTTAGCCACCTAAAAAGATTGATGATGACGATGGACCTGCACTTAAAGGGAAGGTTATCAAGTTTGGATGGCTCGAAGGAGTTTTCGTAAGTTTTGTCAATATTTTGTGAAAATTGGATTTTTGAGTGTTTTGTAATGCGAAATAACGTTTTGTTGCAGATGCGATGTTTGCTCAACATTTGGGGTGTTATTGTAAGTTTACTGATTTGTTTTAGTTGCAAGTAAAAATTTGACTAAAACAGCTATAAATTGATGATGTAATGCTTTATTTTGCAGATGTTCCTCCGACTTTCATTGGTTATGGGGCAAAGTGGAATCTGTAAGTACCAAATTAACTAAATATTCGAGATGAAAAGTTTAAATCAGGACCATGCCGTCACCGTGCAAATAATTTCCTCTTTTCTAATCCTGTCAACTTTTGGTTACAGTGCAAGGCCTCGGTATTATGACGTTAGGAAATGTGGTGGTAAGTTAAATAAAAAATTTGATTTCATGTTTCCATTTTCTCATACTGCTGCCTAGTATATCTTTATGTTATTCATTCACATTACGAAATTTTCTCGCAGACCTCCATCACGGCAATAAGTATGTCAGCTGTTTCCACAAATGGCCAAATTAAAGCTGGTGAGTTTAGGTTTTGCCTAAATATCTTAATTTTTCTTGCGTAAGGTTAGTTGAAGTCTTCAATGTGTTAACAATACGATTTCCCTCATTTCGTGTTAAGAAAGAGCCTGCACTGACTGACTGACAATTATTGTGAGTGAGTCCATATAACTTAATCAACTTCCATGTTTGTCTTAGGTGGTATCTACTACATGATATCTAGAAGTTTAGGACCAGAAGCAGGGGCTGCCATCGGTAAGTTGATATTGTTACAACTTGAATTCTCATCTAGAGTTCACCACAAGTTTGTATCTTTTTTTTATGTAGGGCTCATGTTTACCTTGGCGAATAGTATAGCAGTGTCTTTGTACATTGTGGGTTTTTGCGAGTCCCTACAAGATTTTTTGAAGGAAAATGATTGGGGACAGATTATTGACGGTGCTGAAAATGATATTCGTGTGGTTGGACTGGGGGTTCTCGTTGTGATCTTGATTATAGCATTCATTGGGATGGACTGGGTAACTCGTGCTCAAATGGGATTGCTAGTCGTCTTGATTGCATCTCAAGTGTGCTTTGTTGTGGGAACTATCATGGGACCCAAAAGTGATGAGGAGAGAGCAAAAGGGTTCGTGGGTTATAATAGTAAGTATTTGGACATACTGATTTGCCTTCTACTAAGTTGGTTTTTGTTGCCGTACCAAGGTATTGTGACATGGAAATTTTGTGATTGTAGAAACGGTATTAGAAAATAACTTTTGGTCAGCCTATAAAGAGAATGAAGGGAAAGATCAAGATTTTTTCAGCATGTTTGGAGTATTCTTTCCAGCTGTAACAGGTATAAATTAAAGACTCGGTGGGAAAAATATTTGGTAGCAGTATGGTTTTAAAATTATTTTAATTTTATAGGAATTGTGGCCGGTGCCAATCTTTCTGGAGATTTGAAGGACCCTGCAAGTGCTATTCCAAAAGGTGCGGTTGAAAATAGTGGTGGATATTTTTTTCAACTAGTTGAAATATTTTTTTAATATGGGATTCTGTGATTTTTAGGAACTTTATTGGCCATCGGATTTACTTACATAACATATATGATGTATGGAGTCATGCTTGCTGGGACTTCATTGAGAGAGGCAAGTGGAGATTTGGGAGAATATTATGATACCATAAATGGTACTATTCCTGAAAGTGGTTACAAATACGATGATTGCGCTGACCGCGAATGTGATTTTGGACTATATAATAGTGCCCAGGTATGTAAAAATATAATTTTCGTACTTACAATTGACTTGACATTACTGAGTAACGTGTTATTGTATGTCCATGCTTATTGTCTAGGTTATGGCATTGGTGTCAGCTTGGTCACCACTCATTTTTGCTGGCTGTTGGGCTGCAACTTTGTCATCTGCAATTGCGAGTCTTGTTGGAGCTCCTCGTGTTTTACAGGTGAGCATTATAAAGAGTTCTTTGAGGATTTGGAAGTCAATTATCTTTTAACATTGTATATTTTTGAAATATTTTTTTCCAGGCTTTGGCTAAAGACAAGATCTACCCATTGATCTTTTTCTTTGCTAAAGGGTATGGTGCTAACAATGATCCCGTTCGAGGATACCTCGCAGTTTTCTGCATTTCTGTCGGATGTTTGATTATTGGTAAGGGACTAAATATGTTCGCTCAATTTATGATATTGTAGTTTCTCTGAACCCTAGCAAAGTAACTCTAAATTCGTTTATTTTTTGCAGCCAATATTGATATCATCGCCCCATTGTTGAGTAACTTCTTTTTAGCTGCATATTGTCTCATCAACTTTTGTGTGTTCCATGCCACAATTACTAAGTCTCCAGGTTGGAGACCTGCTTTCAAATATTATAATGCATGGGTTTCACTTTTGGGCTCTATCCTGTGCGTTGGAGTCATGTTCATGTTGAGTTGGCCTACTGCATTAGCTACCGTAGGAGTTACCGTATTTTTGTACCTGTTCGTCTTATACCGTAAACCTGACATCAATTGGGGATCATCCACTCAAGCACAGTATTATAATTCGGCTCTAAAGAGTGTCCAAGATTTGAATAGAGTAGAGGAGCATGTCAAAAATTACCGACCTCAGATTTTGGTCTTGTCAGGAATGCCAAGTGCTCGTCCTCCATTGATTGATTTCGCCAATTTGATTGTGAAGGATTTATCATTGTTGATTTGTGGGCATGTTGCAAAGGTAGTCGAATATTTTGTTTTTGTAAGAATTTTCTATTTGTATAGTAGTTGAACGTGACTAAACAATGTTATTTTTCTACAGGGACCATATAATCAAAAAGTTCGTAATGCGCTTACAAGACAAGCGTATGATTGGATGTCCCGGCACAAAAAGCGTGGATTTTATACTTTAGTGGAAGATGAGAGTTTTGAACGCGGTTGCAAGTCCATTATGCAAGTGGCTGGATTAGGAAAATTGAAACCCAATATGGTGCTTATGGGCTTCAAAGAAAATTGGAAAGCATGCAACAGACAAGAGCTCAAAGACTATTTTAATGTTATTCAGTAAGGCACCTTTAAACTAAAATCGAATTTAAAGCTATGGTTAAAAAAAGTTTGTTAACTTGAGCTTTTTTTTACAGCGAGGTTCTAGACATGCATTTAGCCGTAGGAATTCTCAGAGTGCCTGGAGGTTGTGACTACTCGAATATTATTCAAGAAGAAGGGCAAATGACCATCGAACAACTGACTTCCAAAATTCAAAAACCCATTCCACGTAATAAATCTGAAGGGCAGTTGTCCCAAGGTATGCGGTTTAATTTTTTTCTGGCAATTAATGTGGGTGCTATAATGGCTTTGAAATATCTCAAGAATATTGCTCCAATAAGGCTGTTAATTCGTTTTGTCTTGAGAAATACAGAGAAAATATTGGTATATAATTATTGAAATTAATTCGAAAATTTCAAAGTAGTAGTCAGTCATGCTAGTTGTAGTGACCAAGCTTTTGCGGGAACTACGTTACTTGACTTGAAATGCATTCTTACCATCTTACCTGTAACTTTGTTGAAATTTTTCTTTCTGCTTCTTCCAACTTATTGTGGGGCTGAACTTTATGCTACTGCAACTACCTCCCTTCAGAGTACGGGGTTAGGAATTTTTCGCCTGCATTTCTATTCTTTTCCTCGTACTCAACGCTACCCGGTGAGTCCTGTATCTCCTGATTGGATTTTTTTTTGTCAGGGGTAATGTAAGATATAAGACTGTGTGGACAATTCTTCAAAGGTCTGTATTTTTTGAAATGAGAAACTCGAAATTATACAGGTCTTAAATCTTATATTACCTACTCCCTGGATTATATATCTACATACATACATATGTACCCACATATGTCATACATATGTATGTTTGCTTAATCCTCGTGGAACTTACTATTTGCTAAATTCTAATGAAAGCCTTCGCAAAATACTTAATTACCGAAATCAAATTACATGCATTACTATATAATGAAAATGGTGTGCATTTGATAGATGGCTCCGGTAGCGAAGCGTCTACTCCTCCTTCATCCCCAAAAGTAGAAAGAGCTGCAGATCCTGTCCCTGTGGTCGCCGCACCCGTGAAAAAGAAACGTACTCGAAAATTGTCTACTTCAGCCATGTACACTGGACCTGGTGGAGACCCATTGCCCCGTGATGTCCTTACAAATGTTACACAGTTCACAAAGAAGCAAAAGAAGGGGACTATTGATGTCTGGTGGTTGTATGATGATGGTGGTCTTACTTTGTTGATTCCATACATCCTATCAAATCGGAAACAATTTGACGGATGTACTCTGCGTGTCTTCTCACTGTCCAGTAGAAAAGATGAGCTCGGCAGAGAACAAAGAAAGTAAGAGCTGGTCAAACTTGTTTTGTTGGTTATGTAAGAGCTGTATTGAGTATGAGCTGAGTGGTTTCATATTCATGTACATTATACCATAGTATCTAATGATTTTTTGTGTGAATTTTAGCATGGCTGGATTATTGGCGAAATTCCGTATCGACTACAGCGACGTGATCGTGATTCCAGATATTGCCAAGAAAGCCGCAGAGAGCACGAAAAAGAAGTTTGAGAATATGATTGCTCCTTTGAAGGGTGAAGAACATGATGGCATGTGCATTACCACGGATGAGTTGATATCATTGAAAGAGAAAACGAATAGGCATCTGAGACTGCGAGAGCTTCTGCAAGAACATTCCAAAGCTTCTACTTTTGTCGTCATGTACGTCAAGTTTCAAAGTTTCGAATTATTTCCATTTTTGGTTTGTTTTGGAGGAAGAAATGAGTTTAGCGTTGCTAACTTTTTATTTTTTTTACAGGACATTACCAATGCCAAGGAAAGATACCGTATCTGCTCCTTTGTACTTGTCTTGGTTGGAAATGATGACCAAAGATATGCCACCATTCCTTTTCGTGAGAGGAAATCAAACTTCTGTTCTCACCTTTTATTCTTAAATCATTGATTTTAGTATTCTGTTTTGAGACTTCATTGAGGTTTAGGCTTTAGGTTTTTATTTATTGCCAAAGTGGGTTTTAATTGTGTTGTATATTTTTTCTCCTGTTCTGAATTAAATTTTGTTTTTGCTGGATTTTTTTGTTTTCCCTGAACTGACGATGGTACTGATATTTTCAGCTGTAAGAATTTTTGTTTAAAATGGGACCATTCAAATGATTTTGAAAGAAAACTAGCCTCTTCTTACTCTAAAATAACTTTGATGTGATCTTCGCTGCTCATTTCCAATTTTGCTCTTTGTAAGTGTTAGATATATATTCAAGAAGCAATAATAAACCGCTGTTCATATGAATAGCTTGCTGCCGTTCCTAACATAATTAATTAACGATACCCGTGAATTGAATGCATTAAAGTTAACATAAATGTAGTATATATTTTTTTGCTTTGTAGGCTATGCACAATGTAACCTTAAGTATTATTATCATATTGTAAATGTTACATTTGGGCCTATATCTAATATTGGAATACGGTTACGGTTACAATAAACAAAATATTCAAAACTATCTGCTCGTGAATATTGAGTTCCAATTTTCATGATATGAATGCATTGAATCTCCTATAAAAGGATCATTTTGCATAGCTACAAGAAATTTGCATTAATATCTCATTGTAGCAGAAATCCTCGTTAAAAGTATCCGCGAAACAAATATTTCTGTTTCATTAGCTTTCATCCGTTTTACAACTTAATTTTCCTCTTCGCATGCAGCAAAAACTTTACGGGGTAGTGAAACCGAACACTATAAATAGTATATGTGGATAACCAGATGGCCACTATAAGAAAAATAAACGTAAAATATCTATTGACCATGCAAAGTTTACAGAATAATATAATATTGACCATCATGATGATATCTTGTTTCGTGAAAATGGCTCCGCACACCGTATGCATAATGTTCGTTGTCATCTCATATCACTTTTAGCTCATGTTTCACCGTGGTTGCTATATTTTACATGATTGAGAGCACGGATTTCTCGTTTGCAATCCATCAGTGAAAGATAAGATTACGTGTCCTTGCTCCGCAAACTTCATTAAGATTACCATTTCCATTTTTCATGGCATATCATGTACTGGGGATACTAAATTTCACAATATTTCACAATATTAATATTTCAATTCACATAATATTAGCATTGTTGAAGTAACCAGCAACTTTTTGTAACTTGGAAGATTCATAGTCTGAAATTTAATTGCAAATATAGACATGGACAATAACATTGCGCTAAAAAAGTTAAGAGCATACTTGATTGAAGATGTGCATTATCGACACGTGGGAGATTTTTTGGTGAAAAAAGGAATTCTGTCCCAGAAAGAAGATTACCAAATATTGCAGTTGATGGGGAAATCTAAAATCAAAACTATGCTAGATATCATTGAGTCCAGGTAATGTAAATACCCATTAAATATTGTTTATACACTGATTTTACATTAACGAATGAAAAATCAATATGCACAGAGAAGGGGCAGCTCGAGAATTGATAAATGCAATGAATCAAGCACCTACAATGCGAATTTATCACGATTTGATACGAAAAATGGAAAATGTGCACCCGACTACACCAATATCAGCAAAATCCGATTCAAAATTTACTTTTAATGGAGATAGTAACAATGGTGGAGCTAGTAGACGTTTAAAGCGAGACAAAATAGGTAAACTTTATCCGTAACTGGATGAACCAACATGCCATATGAATTCAAGCATATAGCTCAGTATTATTATGCTATGCCCCATAGCTTTATCAGTGGAATTGGTTCGAACATACTAACAGAAAAATTTGTGGAATGTAAAGTGATAATTGCATGCATCATTGTCATTTCTATTTTCTCACGTACCTGAAGTGTTTACATTTAGGAACAAACAATTTCATTTTCTGGGAAATACTAAGTTTGTATTTGTACACCAGTGGAGAAACGGCATTTCAATGATATTGTCCGGATTCTCAAGAATGAGCCAGCAAATTGGAAAAAGTTTTACGAACTCTTGAGTGTGGATTCAGTGGAAATGTTTTCGACTACTCAGAAACTCGAGAAAGGAACCATAGGAATTGCTGAGGCATATAGGGACGCATTGGATGCATGGAAAGAGCAATACAGTAGACAAGCCACATTTGCATTTCTTGAAGATACGTTACGGGCAATGGGATGGACCTGTGCTGCTGGTATTTTTTCTCAATATTACAATTAACGACAATGATAACAATTAATTAAGTAAATAAAACGAAGATTTTATTTCCAGACGAATTGGCAGAACGCTCATGGGATTAGATAAGAATAGTGCAATAAAAAGGAAAAAATTAGGATTGAAAAAAATCTACGATGCCAAACGAATGTTTTATTAATTATAGTAAAGTACTAGCAAATTGCCGGGCGGCAAGTTTATGTGTTTGACAGGGCCTGTATGTTTATTATATTTAAGACTAAAACGCAATACACAGCATGAGGTTTTAAAATAGTCAATAGGTGTTAAAAAAGTATTAAAAGACACTATATCAGCTTTAAAAACTAACGTTTCGAATTCTAGGGTTAAAATATTATATATACAATGCGAAGAATTAAAATAACCTATACCAGTATGTATTGTATTCTGTACTCCTCAATACTACATTACCACAATAATAGGCCTTGTGGTTACAAATAAATTCAAAATAATGAATGCAATACTGTTGACTTCTCTATAGTTAAATTCTACGAATAATACGTAAGTACAGAGCTTTGGTTCCCTCTCACCAGCAAAAATGGTGGCATGTTTTTCGTCATCATTTCAAGCCATGACATGTACAAAGGGGCAGACACCATCCCCTTCTTCGGCATAGGTAGTGTCCTATACAGTATAAATTAAAATTCATGAAACAAATTTTTGTTTCACACAAAGTATAAAGCCTTCGACAATTCACCATTACTAAGTACTTACATGACAATAAATGTGGACTCCTTTGAATAATGGCAAAGAAGTTCGTGAAGTCTTAAATGCCGATTCGTTTTCTCCTTCATAGAGTTTAACTCGTTCATTGTTATAACTCCTTCTTGGGCCTCCTCCCCCATTAAAGGGGCAACTAGGTTTTTGAATTCCCTTTTGGCTTGGTCTCCAGCTTTTTTGTTGATATCACCGATCACAACTAAGTCACTGTAGTCGATTCGAAATTTGGCTAACAACGACGCCATGCTGAATAATATTTTTTGAAAAATTAAAACTTTGGTAACGATGAGATGGGAAAGTGCACTTTTACGGTACTCGCATTTGAGCAGTGTCGAGTATTTAAACGCGCATTCATAAAATTATTGAATTTTTCTGTCGAATATTTGATTATTTACTTTCTTTGTTCCTGTCCCAATTGGTCCTTTTGATTAGCCAAGGCAAACACGCGTAAACTACAGCTTGAGAACTGAGACCGAGTGTTCATAATGTATGGAAGTAAAAGTGTAAGTCCACCATCATCATATAGCCACCATACGTCAATTCGACCTCCTTTGTATTTTTTCTTGAATTGGGAAATATTATCCGAAATACTTTGTGGGATGTCCCCACCATGCAAATTCCTATTTCAACGAGCATTCAGTGATTAAAATGCTTAAAGTTTGCTGGTTTTGAACACGCATGCTTAACCATTGGTGTAGAAGTTAACCTGTAGGTTAAAGATGGATCCTTCTTCACGGATTTCTTTGTTTTCTTCGGAGCCTTTTCTTTGGATTCATGAATGACCAAAGAGTCTCCACTAATCTCAGCTAGAACCATTATCAATATTATACTCTAAAAACTGTTACTTACTTTTAAGAATTAAATTGTGAATTAATTCTGTGTACCAACCAGTAGGAATTTTAGCGAAAGACGAATTCGGGTCGATAAATTCCGACGAAATCGCTTCATGAATATCCACATATGGGGAAGAATTATCCCCTGCATCCTCTCCATCAAATGCTACAGCTCTGCTCACATCCAAATCTTCCTTCACTCTCAGTACTGTGACAGCCAAATGCAAATCCAATGCTTTACTGTGAAATGAGAACAAAACATTTGCGCAATGTTTACTGTTGCAAACACATTGATATGCTGAATTATTTATCTTCCAAAAAAAACTTACTGAATCACATTAAAATATTCCTCTAAATCTTCTTTGGAGCAATGTCTCCAATTACTTTTGTATCCCATGAGAAGGATATTAGGACGCAATTTTCCTACTCCATACGCTTGTAACAAAGAATTTGCTCCAGCTTCAAAATTCATTCCATCCACAGGACAAAAAAATGCTTTTACATTATTCAGCTTAAACCAAGAATGAGCTTTATGCACTAGGGCTCCGCGGACACGATTGCTCAGATTTGTCTATAAAACCCAAAACACTTTTGTTCACTTCATAAGCTACATATTTTAAATAAAAACTTATCAAATCTGCCACTTCAAAATGTACCTTTGAAATCTGCCCACAAACCATCAGGGACAAGTGCTTTGTTATCAAGTATGCAAAATCTACCAGTGCTGGTCTTTGACTGGGCAGACCGGATAACACTAACATTTGGGGCCGATAATTTTTTACATGTTCGTCTACATTGTTCAACTGCTGTGCCGAAGATAGAGCACTCTTATATGCTTGCGCTTGCGTCGATGAGCCCCAGTTTACATCTGCGTACGCGGAAGCAAACATCATTAGGATTTATTTTGCGCGGGAGGTATTTCAACCAAACACACCAGGATTCACAAAGTTAATTATAGTAGGTAAGCTGTGGTGCTCACCTGGTTTTCTGTAGACTACAATCATATACAGCACATAAATGACCCCAATGGTCAGTAGTGCAGTGATCCAAGATATAAGAAACATTACAGCAACGCAAAGAATCGCTCCGACCAAACTCAACCACAAATTGTAGTACTGAAAGCATGAAAAACACAGTTCAAAGTGAAATATTGTGTTTCAAACTCACTAATTTAATGTTTGTGCCCAAATTACTTTGAATGTTGGTCTCCATCCTACAGGTTTCATTAAGGAAGCATGGAAAGTGCTGAAATTCACTAAAGCATATGCGGCGAGGAAAAAGTTCGAGATGAGGGGAGCAATGAGATTCAATTCCGCTGAAATTAAATGTGTCATACGAAGTTTGAAAGATGACAATTTTCGAAAAGTTATAATTGCTAATTAAATGACCTACCAATGAGTACACAAGCCAAGGCAATCAAAAAGGCAAGACAATAACCCCGAAAAGGTTCATTATTCTTCCCATACCCTTTGCCAAAGTAATCGATATACGGATAAATCTTGTCATTGCATAGAGCTTGGAAAACTTTGGGAGCTGAAACAAAACTTGCCAAAGCGGATGACAATGTGGCTGCAAAACATCCAGCATAGATAAGTGGACCCCAAGCGGACACAAGTTCCATAACCTAATTGAAATATCCAGCTATTCAATTACAAAGTCTCAAGGATTAAATTTTCAAAGCGGACAAAAATAACTAGTTTGTACTTGAAAACTATTGAGCAATCCGTATGCACAACTGGACGTGCCATTATCAAAACGTACACATTCTTGCGAATGCGTGGCAATGTAGTCTCGCGAATAGTTCGCAGCGAAATCTGGTACATTCCAGTCTCCTGACGCTTCACGGACCATAGTTGCTCTGCAAAATTGTTTTATTGTATAAATTATTATTGTGATAGTCGAGCAAACAATAGTATAGGCAAACTATATTGGAAGCGAGCAGAGCTTTTAGTTATAATGATAGGTCTTATGTAACAGAAAACTAACAAACAGACTTTACCCAGCAATAATTGCAAACACTATGTATGAAAGGGTTGTGATTATAATGGCCAAACTGGAAAAGAAACAAATGATTAAATTCAACCAACGGATGTCAAGATATATTGCATGTTACGAATGTCACTCGTCAAATGCCGTAATTACATAGTTCCTTGTGGAATGGCCCTTTGAGGATCCTACATATGATATTAGTAAGTTTTAGATTCCCACTCATACAAGATTTGTTTGGATTATAGTTAAGTTTAGTTAGTACATACTTCTAGGTCTCCCGAGATATTTGCCCCAGCTAGGATTCCAGTTGCAGCAGGAAAAAATATGGAAAAGACAGAGAAAAAATCCTGTTGTCCTTCCCTTGTTACAGTGTACGCGGGTTGCATGTTTTCCATCAACAAAGAAGCTGGAATTTAATGCGTTATAATGAGGGTAATTAGTAGTCAGTATCAATGCAAGTGCTAATTGTAATTTCAACGAGGGAATCTTTAATAATTAGCGAGCGTACAATTATAGCCCCAAAATCCCTTGGCAAATTCCTCATCTGACTGGGGACCAACAACACTCCCTATCATGAAGCTCGCCATTGCAGCCAATAGGATGATGAGAAGTCCAATTTGTGCCTAAATTTCCAAAAATAGATATGTTAAACATATGTGTGCATGCATGGAATGCCAAAAGGTGTGAATTTCTTTCCCGTGTTTTTCAACAGGATTTGCTCAAGTAATTAAAAATAATGCAATATTAGTTAGAAAGGATATTGTTCACCATAAATTTTGCAAACAAAACTGCAATTATAATCATTGTTTGTAAACAATTTTAAATAGTTAGCAACAACGGTCATATAAATAGACATTAGGTATTCCAGTCTGACTCAGTCAGTTAGTCAGAGTAAAATTAGAAAAGACCTTTTAATATTCTGTTGGCATATTCCAGAATATTACCTACACTATTTTTAGTACGTTTTAACTTAATTAACTTACAGTTGCTTCCCATTCCATTCCAATTACGACAATACATGTCAACAAGATAATGGTTACAGTCCCAATTATTCGCACACTATTCAAGTCTTCATCCACAATTTTCACATCAAATGTACTCAAAAGATCCACTAAGGATTCTGCGAAACCCACTGTGTACCTAAAAAGCATTTTTTAATTTTAAAAAATTTCCTTTCCAAGCAATCTACTTGTCGCAATGTTGCAAACAAGCTAATAGCTATTTTACATGTAAATATATTGCAAAGTTTAATTCCTTACATTGCAATTGCTACTGCATTCGCTATACTGAAAATTGCTCCGATGCCTGTTGAGAATTTCAAAATGTTAATTATGGCGTCATTGCAAATTTTAGTGGTCTATGCAAAATTAAAGCCAACTTTCCACCAATATTTTTTTTTGAATGAAATTAAATGCAATGTTTCACTTTCAACACGTTACGTTTTCATCACACATTGTCTCCTAATGCAAAGCATTTTTTACTTACTTGCTCCAAATTCGGCACCAAGTGATCGCGAGATCATGTAATAAGTCCCTCCTTAAATTGAATATCATTCACAAATTGTCATTAGAATTTTCACGAATTTCAATCGTTTCATGCTAAAACAATACGGCATGACATTTTATACCTCCTTTGACAACTCCATTGGTAGATATGGCACTCATGGACAAAGTTGTGATGGAGGTGACCAGAGAAGTAAATGTGATAATGACTAGTGCTTGGCCTGATTAAAATATTTTTTTTATTATTAGTCACAGAGTCATAACCATGAAACAGGGTTGGTTGAGAATATAAAATTAAGTCATCAGACGAAACACACAAATCTTTCCGATTCATTATTGCCGTCTGTTGTATACATTTATGCATGGACAATCAATTAATGAGGTGTTGTTAATTAATTTAGTCAAGGTCGACTTACAATGTAAGTCCGAAGTATGTTCGTAAGGAATTTTCTTAAAAACACTTTCTAAGTCTTCCTTAGACCCTCTAGTATATGTGCACCTGAAATATTCCCAAACTAAATTCCCAAAGAATCCGGAAAAATTGGGCCCAAAATCGAAGTCCATTTTTCGATTTTTCATACGGAAAATAACATGTAAAAATTCAGTGAAGACAGGGTCCCCCCTTACTACTTTTTTTCTCCCATTTAACTC
>Ga0210040_10007029_pt1 | contig 13800 bp, 11 predicted proteins | sample CryGeyCG12114_NA_FD_185462 | JGI IMG/M metagenome (GOLD analysis project Ga0210040, IMG submission 185462) | Groundwater microbial communities from aquifer - Crystal Geyser CG19_WC_8/21/14_NA (SPAdes) (version 2) | ecosystem: Environmental > Aquatic > Deep subsurface > Groundwater | place: USA... | reverse complement strand
GCCGAGGCGAGCACCAGCTGCTCGGCCTCGGCGAGGCGCGCCCGCAGGGTGTCCTTGGCCGCGACGGTGTCCCGGGCGAGCACCAGGTCGCAGTACTGCCGGTGCAGGACGACGAGCTCGGTCTCGTCGCGGGCGTCGCTGGTCTCCACCTGGTTCAGGACCAGGTTCAGCCGCGCCATCAGCCCGGCGTGCAGCTCGCTGAGGTAGCGCGAGTGCAGGAAGCCGACCGTGCAGGCGTGCGACCGGGAGTCCGCGTCGACCAGTGCCTCGGTGTCGGCCGCCTGCACCGCCCGGGCCATGTCGTCGACGGTGACCTCCAGCTGCCGCAGCTCCTCGTCGTCCAGCGTGCCGGCGGCCTCCACCCCGGCCAGCTCCAGCACGGTGCGGGCCCGGTAGATCTCGCGCACCTCGTCCGCGCCGAGGGTGGTGACCTCCAGGATGCGGGTCTTCGGGTTCCGGGTGAGCAGGCCCTGCAGCATCAGCGTGTTGAGCACCTCGCGCACCGTCGGCCGGGAGACGCCGATGTCGGCCGCCATCGCCTCCTCGGTGACCGGGGTGCCGGGGACCATCTCGTTGCGCAGGATGCGGTCGCGCAGCAGGACGACCGCCTGCTCGACGACCGTTCCCCGCTGCACCTTGGCCACGCCAGGAGCATCCCACCCGACCGGTGCGGGCCCGGATCGACCACCTCGGCAGCGCCGGACCGGTCGGCCGTGGAGGAGACTGGGCGGCATGGCCGTGCTGATCGACACCCCGGTGTGGCCCTGGCGCGGGCGGCGGTGGTCGCACCTGGTCAGCGACACCGACTACGACGAGCTGCACGCCTTCGTCGCCGCGCACCTGGGCATCCCGCGCCGGGCCTTCCAGGGCGACCACTACGACGTCCCCGAGGACCTCTACGACCGGGCGGTCGCGGCCGGGGCGGAGCCGGTGGGCTGCCGGGAGCTGCTGCAGCGGCTGCTCGCCGCCGGTCTGCGGCTCAGGAAGGGCGCGCGCGCAGCAGGCTGAGCTCGGCGGTCAGGTTCGCCCGGGCCGTCGGGGTCCAGGACCGGCCGGTCGGCGTCCGGAACAGCTCGGGGAGGGCGAGGAGCTGCTCCAGCACCGCGATCCGGCCGGCGGTGAACTCCTCGTCGGAGAAGTGGCCGTACTCCACGCGCACCGCGGAGGCGTAGGCGGCGTAGGCCGCCGGCGGGCCGGCCAGCACGGCCAGGTCGGCGTCGCACAGCACGGCGCCGTTCGCGTCGTCGCGAGCCGCGTCGTGCCCAGCGGTGAGCAGCACCAGCCGCTCGACCTCCGCGACCGTGTCGTCGTCGACCAGGCCGAGCAGGCCGATCCTGGCCCGGGCGGCGCTGACCTGCTCGTTGTCGCTGCGCATGGGGTCGTAGGCGACGTCGTGGTACCAGGCGGCCAGCCGGACGGCGGCCGGATCGGCGGCGTGCCCGGCGAGGGAGTCGACGATGCCCAGCACCGCGGCCAGGTGCGCGAGGTCGTGGTAGCGGCGGTGCGGTTGGGACCAGGCGCCGATCACCGCAGCCCACTCGGTGCGCGCGGTGGGGGAGCTACCGGCCAGCGCCGTCCAGTCTTCGAAGCCGACGCCGCCCATGCGCGGGAGTCTGGCACGCGACGCGCCGGGCGCCGGGCACGGGAACCGGTGTGCCGGCGGCTGGACGCCCTCGGCGCGGGTACCCTGGTGGCTGTCCGGGCCGGGCGACCTGTGTCCCCGGGCTCCACTAGTAACTGCCGCTGGGGAACACCGCCCCGACCTCGGTCGGGGGCTGGAGCCCCAGATGTGCAAACCGCCGCGAGGCGACCAGCGTCCGGTCCGGACCCGAACGCAGAACGGCCCCCGTCCAGTGGACGGGGGCCGTTCTGCGCGTCAGCTCACTCCGCGGTCTGGCCCAGCAGCCAGCCGTGCTCCCCGGCCAGTGCGTTGGCGTGCCGGGGCCCCCACGAGCCCGGGGCGTAGGGGTGCACCTCCGGCCGGTCGTCGAGCACCGGCTGCAGCGCCCGCCAGGTCTGGGCCAGGCCCTCGCTGGTGGTGAACAGCGACCGGTCGCCGACCAGCACGTCGTGGATCAGCGACACGTAGGGCGCCAGCGGCACGCCGCCGGGGATCTTGGACAGGTCCAGGGACACCCGCGCCGGGGTGATCGCCAGGTCCGGGCCGGGCTGCTTGGCCATGACGTCGATGTCCACCGCACCGGCGCCGGCCAGCGACAGCGAGATGACGTTGCCGTTGGCGGGCACGTCGGTGACCGGGCCCTTGGGGCGGTGCAGCACCAGGCTGACCCGCTGCTGCTTGTCCGCCAGCCGCTTGCCGGTGCGCAGCAGGAACGGCACCCCCCGCCAGCGGCCGGAGTCGATGAACAGCCGGGCGGCCACGAACGTGTCGGTCTGGCTGTCGTCGGGCACGTCGTCGAGGTCGCGGTAGCCCTCGAACTGGCCCAGCACGACGTCCTCGGGCGCCAGTGGGCGGAAGTTGGCCAGCACCGCCTCGCGGGCGGCGAGGATGTCGTCGGCGGAGAAGCTGACCGGCGGCTCCATGGCCACCTCCGCGGCCACCTGGAACAGGTGGGTGACCAGCATGTCCAGGGTCGCGCCGGTGGCGTCGTAGAAGTCGGCGCGGTCGGCGACGTCGAGGTCCTCGGGGACGTCGATCTGCACCTGGGCCACGTGCTCGCGGCTCCACATGGGCTCGAAGAGGCCGTTGGCGAACCGCAGGACGTGCAGGTCCTGGGTGCCCTCCTTGCCCAGGAAGTGGTCGATCCGGAAGACCTGCTCCTCGTCCATCACCGAGTGCACCAGGTCGTCGAGCTCGCGGAAGCCCTCCGGGGAGGCGCCGAACGGCTTCTCGTAGACCACCCGTGCGGCGCCCTCGGTCAGCTTGTGGGCGCCCAGTGCCCGGGTGTAGTCCAGGAACGCCTTGGGCGGCAGGGACAGGTAGTGCACCAGCTGGGCGTCCTCGCCGACCTCCTTCTTGGCCGTGGAGAGGGCGTCCAGCAGCTGGCCCGGGTCGTCGACGGTGAAGCCGCCGCCGGCGAAGTGAAGCCGCTTGCTGAACTCCTCCCACGGGCCCTCGGCCGGGTCGGGACCGAACTCCTCGAGCGCGCCCTTGACGTGCTCGACGAACTCCTCGTCGGTGCGCTCGCCGCGGCCGCTGCCGATCAGCTGCCACTCCTCGGGCAGCAGGCCGTGCTGGGCCAGCTCGTAGAAGGCGGGCAGGACCATCCGGCGGGCCAGGTCGCCGGTCGCGCCGTAGAGCACGAAGACGGTGGGGGTGAGTTCGTTCGTGCCGGTGTCGGACACGGTGCTCCTCTCGCTGGGCGCCTCTCGGGCGCCGGTCTGGTGTGCCGTTCCCGGCGGTGGGTCCCCACGCCGGTGTGAGGCAGATGACCCGCAGAACGGCCCGTCCCGGTGTGGAACCACGGGGCGGCGGGAAGCAGTCCCGGCATGATCCACCACCGGCGTCCGCTGCTCCTCGTACCCGCCGCAGCCGGCTTCATCCTGCTCTCCGCCTGCTCGTCCGACGAGGGCACCGGCACCGCTGCCGCCACGGCGACGGTCACCGCGACGGCCGCCGCACCGACCACCTCCTCCTCGGCGTCGGCGTCGGCGTCCTCGCCCGCCGCCCCGGTCGAGGAGGCCGACGTGTCCTTCGAGGACCAGTCCGGTGCCGGGGACGTCGTCCGGGTGGCCCGGGTGGCGCTGCCGGTCGCCGGTTTCGTGGTCGTCACCGCGGACGACGACGACGGCGACGACGACGGCGATGACGGGGACGACGACGACCGGCTGGTGGGGTCCACGGCGCTGCCGGCGGGCGTGGCCACCGACGTCGCGGTGACCCTGGCGCCGCCGCTGACCTCGGACGCCGACCTGGAGGCGACCCTGTTCGCCGACACCGACGGCAACGGTGCGTTCGACGCCGCGGTCGACCAGCGCGTCCGGGAGGACGACGGTGACGACGATGACGACGACGTGTCCGAGGACGCCGACTACGACCTGCGCTGAGCTGCGGCCCTCACCGCGGTGGTGTGCGGGGCGGCCGACCGGGCAATGACCCCGCTGTGACCACTCGCCACCGCATCCTGCCCGTCGTCTGCACCGCCGCCGCCCTCGCCGTCCTCTCCGCGTGCGGCTCCGGCGACGGGGCGCCGCAGGGCGACGCGCCGCCGTCCTCGCCGGCGACGGCGGGGGAGACGACCGTGGCGCCGGGGGGTGAGGCGGGCAGCGACCAGATGGCCGACCTCGAGTTCGAGGACCAGTCCGGCAACGGCAGCAGCGTCGTGGTGGACACCGTCTCCGCGCCGCAGGGTGGCTTCGTCGTCCTCACCGCCGGCGACAGCGACACCGTGCTGGGGTCGATGCAGCTCAAGGTGGGGACGACGGACGACGTCGAGGTCTCCCTGGACACGCCGCTGACCGCGGACGCCGACCTCACCGCGACCCTCTACGCCGACACCGACGGCGACGGCGAGTTCGACCCGGACGTCGACCAGCCCGTGCCCGCGCCGATCTCCGGCGCCGAGCCCGGCGACGACGTCTCCGACGACTCCGACGTGGTCACCGACGACGCGGAGTACTCCCTCAGCTGACGCTGACGGGCCCGGCCTGAGCGGCAGGTGGGTTCAGGCCGTGGTGCGGAGCACTGCAAGGGCATGTGCGGAGCACGCTCAGAGCATGGTGCGCAGGCGCTCGCGGCGGGCGCGGAGCACGTCCACCGACGCGGAGGCCGACGGCGGCCCGGGCACCGACTGGCGCAGCTGGGTGTGCACCACCGCCTGCGGGGTCGACGTCTTCGCCGACACCCGGTTGACCAGCCGGTTCACCTCGCGGCGGAGCTCTGCGGCGTCCCGCCAGGAGCGGCCGGCCTCGTCCTCCTCGGGGTGGTCCTCGACGACCATGAAGCCGTCGTCGTCACCCTGCCGGTGGGCGGCGGCCACCCGGATCCGCAGCTCGTCGTCCCGCTTGGACAGCAGCTCTGCGGTCTGGGCGGGGGTGAGCAGCCCCGGGATGCCGAGGAACTCCTCGTCCTCGGGCTGCACCACCGTGGCCGGGGTGCCCTCGCCGGTGTGCGCCGTCCCGCTGTGCAGCACGTGCGCGAACCGGGCGTCGGCCTCCAGCGCCTCCCACTTGGCCAGCTCGCCCTCCCGCGGCTCGCGCGGCGGCAGGTCGAGTGCCTCCAGCTCCTCGTCGGGCTGGGTCTTGGGCGGTGGCATCACGTGGTTGCGCTGCTCCTCCAGCGACGCCGCCAGCGACAGCAGCGGGCGGACGGCGGGCAGGAACACCGTGGCCGACTCGTGCGGCGACCGGGCGCGCACCACGCGGCCGACGGCCTGGGCGAAGAACAGCGGCGTCCGGTAGGAGGTCATCCAGGCCAGCACGGCGGCGCGCGGGATGTCCACGCCCTCGGACACCATCCGGACGCAGACCGCGATCCGGGCCGAGCCGGTGGCGAACCGCTCGATCTTCTTCGACGCCTTCGGGTCGTCGGACAGGATCAGCTCCGGCGCCTTCCCGGTGACCCGGCGGACGATCTTGGCGTACTCGCGGGCGTCGTCCTGGTCGCTGGCCAGCACCAGCCCGGCGGCGTCGGGCATGCCGGTCTCGCGCAGGTGGGTGATCCGGTCGTCCATCGCGGCGATCACGTGCGGCACCCACTGGCCCTTGGGGTCCAGCGCCGTGCGCCACGCCTGCATCTCCACCGAGCGGGTGCCGGCCTCGCTCAGCGAGGCGGCGACGACCTCGCCGGCGGAGTTCCGCCAGCGCGAGGTGCCGGTGTAGGCGGCGAACACGACCGGCCGGACGACGGAGTCGGTCAGCGCCTCCTTGTAGCCGTAGGTGTAGTCGGCCATCGACATGAGGCCGCCCTGCCCCTCGAAGCCGTCCTCCACGTACCGCACGAACGGGATGCGCTCGTCGGCCTTGGTGCGGAACGGCGTCCCGGTCAGGCAGAGCCGGCGGGCCGCGCGGCTGTAGGCCTCCTCGACCGCCTCGCCCCAGGACAGTCCGTCGCCGGCGTGGTGCACCTCGTCCAGGACCACCAGCGTCTTGACCGACGTGGCGCGGGCGGCGTGCAGCATCGGCTTGCCGGCGACCTGCGCGTAGGTGGTCACGTAGCCCTGGGTGCCGGCGCGCACCGGGCCGACGGCGTTGGTCAGGCCGGGGTCGAGCACGATGCCCATCCGGTCGGCGGCGTCGGCCCACTGCAGCCGCAGGTGGTCGGTCGGGCAGACCACGATCACCCGGGCGACCTCGCGCCGGGCGAGCAGCCGGGCGGCCAGGGTCAGGGCGAACGTGGTCTTCCCGGCGCCCGGCGTGGCGGTGACCAGGAAGTCCTTGGGGGAGTCCTCCTCGTACTTGCGCAGCGCTGCCTGCTGCCACGCCCGGAGCGGTCGGCTGGTCGTCTGCGGGGCCGCTGCCACCGCTCCTGCTGAACTCCCCATGTCGGGGTCCATCTTGGTCGGCGCGAGGGCAACACGCCCAACCGGGTACCTGCCGCGCGCGCCGCCGCCGACGACGTATAGGACCCCGGCACACCCCCGTTGAGCTGCGCGGATACCGTTCTCGGGGGTCTGCCGGGGGCGCTCGTCCTCACCGTGCCGGACCGACCCGTCACGCCCCGTCGGCCCCGCCGTCCCCAGCCGCCCCGGCCCCCTTGGCAGACTCCACCGGTGACCGTCGCGCCCGAGCCGACCCTGCGCTGGCTGACCTCGCCCGGCCAGGTGGACGACGACCTGCGCGAGGCCCTCACGACGTGCTGGCGGGACGTCGCCAACAGCGGGGGAGCGGTCGGCTTCGCCCAGCAGCTACCGGTCGCTGCTGCCGTCGTCCGGCCGGTGCTGGAGGCCACCGTCGAGGCGCCCGGCAGTCGGCTGCTGGTCGCCGAGGCCGGCGGCGTGCTGGCCGGCTGGCTGGTGCTCACCGTCAACGCGAGCCCGGTGCTGGCGCACTGGGGGCGGGTGACCCGGGTGCAGACCGCGGTGGCGGCCCGCGGCACCGGGGTCGCCCGGGTGTTGCTGACCGAGCTGCACCGGGCCGCCCGGGACGACGTCGGCCTCGAGCAGCTGCGGCTGGAGGTGCGGGGCGGCGCGGGGCTGGAGGCGTTCTACGAGCGGTTCGGCTACCGGGTCACCGGCCGCTGGCCCGGCGCCCTGCAGATCACGCCGGAGGACCGCCGCGACGAGGTGCTGATGCAGCTGGACCTGCACGCCTAGGATGGATCCGGCTCCTCGACCAGGCAGCCCCTCCCGGCGCGGAGGTGGAGCTACCCGACCCGGCTGGGACGAGCGCTGACCCGATCCCGCGTGGCCGGGCGGCCATGTTGGCCAACATGGCCGCCCGGCCGGCTTCAGTCGGCGGGCTCGTCCACCCAGTCGGGGCCGTTGACCTCGCCCGGGCCGGCCAGGTCGGCGGCGTCCACGATCGTGTACGCGTAGCCCTGCTCGGCCAGGAAGCGCTGCCGGTGCGCGGCGTACTCGCTGTCCAGGGTGTCCCGGGAGACGACGGTGTAGAAGTGCGCCTGCCGGCCGTCGGCCTTGGGGCGCAGCACCCGACCCAGGCGCTGGGCCTCCTCCTGCCGGGAGCCGAACGTGCCCGACACCTGCACGGCGACCGCGGCCTCGGGCAGGTCGATGGAGAAGTTGGCGACCTTGGAGACGACCAGGGTCTTGATCTCACCCGTCCGGAAGGCCTGGAACAGCCGCTCCCGCTCCTTGTTCGTCGTCGACCCCTGGATGACCGGTGCGTCCAGCGCCACGCCGAGCTCGTCCAGCTGGTCGAGGTAGGCGCCGATCACCAGCTTCTGCTCCTCGGGGTGCCGCTCCAGCACCCGGCGGATCACCGGCAGCTTCGACTGCGCGGTCGCCGCGATCCGGTACCGCTCCTCGGGCTCGGCGACCGCGTAGGTCATCCGCTCCTCGTCGTCGAGGGAGACCCGCACCTCGACGCACTCGGCGGGGGCGATGTAGCCCTGCGCCTCGATGTCCCGCCACGGGGCGTCGTACCGCTTGGGGCCGATCAAGGAGAAGACGTCGTCCTCCCGGCCGTCCTCGCGCACCAGCGTCGCGGTCAGCCCCAGCCGGCGGCGGGACTGCAGGTCGGCGGTGAGCCGGAAGATCGGCGCGGGGAGCAGGTGGACCTCGTCGTAGACGATCAGGCCCCAGTCCTGGGCGTCGAAGAGGTCCAGGTGCCGGTACTCGCCGCCCCGGCGGGTGGTGATCACCTGGTAGGTCGCGATGGTGACCGGGCGGATCTCCTTGCGCTCGCCGGAGTACTCGCCGATCTCCTCCTCGGTCAGGCTCGTGCGGGCGATGAGCTCCCGCTTCCACTGCCGGCCGGAGACGGTGTTGGTGACCAGGATCAGCGTGGTCGCCTTCGCCTCGGCCATCGCCGCGGCGCCGACCAGCGTCTTGCCGGCGCCGCAGGGCAGCACGACGACGCCGGACCCGCCGGCCCAGAAGCCGTCGACGGCCTCCTGCTGGTAGTCGCGCAGGTGCCAGTCGTCCTGGGCGAGGGAGATCGGGTGGGCCTGCCCGTCGACGTAGCCGGCCAGGTCCTCGGCCGGCCAGCCGATCTTCAGCAGCGCCTGCTTGAGCCGGCCGCGCTCGGCGGCGTGCACGACGACGGAGTCGGCGTCGATCCGGGCGCCCAGCATCGGGGCCACCCGCTTGCTGCGGACGACCTCCTCCAGCACGGCCCGGTCGCTGCTGGTCAGGGTCAGCCCGTGCACCGGGTTGTTGGCCAGGGTGAGCCGGCCGTAGCGGTCCATCGTGTCGGCGATGTCGACCAGCAGCGCGTGCGGCACCGGGTAGCGGCTGTAACGCACCAGCGCGTCGACGACCTGCTCGGCGTCGTGGCCGGCGGCGCGCGCGTTCCACAGCGCCAGCGGGGTGACCCGGTAGGTGTGCACGTGCTCCGGGGAGCGCTCCAGCTCGGCGAACGGGGCGATCGCCGCCCGGCACTCCTTGGACTGCGGGTGGTCCACCTCGAGCAGCAGCGTCTTGTCCGACTGGACGATCAGGGGCCCGTCACTCACGCGGTTGCGTTCCTTTGCTCGGGGGCTCCGGCGCAGAGGCGCGCGCCGGACTGCCCACCGTAACGCCGTCGGACGACGCCACCTTCCGGCCACCGGTGTGCAGCCCACCTCAGCCGCCTGGCCGGATGGTCAGCCGGGCTGTGCCGCGGCTGACCATCCGGTGGGGCGGCTGACCACCAGGCAGAGCCGCGGGCTCAGGTCCAGGTGGTGCGGCGTAGCGGGGGCTGCTCGCCGCCGGTCTTCTGCAGCAGCACCTGGTTGACGCCCATGTCGCCGGCCTCGAAGGTCAGCGCGCTGGCGGCCATGTACAGCCGCCACACCCGCGCCCGGCCCTCGCTGGTGGCGGCGACGGCGACGTCCCAGTTGGCCTCCAGGTTGCCCACCCAGGCCCGCAGGGTGAGCGCGTAGTGCTGGCGCAGCGCCTCGACGTCCAGCACCTCCAGCTCGCGGGACTCCAGGAAGCTGACCATCTCGCCCAGGTTCAGCAGCTCGCCGTCCGGGAAGACGTAGCGGGCGATGAAGGAGTCCGGGTTCCAGGTCGCGGTGCCGGCGTTCCAGGAGATCGCGTGGTTCAGCAGCCGCCCGCCCGGGCGCAGCAGCCGGTCCAGCTGGGCGACGTAGCCGGGCATCTGCGCCCGGCCCACGTGCTCGGCCATGCCGATCGAGCTGATGGCGTCGAAGGGCTCGTCGTCCACGGCGCGGTAGTCCTGCACCCGGATGTCGACCTTGTCGGTGAGGCCGGCCTCGGCGACCCGCTTGCGGGCCAGCCGCGCCTGCTCCTCCGACAGCGTGATGCCCACGACCGTGGCGCCGTAGCGCTGGGCGGCGTGGATCGCCATCGAGCCCCAGCCGCAGCCGACGTCCAGCAGCCGGGAGCCCTCGGTGAGCCCGAGCTTGCGGCAGACCAGGTCCAGCTTGGCCTCCTGCGCGGCGTCCACCCCGGTCTCCGGGGACTCCCAGACGGCGCAGGAGTAGACCATCGAGGGCCCGAGCACGAGTGCGTAGAAGTCGTTGCTGACGTCGTAGTGGTGCGCGATCGCGGCGGCGTCCCGGTCCTCGGTGTGCCGCCGTCCGCCGGCCGTCGGTGCCTCCTCGGCCGGCGGTGCCGGCTCCCGGCCCACCGCGCCCAGCCGCAGCGCGGTGCCGGCCAGCGCGAGCCGCTCCCGCCACGTGGTCGCCGCGGCCGGCCCCTCCTGGTTCAGCCGGCCGGCGGTGCGCAGCGCGGTGAACGTCTCGAAGACGTCGTCCTCCAGGTCGATCTCGCCGGCCACGTACGCCCGGCCGATGCCGAGCTGGCCGGGGGACCAGGCCATCCGCCGCAGCGCCCGCCGGGAACGCACTGCCACGACGGGGGCGCCCTCCGGTCCGCTGATCGAGCCGTCCCAACCCCGCAGTCGCACCGGGAGCTCCGTCGTCCCGAGCACCGCTCCCAGTGCCTGTGCCAACCGATCGGCGACCGTCCGCCTGCCTGCCATGTCCCACGCTCCTCGCCCGCGGCGGCAGCCAGTGACCCCCGGGACCCTTGTGCCCCACACTGGTTGTGCCCGCCAACCACCGCGCGCAACGTCGGACGAGTGCGTGATCATCCCGGTCGCCACGAAAGAGTCAGGACGGCGCCGCGGCGTCCTCGGGCTCGACCAGCGCCACCGAGGTGATCCGGTGGACGGCGAACGTGCGGCTCTCGCCCCGGCCCTCGTCGAAGCCCTGCAGGAAGCCGCCGGCCAGCGACACCGGCTGCACGACCCGCTGGCTGCCGCTGCCCTGGTTGTCGACGTAGCCCAGCTGCACGGGCAGGCTCTCCCGGACCGCGCGGGAGAGCAGCTCCAAGGTGGAGGCGGTGGTCACCCCCGGCACCTGCCGCACCGGGTCGGTGCGCCGGGCGGCCAGCGCGGCGTCCCCGGCGCGGATCTCCCGGACCGTGGCGGCCACGTCCGCCGGTGCCAGCGGCCGCGGACCAGCCGGCGCCGAGCCGCCGGGACGGCGGCCGACCGCGCGGGCCGGTGCCTGGGGGCGGGTCAGCACCGCGCCACCGGCGGACTCCCCGGCGGGGGCGTAACCGGCCGAGCGCAGCACGGACAGCACCTCCTCCGGTGGCAGCCCGCTGACCAGCACACCCGGGGCCAGCCGGCGCAGCTCCGCGTTCGCCGTCCGCCGGTCGCTCACCACCTGGGAGACCAGGCCGTGGTCGTCGGAACGGACGTAGCACTCGATCGCGCCCACCCGGAGCCGGCCGTGCTGGCGGGCGACGTCGTCGATCAGGTACTCCAGCGCCTGCGGCACCGGGGTGCGGGAGGCGCGGGTGAAGAAGTCGTGCAGGTCGGTGGCCGACCAGCCGGAGTCCAGCGACCGGCGGATGCTCGCCTCCGACACCCGGTACACCGTGGCGCCGCCGGAGGACTCCACGTCCGCGACGACGGCGAGGGTGCCGGCCAGCTCGGCGACCAGCGGCCCCGGGGCGATCAGCGACAGGTCGGGCTGGGCGAGCACGTGGTCGACGGGCTCGGGGAGCAGGCCGCGCATCCCCTCGGCGGCGCCGTCGGCACCGCGGGCCAGCAGCCCGCGCCCGCCGCTGCTCAGCACCCCGCCGACCACGATGCCCAGCCGCTCGGCCTCGGCGAGCAGGTCCGGCACGGGGGCGAGCCGGTCGGCCCGGCGCGGGGTGCGCCAGCGCAGCAGCGCCACCAGCTCCGGCGCGACCAGCCCGCGGCCGGGCGGGAACTCCGCCAGCACGGACAACGCGGAGCGGCGCAGCGCCGGCGCGGTCTGCCGGACGACGTCGGGGGAGAGCACGTTGACGGCCTTGCCGGCCACGTCGCGCTGACCGACCAGCGAGATCAGCCGGGCGCTGACCAGCCAGCCCTCGGCGAGCACCGCCCACCGGTCGGTGAGGTCCTGGTCGCGCCAGGCGTCGTAGCCGCGGGTGGGCAGCCACTCGTCGCGCTGCGCGCCGCCGACGTCCAGCAGCCCGGCGGCGTGCGCCACCTCCACCAGGAAGGCGATGTCGGCCTCGCCGATGTGCAGCTCCTTGGCCAGCCGCTTCTGGTCCCGGACGCCGAGCCCGCCGCTGCGCAGCAGCCCGGCCGGTTCGGCCTCCAGGGCGGTGAGCACCTCGGCGACCCGGCCGATGACCTCCAGCGCCGCGCCGGCGGCCTGCCGGTCGACGACGGCGGGGTCGCGCTCGCCGACCCGCGGCTCCGGGCGCAGCCGGGGCGGGCCCAGCGGGCGGTCGCCGCGCAGCGCCAGGCCGATCTCCCGGGGCAACTCGACGTTGATCGCGTCGATCCGGGCCAGCAGCCCCGCTTGGAGGAGCCGGCGGGCCGGGCTCAGCGAACCGGCCGTGCTGTCCGGCAGGTGGCCGACCGGGCGGTCGCCGGCCAGCCGTTCGGCCACGGTGCGCTCGTCGGGGGCCAGGTCGGCCAGCACGGCGGGCAGGTCGCGGGGGAGGGGGACCCGCAGGTCGGCAGCCCGGCGGCCGAGCCCCGCCGGGTAGCGGACCGAGCGGCGCACCGGCTCGGGGGCGTGCAGCTCCGCCTCGCCCCACAGCAGCGCCCGGGTGGTCAGCGTCCCGACGGCGGCGTCGACCACGTCGGCCGGGACGTCGGGCAGCAGCGCGGGCAGCTCGGCACGTGGCAGGCCGTCGGTCGCCGACAGCAGGACGGCGTCGAGCACCTGCAGGGTCGCGGCGTCCAGCTCGTCCAGCGCCCGGTCGACCGAGACGGGCACCGCCAGCCGGGTGGCGAGGCCCACGACGTCGGCGGGGGCGGGGCGCGCGACATCGGGCCGGGCGACCAGGAGGGCGCCCAGCTGCTCGTCGGTGCGGGTGCGCAGCCAGGCGGCGAGCGTGGCGGGCTGGTCCGGAGACATCCGGTCCACGGTAGGCGGGCGCCGCGGGCGGTGCTGCGGCGGCTGTGTCTGCGAGCATCCCCCGGTGCCCGCCCTCGACGACCCGCAGACCCGCACCGCCGTCGACGCGCTGCGCGCCGGGGCGGTCCGCTGGCTCGCCGGTGGGGTCCTCGCCGTCGTCCTCGGTGTGCTGCTGGGCGCCGCCGTCCTCCGGATCGCCGGCGACGGTGGCGACCGCCCGCCCTTCGCCGGCCTGCTGGTGCTCGCCCTGGTGCTCGCCGGGCTCGCGCTCGCCGTCGCCGGGCTCGGCGCGCTGCTGCGCACCCGGCGCTGGACGGCGGCGCTCGGGCGCACCGGCTGGCGCACCGGGGTGCTGCGGATCGCCGGCCCCGCGGTGCTGCAGGTCGAGCCGCTCGGTCCCGACGAGTTCACCGACGACCCGCTGCGGTTGCGGTTGATGTCCACCGCGGTGTGGCGCACGCGGGCCGTGCAGCAGCTGGACGGGGCGGAGATCGGCTACGCGGAGGTGTCCCCGCGGGAGTGGCTGCTCACCGCCGACGGCGTCGGCACCGTCTACGGGGCCCGGGTCGCCCGCCGGCGCTGACCCGCGCGGGCGACACGAGGGGGAGTGCGGCGTGCACCACGTGGGTCGGCACGGGAAGATGTGCCCCGAGGCACCCCGGCGAGCTGACCCGGGACCGCACCGCCGATGGAGGACCGATGTCCAAGCGCAAGGAGAAGCACGCCCACCTGGTCGAGCCGACCTGGGGGCAGTCCGAGGGCCACGGCCCGCCGGTGACCGAGCTGGTCAGCGAGATGGCCGGTGGCCTGTCGCCGTTCGGTGAGGACCACGCCTTCCCGCTCCCGCCGGAGCGGCTGCGCTACGCCCACCCCACCGACCGCCCCAACCGGGCCGGTCTGAT
>Ga0210040_10007028_pt1 | contig 13801 bp, 11 predicted proteins | sample CryGeyCG12114_NA_FD_185462 | JGI IMG/M metagenome (GOLD analysis project Ga0210040, IMG submission 185462) | Groundwater microbial communities from aquifer - Crystal Geyser CG19_WC_8/21/14_NA (SPAdes) (version 2) | ecosystem: Environmental > Aquatic > Deep subsurface > Groundwater | place: USA... | reverse complement strand
ATTTCTTTCTAATGCTGTTTTTACGGCATCCTCCAGCGTTAATACCTCCTGGGCTATGGCTTTATTTACTCCAATTAGGGTAGATAAAGCCACGACCAACAGGAAAGCAATTTTATACTTCATATAATTTATTATTTTATTTATTAATTAAGCTGCCTTTTCCAAAGCTTCGATGTTATCGAATTCCGGACGATGCTTGCGCTCCCGGGACCACATGGAATAAATAGCCGGAATAACAAATAATGTAAGAACCAGCGAGAATATAGTACCCCCAACAATTACTACCCCCATACCAACGCGGCTTTTTGCCGCCGCACCTAAGGCCATAGCAATCGGTAAAGCTCCCAGGGCTATGGCTAAACTGGTCATGAGTATTGGGCGTAAACGGGCCTCAGCGGCTTCCAGAATGGCTTCCATTTTGGGTTTACCATCTTCCCGCAACTGATTGGCGAATTCTACAATCAGTATACCGTTTTTGGTTACCAGGCCTATTAACATAATAGTACCAATCTGGCTGAATATATTCCAGGTCTGGCCGAATAACCACAGCGACAGCATCGCACCGGCTACCGCCATTGGTACCGTTAAAATAATAATCAAAGGATCCAGGAAGCTTTCGAACTGGGCCGCCAGTATAAGGTAAATTAATAATAAAGCTAAACCGAAAGCAAATAAAGTGTTAGATCCACTTTCTACAAAATCGCGCGATTCACCGCCTAAATCAGTAGAGAAACTGCTGTCCAGTACCTTTTCGGTAATCCGGTCCATGGCATCAATGCCATCGCCGATACTTTTGCCCGGAGCCAAACCGGCCGATACGGTGGCGGCCATATACCGGTTGTTGTGGTACAATTGCGGTGGGCTGCTGCGTTCCTGCATGGTAACCAGGTTGTCTAACTGAATTAGCTGCCCCGTGCTGCTGCGAACAAACAAAGAAGTTAAATCAACCGGAGCATCACGGTCTATTTCCTCAAACTGACCAATTACCTGGTACTGCCGACCATTCATAATAAAATACCCGAAACGCTGGCCACTAAGCGATAATTGTAAAGTTTGAGCCACATCAATAACCGACACGCCTAAACTCTGGGCCTTCTCCCGATCTATGGTAATATTAATTTCCGGTTTATTAAATTTTAAGTTTACATCAACGTTGGAGAAAGTAGGGTCTTTACTGGCTTCATCCAGGAACAAAGGTATTTTCTCTTGTAATTTCTCGAAGTTAGGGGCCTGAATAATATACTGAATAGGTTGTCCTCCCCTTCTGTTAACCGAAATAGTAGGCGTTTGCACGACCATGGTACGCGCTTCAGAATACCTACGGGTAAGATTTGTTAGATAATCTGCTATTTCTTTCTGAGTACGCTCCCGCTCATCTGATGGTACCAAGGCTAAACGCATCATGCCGCTATTAACAGAACCAGAACCGCCAAAGCCAGGCGAGGTAATAACCAGATTTACGGCTTTTTCCGGAACCGAATCGTTTACTAAGGCTGTAAGTTCTTCCATAAAGCGGTCCATGTACTCGTAAGAAGCACCTTCCGGAGCAGTTGCTTGTACCCGTAGCATACTTCTATCATCGTAAGGCGCGGTTTCTTTTTGCAAGATTGTAAAAAACAGGCCAATTAATCCTAAACAGAAAAGTATTATCGGGAAACTTAACCATCTTCTTTTCATAAAACTAGTCAGGGCTTCGCCATAACCGGCATTCATTTTCTGAAAGTACGGCTCGGTCAAGTCGTAGAACCTTGATTTTTTATGAGTGCCTCCTTTCATGAGGTAGGCGTTCAGCATGGGCGTTAAGGTTAAAGACACAAACGCGGATATAAGTACTGCAGCGCCTATTACTACCCCAAATTCACGGAACAATCGTCCCACAAACCCTTCCAGGAAAATTACCGGTAAGAAAACCGCTGCCAGGGTAATGGAAATAGAAATAACTGCCAGGAAAATCTCGTTAGATCCTTTAATTGCTGCCTCAATGGGCAACATTCCTTCTTCTACTTTTTTATAAATATTCTCGGTTACCACAATTCCATCATCAACCACCAAACCAGTAGCTAACACAATCGCTAAAAGGGTAAGCACATTTATGGAAAAGCCGGCCAGGTACATAATAAAAAAGGTAGCAACTAACGACACCGGAATATCTATTAACGGCCGGAAAGCAATACCCCAATCACGGAAGAATAAATAAATAATGGCAATTACCAGGATTAAAGCAATCAGAATAGTTTCTGCTACTTCCGTAACCGATTGCTTGATGAACAAAGTATTGTCCATGGCAATATCTAGGGTTAAATCTTTCGGAAGTTCATTTTTAAGTCTATCAAACTGACTGTAAAAATTGTTGGCAATTTCCAGGTAATTGGTGCCGGGCTGCGGAACTATCGCCATCCCCACCATCGGTTTGCCCGATTCCGTCATTTTGTTTTCCAGGTTTTCCGGACCAAGTTCAGCTGTTCCCAAATCACTAAACCGGATAATCTTTCCCTCATCTGATTTTACAATTAAATCATTAAACTGCTCTTCATTGGAAAGATTACCTAAGGTTTTAACTACTAACTCAGTATTGTTACCGGTTACCTTACCCGATGGCAATTCTACATTTTCGCGATTTAAGGCCGTTCTCACATCACCTACCGTTAAACCATAAGCGGCTAATTTAACGGGATCGAGCCATAAACGCATGGCATACCGCTTCTGTCCCCAAATCTGCACGGCACTTACGCCGGGTATGGTTTGCAGCCGCTGTGAGATCACGTTTTCGGCATAATCGCTTAAGTCCAATTGATTACGGGTTTCGCTTCTTACCGTCATGGTAATAATAGCTTCCGCATCAGCATCGGCTTTGGAAACTACCGGCGGCGCATCAATATCTTCCGGCAAACTTCTAACCGCCTGCGATACTTTGTCGCGTACGTCATTAGCGGCTTCTTCCAGGTCTTTTTCCAGGTTAAACTCAATGGTTATGTTACTTGAACCTTGGTTACTGGAAGAACTTATGTTCCGGATGCCATCAATGGCGTTAATGGCTTTTTCCAGCGGTTCCGTTATTTGGGATTCAATAATGTCGGCATTAGCACCCGTATAATTGGTGCGCACCGAAACTACCGCCGGATCGATAGAAGGATATTCCCGGACTCCCAGGAATGTATAACCAATAAGGCCGAATAAAATCAGCATCAGGTTAATTACTATCGTAAATACCGGCCTTTTAATGCTGGTGGTTGATAAACTCATGTTTTATATTATTTTAAAATTATTAACTGGAAGGTAATTTTACTTTTACCGGCGTACCTTCTTTTAAGGTTAAGATACCCGTTGTTAAAACAGTATCGCCGGCATTGATACCGGAAGTAACCAGAATATCTTTTTCGGTACGGGTAGATGTTTCGATCATTACTTCTTTGGCTTTGCCCTGTTGCGCCACAAAAACTTTCTTTCCGTTCTGAACCGGCACTACCGCCTGGGTAGGCACCAGCAGGGCATCATCTAAGATCGAAAGTGGTAATTCTATGGAGGCAAAGGAACCAGGACGTATAGTGCCCGATGGGTTTGCCGCCCGGGCCCGTAATTGTAAAGTACGACTGGTTGCTTCAATACCAGGTTCTATAGCATAAACATTTGCGTTATACTTTTCTCTCGATCCGGCTACTGAAAATTTAATTTGGGTATTTGTTTTCACCTGACTGGCATATTTCTCCGGCACCGAGAAAGTAATTTTAACCGGATCAATACTTACTAGGTTAGCCACCACCACATCCGGTGTTAAAAAAGCGCCTTCGGAAATATTACGTAAACCAATTCGGCCGCTAAAAGGAGCCGTTATGGTTGTTTTAGACAATTGAGCTCTAATTAGCTGCATTTGAGCTTTAGCCGTTCTAAAATCGGCAGTGGCAATATCGTATTCTTCCCTACTAATAGCTTCTTTCTCTAACAATAAGCGGGCCCGTTCTGCATTTTCGGAAGACAGGTTTTGCCGGGTTTGGGCCTGGGCCAATTGAGCACGTAATTCGGAATCATCAACTTTTACCAGAACCTGTCCTTTTCTAACAGTACTTCCTTCTTTAAAAGTAATATTCTGGACAAAACCGGTTACCTGCCCTCTTATTTCTACCTGCTCATTTGCCTCAATGGAACCGGTAACGGCCAGAATGTTATTAAATGGTTGTGCTTTTACTACTACACCATCTACCCGCATGGCAGGCGCACCACCTGGTCCGCCGCCAGGACCAGCTGCACCGCCGCCACCCGGACCACTTACTTCATTTTTATTTTTGGTGATGCGGTATCCTACTAAAGCGGTAAATACAATAAGTAAAATGGCATAGACAATATATTTGATTTTCATAAAAAGTTGATCAGTTTTTTATTAGCGCGCGTTTTAATTTTAATGTTTTAAAACAAGTTTTATCTGAACTCAAAAAATGTGCTAAACAAATTCCCTGAAATATTTTACTCACAAAAGTATGAATCCTGCATAATATAAAGATATTGTACGTAAACAGAGCAATATGCAGTTCCAGGTTAAGGTCAAATAATTTACAAAGATAAACCCTGATTCTGTTTTAAATCTGAAGTTGTATTTCTTTCTGTTTAAACCAATAATGTTTTAAATTTTACATTAACTAAAACCAGAAAACATTGTACTTTAGTTTCTTCTAAATACTTGCTCTAAATATAACTATATAAGGCTTTCGTTAATTCTTACACGAAAAGAAAACAGTCTTCTTTGGCCAAAGCAGAAGCAAATTCTTATGATAGCCGCAAGTCATCTTAAGTTTTATCTGCTTAAAACAGAATAAAACTTCTTTGTGGCTTAGCAATTTATATGAGCAGGTAAAAATTTTAGATAACTGATAATATCCTTGTTAAATAGTTTTTAAGCCTTTAGGAAAGATTATATTTATGTTAAGGAGCTGGTTTTTCCGGATTTATAGAAGCTTGTTTTAATTTAAATATTGTCATTCCTTAATAATAACAAAATTTATTGTTAATTAGTTTTTACTTTATTAATGTATTGAAAGTTAAGTTTAAATATCAATGCTATGGATAATCCTAATTAGATGTAAAATGTCTTTTAAACAACAAAAGCAATCTGTGGCCCTGATGGGAGCAATAGATTGCTTTTAATTTTAGTTTTAAAATTATAAAAGAAGATTACTAACTGATAATACCTTTACCTATTGCGTATTTTATTAGGGCAGCAGTATTTTTAGCTTTGGTTTTTTCGATTATGTTTTGCCGGTGGGTTTCTACAGTGCGCTTGCTCGTAAAAATCTTATCAGCAATTTCGGCGTTTGTTAAACCATCAGCTATCAATTTTAAGATTTCTATTTCCCGCTGTGATAAATCCTTGGTTTGTTTTTCTTCGGATACTGCTGGTTTGTAATTAGGGTTTTGTAGTTTTTTAAGCAAGTTTATAGATATGGCCGAACTGATAAATTGTCCGTCAGCTGCTACTATTTTAATAGCGCATACCATTTCATCACGCCCGGTATTTTTTAATAAATAACCCGAAGCGCCGGCATCCATGATCTTTGCAATGTAATTTTCATGATCCAACATGGATAAAATCAAAATCTTCAAGTCACTATTTTGTTCCTTCAAAATAGCGGTTGTTTCAAATCCATCCAGTTCGGGCATATTGATATCCATTAATACTACATCAGCATCCATATTGGGCAACATATTTATTAATTCTCTACCTGTACCCGCCTCACCAACTACTACTATGTCTTTATTATCTTTTAATAAAGCTTTTAAACCGTCTCTTATAATAGTATGGTCATCTACTAGAATTACTTTTATCGGATTTTCCAGATGAGACTCCGGTGTTTCCATCATTACAACTTCCTGCGCTTCCGACATAATTATATTTATTTATAAAACTTGATTTCTGTATGTTCTAAAACTTAACGGTCTAAAGACGCAAATTTTAGTTCTTATTATTTGTATACGCAACAAACCGCGTTAATATAATTTTAAATTACAAGTATTTACGTATTTATAGGTTATTTATACCAATATAATTAAAAATAATAATTGTTAAAATAAGTATAAGTACTTACACAGGCGAGAAATTGCTTTCTTTATCTTTGTAAGTAGCTTATAAATATTATAATTTTCCCACTCCATCTGGGGAATTTTACGATATTGCAGGTAAGGAACTCACCAATACTTTAAAAGCAGTAATCAGAAATTTTGCCCATTAAGTATTGCCGGATGTTCATGAATTATTTAGTTATAAACTATACGGGGTCAACGTAATATAATTAATTACCTCTCGCAATTACATCCATGAGGGTTGCAATCATTTGCCAACCTTAGTTAACGTTTCAGAATGCTTTTTAAGAAACGAGCTTAGACAAAGTAATAATGATAATGTTTAACTTACAGGTAGCAAAGGCGTTTACTTTTTTGAAAATCAAATAGTTATTACTTTATTTTTCTTTTATTTAGACACCATTTTATTTAAGATATTAGTATTTGTATTTATTGGAACTTAGATTTATCGTAAGCAAAAACGTATAATTATTATGGAATTTTATCACGAAATAAAAGAAAATGCTTACGTGATTATATTAGCCGGCAACCTGGATAAGAATAATGCAAGTGAAATAGCCCTGAATCTCAGAAAAGCCATTCATAGCCAAAAAGCCAGGATTTTGGTAGATTGCCGAAATCTGAATAATATTACCTCGGAAGGGATAGGTGTTTTTTTATCTAACTTACCTTCAATCCGGGAAAAAGGTATGGATTTTGTTTTCTGTGGCCTTCAGCCCCATGCCCAGAAAGCTTTTGAAGAATTAGATCTGGATAAATTAGTGCAGCTAACAGATATATCGGAGTTAGCTTAATTTCCAAATTACATATATAAGGTTATTAGCTTTGCTTAAATTTATTAACTGCCTAACTATTTTGATTATATGCCTCAACTATTAGATTTAATATTATTGGTAGATGATGATGAAACTACTAATCATGTAAACAAACGTTTACTATCGCGCCTTAACATAGCGCACGAGATTAAAGTGCTGGAAAATGGCCAGCAAGCTTTAGATTACTTAAAAATTGCCTGTGGGCCGGATAAGGTTAGGGGTACTATTTGTCCGGATTTAATTTTTCTGGATATAAAAATGCCCGTAATGGATGGTTTTACTTTTCTGGAAGCATATGAACAAACGCAATTAGATCAGCAAAACCCTATTATTATTATGATGCTTACTTCATCGGCCAGCTTTTATGACCTGGAACGTTTAAAGCAATTTGAAAAAGTGAAAAGGCATCTTTCTAAAGCTTTAACGGAAAGTGACGTGAAAGAAATTATAAAAGAACATTTCAACCGAAGTTCTCAGAATTAAAAATTAATAGCATGCTAGCAGCTGAATCAAGTTTGTTTAATAAGCTTAATCAATCATACTTGCTTTTAAGATATCGGTAGCTGGCCAGGTAAATTTAAAAGCAGCGCCATTATTACCTTTAGATTCTACCCAAAAAGCAGTTTGTTTAAGTTGAATAATTTTATCTATAATAGATAAACCTAAACCCGTACTGGTGTTACGGTGCATCGTGCCCGTTTCGTAAGCTTTAAATATTTTTTCCTGTTCGTTTAAAGGAATGCCGGGCCCGTTATCGGCAACTTCAAATTGCAGCAAATTTTGAGCATACCGGTAGTTAATTGCAATGCGTCCCAACGGTTTATCATTAAACTTAATAGCATTGCTGATCAGGTTGGTAAATATTTGCTGCAGATATATTTTTTCGGTAAAAAGATGGGGCAAATCGGGTTGAACAATAACTTTTATATGAGGAGGTATAATTATAGTTTTAAGAATACTCTGTAATAATTCTGGTAAATTAACTTCTTCTTTGGAAATATTATGCCGGCCAGCGGTAGAATAAAGCAACACATCCGAAATGAATTTTTCCATTTGGGATGCCTGTTTTTTAATCATCCGCACGGTTTTATCTATTTCAATCAGGTTATTTTCTTGTACTTCTTCTTCTATAATGTGGGCCAACGAAAAAATATTATAAAGCGGGGCTTTTAGATCGTGGGAAACAATATGGGCAAATTTATCTAATTCCTGGTTTATTGAAATTAGCTGCTCATTGTTTTTATCCCGCTCTTCTAACAAACCCGATATTTCCAGGTTAGAAGTTTGTAACTCTTTATTAAGCCGTTTTATTTCTTCTAACTGGTACTCCACTTCTATATTCTTTTCCCGGAGCTGATCGAGTAACTCAATGAGCTGCATGTTTTGGTTCTTAATTTCGGCATAAGGCGATATATCATCATCGTTCTTAAATTGCTCTATCCAGCCGCGGATAATGGCTTGGGTTATGGGCGGATGATTAGATGGAATAAGCTTACGTAAATATACCCGGGTACCTTTTTCATATTCGCTCTGAATAGAAAATTGTTCGACTAGTTTACGGGAATTATAAATACCCCAACCTTTGGCGTTATAGGGCTGTAAGCGTTGCTGCATAAGCTCCTCTACATTCAAAATACCCCGGCCACGATCCGAAACCAAACCTTCTAAATATAAGCGGCCTTCTTTTTCTACGATACTGTATTTTATATTACCGTGACCAACGTGTTCTAGCACGTTGCGGGAAATTTCAGAAACGGCAGTAGCAAATTTGGTTTGATTAGCTAAGGCCATGCCACACAAATGAGATAATTGCATGGCTCTTTTATAAGCCAATACAATATCCAGTTCGTTTTCTAATTTAATATTAATGATATCACGATCCATATATTTTATGCCCTGGTCCGGCAAACTAACACCATTGTATCGTCGGTGCCGCGCGAAAATTCTTTATACATTACGGCTGCCACCAGGCTGGGACTATGGCGGAGCAAATCTTTGTACCTTGATAAATCCCATTTACTTTTTATACCATCGGAATGCATAATTAAAGTACTGTTATTGCTCCAGGACAGTTCATGATTGTTAATAGTATTAGGAATATTATGTCCCAGAATGCCATTATACGAAATTATACTTTTGGTGGCTTCGGCACCATTTATAATACGGCCTGCAATATTGCCTATACCGCAATACGAAATAGTTTTATTTACCGTATCTATGATAGCTACATTACCTACTGCTCCCCGAGTATGTTTTAAAGCCGGGTGTATATTCCGAATTATCTCCGATGGGCTTAGATTAGTATTTTTCAGGAAAGCCTCCGCTGCGCTTCTACTGGCAGCATGGGCAAATTCACCGTGCCCTAACCCATCAACTACCAGAAACTGGCATTTATCTATTCCCTCGCGCATGGTTCCGCCATCTCCACAGAAAGTTTCTCCGGATTTAGGCACCATTATCAATCCAACATCAAATTTCTTAGAAGCGGCTACTTTAGGTTTATTTCGTGATTTATAAAGCCGGGCTAGAATAAAGGTTCCTACTTCCCGGACCGAATAAATATCAAATTCATCGGATAAACGCCTGATGGCGCCTAAACCTTCGCCACTAGTGCCGGCGGTAGATACGCCATCCTCCAGCATCCGGCTAACATCGCTCATTCCAGGACCTTTATCCAGGCACAAAATCTCGATGCCTATATTGTTAATGCTTAAAGGCTTTACGAGGATTTCTCCATTTATAGCATTATGTTTGATTAGGTTAGAAGTCATTTCGGCCACAATCAGGTTTACTTTTCCTGTTTCGCCCGGACTGAAGCCATAACCTTCGGCTAGTTTGGTAATATCGCGTTTTATAATATTGATAAAACTACGATCGGTTATAGAAAAACTAACATGCGCTTTAAATTCCATTTTTCCACCGGATGATCGAAACAGTAGTTCCTTTACCCACCTCACTTTTTATCTCAAATTCGTTGGATAAACGTTTGGCACCCGGTAAACCCAATCCTAAACTTTTACCCGTAGAAAATCCGTCTTGCAAGGCTTGTTTTATATCTTTAATGCCTGGTCCTTTATCTATAAATGTTAAGCGTACTCCTTTTATATTATTTTGGATTATTATTTCCATAATAGCTTCTCCGCCATTGGCGTAACGCAACATATTCCGGACTAACTCACTGGCAGCTGTTAATAGTTTAGTTTGCCCTACCAGGCTCATCCCTATCTTAACAGCATACTCTTTGGCTTTATTCCGGAAAAAAACAACATCTGGTTCGCGTTGGATGGACACTACTTCTTTAGACAATATCATCATACAGATCTTCCTCTTCTTTTGGCAGGTCTCCAATTTTACTTCGAAGAAGTTCCATTCCTTTATCTACATCCAACGCGGTATATACGCCAACTAAAGTTAACCCCAATTCTACTAACGTAATAGCTACGGCTGGTTGCATGCCTACTACTACCGTTTCCGCATCCATTATTTTAGACATTAAAGCAATATTACCCAGAATACGCCCCATGAATGAATCTACTATACTAACCGCTGAAATATCTATCAAAACTCCCCTAGCTTCGGTTTTGCTTACCATATTAATCAAATCGTTTTCCAGGGTTAATGCCAAACGATCATATAAGTCTACCTGAATGGTTACGAGTAAAAACTCTCCCATTTTTAGAATAGGAATTCTATCCATTATTTAATAGTATAATGCTAAAATATTGTCTTTTTATCTAATGTTCTTCTTACCTCAATACCCAACATGCTGTAAGCTAATTTAAGGGCGCTCGCCAGCGAAGCTTTGGTAGAGATGTTAGAAAGATCAATTCCCAGGTGTACAATAGTTTGCGCAATTTCGGCACGAATACCGCTAATAATGCACTCAGCACCCATTAAGCGTGTAGCACTCACAGTTTTGATTAAATGTTGTGCCACCAGTGAATCTACGGTAGGTACGCCCGAAATATCCAGGATAGCAATGCGGCTGCCGGTTTCTACAATTTGCTGCAATAAGTTCTCCATTACTACCTGGGTGCGGGCACTATCTAAAGTACCAATTATCGGCAAAGCTAAAATGCCTTCCCACACCCGGATTACCGGAGTTGAAATTTCGCTGATCTCATCGGTTTGGCGCAAAATAACTTCTTCACGCCCTTTTATAAAAGTTTCCATGGTAACGATACTCATGCTATCCAGCAAGTTGTTTATCTCTACTGATTCGTGGTAAAGCGTTATTGGATCGTTAATTAATTCTTTTTCCAGGATCTGGTAAAATGCCTGCTTCAAGCCCATAACATACAAACTTGTTTCTCGTGGCGAAAATCCTTGACGTGCCCGGGTAATAGATAAATCACTTAATATATCTATTACTGGCTGGAAAGCTGCCGATTCCGTATTAAGTTCACCAGAGGAAAGCGCCTGCAATAGTGTTTTCAGCAATTCTTCAGATTGAGACCCTAGCTCTTCGTTGGTGATCAGATCGTCGCGTAAAGTAGATTCAGTAAGCTGGCTTTTCATCCAGGCTTCTAATAAAAGCTTTTTGTTCTTTTTAAGAAAGGAAGCAGTTTGGGATTTCATGGAAATTATCAATATTACTTGGATTACACAATGGCAGCGAAATGCTAATGAAAATATAAAAGTAAGGATTATAAATGACATAAGGCGCAGCCCTAAATTTCTTTCTGCCTGATAAAAGCTGATTTGCTTATATTATTTAACTGCTTTACTAGAAAATACTGGTTTTCTGAAGAAAAAATAAAAGCCTCATTTAATCATTTATTAAAAAGTCTGCCTCACTAAACATTTTTTCATGTAACACTTTTCAGATTATTCATTTAAACTTTAATATTCGAGTTCTTCCGTTTTGCATTTTTGAATTATGCCATATTGTTACCTATTTGGTTTTACGACTATTCTGTTTAGCCAGAAGATTAAATAACGTTTTTTCAACAGAAACTTAAGCAACCTAAATTACTTAAAAGTAGTACTTTCCCCGGTAGCTCTCCTGTAGTAAATTAAAGTTGGAGAATATCTTATAAACGTATTACTTTATTTATACTATAATTGGAAAACTTAGACGTTAAAAACTACCAGCCAGCATTAACCACTACCACTCTTTGGCTCATGACGATAGGTTCGGGTTTGGTTGTTGCTAACATTTACTATAACCAACCTTTATTAGGAAAAATGGCCTCAACATTCCAAGTTTCAGAGTCTAAAGTTGGTATTATTGCTACCCTTACCCAAATAGGTTATGCCTTGGGTTTGCTTTTTATAGTGCCTTTAGGTGATATGCTGCGCCGTAAAAAACTTATTCTTATAGATTTTGCTTTAATCATTACTTCTTTGCTACTGGCAGCTTTATCACCTAATATATACGTGCTCATGTTAGCCAGTTTATTAATAGGTACGACCTCGGTAGTTCCCCAACTTTTTATTCCTTTAACTGCTCATCTTGCCCGACCAGAAGTTCGCGGTAAAGCCGTTGGTACCGTTATGAGTGGTTTATTAATTGGCATCTTATTATCCAGAACGATTAGTGGTCTGGTAGCAGAACACTGGGGATGGCGAGCTATGTTTGTGATAGCGGCCGGCTTGATGTTATTACTATGGCTGGCTATCTTTTTTCTGCTACCGGAAGTACAACCGGATTACAAAGGCACTTATAAAAGTTTAATGCAATCTTTGTTGCCACTTATAAAAAAAGAGCCTTCATTACGACTTGCTGCAATAAGGGGCGCTTTTGCTTTTGCCAGTTTCGGTACTTTTTGGTCTACTTTGGTTTTTTTACTTGAAGCTCCCCCGTTTAATGCCGGCAGCGATGTAGCGGGTGCTTTTGGATTAGTTGGTGCAGTTGGTGCCCTTGTTGCCCCATTAATTGGAAGGGCCAGTGATAAAGGTTCAACCAAAAATATAGTTACAGTTATGATTTTAATGATTATCCTTTCTTACCTTATATTTGGATATTTTAGTAATAGTATTATTGGTTTAGTAGCTGGCGTTATTTTACTGGATCTGGGAATACAAGCCACCCATATTTCTAATCAAACTATGGTTTTTTCTTTAAATCCGCAGGCCCGCAATCGTCTGAACACAATTTATATGTTTACTTACTTCATTGGTGGTGCCAGTGGCACTTTCCTGGCTACGCAAGCCTGGTATTATTGGCAATGGCTCGGCGTTATTGCTGTTGGTTTGATTTTTTCTTTTTTATCCTTGGTTGTACACTTGTTATACTCCAATTCCCGCAAGCTTACTCCGCAGGTTACTCATATAAAGTAATTGTATAATTATTAATCTCAACCTAATAAACCATTTCTAACATTTCTTTAATAAATGTTTTTTTTAATAAACAATTATTATCATTCATAATTTAATGCAATTCTACTCTGATTGGCTTGTAACCTACTATCAAAAAAAGATGCTAGAGATAAAGCCCTACCATCTTGCGCCAATAGCGGGGCCGGTGAGCTTCTTCTTGCCAGATATAGAGCGAGTTTGGTATACCTTTATAATGCAAAGCTTGGCTTAGATAGCTGTTGCTGCTCAGGAAAGGATCTTCCTGCCCCACTACCAATATTATCTCTAAGTTCCGAAGAAAGTACAAGAGACCTGGATCGCTTATATTAGGAATATATTGATTAGGCATATTAAAGTAAACGTATTCATTCCAATAGTCAGGCAGCAAATTACAATAATGGCTGACCTCCTGGCTAAGGTCATAACGACCACTCATGCCCACCACCTTACAAAAGTAGCGGGGATGCTTAAATGCAAAATTAATCGCATGAAATGCACCCAGGCTACAACCAGCAGAGATCATGGTTACACCCGGATTTTTATTTTGCATAAGAGGAAGTACTTCTTTAAGTATATACTGCTCATACTGTAGATATCGGGCTATCTTTTTTGATGGA